>Ga0209131_1001343_pt1 | contig 17012 bp, 11 predicted proteins | sample GraSoi_2013_40cm_FD_185826 | JGI IMG/M metagenome (GOLD analysis project Ga0209131, IMG submission 185826) | Grasslands soil microbial communities from the Angelo Coastal Reserve, California, USA - Sample 9_17_2013_40cm (SPAdes) (version 2) | ecosystem: Environmental > Terrestrial > Soil >...
GTACCGATCAGGCGCCAGCGAAAGCACCGCCGTCCTGCGCTGCCAGTAATCGAGTTCCCGCAGGAATCGCATTATCCGGCCCACCGTTCGCCTGACTCCCCGTACTGCCCGCCGTACCCCGCTCATAACTGACCATCTCCGCCGTACCGTGCGCTACCCGGTTCCTGATCCTAACCTGATACTCGCACTAAGCTCGGCACGCGGCATCGGGCATATGTCCTACCTTCCATCCGGCCAGACGGCTTAGCCAGGCGCTGCTGGTCACTGATACGAGATCATGGCCGGCGCAGGGGTACTGGCCATCGTTTGCAGCGGGCTGAGGGTCGGATGGTCCTTGTCGTAGAAGTTCTTCCAGCCAAAGAAGACGCCGGGCGGAGCATTGTGGACGACGGCGTTCCAGGTTTGCAGCTTTTCGGCGGGCGTGCCTTGCCCGTCCATGTGGATCACGATCGCGATATCGTGCCCGATATCCAGCCGCTGCTCACCGATGATCATCGAAAGCCTAAACTGGTGCAAAACCAGCAGCTTCTGCGGCAGGTGGTACTGGGCGGTGAGCCGCGCCAGCCATCTGATCACGCCGTTCACTTCATTGATGCCGACATGGCCGATCTGGCGGAGCGGCCGCTGTCCAGGCCGCAGCTTCCACTCGGGGTCGAGCGCCAGCCCGACATTTGGCAGCCTTAGCAGTTGCCGGTACCGCCTGGCCTGGGCGAGCAGGCTGGCGCGGCCCGGCTGCAGGTCAAGGACGACGTACATGCCACTGGCCGTAGCCCGTTTGACCCAGGGCCGCAGCGAGCTCACAGCCGACGCAGATGAATACGTGCCGTCCGGGCCCGGGCTTGCCTGGGCCACAGTGGCGATGATCTCGAAGGTGGGCACGACGGGCACGCTGCTCAGCGGCTGGTAGGCCGCGGCGATCCGGCGGATGCGCGCGATGGCATCGGTCAGGCCCTGCTGGCCGAGGGCCCCGAGCGCAGGAGTGCCCGGGTAGCCGTACAAGGCGAGCAGGCGGTGCATCGGGAACAGCACCTGGCCGCCGCCTGGCAGCTGGACCCCGGTCGCGGCGACGGCGACCCGGGATGCCAGCAACCGGGCCGGGCCGAAGCCCGCGCCGACGGCCAGCACCTGCTGCGGCCTGGCGGCCGAGAGCGCCGTGATGGCCGCCGGATCGGTCCGCGGATCATTACCGTTCACGGTGATTACCTGGGCTCCAGCCGCCAGGGCAGTGGCGGTCGCTGCCTCGGTTCCTGCGCTGCGGTCCTGCCGCCGGACGAGGATGACTACATGACGTAGCGGCTTCGGGGCTCTGGTGGCTGGCAGCTTGGCCGGATCGGTGATCACGCTGATGCCGGGCAGTTCCGCGGCGAGCCCGCCAGCGGACATGCCGACATCGAGGACCTCGCGAGCGGCCAGGGTATGCACCTCGGTCCGCAGAAGCTCCGCGGCGGAGAGCATGGGCGCGGGTCGCTGCCCTGGCGTCCGGTCGGCCCCCGCGCGTACCGCCGCGCCGCGCGCCGCGCCGCCGCCGGCTCCGCTTCCATGCAGGGCCGGCATTCCCGCGGAGACGAGTAGCAGAGGCGCGTGCGCGCGCCCGGCGCTGGCGGCCGCGACCGCGAGCGCGGCCTTGTTGCGCGCGTTCGCGAGGATGACGACGGCTGCGGAAGCGAACAGCCGGCTCGCAGCACCGGCCGCAACCGCGGCCGGCCGGCCGGCCAGCACCGTCGTCGTCGTCGCGGGCCGCCTCGTCACCTCGGTCATGACGCCACCGGCAAGCCCGTCCTGCCCGGCCGTGATCGCGCACGAGGTTGCCGCCGCCGCGAGTGCCAGCGCCAGCGCGCTGCCGATAAGGGCCACCCTGCCAGCTGCGCCGATCGTGCGCCATGTCCAGGGCACCGGATTTCTCCCCCGTGAGATCCATTGCTCGCCAGGCGCTCACACGCCGGATGAATCATAGCGGCGGCAAAGAAGCGGGGGGACGTTCTCAGATGCATTTCAGCGAGATTTAACGATGACATTGTGATGCGATTAATTATGGACCGCAAAAACGTTTATGCCTTTGTCACGACATAAACAATCTGCAGGATGGCCGGGTTACGCGGCAGGCCATCCGCTGGCGCAGCCAGCACGGGCTGCGACACCAGGCCCGCAAGCACTGCCAGCGCCGCACAGCCCTGGACGTTTCTCAGAACCTGGTCGCTATTCAGTACATATGCAGATAGAAGTCCAGGATCATGGAAAGCCCGCGAGAAGCCCGGCGGGCGCCGCAGGCGGCGGAGAACTCGGCGGCAGCGGGTTAGTCAGCCCCTCGCGGCGCGTGACCCGGCGCCCGTCCACTGGCCACGCGCCCAAGGGCTGGCGTCAGCTCACGCCGAGCTGGAAGTGGAAGTAACCGACATGGAAGGTGAGGCCGAATCCGCCGAAGTGGTGGACCAGCAGGGCGGCGAGGAGAACCAGCAAGATCGCCACGAGAATCCAGAACAGCGCCCACAGGAGGTTTGGCACTCTGCTGCTAATGCTCATGCCGGGCCATCTGCCCGCAAATGACCAAAGTATGCCGGCACTCCGCGCAAGGTTCAACCCTCCGTTCCAGCACTGCACCGGGACAACTATGGGCAGGCTTCGCATCGTGCGCGGCCGGTTTGGCCAGGGCGAGATGGGGCAGCACTCCATGTCGTCAGGTTGATGAGAGGTGAATTGCGCAATGGCTATAGTTCTGCTAGCCCTGCTGGTCATCCTGATCCTGTTCGGCCTGGGTTTCACGCTGCACGTCCTGTGGTGGATCGCGATCGGCGCGCTCGTGCTTTGGCTGCTTGGCTTCGTGCTGCGGATAGGCGAGTCAGCTGGCAGATCCCGTCGCCGCCGGTACCACTGGTAGGCCATCCAGGGGGTCCGAGCCGGTCAGGCGATCGGCTCGGATCCCCGCTTGTTACGAGGAACAGATGGCGGCCAACTCGACTGAGACCGAGATCAAATACGAGGCTGCGCCCGGTGCCGCGCTGCCGTCCTTCGACGAGCTGCCCCAGGTGGCTCGCACCGAGGGCGCGCCAGAGGAGCGGCTCGATGCGGAGTACTTCGACACCGACGATCTGCGGCTGATCCGCGCCGGAATCACGTTGCGCCGGCGCACGGGCGGTCACGACGCAGGCTGGCACCTGAAGCTTCCCGCGGGCGACCACAGCAGGCGCGAGATCATGCTGCCGCTCGGTCGCGCCCGCAAGCACGTCCCGGCCGAACTGGCCAGGATCGTCCTGGTGCATGCGCGTGGTCAGGAGCTCACGCCGGTGGCCAGGATCAGCACGGCGCGGCGACGCCAGCTCCTGGTGGACAGTGCGGGCGCGTCGCTGGCCGAGGTGGCCAGCGATGACGTGACCGCCCAGGCCATGCGCTGGACGGCGGAGGTGTCGCGGTGGCACGAGGTTGAAGTCGAGCTGACCGGCGGGGGCCGCGGCCTCCTAGACGCTGCGGACGAGCTGCTGCGGCGCCATGGCCTCCGCCGCGCGGGCCAGTTCGCGAAGCTTGCCCGCGTGCTTGACCTGCCGCCGCCAGAGCCAGGGCACCGTCGCCAGACGGGACCGGCGGCGCCGGCGGGCGAGGTGCTGGTCGGCTGCATCGAGGCCCTGGTCACCGTGATGAAGGCGCTCGACCCCATGGTCCGCGGCAACGAGCCCGACGCAGTCCATCAGATGCGGACCACCACGCGCCGCCTGCGGAGCACACTGCAGTCCTTCAGGCGGTTCTTCAGCCCGTCCGACACTGAGCCGCTAGTCAGCGAGCTCCGGTGGCTAGGCGCAGTGCTCGGCGAGGCACGCGACGCTGAGGTACTCGCCGCGCACGTGGCGGCGCGTCTCGGCGAGCTATCCGCCGAGCAGGTGATCGGACCCGTCGCGGCCAGAGTAAGCGGGCATTTCGCCAGCGTCGGCGCGGAGGCGCAGGCCAGCGTGGCTGAGGCGCTCGATTCGCCCAGATATTTCGCAGTGCTCGACCGCCTCGACCAACTGATCGCCGCGCCACCCGGGACCTATCTTGCCGGCCGTGCCGCAAAGGAGGCGCTGCCGGCTGTGGTCCGCCGTGTCTACAACAAGACCAGCCGCCAGGTGAGGCGCGCGCTGCGCGAGCCGGAGGGCGAGCGCGGCGATGCGGCCCTGCACCAGGCCAGAAAGGCGGCCAAGCGGGCCAGGTATGCCGGCGAGGCCGTCGCGCCCGCCTGCGGGAACGCGGCGAGCCGGTTCGCCAGGCAGATGAAGAAGCTGCAGTCGGTGCTCGGGCAGCATCAGGATGCTGTGATCGCACGGCAGGTGGAGCGAGAACTTGGCGTCAGCGCGCACCAGGCCGGGGAAAACGCGTTCACCTACGGGCTGCTGTACGACCGCGATGACCAGGAGGCCAGCCGGCTGCGGCAGCGCGCCAGGCGGACATGGCGGACCGCGTCCCGTCCGCGTTACCGGCGCTGGATGCGCTAGCATCCCGATTCCCGCCAGCGCTCCGGCGTCGGCCAGCCGGTTCCGCCCGGTGTCCTCGTCTCCCGGTATGGCGATATCCGCCATCTCGGCCAGCCGCTCGATCACAGTCGCCGGGGCCTCACTTGCCGGCCGGCTGTGGATGGCCATGTCGGCGTAGCTCACCCCGTTCAAGGCCGCGAGCTACTTCAGCGCGGCGCGAATGTTCCGGCCGGAATCCTTGAGCTGTTCGCCGACCTGCCTGGTCGCGCTGACGATATCGTCGCAGACCCCTGCGGGCAGCAGCTTGATCGCAACTGGCCTGGCCAAAACCAGGTACGTGGCGCGCCAAACCTTGCCCAATCCACCTTGGGTCGATCGGCGATCGAGCTCGTACCTGCCTGAGAGCAGGTCACCGCTGACGAACGGTATCGCAGACGACATAACGGGCGGTTACCCCGCGGGATGCCACCTAACCGCCGACGCACCCGGTCAGCGACCGCGCCGCTTGTTTGATCCTGCGATTCGGGGTTAGGGGAAATGTTTGTGAGTATCGGCACCAGCGACGCAGCCGTCTCTTCCGGCGGCAGGAACGTCCTCGCTCTCCTCGATCAGCGAGTGCCGACATCCTTCTACTGGTCGCTGACGCTGCTGGCCACGATCGGCGGCTTCCTGTTCGGATACGACACAGCCAACATCGGCTCCGCGCTGCCGTTCATTCCCTACCCGCTGAGCGGCTTCGCGCTCGGCTACCTGGTAGCAAGCGCCTCGCTCGGCGCAGCGGTCGGCGCGCTTGCGGCCGGCCGACTCGCGGACATGCTGGGGCGCAAGTCCTTGCTGGTGGCTGACGCGCTGATCTACGCGCTCGGGTCGCTGTTGTCGGCGCTCACGCCGAGCGCCACGGTACTGCTGATCGCCAGGACAATCATCGGCCTGGCGATCGGTGCCGACTCGGCGATCGCCACCGGCTACATCGCCGAATATGCTCCGCAGGACCGGCGGGGTGCGCTGAGCATCCTGCAGCAGTGGATGATTACTGTTGGCATCGTGGCAGCGTTCCTGGTCGCGCTCCTGATCTTGTGGACGCTGCCGCACAGCGCCAGGACCTTGGACTGGCGGCTGATCCTCGGCCTCGGCGCCGTACCGGCGCTGATGGGGATGGGGCTGCGTACCCGGATGCCAGAGTCGCCGCGGTGGCTGCTCAGGCGTGGCCGCCTTGAAGACACCAAGAGCGCGCTCGCCAAGCTGGGCATCGAGGTGTCTGTACAGGACGTCAGGTTCACGGCCAGCCAGCTGCATGCCGCCGACGAACGCGTCGAGCGGGAGCGGCGCAGCATCTGGACGGCGGGGGTAAAGCGGGCGCTGATCGTGGTATGCGCGTTCTTTATCTTCCAGCAGATCAGCGGCATCAACGTCCCGCTGTACTACGGGCCCAAGCTCCTCGGTCCGCTGTTCCAGTCCGGCGGTTCCAGGTTGTCCTCGACGATGGCCGGAGTGGAGGTCACCGCGATCATCGCCGCGGTCAACGTCGTCGCTACCTACTTCGCCTTCCGGTGGATCGACCGGATGGGCCGCCGCAAGATCTCGATGGTCGGCTACGCAGGCATGGCGGCCGCCGCTGTGCTCGCGGCGGCCGGGCTGCTGGCGTTCCATGGCACGGTCGGGATCATCGTGGTGATGATCGCCCTGAACGCCTTCGTCGCGTCGTTCGCGATCGGCGTCGGCGGCACCGGCTGGCTGATCCAGGGCGAATCCTTCCCTACGGCGATCAGGGGCCAGGCCGCGGCGATCGCAGCGAGCGTGGACTGGGCAGCGAACTTCGCCCTGATCGAGGTCTTCCCGACCTGGGAGTCAGCCGTCGGCCTGGGCTGGATAATGCTCTCCTTCGCCGGGATATCGCTGATCGCCATCGGCTTCATCTACCGGTTCCTGCCGGAGACCAAGAAGCGCTCGGTCGAGGAGATTACTGCGCTGTTCGAACGGCAGGCGGCCGGAGACTGGCGGGCCGGCATAACCTCGGCTCGGGATGCTGATGCTGCCGCAGCGTGACCAAACGGACTCCGGGAGCCGCGGGCCCGAGGTGGCGGTGCCCAGGCCAGCCATGGCCAGCGAACGAGAGCGGGTCCCCGAAATGCCTGATGCGGACAAGTCGCCGGTCGTCGCGATCGCGAACAGGCTGCCGATCCGCCCTGGCGATGGCGGCTGGGAACTGTCGCCCGGCGGCCTCGCGACGGCGCTGCGGCCGGTGATGCGGACGCGCAGCGGCGCATGGGTCGGGTGGGACGGCGGCAGTAAGGGCATGCCGGCGACGCTACCCGGGCTGCGGACCAGGCTGCTGCCGATCAGCTTGTCCGTCGCCCAGGTGCGCCAGTACTACCACGGATTCGCCAACGCGACGCTGTGGCCGCTGCTGCACGACGCCATCGAGAAGCCGCGGTTTGAGCGCGGCTGGTGGCGGAGCTACCAGGACGTGAACTCCGCCTTCGCCGGCGCGGCGCTCGCCGCGCTCAGCGATTGCCAAGGAGCGATCGCGTGGGTGCACGACTACCACCTGGCGCTCGTCCCGCGGTTGCTGCGCGAACGTCGGCCCGATCAGCCCATCGGGTTCTTCCTGCACATTCCCTGGCCGGCGCCCGAGATCTTCGCCCGGGTGCCGTGGCGCCAGGAGATCCTGCTCGGCATGCTTGGCGCCGACGTCGTCTCCTTCCATGCCGAGCGGTACAGGGACAATTTCGTCCGTGCCTGCGCGAGCCTGCTGGCCGATGTCGGCGTGCAGGTGAACGGGTCGACGATCGTGCTGCCCGATCAGCGGCAGGTGTCGACGACGACCGCGCCGATCTCGATTGACACGGCCGAGTACCGCCGCCTGGCAGCCGACCCGGAGACGGCCGCCCAGATCGCCGGCCTCACGGACCAGTTCCGTGGCAGGTCGCTGCTGCTCGGCGTCGACCGGCTGGACTACACCAAGGGGATCGTCGAGCGCCTGCTTGCCGTCGAGGCACTGCTTGAGCGACGCCAGGACCTGCGCACCAAGGTCGCGTTCCTTCAGGTCGCCGTGCCCAGCCGGGACAACGTGGTTGAGTACCGCACCCTGCGCGCCGCGGTGGAAGGGCATATCGGCCGGATCAACGGCAAGTTCACCGAGCCGGGCTCGGACGTCCCCGTCCATTACCTGCATCGATCGCTGCCCTCCGAGCAGCTCGCGGCGTACTATGCCGTCGCCGACATGATGCTCGTCACGCCGCTCATCGACGGCATGAACCTGGTCGCCAAGGAGTACGTCACGGTCCAGCACGCGCGGCATGGCAGCGGTTCGATGATCCTCAGCGAGTTCACCGGCGCCAGCTCCGAGCTCCGCGAGGCCATACCTTGCAACCCCTTCGACACCGAAGGCCTGTCGCTGCGCGTCGAGCATGCGCTGGCCTTGTCGCAGAGCGCGCGCCGGGCGGCCATCACGGCGATGGCCAGGTATGTCGCCGCGCACGACGTGCACCGGTGGGTAGCCAGGCAGCTTAGGGATATCACGGCCGCTGCCCGCACGGGCGGCCGCGCGCGGATGGACAGGCAACTCGTCGCGGCGAGCCAGCCCGGGCCCGCGCGTTCCCCGGGGCCCCCGGCGTCCCGGAGCCGCCAGGGCCGCCGGCCCGACGGAGCTCGGCGGCACTAGTGTGGCTGGAGTGACAGACCGGCCTGCTACGACGAGCAGCCCGTTCCCGCGTTCCTGTTCGACCTGGACGGCACGCTGATCGACAGCGCTTACCAGAACGTAATTGCTTGGCGCAACGCGCTCGCCAAGCTCGATATCGAACTGTCGGTGTGGCGGATTCACCGGCCTCTTCGTCGCGGCGCTGCTGCGCGAGACCTGCAACGCGACCATGCCGCTGAGTACCTGGCCCAGGTGCTCTCCGTCCGGCCGCTGCCAGGGGCGGCGCGGCTGCTGGCCGAGCTGACGGCGGAACGAGGTGCAGCGCTGCTCGGAGTCGAGACGCGCTGCGCGATGGTCGTGGGTGACAGCGTCTGGGACCTTTTGGCGGCGCGCCGGGCAGGAGCGCTGGGCATCGGGCTGCTGTCAGGGGGCTACGGCCGCGAGGAACTGGAGCGAGCAGCCGCGTACCGGGTTTATGCCGATCCGGCCGACCTGCTGGCGCACGCCGACGAAGTGGGCTTGCGCAGCCTCGCCCGCCTGCCAGCCGATCCAGATCAGCGAATAGCGCCCGGCCTTCGCCCGCCCGGTCTTCGCTGGCCCGGCTCTCGCTCGCTCAGCCGATATGCCGGTGCACATTCTCGGCTTTCGAAGGCCCCGGCTCGGTTGACGCGATCCACGGCCCGGGTATCGACGGATCGATGATGCCCTGCTCGAGCCAGGTGTAACGGCCCGCGAGCACATGCCTGGCCAGCGCCCCGTCGGCGGCGTCTGTATTGCTCCACAGCTGGCCGAACAGCTCCTCGGCGCGCTGCCTGGCCTGGACGCAGAACGCGTCGGCGAGCTCGCGCGCGACGGCGCCCCGCCTGGTAGCGCCGTCGACCTCGGTGTCCGTCTGCGCGCGGACGCAGACGGCGCTGATGGCGAACAGCTCCGCGCCGATGTCGACAATCCGGCCGAGGAACCCCTGCTTGCGCTCGAGCCTGCCCTGCCAGCGTCCCATTGCGTAAAAGGTCGACCTGGCCAGCTTCCTGCTGGCCCGCTCGGCATACCGCAGGTGCACCGCCAGTGGCCCGAACTCGCCGTACGAGCCCGGTCGCTGGCCCTGCCCGGTGACCAGCGTAGGCAGCCACTTGGCGTAGAACTGGCCCGCGTGGGCAGCGGCGCGGGCGCGACGGGCCGGCGGCAGGTCCTTATCGATGAGCTCGCCAGCCGCCGACAGGTGCGCGTCTACGGCCTCGCGGGCGATGAACAGGCGCATGATCTCCGAAGAGCCCTCGAAGATGCGGTTGATCCGCATGTCCCGCAGCATCTGCTCGACAGGCACGCCGCGCTCGCCGCGGGCGGCCAGCGACTCAGCGGTCTCATACCCGCGGCCGCCCCTGATCTGTACGAGCTCGTCGACGATGATGCTGCCCATCTCCGAGCAGTAGAGCTTGGCGATCGCGGCCTCGATCCTGATGTCACTTCGCTTGTCGTCGGCCAACTGGCTGGAAAGCTCGACCACCGCCTCCATGGCATAGGTCGTCGCGGCGATGAAAGAAATCTTCTTGGCGACGGCCTCGTGCTCGCCGATCGGCAACCCCCACTGCACCCGCTCGCCCGACCACTCCCTGGCGATCTTCATGGCCAGCTTTGCTGCCGCCGCGCAGCTGGCCGGCAGCGAAAGCCTGCCCGTGTTCAGCGTCGTCAGGGCGATCTTCAGGCCCTGGCCCTCAGCGCCGATCCGGTTCTCCGCCGAGACGACGACATCGTGGAACCGGGTAACCCCGTTCTCGAGGCCGCGCAGGCCCATGAACGCGTTGCGCTGCTCGACCGTTATGCCCGGTGCCTTGCCCTCGACCACGAACGCGGTGATCCCGCCGCGGTGGCCATCGCTCGCCGGCACCCTGGCCATCACGACAAGGAGGTCGGCGATGACGCCGTTCGTCGTCCACAACTTGACGCCGTTCAGCACGTACTCTGAGCCATCTTCCGACGGCGTCGCGGTGGTGTTGAGCCTGGCCGGGTCGGAACCCACGTCGGGTTCGGTCAGCAGGAAGGCGCTGATCTCGCCGCGCGCGCACCGCGGCAGGAACGCGTGCTTCTGCTCATCGGTCCCGAAGAGGGCGAGCGGCTGCGGCACCCCGATCGACTGGTGCGCGGACAGCAGGGCGGCGATCGCCGGTGAGGCCGATCCGGCAATGATGAGCGCCCGGTTGTAATACAGGTTGGTCAGCCCGAGCCCGCCATACTCCGGTGCGATCTTCATGCCGAACGCTCCGAGCGACGCCAGGCCGCGGATCACCTCATCGGGAATCCGCGCGTCGTGCTCGATCTGCGCGCCGTCCACCGACTCATCGCAGAATGCCCGCATTCTGGCGCAGAACTCCTCGCCGCGTGCCGTCGCGTCCGCGCTGGGCTGCGGATGGGGGTGAATCAGGTCAAGCCTGAAATCGCCGAGGAACAGCTGTTTGGCGAAGCTGGGCTGATACCACCCGGCCTCACGAGCTGCTTCAGCCGTCTGGCGCGCTTCGCGCTCGTCGACGTGCCTGACCTGATCTGCCGTCGGAGTGCTCATGAGTAGGTCCCGTCGTGGTGGTCGTCACCAGAGACTTGCCCCGTTCTACCCGCAGGTAACACCGTCCGCGCGGTATGAGTGGCTCAACCAACCGCCCAGCTTGCCGCCGAACCGGTCAAATCGTTCAGGCTGTCGCGCGCGTCTCCGGGACGGCATCCCCGGCGAAGTCGCTGGTACTGGCGACCGCGCCATCGGTCAGCGTGACGGTGTTGGCCGAGATGGCGGGGACTCGCGGCCCGGGTAGGACGATACCGGTCAGGTTCAGCGGATCGGACGCCGAGATCGCGACCTGTTCCCCGTTGCGTGGTTTCTTGCGGACGGCGCGGAGAATGTCAATGGCGTCCGGGTGGGCGTACTGCTCGCCGCTGAAGCCGGTGACGAACCTGCCGCCGCGGATCGTGCCCCTGGCCTCCATCCGCCGGAAGGCCCACAGCACGTCACGCCATGGCACGGCGAGGCTTTCCCTGGCGATGAGGTCATGGAAGACCACGCCCCAGCGGGCCGCGAGCTGCTCGGCGACGGCCTCAGCGAGCTCGTCCTTGTCACCGCCGCTCAGCGGGACCGGCAGCAGCGACCAGCGGCCAGAAGCGCCTCCCGTGGTGCCCCGGAGCCCGCGTCGCAGTCCGCGCGGCTGGGGGAATGACTGGCGGCTGCCGCGCCGCAGCAGCGACCGGACGGCCCTGAACCCGTCTGCCGTGATCAGGCCGCGCGCCACCCCGTCCCACAGCGCCTGGTCGATCTCGGCCGGCGTGCGGCCGGTCACCTCGGCAAGGTCGTGCCGGAACAGCGCGCCGCGGCTGCGGAGCACGCTGAGGACGTCCAGGCTGCTGCCAGGGCCTGGCTCCGCTGGCGCGAGGTCGCCGCGGGCCGCTCGCAGCAGCCAGGACAGGTCGTCGCGGAGCGCCAGCGTGATCGGCGTCGCGCGGGACGGGCGGCTGGCCCTGCCGGAGCGTCCGGGCGCCAGCTCGGGCGCGGCCGGTTCCTGTGGCTTCATCGGCAGCGTGTCCCTGACCGACAGCCGGCCCCACGACACCTGCCCGGACAGGCACAGGTCGTCGAGCCACTCGCGCCGGTAGCCGTCGACCCGCGCGGCGAGTACTGAGTTCTCCCACGCACCGGCGGCCAGCTCGAAACCCTGCAGTTGCTCGATGACGGCGAGCAGGCCGAACCGGCCCTCGCGCTTGCTGCCCGCAGCGACGTGCTGCCACCGCAGCAGGAACCGCATGAAGTCCCTGGCGGTCACCGGCTCGATCTCGCGCCGCCTGCGCTCCCTCGTGTACCCGTGGATCCGGGCGAGCACCCGCCGGGCGCAGTACTCCTCGTCCGCGTCCGGCCTGGTGAAGCGGCCGGAAATCGCGAAGCCCTCCTGCTCGAGCACCGTGAGGCCGCGCACGATCAGCGTGGCCGGCAACCCCGTCGCCTCGCTCAGCACGGCGACCGTCGACGGCCCGCGGCACTCCAGATGACCGCGGAGCAGGCTCGCCGCCGCCTCGTCCTCGTCGACCGGATCCGCGTCGACCGGGTCCCACTTTTTGCAGGTCAGCGCCGGCTCGATGACGGCGCCGGGGAACAGCGCATCGATCGCCGGCAGCCGCTCCACAGCCGCCCACAACAACCCGCCCGGAGCATGCACCGTGACCGCCCGGCCGGCGCCGGCCAGCAGCTCGAACCAGGGACCCCAGGCATCTGCCGGACGGGCGGCCACCAGGTTCAAGAGCACGTCGTGCAGCTCGTCCGGATCCCTAGGGTCGGGCCTGACTTGCTCGTTCACCCGCTCGATCGCGGTCAGGTCCAGGCGGGCGAGTTCATGCGGCGCGACCGGCAGGCCGCGCCGCAGCGGCACCGCCCTGCTGCGGCGCTCCTCCAGTGGCGCGTCGTCCAGATAGGTGAACGGGCGCCCGTTCAGGATCTCGTGTGCCAGCACGGATGGCTCGGTGGTGTCCCGCACGATCACGTTGACCCGGCCGGTCTCGATGCCGGCGACGAGTTCCTTCAGCCCGCCGACATCCATCGCCTCGTGCAGGCAGTCGGTGAGCGTCTGGCGCACGAGCACCTGGTCGGGGATCTCGAGCGGCCCGGGCGCCACGTTCTCCTGGCACGCCGCCAGCGTCGGGAACACCGCCGCCATCAGGTCGTCGGCCTCCATCCGCTGGATGGCCGGCGGGTTCTTCTTCCCGCCCCGCATCCGCAGCACGGCCAGCGAGGTGTTCAGGTTCCACCGCCACCGGGCGGCGAACATCGGCGAGGTGAGCACGGCCTGCCTGACTACCTCCTCGACTGTTCCTGAAGCCAGGAACTTCGGCACCCGGTCGAGGGGGAAGCTGTGCTGCGGCCCTAGCGAGAGCAGGATGGCGTCATCGCTGGCGGCCGCCTGCAGTTCGAAGTCGAAACTGACGCAGAACCGCTTGCGCAGCGCGAGCCCGAGCGCGCGGTTCAGCCGTGCCCCGAACGGCGTGTGCCCGACCAGCTGCATCCCGCCAGCCTCGTCGAAGAACCGCTCGAGCACGATCGTGTCCATGGTGGGCAGCACCCCGAGCTGAGCGAGCGCGGAGCCCAGGTACGCCACGATGGTCTCGGCGGCGGCGGCGCTGATGCCGCACTCGGCCGTCAGCCACCCGACCGTCGCGGCCTGGTCGGGGGCCACCGGGTCGCCTGCCCCTACGCCGCTGGCCGCCAGCCGTTCAGCGATCGCGGTCCTAAGCCAGCAAACCTCCTCCGACAGCTCGACCGTCCGGCCCGGTGCCTCGCCTAGCCAGAACGGCACTGACGGCGGCGCGCCGTGCGCGTCCTCGACGCGCACGACACCGGGCTCAACCCGCCTGATCCGCCACGAGGTTGTGCCGAGCAGGAAGATGTCTCCCACCATGCTCTCGATCGCCCAGTCCTCGTTGACTGTGCCGACGAGCGCGTTGTCTGGCTCGGCGAGCACCCGGTAGTCGCCGAGCTCCGGAATGGCGCCGCCCGACGTCAGCGCCGCGAGGCGAGCGCCGCGCCTGGCCTTCAGCTTCCCGTTGACCTGGTCCCTGTGCAGGTATGCGGCGCGCCGGCCGCGGCCGGTGTGGATGCCTTCGGCGAGCAGGGAGGCAACGTCGTCGAAGTCCTGGGCTGATACCGCTGCGAACGGCGCCGCGCGGCGGACCAGGTCGCGCAGGTCGCCCTCGGCCCACTCGGCAGCCGAGCACTCGGCCACCAGCTGCTGCGCCAGGATGTCGAGCGGGCATTGCGGAATGACCAGCGCATCCAGCCGGCCGGACCGGGCACCGCGGAGCAGCGCGGCGCACTCGACGAGCTCATCCCTGGTGGTGGGATAGAGCCGCCCAGCCGGGATGCCGCTCGTGGAGTGGTTGGATCGGCCGACCCGCTGCAGAAAGGTGGCGAAGCTGCGCGGTGAGCCGATCTGGCAGACCAGCTCGATCGGCCCGATGTCGATGCCGAGCTCTAGCGAGGCGGTCGCCACCAGCGCCCGGAGGTCACCGCCGCGCAGCCGGGCCTCGACTCGCTGCCTGCGCTCCTTAGACAGGCTGCCGTGGTGTGCGGCCACGAGACCCTCGCCGAGCCGCTCACCGAGTTCGTGCGCGATCCGCTCGGCCATCCGCCGGGTGTTGACGAAGACGATGGTCGTCCGGTGCTCGTGCACATGCCCGGCGATGAGATCGATGATCTCGGCCATCTGCTCGGTCGTCGCGACCGCGCCGAGCTCGTCGGACGGCAGGTCCAGGCCAAGGTCGAGCTCGCGGCGGTGGCCTCCGTCCACGATCGAGCAGCGCGGCGAGCCATCGCGCTCGGACCGGTCAGCGCCCGCTCCGACCAGCAACCTGGCCACGACGTCGATCGGCCGCTGGGTCGCGGACAGGCCAATCCGCTGCACCGGCTGGTCAGCTACATGCGCGAGCCGTTCGAGCGTCAGGGTTAGGTGCGAGCCGCGCTTGTTGCCAGCCACCGCATGGATCTCGTCCACGATGACGGTAGTGGCGGCACGCAGCATCGCCCGCGGCCGCTCGGCGGTCAGCAGCAGATACAGCGACTCGGGAGTGGTGATGAGGAAGTCCGGGGGCTTCTTCAGCATCGCGGCCCGCTCTGCCGCTGCTGTGTCCCCGGTCCTGACCGCGACCTTGATCGACGGGGCCGCCAGCCCCATTTCGGCGGCGACCGCGGCGATCTCGGCCAGCGGGCGCTCCAGGTTCTGCGAGATGTCCACCGCGAGCGCCTTCAGCGGCGACACGTACACCACTTCCGGGCCTGTTACGGGATCAGCGCCGGGAGCCGCCTCCGCAGCCAGGCCTTCGTCGGTGCTGGCGTCCTGGTCCGCGCGAGCCTCCTGCGCCCGGTACATCCGGTCGATGCACACCAGGAACGCCGCGAGCGTCTTGCCCGAACCGGTCGGCGCGGCGATCAGGGTGTGCTGGCCAGCCGCGATCTCCGCCCAGCCCCGCAACTGCGGCTGGGTCGGGCCATCAGGAAACCGCCGGGCGAACCAAGTCCGCACGGCCGGATGGAACGACTCAAGCACCTGGTCAGACTAACCGAGGCGACCGACAGTCCGGGCCGGCCATGAGTCGGCCAAACACGGCATCGCGAAAATACAGACCTGGACGCAGCGCGGCAACGACGCGATGCGCGCCGTCAACGAGCGGCTCGGCTATGTCTACGGCGTGAACAGAGTGCGCCCGAACCGCACACGCCGTGCTCGATACGAAGGGCCTCGACGCACTGACGCTGCGCAAGATCGCAGACCAAGTGGGCGTACGGGTCGGAACCTCCATTGGCACATGCGGAACAAACGCGAGGTACTCGAGGCACTCGCCGAGCGCCGCCGCGTCCAACGCGAGCCGCTACCGGGTGGGGGCGAGATATCGCCTGAGACCGCCACGCTCCGGGCAAAGTTGACATCACAGCGGCGCGGGCCGAGCATGGCACGGAACCGAGTCATCGGCAGCCGAGGCCCACGGTGGGTGGGCGCCTGAAGTTGGCGGCAGGTAGCGGGCCATTGTCCGGGCGGCGTGTCCGAGGGCCGGCCGGACCCGGTGCATTTCCGCTGCCACCTGAGGCTGGTCTGGTGCCGTCACGAGCGGGCCGCCAGCCGGCCCTGAGTTGGCCGCCTGCCTGTGGCGGGCCTGCATCGAGAGGACGAGAGCAGTGTCGATTCCAGCGCTTCCGACCCCGCGTAACCCAGCGCTGCTCGATCACGCCCAGCAGCGGGCACAAAGTGCTGAGAACCGCATCGCTGATGCGATCACCCGGTTCGCAGGTTCGATGCCATTTGTCTACGTGCACGTGCTCTGGTTCACATTGTGGATCGCCCTGGGGGTTGAGCGTTACCCCTTCGGGCTGCTCACGATGATCGTCTCACTTGAGGCCATCTTTTTGTCAACGTTCGTGATGATCAGCCAGAACCGGGCCGACGAGAAACGCCAGGTCCTCGCCGACCACGAGTGGCAGATGGTGCAGGCCGAGGAGCGCCAGAACGAGCAGCTGCTCGGCCTTTCCAACCAGATCCTCGCGCTGACCCAGGCTATCCATGCCATGGCTGCCGCGAGGACGGCGGCAGCTCCCAACCGCCCCGGCGGCGCAGACCGGGGTCCCCGCCCCGCCGGGCAGGCCGATTCTTAGCCTTGCGTTCCGCCCGCCCGGTCGGCTGGTCGCGCTGAGGCTGGCTCGACGCCCGGGCAGGCTGTGGCTGCCGCCGCATCAGCGGGCCGTGATGGACACTCGCGATCGAGCAAGTGCAATCCGGCGACATCCGGCCGGGACGTCGCAAATGGCGCACTCTCGCTTCTTTCGCATCGCGTTGACACCTCCGTCCCGCCGTGGTTGCGTAAGCGGTTAATCAGAGCAACCGCGCAGCCTCGTCCAGGCCTGGGCGACCAGGCATGACGACGGCACTGTCGATGTCCTGGTCTGGAATGGCACCGTCAATGTCGCCCTGCTGGCTGGCGATCCGCGGCTTGACCGGAGCGTGGCACTCACAGTTACCGGCGTTGGCGCCAGCGCCTACCTGGCCAGCCTGGCGCGGGTCTATGAGCGCCAGGCCGGCCGTCGAAAGGACCTGCCGCCGAGAGAAATCCTGTCCGCCTTTTTCGGCGCCCATAAGTGCCACCTCCACATCGCCTTGAATATGAGCCTGCGGCGATCGTGGCGGTCCCGGCTGCACGCCCGGTACCTGGCGGGTGAACGGGCACGAACGGTGCAGTGAAGGCTGACTCGCGCGTGCTCGTGAACCGGCCTCTGCGCACCATCGTTATCAAGTGGGGGTTGCGGGCTACTGACGGGCACATGTGATGCATATACCGAACCTGGCACTCGCCGCGAAGCCTGGCCATCGGCAGGCGCTCGGCCGGGCCGGGCGGGTGCTCGTCAATCTGGCAGGCGCCGC
>Ga0209131_1001344_pt1 | contig 17008 bp, 14 predicted proteins | sample GraSoi_2013_40cm_FD_185826 | JGI IMG/M metagenome (GOLD analysis project Ga0209131, IMG submission 185826) | Grasslands soil microbial communities from the Angelo Coastal Reserve, California, USA - Sample 9_17_2013_40cm (SPAdes) (version 2) | ecosystem: Environmental > Terrestrial > Soil >...
TGTCGAAGACCGCATCAGCGGCATCCGCGACGGCGCTGATGATTATATTTCCAAACCCTTTGTCTCTGAAGAATTAATCGCACGTATTGAAGCTGTTCTGCGCCGCGTGAAAACCGAGCGGGATCGCGGCCGCGAGCAGGCGAGAGCCACTGCTCAGGAAGAGATGGAAAAATTTCGTATAGAGATCATGCAGAACTTCCGTCATGAGTTAAGGACGCCATTGGGGAATGTGGTCATGTCTCTCGAAATGGCGGTCAGCCATAAGTTTGAAGACCCTGGCGAGCAGGGTCAATTTATCCGAATCGCCCTTTCCAATGCAGACCGTTTGGAGTCACTTGTATCAGATATGATCCTCTTATCTGACATTGACCAGAACGACTTGAACAATGTTCGTCAACAGATTGACCCTGTCCATCATATTATTGCGCCAATGCAGAAGCGACTACAAAGATATGAAGATAAAAACCTTGTCTTCGGCCCTCATATGGATGTAGAAGGAATGATCATGGCTCCTCGCCGTGAGTTCAGTCAGGCGTTGGCACATTTGGCTGATAATGCCTTTAAGTTCAGCCCCGATCATGGACGAGTGGAATTAACTGTCAGGTCCAGTGCGAACGGTGGCGCCCTGATTATCTTGCAGGATGATGGTCCGGGCATCCCTTTTGAATTGCGAGAGAAAGCCTTTGAACATTTTTATCAGATCAGTCAGGGGGATCATCGTGAATATCAAGGCCTGGGGGTGGGTTTAACGATTGCCCGCGCAATCTTTTCGTCTCTTGGCGGCGATGTGAGGATTGTATCCAGCGAAAAAGGTTGTCGCGTCGAAGCCACTCTGCCCGACCTACGATCCGAAGACATTTTATTTACATGATCTTATTTTGTTGACCCTCGCAACCCTTTATTTGTGAGCGTGAGGTAAAAATGGGCCAGAAGGAAAAATTGGAAAACCAAGACTTATCCCAACAGGGAGTGTACTTGATCGTTAATCGTCAAATGATCCCTATTGTGAAGCCAGCCACGACTCTGGGTCGTCATTTAGGCAATGACATTGTCTTTAATGAGGATTTCCTGTCCCGCTATCATGCTGAGATCGTTTTGGAGGATGGGAAATACGTTTTGTACGACAAGAACTCGACCAGCGGCACCCACGTCAACGGAAAGAAGATCGAACGCTGCGTGCTTAATTCGGGGGATTTGATATCGCTGGCAAACATCAACATTATGTTTGTCAATAACAATGCAAAGATTGCGGTGAAATCCACGGGTACTACGCAAAGCCTGCGTGGTCCTTCAGATTCCTAGAGGACATGGATGAGTGAAGATCATATTCCTGTCATTCTCGTGATCGACGACGAGCCGGCTATCCGTCTCGGATTGGTTGCAGCGATCAGGAGGCGCGGGTATAGTGTGATTGCTGCTGAAGACGGACGTGATGGCCTGCAAAAGGCGAGAGAAGAATTTCCCGACCTGATCGTCTCCGACGTAATGATGCCTCCCCCGGATGGTTTTGAGTTGAAACGGTTAATGGCCGAAGAGCCAAAACTGGCATCCATTCCTTTCATCTTTCTCACAGCGCGTGCCGGGGTGGAAGATCGTATCAGTGGTATACGGGATGGCGCAGACGATTACATTTCAAAACCCTTTGTCATGGAAGAGTTGCTGGCTCGAATTGACGGCTTATTGAGGCGCGTCCGGGCTTCTGAGGACCGTGGGCGTGAACAAATGAAAGAGATCGCGCGACAGGATATGGAAAGATTGCAGAAGGAGATCCTTCAAAACTTCCATCACGAATTGCGGACTCCCTTGATGAATATTTCCATGCCGTTGGAATTGGCTGTGAATCACAAATTTACAGATCCTGCGGAACAAAGTAAATTTATCCGAATGGCCCTCTCCAATGTGGATAAACTGGATTCGCTTGTTGCCGATATCGTTGTGCTCTCAAATATCGAGCACGGAGACTTGAATTCGGTCAGGCAGTCCGTTGATATTAAAGATCATATTTTAACCCCTGCATATAAGCGGCTCGAAAGGTATAAAACTAAAGAATTGGATTTCGTCCATCAGGTCGAAAATAATGGAGAAGTAAAAGCTCCTCGACGAGAATTCCTGCAAGCTGTTTTACATCTGATCGATAACGCGTTCAAGTTTAGCCCTCAAAAAGGAAAGGTACAACTTAACATTCGTAGCGGGACAAATGGTGGAGTGAAAATTGAAATATCAGATGAAGGACCTGGCATATCCACGCAAGAACGTGAAAAAGTTTTTGACCGGTTTTATCAGATTAGTCAAGGCGATAATCGCGAGCATGATGGACTTGGAGTGGGACTTACAATTGCCCGCGCTGTTTTTGAGAGCCTCAAAGGATATGTAAAGATTGTCGATAGTGTGAGGGGGTGCGTGGTTCTTGCTGAATTGCCGGACGTGAGTGCGGAAGATACTGTATATGGACGATAAGACAATACCTCTCAAGACTTTCGCAACCAGGGCAAAGAAGCAGCCGCTAAAAAAGAAAAAAACGTGGGATGTTGACAGCTTTGGAAATCCTCTCTTCGAACAGACTGGGGAGTGTGTTTTTATCATAGGTTTGGATTTGCATTATCTTGCTGCAAATCGGCAAGCCCTCCTTCTTTTGGGCTATGATGAAAACGAGTTGATTGGAAAATCCGTGAGTGACGTAATGTCGATGGAGGAATTGCTTGAACAACAGCCGGGGACCGCAGAATCGGTCAATCTTTATGAAAGGATCCTCAAAAGGAAGGATGGCGCACTTGTTCCGGTAGAAGTTAGTGCCTCCCTTGTTTCTGACCAAAACGGCGAACCGGCTTATATCCAGAGCATTGTACGCGATATTACGGACAGAAAAAAAACGGAAAGGTATCTTAAAAGAAGCGGGCGCATCCTTTCCGTGATCAGTGAAGCTACGGCTCGTTTATTTCGTTCCGCAAATATCCAATCCAGGATCTCAGAGGTGCTTGAGTCTTTGGGATATGCTTTAGAGACTTTTTGCTGTGTTATTTTTGAAATAGATAATTTTTCAGGTGTACCGCAAGTTAAAGTTCAATATGAATGGGTGGAAAATAGTATAAGTTCATTCGATATTGAAGCTGCACTGGGGCCCTTTGTAGATCAAATCATTTCTTCGCCGGAATCTGTTTTTTCTATAAAGAATGTTGGTGCAACGAAGGCCGTTCACGACTATTCCTTTTTGGCGATCCCCATTCAAGGGACATTAGGCTCTTGGGGATTCCTGGGCCTGTTCGATCGCGAAAATAGTCTCTCCTGGCTGCCTGCAGATTTTAATACCATACAAACAGCGGCTAACCTTATTGGTGCTGCGCTTCAACGTATTCAATATGAAGAAACCATTCGATTAAACGAGTCCAGAAATCGGGCGATCGTGGATACGCTGCCTGACCTGTTGATCCGCGTTAACTCTGCGGGTATGATTCTGGATTACAGTTCCAATCCGGACCATCCTCTCTACATTCATCGCGATATGATCGCAGGAAAAAAGCTCGATCAAACATGGCCTGAAGAAGTCGTGTCTCGTATCCTTGGGGAGGAAAATAAGGCCTCCTTTACTGCAGCGCGTTGGGTGGAAGGATTTCAATTGCCTTTTAGCAGCAGTGTATATGAATCGAGACTGCATCCCATTAATCAGAACGAGGCATTGATCATTATTCGCGACATCACGGACATGATCCGTCTCAACGAGATGAAAACGGATTTTATCAACCGGGCCTCACATGAACTGCGTACGCCGCTAACAGCAGTGATTCTGATGGCAGAGCTGATCCAGCAGGGAGGCACTGAGGACGAACTAAAGGAATATTGGCTGACGCTGAAGAACGAATTGAATCGGCAGAAAACCCTGATCGATCGCCTGCTCATGGCCGGGCGGCTGGAAAGTGGCATGGTTAAATTGGAAGGCACGTCTTTGGATCTTATCCCAATATTGCAAGAATCCATCCGGGCGGTCAAACCGATTGCCGACAAAAGACGAGTTTCCCTGCTTCTGGAAGCGTCTGCAAGTCCGATAAGAATTTTAGGAGATAAGGGGGCTTTGGAGCAGGTGTTTATTAACTTGATCAATAATGCAACCAAATTTTCACCGGAAGCCAGTAGTGTCACGATCAATATTGGATATCCACAGGATCATGTTGAAATTAAGATTAAAGATCAGGGGATGGGGATTGCGCAAGAAGCGCTTCCTCATCTATTCGAAAAATTTTACCGTGCAAAAAACGTCACCATTGCTGAAATACCCGGAAGCGGCATCGGCCTGTACATTGTCAAGTCTATTATTGAAGAGCTGGGTGGAAAAATAGATGTACAAAGCGAATTAAATAAAGGCACTGCATTTATCGTCAGTTTAAAGCTGGCGACTTAAGACGGCCTATCCCAGGCCTAAATTGGCAGAGATAAGGGGGAGTACTTGCTCTGCAAATTTTTCAGCAGAAGGCCGCTTCTTGCTTTTGTCATGACTCCACTGCAAGACCAATCCATAGACCGCCCAACTTGCAGCAGTAGCTGCAGTTTTTGGATTCGTGGTAGAGCCTTCCGATTTCACCCAGCCCTGCAATAGTTCCTGCAATTGACTTTTAACTTGTGTTTCCACGAGCGATTCAAATTGCCCATCCGCCGGATTGCAATTCGAGTTCGCGTTTGATACAAATTCGCACATTGTAACAACCAGCGCCTTTAAATTCTCCTCGCTGTAACGACAGGCGTTCAGCAATCGCTTTTCGATCTCGTGCTTAAACATCTGTCGGATACTGTGATCGAGCAAAGCATATTTATCGGGGAAATGTGCGTAGAATGTGGCGCGATTTACTCCGGCTTTTTCAGTAATATCCTGCACCGAAACACTTTGGAATCCCTTTTCGGCCAGCACTTCCATAAAGGCTTGTTCGAGCAGGCTGCGGGTCCGTTTGACACGAGGGTCCAATTTCTCTTCCAATAAATTGGGCAACATTTTCGCTCCAGTGTTGCTTAAGCAACACAATCCACTTTTTGATGGTTGACTTTAAACATTTGCAAAGGTAAATTAGCAACAACTGTTGGATAAGCAACAGTTGTCAAAATATAGCATAACTCAAAAGGAGAGTCAAGATGAATATTGCGTTGTGGATCGCACAAGGATTGCTGGCTGTCTTGTACTTAATGTCAGGGAGTTTGAAGGCCTTTCAAACCGCGAAAGCAAAGGAACAATTGCCGTGGGCAAAGAATCGCTCGGACGGATTTGTTCGCTTCGTTGGGACCTCGGAGGTGCTCGGCGCGCTTGGGCTGATCCTGCCGCTGGTAACAGGAATCCGGCCCTGGCTGACACCGCTCGCGGCTGTTGGACTTTTGGTGATCCAATTGCTGGCGATCTTCATGGAACATTTGCCAAAGAAAGAATACAATGTCATCCCTGTTAACTTTGTTCTGCTCGCGCTCGCGGCTTTTATTGTCTTTGGACGCTGGCCATTGCTGGCGTAAGAATAGCTAAGATAAAAACCATCTGAGGTATAGATTAAAAGAAAAGAGAATCGATCATGTTAAAAGTTAATAAAGATATTACGCAGACCCCGAACAAGGAATTTACAAAACTGGCGGATGATGAGCAAATCGCCCGCACTGTCAAGGCTCTTGAAGCAAATGGCATTCATGCTTTGATCGCTAAAAACGGCGAAGAGGCGAAACGTCTGTTCTTTGAATTGGTTCCGGATGAAGCCGAGGTCTTTCTGGGTGCCTCGGTAACACTCGAGAAGCTTGGGATCCAGCAGGAGATTGATAAGTCTGGGCGTTTTGATGCACTGCGCCCCAAGATGTTCGCGATGGATCGTCAGACTCAAGGCCGCGAGATCCGTAAACTGGTCGGCGCTCCAGATTACGCTGCTGGCAGCGTCCATGCTGTGACAGAGGACGGTCACGTGCTGATTGCATCCAATACAGGCAGTCAGCTCAGCCCGTATGCTTCTAGTGCGGGAAAGGTCATCTGGGTTGTTGGTGCGCAAAAAATCGTGAAGGACCTGAACGAAGGTTTTCGGCGCATTCAGGAATATGCGTATCCTCTTGAAGAGGAACATATGCAGCAACTCTATAAGATGGGTACGGCGGTAAACAAGATTTTGATCATTAATCGTGAAATCCGCCCGAATCGTATCACCATGATCATCATTAAAGAAGAAGTAGGTTTTTAGCTCGAATTTATACTTGATCCATGAGGAGTAAACTATGCCTGCTTCATCCATTCAACTGAAAAAACTTTGGACAGTCGGCCCATTGACCGTGCTTGCAGCCGTCGTTGGAGTGTTGATCGTACGCGCCATTGCGAGGGCCATATTGGCTCCACCTTATGCCCCTGGGCTTGAGATACTTGCCCTTCCAATTGGTTTGACCTTGATTCTTTGCACAGCTGCCGTTCTGGTGTTTGCCGTGGTTGCTCGTTTTGCGAGGAATGCCACCCGCACCTATATTATTATTTCATCCATATTTCTTCTCATTAGCTTTTTGCCTGATGTTGCAGTAGTGTCTGCGCCAATGCCAGGCGCAGGTTGGCCGTATTCTATAACCTTGATGATCATGCATATGGTTGCAGGTTTTACCACTGTATTCATGTTGACCAAATTGACTGTCGTCGATAATCAGTAGAAAGAAATAGGACTTATAATTCGTCTTGTGATTACAAAATTGGGAATCAACGCGGCGCCGCACAGCAGGAGATAATAAATGAGTGTATTAAAAAACTCAGAAGCAAAAACTGAATTTTCAATTCATCCAGGAACAAAGATGGGAGATGTCTCTCTCAATGTTGCCAGCCTGGAGAATCAGCTTGCTTTTTATCAGCAAGCGCTAGGTTTCCAATTGCACTGGCGTGAAGAGAACAGGGCGGGGCTCGGAGCCGGCGGAGCGGATCTATTACGTCTCGTTGAACAACCTGACTTCAAACGATATCGACGTGTGACCGGGCTGTATCATTTCGCGGTGCTGTTTCCTGATCGTCGTGAGTTGGCTCGCGCGCTGGCTCGTCTTATTGTTCTAAAGTATCCGAACTATCCAACAGACCACATCATGACCAAGACCACTTACCTCGATGATCTTGAAGGCAACGGTATTGAGCTGTATGCGGAATCGCCCGAAGATGGTATGTGGACCATGGCGAATGGGACATTTGAAACGCGCCGCACCGACGGTACGCTGAGCGACGGCCGTGAGCCCTTGGATGTGGATGCATTACTGGCCCATCTTAAAGAAGATGATCGATTGGATGTTTCTGTCCCCAAAGAGACGCGAATCGGACATGTGCATTTGCACGTTCGTAACGTGGACGAGGCTGTGGATTTTTATCATGGCATCATCGGCTTTGATGTAATGGGCGTTGCAAAAATGATGCGCGCAGCGTTCGTCTCTGCAGGCGGATATCATCATCACCTTGGCCTTAACACATGGCAAGGTGAAGGTGCCGCTCCGCCACCAGCAGAAGCGCTTGGCCTGCGATTCTTCACGATCGAATTGCCGGATCAAAAAGCGTTGGACGAAGTCGTCTCAAGGGTTGAAAAAGCAGATATACCCGCGAACCAGATAGACGAGGGACTTCTTATTCATGATCCATCGCAAAATGGTGTGGTGCTCACGACCAAGCCAGGCTAATCGAAACCTCCGAAGTTGTAATGACTTCGGAGGTCTTTTTTCTTGACATTCACCCTCCAGCGGAGTATAAACATCGTGTAACTTGAATAGTCCTCGTTAGGCCAGGCGTCTGCAAAATACATAAGCCATTGTCCTGAAACGTCGAAAGACGCCAAAGGGTATACCAGGTGAGGTCGGCATAAGGCCTCACTCAAAGTGGCTGGAATTGTTCCTCAATTCCTACGATATGCAGTGCTAAAGCTCAACCAGAGAGGCAGCATTTGTGATGTGTTTTCCATGCCTCCTGGTCTTTATGACGGGAGGCGTTCATTTTGCCAACATGTGGAGCGCAAGCGAATCCAGACACATGGTGCAAGGAGGTGTTCGTATGGACGATGATAGTAATAAACAGATCTCATTTAGACGAAGGCATCTTTCGCATCGTCCGTCGTGTCAGCGCGCCTCTGATGTTATTTGCTCCCCTATGGAATGATTCGGGAATGAACATGCATGGAGAGCAGTAGCAGATAACGAATTAAGTGCGAATCGCCTTTCAAACGGAGGCGATTTTTTGTTGTCTCCATCTACATCGATGATGAAGGGCAAGAACAAAATCATCAAACATAGCTTAGTGATGGAGTTGTTCGCGCTCTTGATCCTGCAACAAACATAACAGAAAGGGAATGAACATGAACCCGACAATTAAAATGGTCGATTTGGAAGTATTGATCGAAGCGCGCGACTTCAATACATTGCGCGAGGAAACAAAAAACTGGTCGGCAAGCGATCTTGCCGAATTGATGGAACCCTTGTCAGCGGAGAGGGAGGCAATCGTCTTTCGCCTGCTTCCTCGCGAACAGGCGGCCGAGGTATTTTCCTATCTTTCCATCGAAAGGCAGGAGGAATTACTCAAGGCGATGGCACATGAGGAAGTCGCAAGCATTTTGAATGCGATGGATCCTGATGACCGTACTTCTTTGCTTGAAGAACTTCCGGCTAATGTGATTCAGCATATGTTGAACCTGCTTTCGCCGGAGGAAAGAACTGTCGCTTCACAATTGCTTGGATACGGCGAGGACTCAGTTGGGCGTTTGATGACGCCTGATTTCGTGCGCATCCGTCCACAGTGGACAGTGGAGCGGGCTTTGGATCATATCCGCCGCTACGGCAAGGACAGCGAGACCATGAGTATGGTGTATGTGATTGACGAGAATGACAAATTGATCGACGACCTGCGGATTCGTCAGATCCTGCTGGCGACGCCTAAGATGCTGGTCTCTGATCTGATGGACTCACGCTTTGTGTCTTTAAAGGCGACCGATCACCGCGAGACTGCAGTGGAGGTCTTCAAAGATGCAGACTTGATCGCGCTCCCGGTAACGGATACAGAGGATGTGTTGCTCGGCATTGTTACTGTGGACGATATTCTGGATGTAGCGGAACAGGAAGCCACGGAAGACATTCAGAAGATCGGTGGTTCTGAAGCGCTAGATGAACCCTACATGAAGATCGCGATTTCCAAAATGGTACAAAAGCGCGCTACCTGGTTGATCATTTTGTTCCTAAGCGAGATGCTCACAGCGACCGCCATGAGCCGGTATGAGGACGAGATTGCGAAGGCAGTTGTACTCTCCATTTTTGTTCCGCTGGTGATCTCCAGCGGAGGAAATTCCGGCTCTCAGGCGTCAACGTTGATCATCCGCGCCATGGCTCTGGGGGAGGTGAAATTGCGCGATTGGTGGAATGTGATGAGGCGCGAGATTTTATCCGGGCTGTCTTTGGGCGGGATCCTGGGTGTCATCGGATTTATCCGCATTTCCACCTGGCATTATCTTTTCAACTCTTATGGCGACCACTGGTTTCTACTTGCAGTGACTGTCGGTCTTGCCTTGATTGGGATCGTACTGTGGGGGTCATTGACCGGTTCGATGCTGCCATTCTTGTTGCGTCGCGCCGGGCTGGACCCCGCAACATCCTCTGCGCCCTTCGTTGCCACCCTCGTGGATGTTTCCGGCCTGATCATCTATTTTTCAGTGGCGGCTCTTATTCTGCACGGCACGCTTTTGTAAAATAACTTCTAATTTAATATATAGGCGTAGTTCAGATGAACTACGCCTATATATTTTTGCTTTTCGAATATCGATGATTTCCTAAGCCTTTAGCTTAAACAGCAGAGATTGCCTTACCGCGGGCCATTCCAAATTAATAATGGAGAAAACAACCGTATCTCGATAAACCCCATCAGCGGATTTGGCGTGGTTGCGCAAGACGCCGTCCTGTTTTGCTCCCAGCCTCGCAATGGCCGCTCGTGACTTGTGATTATGCCAGTGCGTACGAAACTCAACTGCAATCGCGGATAGTTTTTCGAACGCATGAGAGAGCAGCAGATATTTGCTTTCGGTATTGACTGCCGTTCGCTGATAGCTTTCCGAATACCAGGTGTGACCAATCTCCAGCCGTTGGTTGACCTCATCCACGTTAAAGTAGCGTGTACATCCGATGATTTTATTTGTTTCCCGGTCACGCACAATGAATGGCATGGCTCCTGCATTCTCACGCATATCCAATCCAGTTTTGATATAAGCTTCTGCTTTCTCAGGTGAGGGAATGGATGTGAACCATAAATTCCAAAGCTCTCCGTCCTTGACCGCGGCAATCATGCCCTCCAAATGCTCAGGAGAAAGTGGCTCCAAAATAACGTTTGACCCTGAGAGCATGACTGGCTCGATCCATCTCTTTTTCATGATTTATCCTTTGGCAAAATCAATCCCTCACAATCGGTGCAGTCAGGCAGTGTGCTGCTCCATATCCGCCTACAAGTTTGGTTAGTTCGGCTTTGATTACTTTGAATCCCCTTGATTCCAGTTCTCGATTCACGCGCTCATTTTTCGAGAGCGCGATGAGCACTTTTTTATTTCCGAAGTTAAGCAGGTTGGTGGCGTAATCCTTTTGTTCCTGCGATGTGATGTCGATAATCTCCAAGCCCTTGTCGCGTAGCAGGCTTCTTAAGCCGCCTAAATCTTCAGCTGCGACTTGCCCGTTTTGTTTACTCAGGCGGAGCGCGCGGCGATTGTCTATTTCGCCGCCCGCAAGGACCAGGTTATGGGCGAGCGGCACCCAGAACATATCGAGATGCATCGCCTGCATATGTTCCGTGGATGGATTCATCGGAGATGCCGATTCCCTCTCGTGGCGCTCGTTGATGACCGCAACGATCTGAATCCCACGTTCTGCTAGACTCCCACTAATTTTGTTATAAACGTTTTTGACAGCAGAGAGGCTGGTTCGTGCTCCAACGCCGATGTAACAGGTATCTCCAAGAATGATTGAGTCCCCGCCTTCAATAGAGCCTTCTTCGGCCTCAACAATGTATTTTCCACAGCCAAGTTCGTTCAACACTTCTTTATAGATTTCGATCTCAGGCTTGCGTACTTCCCAGCGCATATTCGAAAGCAGGATTTTATTTCCCAGCGTGTTGGATTGGTCGCGGCCGTAAAATATGTTGCAGATCGGCAGCCCGCGCGAAAACGACAACTGATGATTTAACTTGATCGCGTTTTCCTCGCCATACGTTTTAGCATCCTCCTTCAGAACACTTTGAATATCCTTTTTTACCTGCAGGTAGATTTCGTCTATCGTGATCTGAAGTCCGCTTTTTTCAAGCTCGGCAATCTTTTCCTGCTGATATGTCTCGAAATATTCATCTGCGCGCTGTAAAAATTTTCGTTCCAACTCCTGCAAATTTTTTGAAAGGTCAGGGATTTGCTGATGCGCGAGCACACGTACATACGCATCTTTCGCGCGGATGACCTGCACGCCTTCCTGTTCGATCAGCGATTGCATCCGGCGAAATTCCATGCGTGCCTCTGGAACCTCATAATACGTAAAAAATAAACTTTTCGATTTTGGCAATAGCTGGGCCAATAAGGCCTCGCAGCCCGGTTCTCCCCATACCAGCACTTCTTTTAAGGGATCGATCTCATTGAAGATATGAACAGGATGGTCAGAGTTGGTAGTCATGGGTTTTCCTGTCTGATCTTTATTTACATCACGTCAGGTGCTTGAATATCCAGCAATCTCAACGCGTTCGCGATCACTTGCTTGGAAGCGGCGACCAGGCTCAGGCGCGCATTTTTAATTTTTTCAGCCTCTGTCTGCAAAACAGGTACCGCATGATAAAACGAATGGAACGCATTTGCCAGGTCATACGCATACGCTGCCATCACCAATGGGCGATATTCATTCGCCGCTTGTTGCACAGCTTCAGGAAAACGCGAGATTTTTTCGATCAATTCGATTTCATGCTTTGTCAATTCATAATCAAATGTTCCAGATGTTTGGCTGGCAACATTCGACTTTTTCAATATCGAATTGGCCCGTACGTGGGCATTTTGAATATACGGCCCAGTGCGGCCTTCGAAGGACAATGCTTCGTTGATATCAAAGACAATATCCTTATTATTATCTACCGAGAGCATGGAATAAACTAATGCACCTAAACCGATCTGAGTAGCGATCTTCTCGCGCTCTTGCTTTGGAATATCTCCGCTTTTTTCAGCCTCCACGGCAAGCACGCGTTTCATGGCCTCATCTGCCACATCTTTGAACAGCACCACACGTCCACGCCGTGCCGACATGGCACCTTCAGGCAGGCTTACAAAGCCATATCCGAGGTGATAACATTTTTCAGCTTGAGCAAAGCCCCATAATTTTAAGATCGCAAACGCCTGCTGCATGTGCATCGATTGACGTACGTCCACGACATAGATGGAACGATCGACGTGATACTGTTCGAACTTTACTTTTGCAAGTGCAAGATCCTTGGTGAGATATAAAGTTGTGCCATCTGAGCGCAGAATCACATTCGTACGATACTTTTCTTTCGTCAGGCCAAGCTTCTCGTCAATTTTTACGATGACCGGCCCTTGCGGCCTTTCATCGTCAGCGATTTTCTTTGCGATCAACTCGTCCACAATCGCCTTGGATGGCTGGTCTACTTCGCTTTCGTAAAACCATACATCCATTTTCACATCGAGCATTCTTAAAACGTCACGGAGTTCTTCGAGGCTCCACTCACGCGTGGTCTTCCATAATTCTCGTACATATGGATCGCCTGCATCCCATTTGCGATACATCTCGCGTCGCTCGGCTTCATAAGCTTCGCGCTTGGCGGTCTCTTCCGGCGTTTCGCCCTCTTTGTTCTCAAGCAGGGCAGTGGCCTCCACGTATAATTTCAACAACCATTGTCCGCGTTCGTGAACCCCCTTTGGTTCCTTACCCTTATAAAGTTTGTCGTAGATCCACATCACGGTAATGACACCGAGCCCCAGATCGCCGGGGTATGATGCACGAATTGTTTCGAAACCTGCGAACTCAACCAGCCTTGCCAGCGCTTCGCCTAATACAGTGTTGCGCGCATGTCCGATATGGAAGGAATGATGTGTGTTTGGTTGCGCGTACTCGACCATGACGCGCTCGTTTTTTGGCGCGCCTTTCCCGAAGTTGATCCCCGCAGATAATACTTCATCGACAACCCGACGCGCATATTCTGAGGTTGTGAAATATAGGTTGAGATAGCCTTTAACCGCGTCGATGCGACTGATCCCCTGCACGCTTCCGATCTGACCTCGTATCTGTTCGGCGATTTCCTGGGCGCGCTGCGGTACTGGAATTTTATTCCCCTTCCCTGCGCGCGCTTCATTTGCCGCCGTTTGGAAGAAGGATGTGGTGAGTCCCCATTCTCCGGAAAAGGGAATGGCCTGCCATTTGAGTTCAGCCAGCTCAATATTATTTTGAGCGCAGAATCCCTTGACCCTTTCTTCGATCAATTGTTGTTCTTGTTCAAACATGATTTGGGATTATATCTTTAATTTCTTGAATGATGCATCGTTGAGAAAAATAATGATAGATCTGTAAATAAAAGCGGGAGCCTTTCGACTCCCGCTTTACCTTTTTGAGAATAAATTACCCTGATTTCTTTGCAGCGGCCTTTTTGGGTGCGGCTTTTTTCGCTGCTGGCTTCTTTGCCTTCTTTTCCTCAACAGGTGATTCGACAGGCTTGGCAGAGGTTTCGGCAGGTTTGAATGAGGCAAGTTTTTTCATCAGGCGGCCCTTACGTCGAGCTGCGTTGTTTGGGTGTAACACGCCCTGCTGGGCAGCCTTGTCCAACAGGCTTATTGCCTTCATCACTGCTTCTTTGGTATTAGGATCGTTTTTCGTAAGCGCGGCGCGGGCATTGGTCACGGCAGTGCGCGCGGCACCGCGAAAAGTGCGATTGCGAACGCGACGTTTTTCATTTTGTCGATTGCGTTTGATCTGAGACTTAATATTAGCCAAGGTCTTCCTCCAAAAAATGACTTACTTTTCTTTAAGACAGCGCTGTATATGTGCTGCGCAAGAGCGGTATTTTACATGAGGGATGTGCTTTTGTCTAGTGATTAGTTCACTGGTGTCCAAGTTGCTGTGGCATCATTGGGACCGGGTGTACTTGTCGGCGGGCGTGTGGCGGTGGGAGTGACAAGGTTTACAGGAATGATAAGCAACTGACCGACGTAGAGTGCATTCGGATCAGTTATGTTGTTGGCCTTGACGATTTCATCTGCGATACTGTTAAATTTTGAGGCGATCCCGGCAAGTGTGTCACCTGTTTGGACTGTGTATTCAATTTTTGTACCGCGTGGCAGGCCGGGCGGAATCGGCGTGGCGGTTGGTAATTCCATCCCTGGGTTTGGAAGCAGGATCACTTGTCCGGGAGAGACGATCCCCGTAGAGGGGTCAATTCCCACCCCGGTATCTTTGTTGTAAGGGTTCAATAACAGGATCAGAGGGATTCCGTTATCGCCAAGTGCATATTTTTCGACGATGAGCGCGAGATAGTCGCCCTCCTGAACCGTGTAATTGAAGGGTGTTGAAAAAGTTGGGGTTGCAGTGACTGTCGCAGTTGGTGTGATCGTCGGGGTTTCACTGGGTATAGGTGTATTTGTTGGAGTAAAAGTTGTTGTAGGAGTTGGAGTATCAGTGGCAAAGAGCGTGCTAAGAGGCCTGCCCGGGCCCGAGAGCCACGAGATGAGCAGGATCACACCGCCCAGGATAAATACACCTGCCACGATGTAGATGATATTGGGATTGGCCGGTCTTCTTTTTCGCGGAGGCTTGCTTGCCAATGGATAATTGTATGACTGATTCATTTTTTATTCCTATATATTTCGATGGGAATTATCCTGCCTTATGCTCCTGTCAATATATTCTACCTGAATTTGGCAGGCTTGTGCGCGTTAAAACGCGCATATAGGCGTCAATTCTTACTTATACTAGGTTTAAATATAAAAGGAATAGGAGATTTATCTTACTTCATGTGGCTTTTCAGGAATTGACCCGTATATGATGCTTTTACCTTCATCACCTGTTCGGGTGTCCCTTCAGCCAGTAACTCGCCCCCTCGATCGCCACCTTCCGGACCAAGGTCAATTAACCAGTCAGCGATTTTGATGATATCGAGATTATGCTCGATGATCAAAACCGAGTTGCCGGTGTCTACGAGTCTTTGCAGCACTTCGATCAGCTTGTGCACATCCGCTGCATGCAATCCTACGGATGGTTCGTCCAAAACATACAACGTGCGTCCGGTTGCACGGCGTGATAATTCCTTGGATAACTTGACGCGCTGCGCTTCGCCTCCAGAAAGAGTCGTCGCAGGTTGTCCAACACGCACATAGCCGAGTCCGACTTCCTGCAATAATTTTAACTTATTCAACATCTGCGGATAATTTTTGAACTCTTCCAGCGCATGGTCAACTGTCATATCCAATACATCGGCAATTGAATATTGATCGTGGAATAACACCTGCAGAGTCTCACGATTGAAACGTTTGCCATGACATACATCGCAGGGGACATATACATCCGGCAGGAACTGCATTTCAATCCGCAGTTCGCCCTGTCCCTGACAAGCCTCGCAGCGCCCGCCATGCACATTGAACGAGAAACGTCCGGGTTTGTATCCACGAACCTTGCTCTCGGGCAACTCGGCATACAGCTTCCTTATTTCATCAAACAAACCGGTATATGTTCCAGGGTTGGATCGTGGCGTGCGCCCAATGGGGGATTGGTCAATGTTGATGATCTTATCGAGATGTTCGACGCCTTCTATCTTTTCGTGCTCGCCGGCGCTCGTCCGCGCGCCCATCAGCCTTGCAGCGAGCGAGCTGTATAAAATATCACTCATTAATGTGGACTTGCCTGACCCTGAAACACCTGTGATACAAACCATTTTCCCTAACGGGATCGAGACAGTGATTCCCTTCAGATTGTTCGCCGTGGCCTTGATGATCTTCAGCGATTTGCCATTTCCTTCGCGTCTCTTCTTTGGGACCTCGACTCGTTTGCGCCCCGAGAGATATTGCCCGGTCAACGACTTTGGGTGTGCCAGGATCTGCTTCGGTGTTCCCTCTGCAATCACTTGTCCGCCGTGTTCTCCTGCGGCCGGGCCAAGGTCCACGATCCAATCCGCTTCACGGATGGTTTCATCGTCATGCTCCACAACCAATACGGTATTGCCAAGATCACGCAAGCCCTTAAGGGTTTCGAGCAATCTGGCGTTATCGCGTGCGTGCAACCCGATCGACGGTTCATCCAATACATACAATACACCCACCAATCGTGAACCAACCTGCGTCGCAAGACGGATGCGTTGCGCTTCACCGCCAGAGAGAGTCACAGCGGAACGATTCAGGGTCAAATAGTCCAAACCCACATTTATTAAAAACGAGAGTCGTTCGCTGATCTCTTTGATGACGCGTTCAGCGATCGTCTTCTGTTTTGACGATAACGGAGAATTTTTGCCGGAAATCTTTTTGACCCATTCGAGAGTCCTCAAGACGGGCCAGGATGTAGCTTCGATGATATTAACTTCATCCACAGTGACAGCCAGTGCAGCAGGATTCAGCCTCTTGCCGCCGCAGGTCGGGCACGGACGATCAGACATGAACTCAGAGATCTTTTCCCGAATATATTCCGAGTTTGTTTCCTTATATCTGCGTTCGAGATTGGTGATGATGCCTTCAAAGGCGCGTGTGAACTTAAACTCATTTCCATTTGAATTCTTGTAGGACATCTGGATTTGTTTCTCGCCCGTGCCGTATAGAACAATGTTCAACTGCGGCTTCGTCAACTCGCGCACGGGTAGATCGAGATCGATCTTGTATGCTTTTGCGGCTGCTTGAAGTCCCTGCCAATAGTAACCACCTTCTTCTTTCGGACCGCTCCATTCCATGCTGGCAATCGCACCTTCGTTCAGGGATCTGTCAAAGTCTGGGATGATGCGCTCCGGGTCAATTTCCAATTTTGAGCCGAGTCCCTGGCAATCCGGGCAGGCACCCTGGGGCGTGTTGAA
>Ga0209131_1001345_pt1 | contig 16999 bp, 13 predicted proteins | sample GraSoi_2013_40cm_FD_185826 | JGI IMG/M metagenome (GOLD analysis project Ga0209131, IMG submission 185826) | Grasslands soil microbial communities from the Angelo Coastal Reserve, California, USA - Sample 9_17_2013_40cm (SPAdes) (version 2) | ecosystem: Environmental > Terrestrial > Soil >...
ACGACGCGGACCTGGCGGATCAAAAGTTTGGCCGCAAAGAGGGTTATGGAATCGACGAGGTCCTGAAAGGTTGGGCACGGCAAGGAGTCTCGGATCAGGACCTGCTGGATCGGGGAATGCAGTTGATGGAAGGGCTGTATCACTCGCTCGCGTGAATGAGCCAGTGTGCATCGAGGTTTTGAAATGGGAAACAGAAAAATTGTGTTAGGCAGCTATCGCGTGTACGTGAAATGGATTGCAGTCGTTCTTGTTTTGCCGCTAGCTCTCGGGCCAATGGCCGTGGCGCAATCTTCCAAGGTGCTGACGTTGGAAGAGGCGGTGGACTTCGCTCTGAAGAACTATCCGGCGGTGCGCGCCTCGCTCGAGCGGGTTAGCGCTGCGCAGGCCGGCGTTGGCTTGGCACGCACGAGCTATTTGCCTCGCGCTGACATGCTGTGGCAGACGAATCGTTCGACCGACAACAACATCACGGGACTGCTGCTCCCACAATCCGTCATTGCTCCCATTACCGGCGCCGTGACACTCTCGCCCTCAAATCAAAGCGCATGGGGCAGTGCAGCCGGGCTTCTGTTCTCCTGGGAGCCTTTCGATTTTGGATACCGCGGGGCAAGGGTGGACGCGGCGCGTGTCGTTCGGAATCGTGCTAACGCCGAGTCCTCACTGACGCGGCTGGACGTGGCCGTCGCAACCGTGAACGCCTACCTAACGGTTCTAGCAGCCGAGCAAACGGTGCACGCGGCCGACGCGGATGTGCAACGCCGCGAGACGTTCCAGAAGGCCGTTCGGGTGTTGGTCGACAATCAGCTTCGTGCAGGAGCGGACGCTTCGCGTGCGGACGCAGAATTGGCTCGCGCTAAGGTCAACTTAGCGCGAGCCCAGCAACAAGAGCAAATCAGTAAGGCAGCTCTCGCGGACATTCTCGGAATCGCGGATACCTCGGTAGAGGTTAGCGGAAAATCTGTGCTTGGACCACCGCCCGATGGATCTCTCCAGACGACCGCATTGATCGACCATCCCGCCGCGCAAGTCGAGCAAGCACGCATCAGCGAGGCAAAGGCCCAGATTCATACCCTGGATCGCGCCTACTATCCAAAATTCTATTTTCAATCGGCGGTATTCGGACGGGGAAGCGGCTTCGCTCCGGCGGGCAACTTCCTGGGTGGCACAAACGGGTTAGGCCCGGACCGCTCCAACTGGGCGGTCGGCGTTACCGTTACCTTTCCGCTGTTCGACATATTTACGATCCGGTCGAGAAAGGCAATTGAATCCGCGAACGAACGCGCCGAGGCGGCTCGCTACGATCAGACGCTCCAAGATTTGACCGGCCAATTCCGGAAGGCACAGGCTTCTCTCGAAGGAGCTCGCCACGTCGCCGAGAATACTCCGGTTGAACTGCAAGCGGCGCGCACAACGGAAGACCAGGAACGCTCGCGTTACCAAGCAGGGCTGGCAACGTTGGTTGACGTTGCCGATGCGCAAAGCCTCCTCGTGCAAGCAGAGACGGACGATGCTCTTGCGAGGCTCGCCGTCTGGCAGAACTTGGCTTCGGTGGCCGCCGCGCAAGGTGATCTGCAGCCCTTCCTGCAGTTTCTCCATGACAAGACGCAAGGAGGCCCATAGTACATGTGGCTCGTTCGTCTAGCACTAAGGCGTCCGATCACGATCATGGTCATCGTTGTGGCCATAGCACTCTCGTCGATCCTGGCGGTTCTGCGGACGCGCATCGACATTTTTCCCACTCTCGACCTGCCCGTTATCTACGTCGCGCAACCTTACGGTGGTATGAGCCCGCAGCAGATGGAAGGGTTTATCTCGTATTACTACGAGTATCACTTCCTGTACATCAACGGGATTGAGAGCGTGGAGGCAAAGTCCATCCAGAGCACGGCTTTGTTGCGGCTTAGTTTTCATGCCGGCACAAACATGAGCGAGGCGCTTGCACAGACTGTTTCTTACGTTAATCGTGCACACGCTTTCATGCCTCCGGGAACCGTGTCGCCCTTTGTGATTCGTTTCGACGCCGGAACCTTACCGGTGGGCTATCTGGTCTTCTCCAGTCCATCACGTACGTTATCGGAGCTACAGGACCTAGCGCTTAACCGGGTTCGTCCGGTATTCGCAACCTTGCCGGGCGTTTCTTCGCCACCTCCGTTTGGCGGCAATCAGCGGACGATCGTCATCAACGTGGACCCACAGAAACTGCACGCCTATGGGCTGTCGCCGGATAACGTGGTGCAAGCGCTGACGACCGGCAACAGCATTCAGCCGGCAGGAAATGTCGACATCGGCACAACCAATGCCCTGGTCACAACCGATTCTACGGTGACACAGATCAATGATCTGCTGGATATTCCGTTGCATCCGGGTTCGGGGGCCTCCATCTACGTGCGCGACGTCGGCAGTGTCAAGGACACGTCGGATGTTCTCGCCGGTTATGCACTGCTGAACGGCCAGCGAACCATTTACATTCCCGTGACTAAGCGGCCGGATGCTTCCACGATCACGGTTGTGAATGAAGTGCGTCAGAATATCGAGCGATTTCAGTCACTCATCCCGCAAGACATCAAGATCACTTATGAATTTGACCAGTCGCAGTACGTACGCGCTGCGCTTCTCTCCGTGCTGCGGGAAGGCTTAATCGGGGCTGGCCTCACGGGTCTGATGATCTTGCTCTTTCTCGGTGACTGGCGCAGTTCCCTCATCGTGGTCATCACCATTCCATTTGCATTGCTGACGGCGGTCGTGATGCTGCGGCTCACCGGGCAGACGATCAACATCATGACTCTGGGCGGCCTGGCACTTGCCGTAGGCGTGCTGGTGGATGAAGGCACGGTGCTGATGGAAAACATCCATGTACATCTGGCGCAGGGAGAGAAAAAAGCGCAAGCGGTGCTTGCAGCCAGCCGCGAAGTGGCGATCCCGCGCTTATTAGCCATGCTCAGCGTGCTGGCCGTTTTTCTGCCGTCGTTTTTTATGACCGGGCCTGCGCAGTCGCTCTTTGTGCCTTTGTCCCTGGCGGTTGGGTTCTCGATGGGTGCATCGTATCTGCTTTCGAGCTCGCTGGTGCCGGTGCTGGGCAATTGGATTCTGAAGCAGGAAGAGAACGAGGCGGAACACCCAAGAGCGACACGATTTGACCGTTTCCGCGACCGCTTCCAGGCCGCCTTGGAACGCATCATGAAATTCCCGAAGTTGCTGCTCGGCGCGTACGCCCTCGTCGCTGTGCTGATTATCGTGTTGCTCGGTCCCAGATTGGCTCAGGAAATCTTTCCATCGGCGGCATCGACGCAATTCCGTCTACGCATTGATGCACCCGACGGCACACGCGTAGCGGTGACCGAGGCCCTGGTCCAGAAGGTGTTGGCAACGATTACCCGGGAGGCCGGTGCTGGGAATCTCGATCTCACCCTTGGCTATATCGGGACACAACCTTCTTCCTACCCGATCAATACGGTGTTCTTGTGGACCAGCGGATCCCAACAGGCCATCATGAACGTCGGCCTGAATCCCGGGGCGAAGATTTCGCTGCGCAGCCTCGAAGAGAAGCTTCGACAAAAATTACCGCAAGAATTTCCTGGCACACATTTTTCTTTTGACCCTGGCGATCTCATCAGCCAAACCCTGAACTTCGGCGCGCCTTCGTCCGCGGAAGTCGCCATCACCGGCCCACAGTATGCCGACGTCCAGAGCTATGCCAATCGAGTTCAGCAAGAACTGGCAAAGGTAAAAGAATTGCGCGATGTCGAATTCGAAGAGCCGCTTCGCTATCCCACCGTGAACGTTCACGTAGACCGGGTGCTGGCCGGCCAGCTCGGCGCAACGGCGAATGATGTAGGCGCTGCAATCGTCACCGCTACCGCTTCGAGTCGCTTCGTTGCTCCCAACTATTGGCGCGATCCCAAATCCGGTGTGAGTTACCAGGTCCAGATCCAGGTGCCTCAACCGGCCATGACTTCGCTCAAAGACATTCAAACTATTCCCGTCAATAGCAATACGGGAACGCACCCGCTCTTGAGTCAGGTCGCCGACATCCAGTCAACGACTGTACCCGGAGAATTAGACCGGCAGAATGGAATGTGGATGATCATCGCCTCGGCCAATGTCGGGAACAGCGACTTTGCACGAGCCGCCAAAGAAATTGATCGCGCAATTGCGAAGGCAGGCCAAGCGCCTCGCGGTGTTACGACCCAGGTACGCGGCCAGGTGAGCGCCCTTAAGCAGATCTTTACCGAGTTGGCCATCGGTCTGGCTCTGGCGGTGGTGGTCATTTTGCTCCTGCTCACAGCGAACTTTCAGTCGTTGCGCCTCGCTCTGATCGTCATCTCCAGCGCTCCGGCTGTACTTGTCGGGGCCATCCTGATGCTCTTGCTCACCGGCACTACGCTAAACCTTGAAAGTTTCATGGGCACCATTATGGCGATGGGCGTCGCGGTGGCGAACGCGATTCTGCTGGTGACCTTCGCTGAGCAAAATCGCCGGAACGGCGCCGACCCCGTTTCCGCCGCACGGGCGGCTGCGGCGGAGCGCTTGCGGCCCGTGCTGATGACAAGCCTGGCCATGATTGCGGGAATGATTCCCATGGCGCTTGCGATTGGCCGAGGGAGTGAAGAAACAGCTCCCCTGGGCCGCGCCGTCATTGGCGGTCTGTTCGCCGCCACGCTTGCAACCTTGTTCCTGCTACCGACCGTGTTTGGCATCGTGCAAAAGGGTGCGTCCCTCACCTCGCCGTCCCTCGATCCCGAAGACGCTGATAGTCCTTTTGCCCAGAAGCCGGAGAACGCATGAAAACCGTTATCGTTGCCCTAGCACTTTCCCTGTCCATCTGTGGCTGCAATGGCAACCCAAAGGCCGCAGACAGCAAACAGCCGGAAACGAGTGCGCAGACAGTGGAAGTTGTCCCGGTTGCCTCGCAGAAACTCGCAACGGTGTTCACATTGCCAGCGCAACTCGTCCCCTTCGAGACCGTGGATATCTATCCGAGAGTCACTGGCTTCATGGACACGATTCGCGTGGATCGCGGGTCTCGCGTACACAAGGGTGAACTCATTATCCGGCTTTCGGCTCCGGAGCTCGTGGCCCAGCGCGCCCAGGCGGAATCCTCGCTAAGGGCAGCTGAATCGCAATTGACCACTGCTCAGGCCAAGCTCGCGTCTGACAAGGGCACCTACCAGCATTTGGCTGCAGCCGCCCAGACGCCGGGGGTGGTCGCGGAAAACGACGTGATGGTGGCCAGCCAGACGGTTTCCGCGGATCAAGGGCAGGTGCAGTCAGGGGAAAGCAACGTCGCGGCCGCGCGGGACGCGCTGCGCAGCGTGGCGCAACTAGAATCGTACCTGAACATCTATGCGCCATTTGACGGAATCGTGACCACGAGAAATCTGCATCCCGGAGCATTGGTCGGACCCGCGTCCGGCCCCTCTGGAACGATGCCCATTGTGCAGATTGTCGACACGGCTCATTTGCGCCTAGTCGTCCCAGTTCCAGAAGCATATGTGGGAGAAATGCAAGTGGGCCAGCAGGTGGCGTTCACGGTTCCAGCGCATCCCGGTGAGACTTTCCATGCGCCTATCGCGCGCATTTCGTATGACGTGGAGCTGAATACTCGGACGATGCCCGTTGAGCTGGACGTCCATAGCACCGATGGCCGCTTGTCGCCCGGGAGTTTCAGTAGTGTGCAATGGCCGGTCCACCGCGCCGCTCCCACGATGTTTGTGCCGGTCTCCGCGGTGACGAATGACCAACAACGCACCTTCGTCGAGCGCGTACGCAATGGCAAGGCGGAATGGGTGGATGTGGTCACGGGTCTGGGGGTGAGCGGCAATATAGAGGTGTTCGGTGACCTCAAGCCTGGAGACGAAGTCATCCGCAACGCCACCGATGCGATTCGTCCCGGACAACAGGTGAAGACTGGCCCGTCGCATTCTTAGCGTGCGCATTGGTCGGAAGGAGATTTGCGGTGAAATGGATTACGCGCAGTAACGTCAAGGTCGACAGGGTAGCCTGCCCCTGGCTCATTCGACGCTTCGTTGACCCCGAAGCGGAATTCCTATTTGTGCCCGAAGATCAGCTTCTTGAGGCGGCCCGCCGCGAAGAGGCGATACCTTTCGACGCGACACGATTTCCTGACGTAAAGCTGAACCATCGCGGAGAACGCTGTACGTTCGAGGCAATTCTCGAGGATTTCAAACTCGTTGACCCCGCGCTTCACCGTTTGGCGCTGATCGTCCGCGGGGCGGATGTCAAAGGACAGGAGCATCTCTGCTCCGAAAGTCTCGGATTGCGGGCCATCGCTCAGGGTTTCGCGCTATCCGGGATAAGTGACGAGGAGCGTCTGGCGCGGGAATTTCCGCTCTACGACGCACTATACGAATTCGTTCGCCACCAGCCGAACTGAACGTTGAACGTTAGACTCAGAAAAAGGAGATCTTCGCATGGACCGTTTTGTTAGGAAGGGCAGGATGTTTTTCTTGGGTTGTTTGTGTTCGACGTTGCTCGGCTTCGGTGCCCGCGCGCAGGAGATGCCGACCGACTATCAGGAAGTGCTGAAATCCCTGGATCGCAAAGGGGATTTCAAAGCAGGGGTGCTCAAGGTCAACATCCCTCGCAACGACCTGAAAATGACGATCCAAGGCGTATCCACCCCGACGCCTTTTGGTTTCGGAGGATGGGTTGCCATGACGAAAGGGACAGACGGCACCGAAGTGATGATGGGCGATTTAGTGCTGCTCCAAGAGGAGGTGAATCCAGTCATGTCCGCCCTCTTGGACAACGGCATCGAAGTGACCGCGCTACACAACCATTTTTTCTGGGATGACCCGCACGTGTATTTTATGCACGTTCATAGGATGGGAAAAGCGGAGGATCTTGCCAAGCGCCTAAAACCAGGATTGGACCTGATCGGCCATGCGCCGGCGGCCACAGCCGCTGCAGGAAGCAGTGGTTCTGCGGCAACTCTGGACACAGCCAAAATCGCGAAGATCGTGGGACATGAAGGCGAGCAATCGGGCGCGGTTTACAAGATTACCGTGGGCCGAGACGACCTCAATATGAAGGAACACGGCGCGGCCATCAATGCGCGGATGGGGCTCAACACCTGGGCCGCTTTCGTAGGTACCGACCAGGACGCCGCTATCGCTGGCGATGTAGCCATGCTCGAAAACGAAGTCACTCCCGTTTTGAAGACCCTTCGGAAGAACGGCATCGACGTGGTCGCAATCCATAATCACATGATCGAAGCTCGGCCCGTGGTGATCTTCCTGCATTACTGGGGCAGAGGCCCAGCAGAAAGACTAGCCACTAGTTTCAACGCGGCCCTCGACGAGCTCGGCAAGAGCAAAGCGTCAAACGCGATGGCGCACTAGGGAACCGGCGAAGTCTAACGAGATCAGGAGGATATGCGTGCGAAATGAACGGATTTTGATGATAGGACTGATCGCACTGGCCGGAGTTCTGAGACTTACCGCTAAGCCAATCAGGCCCACTCTGAAAAAGTTGACCGAGTTCGATTTGCCGGGACCGCCGGGAAAGCGGTTCGACTATCTCACCATTGACCCCGACGACCACTACTTGCTCTCCGCTCATCTCGCCGCGGGGCAAATGTATGTCATCGATCTGCGCACCAACAAAATCGTGGCCACAGTGACCGACACTCCAGGCGCGGAAGGCGTTGAGTACGTCCCTGAATTGAAGAAAGCATACACATCGAACGCCTACGACAACACCATTGGCGTGGTGGACCTTCGCCAGATGAAAGTTATCAAGAAAATTCCCACGGAAGCCAAGCCGGACGGTAGTGCATACGCCGCGCCGTTTCATAAGCTTTATGTTTCAGATGAAAGAGGGAAAGCCGAAGCCATCGTGGATGTTCGTACCGACACGCTGATCAAGACGCTTCACTTCAAAAGCGAGACCGGGATGCCGCAATACGATCCCGTCGCAAAGAAGGTGTACGTGAATTTGCAGGACGAAAACGTTTTTGCCGTCATCGATCCTGCGAGCGACGAAGTGATCGGCCGCTATTCAGTCGGCCGCTGCAAGGGAAACCACGGAATGACGCTGGACCCGGAACATCACCGCGCCTTCCTTGCGTGCGAGGGGAACGATCTCATGACCGTTTTCGACGTGGATAAGCGCGAGCCGATTGCCTTCCTGCCCATGGCTTCGGGACCGGACGTGATCAAGTTCGATCCGGGACTCAAGCGAATCTACGTCGCCTGTTCGAGCGGAGCGATCTCCGTCTTCCAAATGGGTGATCCCGACCACTATCGGAAGCTTGAGGATTTTCCCGTTCAAAAGAAGGTCCATAGTCTTGCGGTCGACCTGGAAACACACCGCGTGTATGCGCCCGAACAGGAAGCCGACGGCAAAGCGGTGGCGCGCATGGCGGTCTATGAAGCGCTGGTCCCTTGAGCTGAGGTTTCACGAACTTCTGCGTAAAAAGTTTTCCCAGCCCAGATCTCAAAAGAGAGACGTGCTGGCATCAATCGACGCCAAGGGGTCGCCCGGCGTGGAGGACGATGCGGCAGTCTCCAGCAGGACGAGGAGCGGGAAATCCATGACCAAGCCTCTTGCAATATGCTGCATTGCCCTGTTTGCCGGTTTCACCGTCATGACATCCACCCCGGAAAAACAGGCGCTCAGACTGGTGCAAACGATTCCGTTGCCGGGGGTCACAGGGCGCCTCGATCACATGGGCGTCGACCTGGAGAAGAAGCGCCTGTTCGTGGCCGCCGTTGCAAACAACACGTTGGAAGTTGTGGACCTGACTGGCGGGAAGGTGATCAAGAGTCTCCCCGGATTCAAGGACACGCAGGACGCGCTGTTCCTGGGGGGCGACTTCAACAAGCTGTATGTGTCCAGCCTCGATGGCCATGTGAGACACTCTGTTGTGGTATGTTCGGTCAAGCGAAGGCCTCACTTTTGGTCTCAAACCCGCCTAGTCAACGGATTTGTACCATAGCGAGGCCTTTCGTGTTTCTAAAATCATGAATTTTCCGGGCTAGGCGTGTGCCTGCAGCAGTTCCTCCGGAGTAGCGTAGGGGAATCGGATCAAGAGTAGAGGCTCAATGCCGTCCTTCCATGCGGCATCGATAATAGCTTCATGCGTCAGAATGGAGTATCCCGGACAGTCGGGGGCACCGGATATTCCTAAGAGAAGTGCAAGAATCAGACGTCCGGACAGCGAGAACAACGGGGACCGACTTTCCGCTGACATCGTGGTTGAAACTCCTTCAGGGGCGAACCCTGAGGCCGGGAGAGAACGATTGAACCTGTCAAAAATACCAGTGGCTCGGGGCAGCCGCCCGGCATCTCCCCGATGATACTTAGTTTGCTTTCACCTGGTGAAATTAGACCTGTAAATTCTGACAGTTCGGTTTGTCTCCTGACGAAGAGAAGGCGCTGCCTGTTTCATGTCCTTGGAAGAGCAGCGGCTTTCCTCTGCGTTCAGCCTGTTCGATTCGCGGCGGCAGCGGATTTATTCGACTTCCTTTCTCTGTAATTTTGACAGTTCAACCTGCATCGACTCACATTTATGGTGTTCCAGGTACAAACGACCAGGTGCGGGCCGCACAAGCCGCAATTTCAACGACGGCAATCTGGCCCGTGCTTTCTCCATTGGGAAGGGAGGAAGCCGCTGCCTAGCCGACACCCGCGTCAACTCCCCACGCAAAACCTACGTGGTCGCCCATCGGAGCCAAGGGGGCGCTGAGAGGTATTCCCAGACTGGTCGTAACACTCGGGTTGTCGTTTCCAGAGAATTCCACGTCCTACGCCAACGCCACAGAACGAAGGCCCACGAGGCAACTCCACAGCAAGATTCTTGTGCGGTACTTCACAGTGCTCTTCTGCCATCTCGCGAGCCGCGTCGCCCTGGCATCACCCTCGCCCTTTATCTCTCTCCCAAGCCCGAACTTTACGTCTGGCTTTATCGAAGAGCCGCTCATAATTCGTCAAGCGAAGTTTTTCGCTGGCATCCTGGCTCAATAAGGCGAACAACGGCGCGTAGATTTCGTAGATTCTCAGATACTTCTTTTGGTCCTGCGGGGCGACCTCATCGGTGCCGAACAAAAAGCGATCGGGATGGCGGTTGATGAGGTTTGCAGCGACCTGCGTTGCCTCGGGTGACGACACGATATATTTCGCGACCTCTGTCCAGGAAATGTCGAAATAGAGATTGTTGAACGCCGGGTCGTTCAGCATGGAGTCCAAAATAACGGCGTGAGCCTTGATGGGCCGAACGATTCGTCCCATTCCCGTGTGGGCCCAGATGATGGTGGTTTTGGGATGGCGCTTGATCAACGCTTGCATTTGCGAAAGGTAGACGGGCTCAGGACCGGGTTGAGAGGAAGGAACATCCGCTTGATTCGGGGAGAAGGGCGTATCGATGTCGTTGTGGATGATCACAACAAGCCCGACTTCGGCGGCAAAATCGAGGATTCTGTCAAGCGCTGGGTCCTGAAGACTGGCAACCTCTCCCGCGATCTTGGAGGAGACGAATTCTTTATGAATGCTGAATTCACCTATCCCGGAAAACACGCCCGGGAATGTCTCTAGCACCCGGCGAATGTGATCCGCGGCGTACATATCCGTGGGATTAAATCCCGTGATCATGGGATCGAAGCGAGCCTGCTCTTCCTTCGAGAGAGATTTATAGGCCATAGCGATGTAAGCGTCAATGAAGGAGTAGTAATAGAGAGGGGCGTCTGTTTGCAAATAATAGGTCGGCGCGAAGTCGCCGGAATTTTGATAAGACCATTGCTGCTGCAAGGGAATCCCAAACAGCGCCACGCGGCCGACCCTGGTCCCCATGATGGCCAAAAAGTCGTGGATATCCGTTCCCTTCTGGATGTAATTCGTCAGATGTAAATGGGCATCGTTAATTTCGGGCTGGTCGGCCTTCGACTGAGGAGAAGCCGTTTGGAAGGAGAGCAAGAAGAGAACGAGAGTTCCGGTCACAAACCGGAAGATTCTGCGCTGCTGGCTGCTGGGTTCGCTACGCATAAAAGTCCTTTGTCGAACATCATAGGCGGTGATGACGCTCGGCTTAGTAGAAGCCGGTCATGCCAATGGTAAACACCTGCCCCTTGAGTTGCCCCAGATAGAAGCCGAACGTGCTATTAACCGGCGACCGGTCCACGTTAATCAACTGGATGTTCAGGCGCGCGTTGCGTGTATTCCAGGGGTAATAGTTGCCGCCCACGATGAACTCTTTCGGGTCTGTATACTGGCCGAAAATATAGGAAGTCGCCCCGTAGAGTTCGATTCTTTTCGGCACGACCATGTATCCCAACTGAACGTAGAAGCCATAATCCCGGACTACGCCGACGGGCAACTTCCCGTCCGCAACGAAATTGTCCAATCGCCTGCCGTAGCCCTCGCCCTGCAGGAATAAACCGTGGTACTTCATTCCCGCTCCTGCGGAAAGCAATTGATAATGCGCCTTCTCTACCGTCACACCATTGGCCAAGGCGCCCGTGTCAAAAATGTTGAGGCTGTCGGAAAGACGAAGCGTTGTGTTACCCGCCGGCGAACCGAGGGATGCCTGGCGATCTTCGGGACTGTAGGTGTAGGCCAGATTGAAGCGAGTCGCGAATTTATCGTGGCCTTCGTAATCGCCAAAAGCTCCACGCGGGCCAAATTCGCCTGTTGTGGGCAACCAAGTTATTGCAAAGCCGGCGGAAAGGTCCCGATCGAGTTTGACGGCCGGTACGTCCAGGTTGCTGTTGTTATTACCGAACATCCACCTGTACTCCAGCCGCGGAAGTATGTTCCCTTTGGCGAAAATACCTTGCGAAAAGTACGGCCGGAAGAACTCATCCGCCATGACGCGATCATAAGAGAGCCAATACGGGTGAGATCCCTGAAGCGATAGTGTTCCTGGGTAGGCGTTCCAGCCTGCTCCGAGGTTCATGAATTTACTGAAGTCGTAGTACAGAGCTCCGCCAACGGCCACCTGATTGGTGTCCTGCACCGTCCAAAGGAACGTGGAGTATAGAAACCTAGGACTGAACAGCCATCCTTGTGAAAACAACATGACTCGATGGAACTGGAAGTCCTGTCGTGGATTTATCGGGACCGGACGGCCAAGGTGGTCGGTAGCCGACTGATCGGCTGGCAACTGGTTTAGATACCGAACAGCCATATAACCACTCAGATTGAGCTCCCCGTATTCGCCCTTACCAACGGTAAAGCCGCGGCCTGGGTTAAATTCTCCAAATATCGCGGTATTACCTGGTGAAGCTTCGGGAAGAAGGGTCTTGTCATCATTATCGTCCTGGGTCGGCGTGGAGGCTTGCCCGGATCCTTGAGCCGTTTGTTTGTTCGCTGCGTTTGGCGGCGCAACCACGGAGTTGGCGCTGGCTGTCGATCCGCCTTTCGACGAGGTTGGCGACACGGAGGTCTGCTGCGCAAGAAATTGGCGCAGCTCATTAATTTGATTTACCAGCTCTTGGTTTTGTTTTTCGAGTTGCTGATTCTTTTCCACCAGTTGGTCAAGTTTATTCAGTAAATCGGAAGCGGCCTTGGCACTGGTGGCGGCATTCTCTGTGGCAGGCGCGAGGGACTGCGCCAACGCGACACAACCGCAAAGAATCGCCACAACAGAGGCCGCGAGAATGCGAAGTACCCCCTGCAAGCTGAAATCTCCCATGGATGCCCCTCCGTTGCGGAGACCTTCAGGCCGTTTCGTATTCCGGGGGAAACGGGTTAGAGCCGCAATGACGCAGGTTCAGGCATTGCTGAGTCACTGCCGTTTTTTCGTCACTTCAGTCCTACTGACGCTGGCGAATAGAGATTGAAATCGAGCTTGTTGGCGACGTATTCGATGACCTTCTGCGCCTTGACACTGTTACCCGCCTCGTCGAGGCGAGGAGCAAAAACAGCGATCGCGCCCTTGCCGGGAACCACGGCGACGATGCCGCCACCCACGCCGCTCTTGGAGGGAAGGCCGACGTGCCAGGCCCAATAGCCAGAAGAGTCGTAGAGCCCGGCCATGGTCATCGCGGAAAGGATGAAGGGAATGTCGTCGCTCTTAATCACCCGCTCGCGCGTGGCCGGATTGATCCCATTGTTCGCCAGCGTCGCTCCCATGCGGGCGAGCTGAGTGGCGTTCACGCCGACGGAACACTGTTTAGTGTAAATATCGACGGACTCAAACGGATCGGCGTAGATGCGCTCGTATTTCGCGAGCAGCATCGAGAGGGCTTTGTTGCCGGTGTTGGTCGCTGCTTCGGACTTATAGACCTCGTCGATGAGCTTGAGGTGTTCCCCGGCGACCTTGCTGTAGAAGCCGAGAATTTTATTCCACTTCTCATCCTCATTGGCACCTGAAATCAGGCTGGTTGTTGCGATTGCACCGGCATTCACGAGGGGATTGGCGGTGTGGGTGGGCATGTCGACGACGGCAACGGGAGAATTGAAGGGGCGGCCGGTGGGTTCTGAGCCAATTCGTTGAAACACTCTATCGGGCCCTAACTCCTCCATGGCGAGCGCCAGCGTGAAGACCTTGGAAATGGACTGAATGGAGAAGGGATAGTTGACGTCGCCTAGGTTCAGGACTTGGTTGTCGGTGGTGACGATCGAGACGCCAAACAGTCTCGAGTCTACCTGAGCCAGATAGGGGATGTAATCCGCGTTCTTGCCACTCGTGTCGCTGCGGTACTTGTCGTAAGCTTCGCGCACAACGGCTTCCACGCGTTCGCGGCCTGGTGCGACGGGGCTTCGCCTCTGTTGGCCCACAGCGGCAGCGGGCAACCACAGAGAGCCCAGCAAAAGAATTGGGATTAAGAAAGTTATTCGTAACCTTTCCAATCTCGACATATTTACTCTCCGAAGATCAAACGATGTGCTTTCATGACGCCGCGCGTACATCCAGCGCGGGGTCAGTATTCATAACCCTTTGACCAGTCATACTTGAGCGAGACCTGAATGCGATAGTCGTTGACGTTGAAGCCATCGATGAAATTTACGCGCCTGCCAAACTGAAACTCTCCTCCGATTGTGACGCTCTTGAGCGGGTGATAGAGCAAGTTCCCGAGTGCATAGTGGCCCTGGCGGAAATCGGAAGGAAGCTGCGCGTTTGCATTTGTAATGTTCACCAGGGAATACCCCGCCGACGACGTAAAGCGGTCGCTCCAGATGTGGTCGAGGAAAGCAACGACGCCCAGCACCGGCAAAGCCACTCCGACAACGGGCTTGACTGGGTTGGTGAAATTGTTCTTCACGCCGATGTCGATGGGCGCGTCGTTCATGTAGTTCTCGATGCCCCTGCCGTAGACGACTTGGAATTTGCCGATATCGTTCTTTGTGAAGTTGAGGTTCGAACTGACGTTAACGCCCCAGCCGTTGGCCCTCCCGCTAAAGTTGAATGCGTGGGCTGTCGTATCGACCCAGGCGATCTTTCTCCAGATACCGGCCACTTGAACGTAACCCCATTTTCTAGCGAGGCGAGCGTGGAAGGTGACGTCCGGCCACTTGAACTGAGGAACGATGCCCGCGAGTTCGACGCGGGCGGCATAAATGCCTTCATCTGCGGTGGCGCCGGGGCGCTCGAGAGCGATCACGACATTGCTGTCACCCTGAATCGGAATCCAGCGAGCCTGGACGTTACGGAAGAAGACCATTCCGCTCGGACCCCAGTATTCGATCGAGTTCGGGAAGACGTCGATGTCCATGAATGCGCTCCAAGTTTGGCCGGCGCCGAAGTGTCCCAATTCGCCGTAGGCATGGCGTAAGCGGAAGGTCGTCTGGCCGGCATTAACTCCGGTGCCGAACAATTCGAATTCGAAGATGGTCTTCAGATCTCCGAACGGTGTTGAGTTGAGGGTTTTGAGGCCGAAGCGCGATTGACGGACGCCGAAAAAGGCTTTCCCGTTCGGAGCAAACTGACCGCGAAAGGACGGTAATTTCGTTGGGCGGACAACGTCGAACCAGAGCGGGTCGTTCGTCCTGAAGTCGTAGCCGGAATCGAGCATGGCAAAGCCGTACAGGTCGAGAGAATTCTCCGGTATAGGCTCGGGCTGCTCCATGGGGACTTGCTCTTCTGTTTTATTTGCCACGACTGAGGGAGTCGTGATCGCAGCCTCTTGTGCGGTAGGAGTTGGAGCAGGAGCTTTCCCCGATTCGATGGCGCTGACCTTGGTCTTAAGCTGGGCGATTTCACTTTCCAATTTGCCGAGCTGGTCTTTGAGTTCTTGTACATCCTGACTTTGGGAGCGCGCTGGAAAGCTGAAGACACACGCCCACAGCAAAACCAGTAATGGTTTTGTGATGCGCATCACACACACCCCTAGTGCCGGCGTTGGCTCCACGAATTGGCTTCAGGTGCCAACGCCGCCTCGGATTCGATCGTTACGAAACGTCGACGGTACAACGGCGGGAGGACCCGCCAACTGACAAAACTGACGGGCAGCGTTAGAACTTCAGAGCATGCCACCTTAAAGCAAATGCAGTCTACAGCAACGCTTCGCCAGCCAGTCAATACGGCCGAATGTGTAGGCCGGCGTACAAACCCACCGAATTGAATTTAAAACCGGAAGAAACCGGGCAGCCAAGTGATCGCAACTATGAGTGGAACACGGCGTTTTTGGCGTTTCAAAGTTGGCCCGGCGAGATGCTCGCTGGAGCATTTGACCCTCCCAACATTAGCGAAAAGTCAGGCGTTTCTTCTTGATGCGAATGAAGCGAAATAGTCCGGGATTTCACAGTCATATGATCGGCCGTGTGTCCTGACTGTCAGCGCCATGCTTGCGCGCCGACGCGAGGAATGGCTTAGGTGCCGGTGATGCCCTTGTTCTGCAGGACCCTGACCACGACGCGCCGGTTCTGGGCCTGCCCCTCTGCGGTTTGATCGTTACCTACTTGCCGGCTCTCGCCCATTGCGCCGGGCGCCAGCATTCTGGTCAGAGCAACGTGGCCCTGCTGCTGGAGAAACTCCGTCACACTGTCGGCCCGATCTTCACTCAACTGCTGGTTCAGTGCGACGCTGCCCACTGAGGAAGCATAACCCTTCACCTGAATCATGTAGCCGTTGATCCCCTTGGCCTTCTCAGCCAATTGCAGCAGCTGTGGTTTGTACTGCGGATCGAGGGCGACCTTGCCGTTGCCGAAATAGACGTTTACTTCGTTGAGGATGTTGTAATCATCCAGTTGGCCAAAGCGCTTGTTTGCTTCCTCAATAGCAGCTTTGTTGGCGGCCGTCTCGGCTTGCGCCTGTGCCATTTCCTGCTGCTGCTGCTGCAAGGCCTGCTGTTGCTGCTGAAGTGCCACTTTCTGTTGCTCTAGCTCCTGCTGAGTCTGCTGGATCTGTGACTTGGCCGGTTGCACGCCGGCTTGAATAGCCTCCGCTTGTTCCAGGTCATTGCCCTTGAAGGTGACTTTGGCCGCTACAAGTCGATGCCGGCTGTCGAACGTGCCCTCCACTTTGACCTTCAGACCTGGTGTGAGCGCGGCCATCGACATTTCCTTCCTGCGCGCCTTGAATACTCCCTGGACTTGCGCCACCTGCGTGTCGTCAGTGAGCTCGACAACGAGCTTCGGTGAATCCGAAGTCTGCAAAGTCATGGTATCTCCGCTTCGTCCATTTATCAGCCCCTCAACCTTGACAGTCTGGGCGGTGGCCGCGCCGCTCAGCAAAAGGAGTGTTGCCAGTGACGAGCCTACAATCAATGCAATCTCTGCGAATCTGCTTCTGTTCATAAATTCCCTCCTACCTGCGCGAATCCGAGTTCCTTTGTGACCTCGAAACGCCGTTCCTGTGTAAACGGGTCGGTCGTCCTCCATATTTCTCGCGCTGATCGAAACAGTCGCCTGTCAAAACTGACAGTAGTCTGGTTTATGCGTCGTGCTAGTTTCACGTTTGGATGGTCTGCACGTTGAGGTTGATCGACCGGTCGACGCGGAATCAGAAGCGGTCTTTCGCGTGGGCACCTACACGAAAAAAATGTTTATCAAAACAAGAAGGAGAAATCGTAATGCCGACAAAAAATGCAAAAGAGCTCTT
>Ga0209131_1001347_pt1 | contig 16996 bp, 10 predicted proteins | sample GraSoi_2013_40cm_FD_185826 | JGI IMG/M metagenome (GOLD analysis project Ga0209131, IMG submission 185826) | Grasslands soil microbial communities from the Angelo Coastal Reserve, California, USA - Sample 9_17_2013_40cm (SPAdes) (version 2) | ecosystem: Environmental > Terrestrial > Soil >...
CCGCCTATCTCGCCGACCACCTCATCGCTGAACAACGCGGCCAAGGCGCCGACCATCGTCGCGCCATCCTGCAACGGGTCACGGATTACGTCACGCCCGAGAACGATTTCCCGCCGTCGCGTTTCTTAAGCCGCCACGATGCCGTCACCGAAGCCGTCGGCTACGGCAAGACCGCTATGATGTGGAACATGCTGCGCGGGAAGGTCGGCGACGCGCAATTCATCAAGGCGCTGCAGGAGTTCTATCGCGACAACCGCTTTCGCGCAGCGTCCTTTGACGACATCGAGAAGAGCTTCGAGGCCGTGTCAGGTCTTAATCTGCGGCCGTTCTTCGATCAGTGGATCAAGAATGTCGGAACGCCGGAACTCAAGCTCGACCGTGCGGCAGCCCGTGGCGCGCATGTGGACATCACGCTGTCCCAGGTGCAGCCCGGGCGCCGCTTCGCGCTCGACGTGCCTGTCGTCATTGCGACCGACAAGGGTGTCGAGACCAGAACCGTTCCGATGCCGTCGGACACGGCGCGCGTCGAGGCAAGCTTCGATCTCGCAGGGGCGGTGCAGCGCATCGAGATCGATCCGCAGTTTCAGGTCTATCGCCGGCTGAGCCCATTCGAGATCCCGCCCTCCTTGTCGAAGGCGTTCGGCGCCAAGAAGGTGCTGATCGTGATGAGCGCGCAAAGCGCATCCGTCTATGCGGGTCTCGCCAGGGCATGGAGCCGGGATGGTGTCGAGACCGTCATGGACAGCGCGCTCGACGCCTTGCCGGCCGATCGGGCCGTGTGGGTGTTCGGCGCGAGCAACAAGTTCGCGCCGGTGGTGGCGGACGCGCTCAAGACCTATGGGGCATCGCTCGATGCGACCGGGCTGCGCACGGCCAACGCCACATATGAGGGGGCCGGACGGAGCCTCGTCGCGGTCGCGCGCCATCCTGGCAATCCGGATTCGGTCGTCATTTATGTTTCGGCGTCTAGCGATGCCGCGGCGGATGCGCTGGCGCGCAAACTGCCCCATTACGGCAAGTATTCCTGGCTGGTGTTTGCCGGCGACGAGGCAACCAATGAGGCCACGGGCGAGTGGCCGGTCGGCGACACACCGCTTGCCCGCAATCTGACGCCCGAGGGCCAGCCGATCAAACTGGAGCCAAGGAAGGCGCTTGCGGAGGTCAAGCCTGCATTCGACATCGCACGGATGAAGGCCGACATCGAATGGCTGGCGGCGCCCGCGCGCGAGGGGCGGGGCGCCGGCAGCCGCGGCCTTGATGCCGCGGCGAACTACATCGCTGAGCGTCTCGAGCGCCTCGGTCTTTCGCCGCTGACCCCGGGAGCACGTGGGGACGAACGCTATTTCCAGCCCTTCAACATGACGGGCGAGAATGGAGAGCGGTTGGCAGCCAGGAACGTGATCGGCATATTGCCGGGCGCGAACCCCGCTTTGAACAGCCAGGCGCTGGTCATATCCGCGCACTACGATCACCTCGGGTTTGGCTGGCCGGATGCGCGCGCCGGCGCCAAAGGGCAATTGCACCCGGGCGCCGACGACAACGCCTCGGGCGTCGCCGTGATGCTGGAGCTGGCGCGCCTGATGGCAGATGCGAAGCCGGAACGCAGCGTCATCTTTGCGGCATTCGCCGGAGAGGAGGCGGGGCTCCTCGGCTCGCGTCATTACGTCAGGACGGCACAGGCACCCGGCGCCCCATTCGCCCTGTCCGGCCATATCGCGGACTTGAACCTTGACACTGTCGGGCGTCTCGGAGACGGCAAGGTCACCATCTTCGGTACCGGGTCGGCGCGCGAAATGCCGTTCATCTTCATGGGGGCGAGTGCGGTGACGGGTATACCGACGCAGGTGGTCACGCAGGAGGTCGATGCATCTGACCACACGGCGTTTGTGGAGGCCGGCGTTCCCGCCGTGCAGTTGTTTGCTTCCGCTGCGGGCGATTACCACCGCCCGTCGGACACAGCCGACAAGATCGACTATGCGGGATTGGGCAAAGTTGCCGCCATCCTGAAGGAGGCGGTCGATTATCTGGCGGCGCGAACGGAGCCGCTGAATTTCTCCGGCAATGCGTCCGCCGCGCAGTCGCGCCCGGCGGCGCCCGCCACCGCTCGCCGGGCCGCCACCGGCATCGTGCCCGACATGACCAACCAGGGCGAAGGCGTGCGGGTGGGGAGCGTGCAGCCGGGTTCCGGGGCCGAAAACGCCGGCATCAAACCGGGTGACCGGCTTTTGGCTGTCGGAGGCGTCAAGACCGCCAATCTGAGGGCCTTGGCGGATGCGCTCAGGGAGTTGCAGCCAGGGCAGACGGTGGAGGTCGAATTCGCACGCGACGCAGCGGTCTTGAGCAGCAGGCTGGTTTTGGGGGAACGATAGGACGAGTCGCCGGGCCGCCAACTGTTCCCAAAGTGTCATGCCCCGCGAAAGCGGAGCATCCAGTAACCCCCGCGCGATCGAGGGAATTATCTGGCGCCCGAAACGATGGCTTGGGGTTACTGGATCGCCCGCTTTCGCGGGGCATGACAACAATGCGTATCAAACGTTAGGAACGGAACACTAGCGGTGTCAGCACCTCGATGCACTTGAGCCGATATGCTGGATCAAATCCATCATCGATATCCCAGCTTGCAGACAAACCCGCGTGTGCAAGCGAGTAGGCGAGGACGCGGTCAAGGTCCAGCTTCAATCGGGCCGCATACAGCCTTGCCAGCCGGCCCATGCGTTCAGTGTTGTGCACGATCTCGCCACGGGGCCACGGATTGTTCAAGAGGTTTGTCACCTCGTAAGTGCGCTCACCAATCAGGCCCTTCGGGTCTATTGCCAGCCAGCCACGCGCGCCGCCATCAAGCACGTTGGAGTGATGCAGGTCACCGTGCATCGGCATGACGTGACTCTGTCGTCCAAGCAGGTCCAGGGCAACGGAGGCGCATTTCTCGAACAAGGAATGCTCGTTTGCCCGTTTGAATAGGCTTGCGAACTGACGTTCGAGGGGAACGAGCGATCGCGGTATTTGTCGCGCGATCCGCGGTGCATGAAGCTGCTCGACAACGGCGGCCAAAATCTCAGCAGATTGAATGTCCCCGCCTTTAACGGCCATGTCAAACAGCGACCGCGAACCAACCGCACGCTCCATCAGGAGTGCCCCGCCATCGGCCTCAAACACCCGAACGGCTCCGTCGCCACCAACGTATCTAAGGTAGTCCGCTCCGTACCGCTCGTCGCTCGCCGGTTTGTAAACCTTTAGCACCGCTAAAGCCGCGCCACACCTGACGGGAATGAGCCAACTTGAAGGCGTGTCGATTGGGGAACCATCGAGAGCGAGGTTCCACTTTTCAAGGTGCACAGAGAACACAGAGCTAATCATGCATCTATCTACCTCGCGAGAGGACTTTTACTGGAACTTTTGCTCGCCTCCACACGATTCCGCAAGGGGGCTAGTCCCCGGCTGTAGATGGGATGTATGAGCATCGCTGACCGCGTGCCAAAATTGAGCAGCGAGCACGGAGAAATCGAAATGCTGACGGCCTATCCGGCTTCTACCCCCACCCTTCCCTCGCCCGCAAGCGACGGCGGCAAGGGTGGGGGCGCGCACGCCGCAGGCAAAGCTTCGTGGCTCGACCTTCTCGACCCGACGCCGGAGGAGAGGGCCAGCGTTGAGCGGGACTACGGCCTCGAGCTTCCCTCACGCGAGGACCTGAGCGAGGTGGAATCCTCAAGCCGCATCGCAGAAGAAAACGGCGTCCTGTTCTTGAGCATGCCCATTGTCTCGCACGCGCGCGCTTTAGAGGACGCGCCGTCGCCGATCGGATTTGTGCTCTCCAAGGACCTACTCGTCACTATTCGCTACACGCAACTGCGTTCGTTTGACGCCGCAGCGGCAAAGTTCTGCAAGAGTGAGACCCGCGTGTCGAGCGTCGACGCGTTTGCCACACTTGTCGAGGAGATGGTGGATCGGAGTGCAGATTTGCTTGAAGGCATTGCGGCGGAGCTCGATGCGGTATCACGGTCAGTCTTTCTGAAGACGCGCGTACGGCGGCGGCGTCACGTGACGCGATCCAACGATGCTCTCCACCGCACCTTGATCGAGGTCGGCAACGCGGGCGAACGCCTGTCGCAAATTCGTGGCAGCCTGTTGGGCCTGCAACGGATCGTCCAGTTTGCCTCCGAGCGTGAGCGAGACTGGATACCCAGCAACGTGCGCAGTCGTCTGAAGACTGCTCAAACGGATTTACTATCGTTGACGGATTATGAAACCCACCTGTCCGACAAGGTTCAGTTTTTGCTGGACGCGGTGCTCGGCTTCATCAACACGAAGCAGAACGATATCTTCACCGTCTTGACGATCGTTTCGGTCGTCGGCATTCCGCCGACCCTGGTGGCGAGCATCTACGGAATGAATTTCAAGAATATGCCGGAGCTCGATTGGGCCTGGGGCTATCAGTTCGGCCTGGCGCTGATTGCGCTCAGCACGGTCCTGCCAATTCTGTGGTTCAAGTGGCGAGGGTGGCTATAACGACCACAGGGCGTCGTCGCCGGGCTTGTGCCGGCGGCCCCGAACGTGAAGGCACAGAGCAAGAATAATCGGGGTGGCCGGGACAAGCCCGGCCATGACCGGGTAGAGAGGCTACGTGCTTCAATCAGGCGGCAATCCGCTCTAAATTGCGGATAGGCACGAGCAAGGGCCAATCACCAACAGGGAGGGGAACATGAATGTGCTGCGGCATTTCTTCGTCGGTATATTGGCCGCGGCGGCCTCACCGTTCGCCTTCGGACAAGAGGCGGCGCCTCGCCCTCACGCCGATAGCCGCATGCAAAACGGTGCATCCATCCCGGATTTCTCCGGCATTTGGGCTCACCCTTATTTCCCAGGCTTTGAACCGCCGGCGTCGGGGCCCGGGCCGATCGTCAACAGGTCGCGCCGAGCGCGAGACGGCGTCGGCAACGCCAACCAGTTCGTCGGCGATTACGCCAGTCCGATTCTAAAGCCGCAAGCTGCCGAAGTCGTGAGGAAACACGGCGAAATCTCGCTCAAAGGCGAGACCTATCCGACGCCGAGCAACCAGTGTTGGCCCTCGGGCGTCCCCTACATCTTTTTCCAGCACGGCTTGCAGATGCTGCAGCTGCCGGACAAGGTCCTGTTCCTCTACCTTCGTAATCATGAATTTCGTGAGGTGCGATTGAACCAGCCCCATCCGGCGCAGGTCGCGCCGTCCTGGTATGGGGATTCCGTCGGCCATTATGAAGGCGATACGTTGGTGATCGACACCGTCGGGGTCAAGAGGGGGCCGTTTGCCATGGTCGACATGTACGGCACACCGTTCAGTCCGGCGCTTCACGTCGTTGAACGCTACCGGCTCATCGATTATGCCGATGCAAAAGGAGCGATCGAACGCAACAGCAAGGAGAATATTCGTTTCGGACCGGGCGTGCAGTCGTTAGAATTCGATCCCAACTATCGGGGCAAACACCTGCAACTTGAGTTCACCGTCGACGACGAGGGCGTTTTCACCATGCCCTGGACCGCGACGATCACTTATGCGGTCCCGTTGGGCTTTTGGGAGGAACATGTCTGCGCCGAAAACCCGATGGGGTACTTCTCGACCGGGAAGGAAGCTGCGGTCCCGACTGCCAGCAAGGCGGATTTCTGAGGGTCTGCTCCCTCTCCCCGCTTGCGGGGAGAGGGTCGGGGTGAGGGGGCCTCTCCACAAGGGCGGACTCGCTGAGGGTGAGGGTGCCTTTCCACGAAGCTCAGACTCGTGGAGAGGCCCCCTCACCCGGAATTTGCGCAAAGAGCGCAAATTCCGACCTCTCCATAGCCCGTCGAAGACGGGCGTAAACGCCCTGATGGCAAGCGGGGAGAAGTAAGGCCGCGCGGCTCTCGCGTGACCTAACGTCGATGAGGGTCGCCCCTACGGCGAAACGTTCGACCGATCCTGCGGGTGCCACCACCGCCCGGCGATGACGACGCCCTCCGAGAATATGCGTTTGTCGCCGGTCATGTGCTCGCCGACCACGTCGACATAGTCGAACTCACCGCTCTTGACCGACAGGACGGTGGCGTCGCCGACGCTTCCGACCTTCAGGGTCCCGAGTTCGGGCCGCCTCAACGCCATGGCGGCGTTCGCCGTGGTCGCCGCAATGACATCGCGGAGCGGCATCCCCATGCACAGAAACTTCGACAGCGTCGTCACCTGGTCGAAGGCCGGCCCGTTGATGCACAACGCGTGGACATCCGAGGAGATCGTGTCCGGATAAAAGCCGTTCGCCAGCATGCCGCGCGCGGTCTTGAACGCGAACGAGCCCTTGCCGTGGCCGATGTCGAACTTGACGCCGCACTGTCGCGCCCGCAGCACCGCATCCTTGATCTTGCCCTGATGGTCGATCGGCGCGTTGGGGAACGGCCGGAACGCGTGGGTCAGAACGTCGCCCGGGCGCAGTCGCTCCAGCACCTCCTCGTAGCTCGGCGGCGGAATGTCGATATGGCACATCAGCGGCATGCCGGCTTCGGCAGCAGCCTGCAAAGCGATGTCGAGTGGCGCGGTGCCCGATCGACCGCTCGCCCGCTGCCCGACCCGCACCTTGATCCCGACGATCACGTCGCGATTGGCATCGGCGACCGCGACCGCCTCGGACGGCGCCATCAGGCGCAGTTCCTCGCTTTCGCCGACCATCACGGTTTTCGAGTACGCGAAGATGCCGGCGAACGAGACGTGCAGATAAGCGAGGATGCGCACCGCGCTTGGCTCGATGACGTGCTTGCGAAAGCCCGCAAAGTTGCCCGGCCCGGTGCTGCCGGTGTCGATGCAGGTGGTCACGCCGCTCAAGCGGCAGAATTCCTCCGCGTCGACGCCGAGCGACGTGCCGCCCCAATAGACGTGGGTGTGCAGGTCGATGAGGCCGGGCGTGACGATGAGGCCCGAAACGTCAAGCACCTCGGTCCCGGCGTCTGCCGCAAGACCGGGGCCGATCGCCGCCACCTTGCCGCCGCCGAAGCCGATATCTGCGACGGCATCGAGATGCTGCGACGGATCGATGATCCGCCCGCCCTTGAGGATGAGATCAATGGCCATTGTTCCTCGTGCTCCGGCGCTTTCGCCCAACCACCTCTTTCTCGGTACTACAACTTGGCGTACATTTTGAAAGCAGGCCATGTTGTCGATGCCGTCCACCGGCGCGCCGAGTGGCGCGTCGGGCCCATTTTGATTGGCACAAGCCGCATTTCGGCACGGAATTTGCCCGCTAGGCGACAGCGCAACCGCACCGGAGGACCATCATGGACCGAAGAGCATTCCTGAAATCGGCAGCGGCCACCGGCGCCCTCTCCGCGGCGGGCTCCTTCGCGACGCCGGCAATCTCCCAGCGCGCGGCGGCGCGCGCGCTGCGCTTCGTGCCGCAGGCGGACCTTGCGAATTTCGACCCCATCTGGGGCACCCAATACGTGGTGCGCAACGCGTCCGCCATGGTGTGGGACACGCTTTATGGCGTCGACGAGAAGCTGGAACCGCAGCGCCAGATGGCGGAAGGCGAGGAGGTGTCGGCGGACGGCCTCACCTGGACGTTCCGGCTGCGCCCCAGCCTCAAATTCCACGACGGCGAGAAGGTGCTGGCGAAAGACGTGGCGGCGAGCCTCGACCGCTGGTCGGCACGCGACCAGATGGGCCTCTTGATCAGAGCGATCCAGCAGGAGGTCACCGCGGTGGACGACCGCACCGTGAAGTGGGTGCTCAAGAAGCCGTTTCCCAAGATGCTGCTGGCGCTCGGCAAGCTGTCCACTCAGGTCTGCTTCATCATGCCGGAGCGCATCGCGAAATCCGACCCCTTCAAGCAGATCACCGAATATATCGGCAGCGGGCCAATGCGCTTCGTGCGCAACGAATGGGTGCCGGGCGCGCGGGCGGCGTTCGAGAAATTCCCCGACTACGTGCCGCGCCAGGAGCCATCGTCGTGGCTCGCGGGCGGCAAGCACATGCTGGCGGAGCGCATAGAATGGATCATCATGCCGGATCCGTCGACCGCCGCGGCGGCACTGCAGAACGGCGAAATCGACTGGTGGGAGAACCCGATTCCCGACCTGGTGCCATTGCTCCGCAAGAACCGCAATGTCGCGGTCGACATCAAGGATCCGCTGGGCAACATCGGCAGCTTCCGCATGAATCATCTCTACCCGCCCTTCAACGACGTGCGGGCACGCCGGGCAATCCTGATGGCGATGAGCCAGGAAGACTACATGCGCGCCCTGGTGGGCGACGACCCCGCGCTGTGGAAGCCGGTGCCCGGCTTCTTCACACCTGGGACGCCACTCTATACGGAGGAAGGCGGCGACATCCTCAAAGGCCCGCGCAATCTCGATGCGGCAAAGAAGCTGCTGGCGCAATCGGGCTATGCGGGCGAGCCCGTCAGCTGCATTGTCGCCCAGGATCAGCCCATCACCAAGACGCAGGGTGACGTCACGGCCGACCTCTTGAAGCGCCTCGGCATGAACGTCGATTTCGTCGCCACCGACTGGGGCACGGTCGGCGCCCGCCGCGCGGTGAAAACGCCGCCTGGCCAGGGCGGCTGGCACATGTTCCACACCTGGCATTCGGGCGCCGACTGCGTCAGTCCTGCCGTCGCAATCGGCGTGCGGGCGAGCGGAGACAAGGGTTGGTTCGGCTGGCCAGACGCACCTGAGGTCGAGGCGCAGGTGGCCGCGTGGTATGAGGCCAAGACCTTGGAGGAGGAGAAGGCCACGATCCGCCGCCTCAACAGGGCTGCGCTCGAGGCGGTGGTCTATGCGCCGACTGGCTTCTTCCTGGAATACCAAGCCTGGCGCAGGAACGTGAGTGGGATTGTCAAAGGGCCGCTGCCATTCTTCTGGGGGGTGAGCAAGGCCGCATAGCGGCCGGGCGAATTCGTAGGGCTGCAGCCTTGTGGGAGGCGTCATGCATCGCAGAGCGTTCTTGAAAACGGCGGCGGGGGCTGTTGCGGCCAGCGCACTCCCCGCCCCGGCAATCTCCCAACGCGCCGCGGCGCGAACGCTGCGCTTCGTCCCGCAGGCCGATCTCGCCAATTTCGACCCGATCTGGAACACCCAATACGTTGTGCGCAACGGCGCCGCGCTGATCTGGGACATGCTCTACGGGGTCGATGAGAATCTGCAGCCGCGCCGCCAAATGGTCGAGGCCGAGGACGTCACCGCGGACGGCCTCACCTGGACCTTCCGGCTGCGCCCGGCGCTCACGTTCCACGACGGCGAGCCGGTGCTCGCCCGCGACGTGGTCGCGAGCATTGCGCGGTGGGAAGCCCGCGACAACATGGGGCTGATGCTCAGGGGAATCGAAAACGAGCTCGCCGCCGTCGATGACCGCACTTTCCGCTGGAAGCTGAAAAAGCCGTTCCGCAAGATGCTGGTCGCGCTCGGCAAGATCGGCACGCCGACGTGCTTCATCATGCCGGCGCGGATCGCCGCAACCGACCCGTTCAAGCCGATCAACGACTATATCGGCAGCGGTCCGATGAAGCTCGTGCGCAACGAATGGGTGCCGGGCGCGAGGGCTGTGTTCGAGAAATTCTCCGGCTATGTGCCGCGCCCCGAACAGGCTTCGTGGGCCGCGGGCGGCAAGCGGATGCTGCTTGAGCGCATCGAATGGATCACCATGCCGGATCCGGCGACGGCCGCCGCGGCGCTGCAGAGCGGCGAGGTGGATTGGTGGGAGACGCCGCTCGCAGATCTCGCACCGCTGTTGCGCAAGAACCGCAATGTCGCGGTCGACATCAAGGATCCGCTGGGCAACATCGGCTCTTTCCGCATGAATCACCTCTACCCGCCGTTCAATGACGTGCGGGCGCGCCGCGCGATCCTCACCGCCATGAGCCAGGAGGACTACATGCGCGCCGTCGTCGGCGACGACGCGTTGTGGAAGCCTCTGCCGAGCTTTCTGACCCCGGGCACGCCCCTCTCCACCGAGGACGGCGGCGATATCCTCAAAGGGCCGCGCAACCTCGACGCGGCGAAGCGCTTGCTGGCGCAAAGCGGCTACGCCGGCCAGCCGGTCACCTGCGTGGTCGCACAGGACATCGCGATCACCAAGGCGATGGGCGATGTGACGGCGGACCTTCTCAAGCGGCTCGGCGTCAACGTCGATTTCGTCGCCACCGACTGGGGCACCAATGCGGCGCGGCGGGCGCAGAAATCGCCGCCGGGCCAGGGCGGCTGGCAGATATTCCATTCCTGGCACGCCGGCGCGGTCTGCATCGACCCGTCGTCCTACACGGCGATCCGCGCCAACGGCGACAAGGCGTGGTTCGGCTGGCCGACGAGCCTCAAGGTCGAGGCCGCGATCGAATCCTGGTACGACGCCGCAAGCCTCGATGAGGAAAAGGCCGCGATGCGCCGCCTCAACCGCGCCGCCTTCGAGGATGCAGTCTACGCGCCGACCGGCTTTTTTCTGGAATACCAGGCGTGGCGCAGGAACGTGAGCGGGATCGTGAAAGGGCCGCTGCCGTTCTTCTGGGGAGTGAGCAAGATGGCGTAGGTGCCGCGGAAGGCGCACCTTTGCCCACCCTACAAGTGATTCCAGTCGATCGAAATCCGCCCTGCCCTCATTCTTTGCTCCGGAATTCCCTGAGAACAGGGAAAATAACAGGGAATTTGCTATTTTTTGACGTTTGACGATTTTCGATATTAGTTATGATTCAATGTCTTGCACCCGAGTTCCCGAAAATTAAAACAGGGAATGTGTTTGCCGGAACAGGGAATTGATCTGCCGGAACAGGGAATAACAGGGATTCTCCTTCTCTGATAAGACAAACCGCCCGAACGCTGGGCGGCATCACAATTAAAATATAATATAAAAGTGTGATTATTTAATGGCGGTGCAGAACAAAGTCTTTTGCCCCGGGCGAAAGCCTTTTGCGGGTAGGCGAAGCGTAGAATGCGGCGACGAACGACGCGGCGTCTTCCCTTTCTAAGTGATTCCGATTGGTCGAAATCCGCTCCAGTCGCCACGGAAGGCGGCCAAGGCTCAAGTCTCCGGCAGCCCCGCCTTGCGCAGCCCGTCAAGACGGTGCTCGGCATCCTTGGGGTCCTTGAAGACGACAAGACGTTTCCAGCTCTCAATTGTGAACCCCGGGTTGATCCGCAGCACCTCTGCGGCTTCGGCTCTCGCCTCCTCGAGTTGCCCCGACTGCGCATAGGCGGACGCCAGCAAAATATGAGGCCACTGCGAATTGGGCAGGCGCGATACGCATTCGCGTGACAAACGCACCGCCTCCCCATAACGCTTGAGCGTGTACTTGGCGAAGGCCAGCCAACTTGTCGGGTAGATGAGCGGCTGAAGAGGATCAAGGCGCATGTTTTCCTTCAGTACCTCGATCGCTCTTGTGGGCTCGCCCGCAAACGGTGCTCAAACTCGAACCGGGCGACCACAAGGGTCGCGCCTACAGCCGGGCAATTTTGGACGACGCCGCTCGTGCGCGCCCCCGGATTACGCGACCGTTAGCGGTCGCTCTATCCGGGCTATAGCGTACGGTGCTACGCTACCCGGCATGAAACCTGCTACCATCCCTTCATGCTGACCTACATCATCCGCCGCATTCTGGCGACCATCCCGGTGATGGCGGTGGTGGCGTTGTTCGTGTTCAGCCTCCTCTACATCGCGCCCGGCGATCCGGCCGCGGTGATCGCCGGCGACCAGGCGACGCCGGACGATGTGGCGCGCATCCGCGCGAGCCTTGGCCTCGATAGGCCGTTCCTGATCCGGTTCGGCGAGTGGAGCTGGCAGATTCTCCACGGCGACCTCGGCACCTCGATCTTCACCAACCTGCCGGTCGCCGCCATGATCGCGGTGCCCATCGAGCCGACGCTGTCGCTGATGGCCGTCACGCTCGCATTCGCGGTCCTGGTTGCGGTGCCGATCGGCGTCGTGGCGGCCTGGCAGGCCGACACCCTGATCGACCGCGCCATCATGGCGTTCGCGGTGCTGGGCTTCTCGGTTCCGGTGTTCGTCATCGGCTACGTGCTCGCCTATGTGTTCGCGCTGCAACTCGATTGGCTGCCGGTGCAAGGCTACACGCCATTCGCGGAAGGCGTTGCGCCGTGGATCGAACACCTGATCCTGCCGGCGCTCGCGCTCGGCTGCGTCTACATCGCGCTGATCGCCCGCACCACCCGCGCCGCCATGCTGGAGGTGCTGCAGCAGGACTATATCCGCACCGCCCGCGCCAAGGGCATCGGCCAGGCCGGCCTGCTGTTCGTGCACGCGCTTAAGAACGCCGCGGTGCCGATCGTCACCGTGATCGGCATTGGCATGGCGCTGCTGATCGGCGGCGCCGTCGTCACCGAGACCGTGTTCGCGATCCCGGGCATCGGGCGCCTGACCGTCGATGCCATCCTGCGCCGCGATTACCCGGTGATCCAGGGCGTCGTGCTGTTGTTCAGCTTCGTCTATGTCGTCGTCAACTTGGCTGTCGACCTGACCTACACGGTGCTCGACCCGAGGATCCGGTATTGAACCCTCCTCCCGTCACGGCGGCGACTGCGCCTGATGCATTCTCGCCCGCGACGGCGGCGGGCGGCGCCACCCTTCCCTCCCTCGCGGTCGCGCCGGACCTGCCGGACCTGCTGCGGCCGGTGGCGCCGCGCCGCGGCCTCATCGGTTTTGCGTGGCGGCATCCCGCCATCGCGATCGGCGGCGCGCTGATGCTCGCGATGCTGCTGATCGCGCTGTTTGCGCCCTTCCTCGGCACCGTCGACCCGACCGCGCTGGCGCCGGCGCGACGCACGCGCGAGCCATCGTCCGCGTTCTGGTTCGGCACCGACATGCTGGGCCGCGACATCTATTCTCGCGTCCTCTACGGCGCGCGGGTGTCGCTGACGGTCGGCTTTTCGGTGGCAATTCTGGCATCGGTAGCGGGCCTCTCGATCGGCCTCGTCGCCGGCTTCATGCGCTGGGCCGACGGCATCGTCATGCGCGTGATGGACGGGCTGATGTCGATCCCGCCGATCCTGCTCGCCGTCGCCCTGATGGCGCTGACGCGCGGCAGCGTCGGCAACGTGATCACCGCCATCACCTTCGCGGAGATTCCGCGCGTGTCGCGCCTCGTGCGCAGCGTGGTGCTGTCGCTGCGCGAGCAGCCCTTCGTCGACGCCGCGGTTGCGGCCGGCACCCGCACGCCGATGATCATTCTGCGTCACATCCTGCCCAACACGCTCGCGCCCATGACGGTGCAGGCAACTTATGTTTGCGCCAGCGCCATGATCGTCGAGGCGATCCTGTCCTTCATCGGCGCCGGCACGCCGCCCACCGTCCCGTCGTGGGGCAACATCATGGCCGAGGGGCGCGCGCTGTGGCAGGTCAAGCCCTACATCGTGTTCTTCCCGGCGGCGTTCCTCTCGGTGACGGTGCTTGCCGTCAACCTGCTCGGCGACGGCCTGCGCGATGCGCTCGATCCGCGCATGGCAAAGCGCCTATGAGGCGGAGGCATGGTGCAGGAAACACGGGTCGCGCAAAGGTAAAATTCGCTCCTATCGGCGTAAAAATCTCATAAATACGTTTACTGCGAATATATCCTAGAATTAAACGTTGGAAACGGAACACCGGTATAAAAATCTCATAAAAATGTTTTGAGAATATCTTTCCGTCTTTCGCAGTGTATGGCGTCCGGAGCGTAGAATAGCCTCCGAACATGGGCGCCATTGGCACATCGCTTGCCTCTTCGGCCTGGAAGAGCACGGTTTGGTCGCGTCTGCGGGCCGTTTGCGATGGTTTGCGTGCAAATCTTCACGTCCTCCCGCACGCGGGGAGAGTTAAATGTTTGCAATAAATCGCACGATCACCTGTCTTTGATGCACTGCGGCCGTCTCATCCTTGTAAGACGCAAGTGCGAGATAGCTTGCCGTCGTCGCGGGGAGCATGGTCTTGATGGGAATAGCTGATGGGAATTGTACGCTTTGCACTGAGGTTTCCGCATACGTTTTACGTATTGGCGCTGCTCATCTCCTTCCTCGGCATTGTGGCGGCCGTGTCGATGCCGACCGACATTTTTCCCGAGATCGATATCCCGGTGGTGACCGTCATATGGACCTATACGGGGCTCAGCACGCCTGAGATGGAGCAGCGCGTCACCACCTACGGTGAATTTTCGATCAGCTCGAGCGTCAACGGCATCAAGGACATCGAGTCGCAGACGCTCAATGGAATCTCGATCCAGAAGATCTTCTTTCAACCCGACGTGAACATCGATCTTGCGATCGCTCAGATCGTGGCGGGGACGAACTCCGTTCGCGGCATCATGCCGGCCGGAATTCAGGCGCCGATCGTCGTCAGGTACAGCGCCTCCAGCGTTCCGGTCCTCCAGATCGGCCTCAGCTCGGATGAACTCAACGAGCAACAGCTCTATGACTACGGCATCTACCGTTTGCGCCAGCGCCTCGCGCCCATCCATGGCGTGACGCTGCCGACGCCCGCCGGCGGCCGTTATCGCCAGATCATGGTCGACCTCGATCCGGCGAAGCTGCAGGCGAAGGGGCTAACCCCGCTTGACGTCGTCAGTGCCGTCAACAGCGAGAACCTGACCCTGCCGTCCGGAACCGCCAAGATCGGCGATACGCAATATGCGGTGCGCACCAATGCGACGCCGGTGGCGCTCGACGACCTCAACAACATACCGGTGAAGTTCGCGAATGGCGCCACCGTTTTCCTCAGGGATGTCGGCTACGTCCGCGACGGCAATCTGGTCCAGCAGAACGTGGTGCGCACGGAGGGACGCCGCTCGGTCTTGCTCAGCATTATCAAGAACGGCAACGCCTCGACGGTCGCGGTCGTCGACGCCGTCAAGAATGCACTCAACGCGGCGCGCGTGGCAGCTCCACCGGGGCTCAAGATTACCGAGTTGTTCGACCAGTCGATATTCGTCTCCGAATCGATCAACGGCGTATTGCGCGAAGGCGCGATTGCGGCGGCGCTGACCGCGCTGATGATCATCCTGTTTCTGGGCTCCTGGCGATCGACGCTGATCGTCGTCATCTCGATTCCGCTGTCGATCCTCGCCTCGCTGGTGGTGCTTTATTTCCTCGGCGAGACCATCAACACAATGACGCTCGGCGGCCTTGCGCTTGCGGTCGGCATCCTGGTCGATGACTCGACCGTGACGATCGAGAATACCCATCGCCTGCTCACCGAGGAACATAAGCCGCTGCCCTACGCGACCTTGCACGGGGCGGCCGAAATTGCGGTGCCGACGCTGGTGTCGACGCTGGCGATCAGCTGCGTGTTTATTTCCGTGCTGTTCCTGCACGGACCGGCGAAGTACCTGTTCACGCCGCTCGGCCTCGCGGTGGTGTTTGCGATGCTCGCCTCCTACGCGCTGTCGCGCACGTTGACGCCCATCACCATCGGCCTGCTTCTCAAGGGAGAGCGCCACGGATCAACTGGCCGTTTTGCGCGATTGCATGCGGCTTTCGAGCGCGGCTTTGAGCGCATGCGTAACGGCTACGCTGAAATGCTCACTATGCTGCTGACAAGGCGCGCCATTCGTCCCGGCCGTGGCGGCGGCGGTGCTGGCGCTCGGAGGCGTCCTGTTTACCCTGGTCGGGCGCGATTTCTTCCCCCTCATCGACGGCGGGCAGATCCAGCTGCATGTGCGTGCTCCCGCCGGCACCCGCATCGAGAAGACTGAAGAGATTTTTCAGGCCGTCGAGGACAAGATCCGTGAGGTCATCCCCGAGAACGAGCGCGAGCAGATTCTGGACAATATCGGCCTGCCTGCCCGCAACTACAATCTCGCGTTCGCGGACGGAACCACGATCGGGGTCAACGACGGCGTGATCCTCGTCACGCTCAAAGAGGGCCATCCGCCGACCGCCGGATACATTCACAGGCTGCGTGAAGTTCTGCCCGCCGCCTTTCCGGAGGAAGTGTTCTATTTCCAGGCCGCCGATATGGTGACGCAGATATTGAATTTCGGCATTCCGGCGCAGGTCGATGTGCGCACCGTTGGCTACGATCGCGCCAACAATCTCAACGTTGCCCGCGAGCTGCGCGAACGGTTGGCCGCCATCCCGGGCATTGCGGACGCGCACCTCCAGCAGGAGGTGGACGCGCCGGAGTTCTACGCGGTGATCGACCGCGCGCGCGCCGCCCAGTTCGGCTGGAGCGCGAACAGCATCGCGACGAACCTGAATGTGAGCTTGGCCTCGTCGGTGCAGGTCAATCCCAATTTCTGGACGGACCCCAGCACAGGCACGCCCTATTTCCTCGCGGTCCAGACCCCCGAACACCGGATCAGGAGTATTGACGACCTGAAGAACACGCCAGTCGGCTCCTTGGTGGCGCCCAACGGCACGCCGGTACCGGGACTGCTTGAGAACGTCGCCACACTGAACCGGGACTCGATTCCGACCAACGCCAACCACGCCAACATCCAGCCGGTCTACGAAATCTTCGCCAACGTCGAGGGAACCGACCTCGGACGGGTTTCCACTGAGATCGACAAAGTGGTCGCGGACCTGCAGAAAAAACTTAAACCCGGAAACACCATCGAAGTGACGGGCCAGATCGACAGCATGAACGGCGCCTTCAAGGACATGGGACTTGGGCTGCTGTTCGCGGCGGTCTTCGTGTATCTCCTGATGGTGGTGAACTATCAGAACTTTTCCGATCCCTTCGTGGTTATCCTGGCGTTGCCGGCTACTTTCTGCGGCATCGTCACCATGCTTTACATTACCGGCACCACCCTCAATGTTCCCTCCCTGATGGGCGCCATCATGGCGATCGGCGTCGCTTCCGCGAACTCGATCCTGCTCGTCACCTTCGCCCGGGAACAGCAGCAAGCGGGCATGAAGGCGTTCGATGCCGCGATCCTGGCGGGACGCACCCGCATCCGGCCTGTGCTGATGACGGCAGCCGCGATGATCGCCGGCATGCTGCCCATGGCGATCGGCGGCGCCGGCGAGGAACAGAATGCGGCGCTCGCACGCGCCGTCATCGGCGGCCTCTTGTTCGCCACTCCCACGACTTTGCTGG
>Ga0209131_1001348_pt1 | contig 16996 bp, 16 predicted proteins | sample GraSoi_2013_40cm_FD_185826 | JGI IMG/M metagenome (GOLD analysis project Ga0209131, IMG submission 185826) | Grasslands soil microbial communities from the Angelo Coastal Reserve, California, USA - Sample 9_17_2013_40cm (SPAdes) (version 2) | ecosystem: Environmental > Terrestrial > Soil >...
ATGAAGAAGTTGCCGAGCGACTTGGACATCTTCTCGTCGTCGATGCGCAGGAACCCGTTGTGCATCCAGTATTTGACGAACGGCTTGCCGGTCGCCCCTTCGGACTGGGCGATCTCGTTTTCATGATGCGGGAACTGCAGGTCCATGCCGCCACCGTGGATGTCGAACTGCTCGCCGAGCAGCGTGCAGCCCATCGCCGAGCACTCGATATGCCAGCCCGGCCGGCCCTCGCCCCAGGGCGAGGGCCACTTCGGCTCGTCGGGCTTTGCGCGCTTCCAGAGGACGAAGTCCAATGGGTCTTCCTTGGTCGTGTCGACGTCGACGCGCTCGCCGGCGCGCAATTCATCGAGCGACTTGCCCGAAAGCTTGCCGTAGCCGGGGAAGCGCCGTACGGCGTAGTTAACGTCGCCCGAGGCGGACTGGTACGCCAGCTTCTTCTCCTGCAGGCGGCCGATCAAGTCGAGCATCTGCGGCACATATTGCGTGGCGCGCGGCTCGTGGTCGGGCTTCTCGACGCCGAGGGCGGCCGCGTCCTCGTCCATGGCGCGGATGAAGCGCGCGGTCAGCGCGTCGACCGGCTCGCCGTTCTCCACCGCGCGGCGGATGATCTTGTCGTCGATGTCGGTGATATTGCGCACGTACGTCACGCGGTAGCCGCTCGCGCGCAGCCAGCGGCGCACCATGTCGAACACCACCATGAAGCGCGCGTGGCCGAGATGCAGATAGTCGTAGACCGTGATGCCGCAGACGTACATCCGCACTTCGCCTTGGCGTAACGGGATGAAGTCCTGCTTGGCCCGACCGAGGCTGTTGAAGATCTTCACGGTTGGATTGTGAACCGGCGGGCCTTAGTCTAGAATGAGGACCCTTTCGTAGGGCCTTGAAAATATTAACACAATGCTGAGTTCGAACGCCCCGCGCAATCGGCTTCGTGGCGGTGTCATCCTCCTTTGCGCCCTGGCGTTTTTCGCAGCCGCGCCGGCGCGCGCTGATGAAGTGCAGGAAGCGCAGAAGCTTCTCAAGTCTGGCCAGTCGCAGCAGGCGCTCGAGCGCGTGAACCGCGCGCTTGCCGCCAATCCCAAGGATCCGCAGGCGCGCTTTCTCAAGGGACTCATCCTCACCGAGCAGGGCAAGCAGCAGGACGCGATCGAGATCTTCACCAAGCTGACGCAGGACCATCCGAATCTTCCCGAGCCCTACAACAACCTCGCGGTGATCTACGCGAGCCAGGGTCAGTACGAGAAGGCGCGCGCTGCGCTCGAGCAGTCGATCCGCACCCACCCGAGCTATGCGACCGCCTACGAGAACCTCGGCGATGTCTACGCCAAGCTTGCAAGTCAGGCCTACGGCAAGGCGCTGCAGCTCGACGCCTCGAATACTGGCGCGCAAAACAAGCTCTCGCTCGTGCGCGAGCTGGTGCGCGAGCCGATCGCCAAGCCGGCGCCAACCACCACCGCGGCGAAGGAAGCCCCCAAGGAGCCGGCCAAGCCGCCGGTGCTAGCGCAAAAGGCGCCGGAGAAGAAAGCTGCGGCGGCCGAAAAGCCGGCAGGCGACTCCACGGCGGAGGTGTTGAAGACGGTAAACGGCTGGGCGCAGGCCTGGTCCAAGAAGGACGCCGATACCTACCTCGCCTACTACGCCAAGGACTTCAAGGCGCCGCGCGGCGAGGGGCGCGCCGACTGGGAGAAGGCACGCCGCGCCCGGATTGCCGCGCCCAAGTCCATCTCGGTGGGCGTGGAGTCGCCCAAGGTGACCATGCGCGGCCCGCAGCAGGCGAGCGTGAGCTTCAGGCAGACTTACCGGTCCGACAAGCTCACCACCAAGAGCCGCAAGACCCTCGAACTCGTGAAAGCGGACGGCCGCTGGCTGATCAAGGAAGAAAAGGCGGCCAAATGAGGCGCCTGGCGCTGCTCGCGCTCGCGCTGACGTCCATCTCGATGGCGTGGGCAACGACCCCAGAGGACCGGCTCTCGTCGGTGTTCGAGGCGATCGAGGCGAACCAGATCGACGTGGCACTCAAGCGCGTGGATGCGCTGATTGCCGATTACCCGAATTTTCGGCTGGCGCATCTGGTGCGCGGCGACCTGCTGCTCGCGCGGGCGCGGCCGCTGGAGACCTTCGGCAATGTGGTGAAGACGGTGCCGCGGGAGCGGCTCGACGGGCTGCGCGACGAGGCGCTCGCCCGGCTGCGCGCCCAGCGGCTGCGGCCCACCGAGGACCGGCTGCCGCGCTATGTGCTGCAGCTCAATCCCGAGCAGAAGCACGCGCTGGTCGTCGATTCGCGCCGCTCGCGCCTCTACGTCTATGCCAACGACGGCGGCAAGCCCCGGCTGATTGCCGATTACTACGTCACGCTGGGGAAAAACGGCATCGACAAGACGCGCGAAGGCGACCAGAAAACACCGGTGGGCGTCTACCACGTGACGGCCAATCTGCCGCGCAAGAAGCTCACCGACTTCTACGGCGCCGGCGCTTTCCCGATCAACTATCCGAACGAGTGGGACCGCCGCCAGGGGCGCAAGGGCCACGGCATCTGGCTGCACGGCGTGCCTTCGAACGTGTACAGCCGGCCGCCGCGCGCGAGCGACGGCTGCATCGTGCTGGCCAATCCGGATCTCGAATCGGTCGGCCAGCGACTGCAGATCGGGCTCACGCCGGTGATCATCGCCGACGAGATCGAATGGAGCGACGCCGGCTCGCTCGAGACCGAGCGCAGCGGGCTTGCCGCGGCGCTCGAGCAATGGCGCGCCGACTGGCAAAGCCGCGACACCGAGCGCTATCTTGCGCACTACTCGCAGCGCTTCTCTTCGCTCGGCCAGGACTACGCGGCCTGGGGCGCGCACAAGCGCAAGGTGAACGCGGCGAAGTCGTGGATCAAGGTCGGGCTCGGGCGCGTCACCATGCTGCGCTACCCGCATGAGCGCGACATGGTCGTCGTCACCTTCGACCAGGACTATCGCTCCGACGGCCTGTCGAACGTGATGAAGAAACGCCAGTACTGGGCCAAGGAAGCCGGGCGCTGGAAAATTCTCTACGAAGGACCGGGATGAAACTCAGCTATCTATTCGTTCTCTCCACTGCGGCCGTGGTGCCCACGGGCGCCATCGGCGCCGACCCGCAAGTCGACCTGCGCACCAACCTGGGCACCATCCGCCTCGAGCTCTACCCGGCGAAGGCGCCGAAGACGGTGGAGAACTTCCTGCAATATGTGCGCGAGGGCCAGTACAACGGCACCGTGTTCCATCGCGTCATCGACGGCTTCATGATCCAGGGCGGCGGCTTCGACGGCAAGTTCAGCCAGAAGAAGACGCGCGCGCCGATCGCGAACGAAGCCCAGGCCGGCATCAAGGGTGGCCTGAAGAACGAAGTCGGCACCATCGCGATGGCGCGCACCGCCGATCCCAACTCGGCCACCGCGCAGTTCTTCATCAACGTCGGCGACAACAGCTTCCTCAACTGGGGCGATCCGCGCAGCGACGGCAACGGCTACGCCGTGTTCGGAAAGGTGGTGTCCGGGCTCGACGTGATGAACCAGATCGCCAGGCTGCCCACCGGGTCCGGCGGCCCGTTCCCGCGCGACGTGCCGAAGACCCCGGTGATCATCGAATCGGTGACGGTGGTCGGCGCGAAGTAAAGCTTCGTTGCGCGCGCTCTTCATCTCGGATCTCCATCTCAGCGAGGAGCGCCCGGGGGCGAACGAGCGCTTCTTCCAGTTCCTCGAAGAGGACGCGGCCGGCGCGCAGGCACTCTACGTCCTGGGCGATCTGTTCGAGTACTGGATCGGCGACGACGATCTCGAGGCGCCGTTCAACGGCGTCGTCGTGGGCTTCTTCCGCCGCCTGAGCGCGGCCGGCACGCGGCTTTACTTCATGCAGGGCAACCGCGATTTCCTGCTAGGCGACGCATTCGCGTCCGCCACCGGCGCGACGCTGCTCGCCGATCCCTCGATCGTCGACGGCACCCTGCTCATGCATGGCGACACGCTTTGCACCGACGACCTCGACTACCAGGCGTGGCGGCGCACCGCGCGCTCGGCCGACTGGCAGCGCGAGTTCCTCGCCAAGCCGGTCGTCCTGCGCCGTGAAACGGTGCAGGGCCTGCGCGAGAAGAGCAAGGCGGTGATCCAGGCCAAGACCGCCGAAATCATGGATGTGAACGATGCGGCCGTCGCGGCGGCCTTCCGGCACCACGGCGTCACGCGGCTGGTGCATGGCCACACGCACCGGCCGGGTGTGCATCGCATCATGGTCGATGGCCGGCGCTGCGAGCGCTGGGTGCTGCCCGACTGGTACGGCCGCGGCGGCTACCTCGAGATCGCTGACCGCAAGCCGCGCCTCGTGCGCTGGTAGTAATTCCTTTGGCTACCTGGGTACGCCGGTTGCTGCCGGCTAGCGAACCGAGAGGACGCCCATGCCCAAGACCCGCAGCCGACCGCCAAACGCCATCGACCTCCTGAAAGAGGATCACGAGAAGGTAAAAAAGGCGTTCAAGCAGTTCGAGAAGCTCGACCGGTCGGACACCGAAGCGTGCCGCGAACTCGCGGAAGCTGTCTGCGCCGACCTGCGCGTGCACACCACCGTGGAGGAGGAAATCTTCTATCCCGCGGTGCGCGACGCCATCGAGGACGAGGACATCATGAACGAGGCCGCGGTCGAGCACGAGACGGCGAAGATGCTGATCGAGCAGCTCGAGAACATGGACCCGGACGACCCGAACTATTTCGCCACCTTCACGGTGCTCGGCGAGTACGTCATGCACCACGTCAAGGAAGAGGAAGGCGAGATGTTCCCGCAAGCGAGGAAGGCGAAGCAGCTCGACCTCGAGGCGCTCGGCGAGCGGATGAAGGCGCGCAAGGAAACGCTCAGCGCCGAGACTGCACAGGCCTGAATCTATGCGGGCGCGGTGATGCGCTCGTCGCTCAAGGGCAGGATCAGCGTGAACGTGCTGCCCTTGCCCGGCTCGCTCGCCAGCTGAAGCTCGCCGCCGAGGAGCCGCGTCAGCTCCCGGCTGATGGACAGGCCCAGCCCAGTGCCGCCGTACTGGCGGCTGGTGGTGCCGTCGGCCTGCTGGAACGCCTCGAAGATGAGCTGCTGCTTGTCCGGCGCAATGCCGATCCCGGTATCGATGACCGCAAAGGCGACCGAGCGCGGCCCATAGGCCGCGATGCGCAGGCGCACGGCGCCCTGCTTGGTGAACTTGAAGGCATTGGCGAGCAGGTTCTTCAACACCTGCTTCAGCCGCGTCGCATCGGTGCGAATGGTGGGCGGCAGCCCCGGCGCGAGATCGATCGAGAACTCGAGGCCCTTTTCCTGCGCCAGCTGCCGGAAGGTGCGCTCGAGATCCGCGCGCAGATCGTCAAAGCGCGCGGGCGCGATGTGCAGCGCGGTGACGGCGCCCGACTCGATCTTCGCCAGGTCCAGCAGGTCGTTGATCAGGCTCAATAGATCGGTGCCCGATTCGTAGATCGTCTGGGCGAAGCGCACCTGCTTCGGGTCGAGATTGCCGCCCATGTTGTCGGCGAGCAGCCGCGCGAGGATCAGCAGGCTGTTGAGCGGCGTGCGCAGCTCGTGCGACATGTTGGCGAGGAACTGCGACTTCGACTCGCTCGCCCGCTCGGCCTTCTCCTTCGCGCGCACCAGCTCGGCCTCGACGCGCTTGCGCTCGTTGAGATCGCGCGTCACCTTGGAGAAGCCGAGCAGCCTGCCGCCGTCGTCGCGCACCGCGGTGATCACCACGCTCGCCCAGAAAAACGAGCCGTCCTTGCGCTGGCGCCAGCCCTCCTCCTCGAAGCGGCCATCGCGCTTCGCCACCACCAGCTCCCATTGCGGCTTGCCGCGCTCCACCTCCTCGCGCGGGTAGAAACGCGAGAAATGCTGGCCGATGATCTCGTCGGCGGCATAGCCCTTGATGCGCTGCGCTCCGAGATTCCAGCTCGCCACGCGGCCCTCGGTGTCGAGCATGAAGATGGCGTAATCGACCACGCTCTCCACCATCAGGCGGAAGCGCCGTTCGCTCTCCGCGAGGAGCTTGGTGCGCTCATGCACCCGCGTCTCGAGCTCATCGCGCGCGGCTGCCAGCTGGGCAAGGAGCGCACTGAGCATCAGCCCGGTCACCACCACGGTGCTGACGAACACCAGGAGCAGCAGCAGCGCTTCGTTCTGCGGCAGGCTCGAGAACGGGCCGACATCGGCACGCAGCGTGTACCAGAGCGCCATCGCGCAGATCACGGCGCTGGTCGTCGTCACTTCGCGCGCGCCGAAGCGAAACGCGGCCCAGATGACGAACGGCACGATGACGAAGGTGCGGCCGAATCCGGCGGTAAACACCACCTCCCCCGCGGCGATGAGCAGCAGCGCGAAAACCACCGCTTCGAATATCTTGCGCCGCCGCCAGGCGATGCCCGGCGCGCTCCAGCTCAGCAGGAGCGGTGCGAAGATCAGCATGCCGCAGGCATCACCCTGCCACCAGGTCCACCAGTTCCAGGCGAGATCCGACCGCGGCAGCGGAAAGATGGTCGCGAGCGGCAGCAGCGCGACGCTCGGCGCGATGACCGCACCGGCGGCGGCGATGCCGACGAAGATCAGTACTTCGCGCACTTGAGCGAAGCGCCGCGGCACGCCAAGGGTGCGGCCGATGAGGCTCGCGACGACAAAGGCCTGCAGGCTGCTGCCGGTGGCGATCACGGCCGAGGCAAGCACCGCGCCTTCGACCGTCAGGTTGGCGGCGAAGCTGCCGATCCACACCCCCAGCCACAGCCGGTTGCCCCAGAGGAGCAGCGCCGCCAGCGCAATGCCCGAGGGCGGCCAGATCGCCGTGGCGTAACCCGGCGGGATCGCGACGAGCAGCGAGACCTTGGCCGCGGCGAAGTACACCGCGGCAAGGAGCGCTACCTGGAAGAGCCGCTGCACATACCTGGCTTGCACGGCATTAGCTTAACCCGCGCTCCAGATCGGCTTTTAGATCGGACAGCGCCTCCAGCCCCACGGCGACGCGCACCAGACCGTCGGTGATGCCGGCCGCGGCGCGCGCCTGCGGCGAAATGCGGCCATGCGTGGTGCTCGCCGGATGGATGATGGTGGTCTTGACGTCGCCGAGATTGGCCGTGATCGACATCAGCCGCGTCGCGTCGATCACGCGCCACGCCGCCGCCTTTGCACCCTGAGGCCCGCCTTTCACCTCGAACGACAGCACGGCACCGCCGCCGCGCTGCTGGCGCTGCGCGAGCGCGTGCTGCGGGTGCGAGGCGAGGCCCGGGTAATGCACCCGGGCTACGGCGCGGTGGCCTTCGAGCCAGGCCGCGAGCTCGAGCGCCGCCGCCGACTGTGCGCGCATGCGCAGCTCCAGGGTCTCCAGCCCCTTCAGCAGCACCCAGGCGTTGAAAGGTGAGAGCGCAGGCCCTGCCGTGCGCAGGAACGCGGTCATCGGCTCGCCGACCAGCGACTTCGAGCCCGCTATGGCGCCGCCGAGCACGCGACCCTGGCCGTCCAGATACTTCGTCGCCGAGTGAATCACGATGTCGGCGCCGAGTTGCAGCGGGCGCTGCAGGATCGGCGTGCAGAAGACGTTATCGACCGCGAGCAGCGCGCCGGCCTTCTTCGCGACGGCGGCGAGCGCCGGGATGTCCGAGACCTCGGTGAGCGGATTCGACGGCGTTTCCAGAAAGAACAGCTTGGTCGCCGGCCGCACGGCGCGTTGCCATTCCTCCGCGCGCGTCGGCGAGACGTAGGTCGTCTCGATGCCGAAGCGTCCGAGGATGTTGCTGAAGAGCTGGATCGTGGCGCCGAACACGGCGTTGGAGCACACCACGTGGTCGCCGCTCTTCAGATGCACCAGCGCCGTGGCGAGGATCGCCGCCATCCCCGACGCGGTGGCGACGCACGACTCGGCCCCCTCGAGCGCCGCAAGGCGATCCTGGAACATCGCCACCGTGGGGTTGGTGTAGCGCGTGTACACCATGCCCTCTTCGCCGCCGGCGAAGCGCGCCGCGGCCTGCGCCGCGTTGTCGAACACGAAGCTCGAGGTGAGGTAGAGCGCCTCGGAGTGTTCCTGGAACTGGCTGCGCACCTGCCCAGCGCGCACACCCAGGGTCGACAGTGCCAACTCTTTGTCCATAAAAAAACCCGGCCGCCTCATCTTGCTAAAGGGGTACCGGGTTCTCGGCACGCTTTAGCGGTATTTGTTACGCGCCCGCAAGCTGTGGCTCAAATCGGCGCGAAGGGGGCGACTATATCAGGCTGCCAGGTTCAAATCCAGTTGTGCGCTTTCGTCCTCGCCGGAATCGCGCGCCGCGTCGCGCTGCAGCTCGATGGCGCGCAGGTAATCGGTGGTGACGTCGCCTGTGACGTAGATGCCGTCGAAGCACGAAGTCTCGAAATTGGCGAGCCGCGGGTTGGCGCGGCGCACTGCGTCCTTGAGCTCTTCCAGGTCCTGGTAGATGAGCGCATCGGCGCCGATCTCGCGGCCGACTTCCTCCTCGCTGCGGTGCGCCGCGATCAGCTCGGCGCGGGTCGGCATGTCGATGCCGTAGACGTTGGGAAAGCGCACCGGCGGCGCGGCGGAGGCGAAGAACACCTTGCGCGCGCCCGACTCGCGCGCCATCTGCACGATCTCGCGGCTGGTGGTGCCGCGCACGATCGAGTCGTCGACCAGCAGCACGTTCTTGCCGGCGAATTCCATCGCCATGGGATTCAGCTTCTGGCGCACCGAGCGCTTGCGCACCGCCTGGCCGGGCATGATGAAGGTGCGGCCGATGTAGCGGTTCTTGACGAACCCTTCGCGATAGGGAACACCGAGCCCATGCGCCAGCTGCAGCGCCGAGGGGCGGCTCGAATCGGGAATCGGAATCACCACGTCCACGTCCAGATGCTGGTAGTGCCGGCGGATCTTCTGCGCGAGCTTCTCGCCCATGTTGAGGCGCGTCTCGTAGACCGAAGCGCCGTCGATCAGCGAATCGGGCCGCGCGAGGTAGACGTACTCGAAGATGCACGGATTGAGGCTCGGGTGCGCCGCGCATTGCTGGCTGTGAAAGCGGCCGTCCTCGTCGATGAAGATTGCCTCGCCCGGTGCGATGTCGCGCAGCACGCGAAAGCCGAGCGCGTCGATCGCCACGGACTCGGAGGCCACCATGTATTCGGTGCCCGCCTCGGTCTCGTTGTAGCCGATGACGGCCGGCCGGATGCCGTACGGATCGCGGAACGCGAGCACGCCGTAGCCGGCGATCATTGCCACCACGGCATAGGCGCCCTTGAGGCGCCGGTGCACGTTGGCCACGGCGGTGAAGATCGTCTGCGGCTCGAGGTGCAGCTTGACCGAGGCTTTCTCGAGCTCGTGCGCCAGCACGTTCACCAGCACTTCGGAATCCGAGCCGGTGTTGATGTGCCGCAGGTCGGTGCGGAACATCTCGTCCTTCAGCTGATCGGAGTTGGTCAGGTTGCCGTTGTGCCCGAGCACGATACCGAAGGGCGAATTGACATAGAACGGCTGCGCTTCGGAGGCCTTGAACGCCGAGCCGGCAGTCGGATAGCGGCAATGCGCGATGCCCATGTTGCCGCCGAGATCGCGCATGTCGCGCGTGCGGAAGACGTCGCGCACCATGCCCGGCGCCTTGTGCATGTGGAACGTGTTGTGCTCGGCCGTGACGATGCCCGCGGCGTCCTGCCCGCGGTGCTGCAACAGCAATAGCCCGTCGTAGAGGAGCTGATTGACGGGGGCTTGCGCGACGATGCCCAGGATCCCGCACATGGGAGAGCTTTTCCCCTGTGGTTAAGGGCTAATTATATTTCAAGCGCTGCGCGAAGGCCGGCGGCAGCCACGGCTTGAGCGCGGTTGCGGCGGCGGCGAGCTGCGCGCCGCTGACGGACTCCTTCCACGCCGCGCTTCTCGGGAACGACGTGAACCCGGCAACGATCGCCGCGGCGAGCACGATCAGGAGCGCGCGCAACAGACCAAATAGCGCGCCGAGCAGCCGGTCGAGGTTGCCGAGGCCGACCGAGCGCACCAGCTTGCCGAGCGCGATGCTGGCGAGCGCCGCCAGCACCAGAGTCACGATGAACACCGCGATGAACGCGATCACCGAGCGCAATTCCGGCCGCGCGATCGATGCCGGCAGCAGCTCGGACACCGGCGCGGCGAACAGGTTTGCCGCGAGGAAGGCGATCACCCAGCCCGCGAGCGACATCATTTCCCGCACCAGGCCGCGCCATACGCCCCAGGCGATCGAGATGATGAGCACCATGGCGACGGCGAGGTCGAGCCAGGTCATTTTGCGCTAATCGCGCCGGGCTTGAGGCCCAGCTCCTTCAGCTTGCCGAGCGCCTGGTCCGCCGCCTCGCGAGTCGCGAACGGTCCGGCACGCACCCGCGTCAGGTTGCCCTGCATAGGCTCGGTGTAATAGGGAAGCTTCGCGCCGGCGAGCTTGGCGATCACGCTGTCGGGGCGCGCGAAGGCGCCGACCTGGATCACATACTCGCCGGAGGCCGCGGGCGCAGCCGCCTCGGCTTGCGGCACTGGCTTGGTCGGCGGCGGCTTGGGGGCGAACGGCGTGTCGTTCTCGCCCGGGATGCGCACGCTGACCGGTGCGAGCGTGCTCTTCGGCTCGGGATCGAACACCATCGGCAGCACGATCACCGCAAGCAGCACGAGGGCCACCGCACCGACGAGCCTTCTGCGTCCCCTGCGCTTCAGCGTTTCGACGTCTTGTTGTTCTTCAGCCATCCCATCACTTCGCCGACGGTCAGAAAGGAGCCGAACACGACGATCTTATCATTCTCGTTCGCGCGGCTCAGGGCTGCGGCAAAGGCGCTCGCAGGAGAGTCAAAGCGCTGGAGCTCTGCGGTGCCGAGTTGTTGGGCGAGCTCTTCTGCCGACGCCGCTCGCGCGCCGCTGAGCGATGCGAGATGCCAGCGCGTAATGCGCGGCGCGAGCGCGGCGAGCACCGCCGCCACGTCCTTGTCGCGCAGCATGCCGCAGACCGCGATCGTCTCGGGTGCGAAGCCCGAAGCGGCGAGATTGTCGGCGAGCACCTGCGCGGCCTGCGGGTTGTGCGCCACGTCGAGGATCACCTGCGGCCGCCCCGGCAGGACCTGGAACCGCGCGGGCAGGCTCACCTCGGCCAGTCCGCGGCGCACGTCCTGCATGCCGAGCGGTAGCTTGTCGCGCAGGCAATCGAGCGCGCACATCGCCGCTGCCGCGTTGCGCAGCTGTATCGCGCCGCGTAGCGCGGGCTGCGCGAGCCCGCCGCGCTTGCCGGCCGGACCCCAGTACATCCACTGGCCCGGCTGATCCGCGTAGCCGAAATCCCGTCCCAGCAGGTAGTGCACACCAGGCGCCTTGAGTACCGATTGCGGCGGCTGCGGCTCGGCGATCACTGCCGGGCGCCCGGCGCGGAAGATGCCGGCCTTCTCGCGGCCGATCGATTCGCGATCCGGTCCGAGGTAATCGACGTGATCAATGCCGACGCTCGTCAGCACGGCACAGTCCGCGTCCACTGCATTCACCGCGTCCAGCCGCCCACCCAGGCCAACTTCCAGGATGGCGACCTCGATGCGTTCGCGAGCAAACAGCCACAGGGCGGCGAGCGTCCCATATTCGAAGTACGTCAGCGCGACCTCGCCGCGTGCGGCCTCCACCGCCTCGAATGACTCGCAGAGCGCGCTGTCGGAGGCTTCGGTGCCGCCGACGCGCACGCGCTCGTTGTAGTGGAGCAGATGCGGCGAGGTGTAGAGGCCGGTGCGATAGCCCCCGGCGCGCAGCATGGCTTCGAGGAGCGCGCTGCAAGAGCCTTTGCCATTTGTGCCGCTGACGGTGATGACGGGGCAGCCGAGCTCGATTCTCATGCGCCCGAGCACCGCGGCGACCCGTTCCAGTCCGAGCGCGATGGTCTTCGGGTGCTGGCGCTCGATGAACTGGAGCCATTCGCCGAGCGTTTTCACGCCACGCTTTCCTGGTAGATGCGGCGCACGGTGTCGATGGTGTCGGCGTCCTGCGGGCTTTTGTCGGGCCGGTAACCCTTCAGGCGCGCGAAGCGCAGCGCGAGGCCGCCCGGATATTGCGAGCTTTCCTGCAGGTCGTTGAAGGCGATCTCGACCACCAGCTCGGGCCGCAGGTGGACGGTCCATTCGTCGCGCGCGGTCTCGCGCTTGAGGAATTCCCGTGTCTGCCACTCGAGCGTGGCGTCGGTCAGCCCCTTGAAGGTTTTGCCGAGCATGACGAAGCCGCCGGTGGCCGGATCGCGCGCGCCCAGGTGCAGGTTTGAAAGCTTGCCACGGCGCCGGCCGTGGCCCCATTCCGCCGCCAGCACCACCAGATCGAGCGTGCGCGCGCGCTTGACCTTGAGCCATGCGGCTCCGCGACGTCCCGCTTCGTAGGGAGCATCGAGCGCCTTTGCCATGACGCCTTCATGGCCGGCAGCGAGCGCTTCCTGGTAGAAACGCTCCGCTGCGTCGGCGTTGCTGGTGATGAGCGCGGGCGTGACCAGCTCGGGCGCGAGCGCCTTCACCAGCAGCTCGCGTCGCCCGCGCGTCGGATGGTCGAAGAGCGCGGCGCCGTCCAGGTACAGGCAATCGAAGAAAAATACCGAGAGCGGCAGCTCGCTCGCGCGCCCGGCGGCGTCCTGCTGGCTGCCGAAGCGGCTCATGGTCACCGGAAAGGGATGCGGACGTCCATTCGAGCGCAGCGCGATCGCCTCGCCGTCGAGGATCAGCGATTGCGCGCCCGAGCGGCGCACCGCGGCGACGATTTCCGGCACGCGCGTCGTGACGTCGTTCAGGTTGCGCGTATAGACGCGCACCTCGTCCGCGGCCTTGTGCACCTGGACGCGCGCGCCATCGAGCTTCCACTCGACCAGCGCAGTGCCGAGCGCGGCAAGCGCAGCCTGCATGTCCTCGGCCGGCTGGGCAAGCATCGGCAGCACCGGCTGCATCACGCGCACCGAGAACTGCGCGAGCGCCGAGGCGCCGCCGCTGAGCGCAGCTGCGGCGACCGGCGCGATGGCGCCGGCGAAGGAGACCGCACGGCGCACCTCAGCCGCCGGCAGCTGCGCTGCGGCGGCGACGGCTTCCACCATGATTCCTTCGAGCGCACCCTGGCGCAGCTCACCGACGATCAGCCGCACCAGAAAATCCTGCTCGTCTGCCGTGGCTCGCTGGAACAGCTCGCGCAAGAGCGCAGTGCGCCGCTCGGCGGCGCCTTTACCCTTCACGCGCTTGAGTTGCTCGAAAGCCGCGTCGACATCGCCTAACGCCAGCGAGGGCGCTGGTGCAGCGCTCGCGCGCGCCGCTTGCAAGGCGGCGAAGCCGACGGCCAGCTTGCCTTGGCGGATATCGCCGCTAAGGTAGGGCAGCGCGATCTCGATCTCCTTGGCCTCGAGCGGCGCGAGGAACTCGGCGAGGCTGCGGATCTTCGCCAGGCGGCTGGAAGTTGCAGCGACCTGGTTCGAGACCCGAACCAGCGCGGCAAAGCCGGTCACGCGGTCGTGGTCGAGGTCGTGGTGGCGGCGGTGGCTTCTGCCGGCAGCTTGAGCATCAGGGAAAGCAGCAGATGCAGCTTGTCGCGCATCTGGCGGCGGTCGACGATCATGTCGATCGCGCCCTTCTCGACCAGGAACTCGGCGCGCTGGAATCCTTCCGGCAGCTTCTGCCGCACGGTCTGCTCGATGACGCGCGGCCCGGCGAAGCCGATCAGCGCCTTCGGCTCGGCGAGCACCACATCGCCGATCATGGCGAAGCTCGCCGACACCCCACCCATGGTCGGATCGGTCAGCACGGTGACGAACGGCAGGCGCCGCTCGGCGAGATCGGTCAGCGCCGCGGTGGTCTTGGCCATCTGCAGGAGCGACAGCGCGCCCTCCTGCATGCGTGCGCCGCCCGAGGCGCAAACGCACACGAACGGCAGCTTCTGCTCGATGGCGACCCGCACGCCGCGCACGAAGCGCTCGCCGACCACCGAGCCCATCGAGCCGCCCATGAAGTCGAACTCGAAGGCCGCGCACACCAGGCCGAGCGCCTTGATCGACCCCTGCATCACCACCAGCGCGTCGCCCTCGGCGGTCTGCTCCTGCGCCTCGGTGAGACGCTCGGCGTAGCGGCGCGAGTCGCGGAATTTCAGCGGATCGAGCGGCAGCACTTCAGCGCCGATCTCGAAGCGCCCGTCCGGATCGAGCAGCGTATCGAGCCGCGGCCGCGCGCCGAAGCGCTCGTGATGTCCGCACTTCGGGCAGACGTTGAGGTTCTTCTCGAGATCGGTGCTGTAGAGCACCGCGTCGCAGGCCGGGCACTTGGTCCACAGGCCCTCAGGCACGGTCTTGCGCGTGCCGCCGCCGGTGCGCTGGATCTTGGGCGGCAGGAGTTTCTGGAGCCAGCTCATCTGTCGAGTGCCTCCCGGATAGGACGCAGGAAATTCTTGACTCGCGCCACCGCCTGCTCGGGCGCGCCGGCTTCGATCTCCTGGATGATGCGGCTGCCGATCACTACGGCATCGGCGGTCTCGGCGACGCGCCGCGCCGATTCGGCATCGCGGATACCAAAGCCGACGCCGATCGGCAGGCGCGTGGCGGCACGGATCTTCGGAATGCGCGCGGCCACGTCGGACATGTCGAGATGCGCAGCGCCAGTGACGCCGCGCAGCGAGACGTAATACAGGTAGCCGCTGCCGCAGCGCGCGACCTCGTGGATGCGCTTGTCGGTCGAGGTCGGCGCGAGCAGGAAGATCGGGTCGATGTCGTGCTCCTTTGCCGCGGCGGCAAACTCGGCACACTCCTCGGGGGGATAGTCGACGACGATGACCCCGTCGATGCCCGCGGCCTTCGCCTCCCGCAAGAACCGTGCGATGCCCATCGCTTCGATCGGGTTGGCGTAGCCCATGAGCACGATGGGAGTCAGGCTGTCGGCCTGGCGGAAGTCCGCGACCAACTTCAGGACATCGCCCAGGCCCACGCCATGCTTCAGCGCGCGCTCGCCGGAGCGCTGGATCACCGGGCCGTCGGCCATCGGATCGGAGAACGGCACGCCGAGCTCGAGGATATCGGAGCCCGCTTCCACCAGGCCGCGCATCAACGGCACGGTGAGCGAAGGATGCGGGTCGCCGGCGGTGATGTACGGAATGAGCGCCTTGCGCCTCGCCTTGGCGAGCGCCGCGAAGCGACCCTGGATGCGCGACATCAAAGCTTCTTGCCCGCGCGCTCGGCGACGGTGTGCAAGTCCTTGTCGCCGCGGCCCGAGAGGTTGACGAGCAGGATCGCGGTCTGCGGCATCTGCGGCGCCAACTTCATCGCCTGCGCCACCGCGTGCGCCGACTCGAGCGCCGGGATGATGCCCTCGCTACGGCAAAGCGCGTGAAACGCGGACAGCGCCTCCTCGTCGGTCACCGCAACGTATTCGGCGCGCCCGCTGTCCTTGAGCCACGCGTGCTCCGGGCCGACGCCGGGATAGTCGAGACCCGCCGAGACGGAATGCGTCTCGGTGATCTGCCCGTTCGCGTCCTGCAGAAGATACGTGCGGTTGCCGTGCAGCACGCCGGGCCGCCCGGCGCAGAGCGACGCGGCATGCCGGCCGGTGTCGAGGCCATCACCGGCCGCTTCGACGCCGATGAGCCGGACTGCCGCGTGCGGAATGTAGGGATAGAAAATGCCCATGGCGTTGGAGCCGCCGCCGACACAGGCGATCACGGCGTCGGGCTGGCGTGCGTTCATTTCCTGCATCTGGGCGATGCTCTCCTCGCCGATCACGGACTGGAAGTTGCGCACCATCATCGGATAGGGATGCGGCCCGGCAACGGTGCCGATGATGTAGAAGGTGTTCTCGACGTTCGTTACCCAGTCGCGCATCGCTTCGTTGAGCGCGTCCTTCAGCGTCTTCGAGCCCGACTCGACCGGGACCACCTTCGCGCCCAGCACGCCCATGCGATGCACGTTGGCCGCCTGGCGCCGCACGTCCTCCACGCCCATGTAGACGACGCATTCCATGGCGTAGCGCGCGGCGACGGTCGCGGTCGCCACGCCGTGCATGCCGGCACCGGTCTCGGCGATCACTCTAGGTTTCTTCATGCGCCGCGCGAGCAGCGCCTGCCCGATGGTGTTGTTGATCTTGTGTGCGCCGGTGTGGTTCAGGTCCTCGCGCTTGATGTAGATCTGCGCGCCGCCGCACTGCTCGGACAGCCGCCGGGCGTGGTAGATCGGGCTCGGGCGGCCGACGTAGTGCTTGAGCTCGTAGCGGAATTCGGCCTCGAACTGCGGATCGCGGCGCGCCGCGGCGTATGCCTCGCGCAGCTCGTCGAGCGCCTGCGAAAGCGTCTCGGCGACGAACACGCCGCCGTACGGGCCGAAGTGGCCGCGCGCGTCGGGCAGGTCATACATCCGCATGGCGGACCTCGGCGATGAAAGCGGCCATTTTAGCGGCGTCCTTGATGCCCTTCGTCGATTCGACGCCGCTCGAGACGTCGACGCCCCAAGGGTGTACGGCACGGATTGCAGCGGCCACATTGCCCTGGTGCAGACCGCCGGAAAGGATCAGCGGCCGGCTGCGCTCAGAGGGAGCGAGCGCCCAGTCGAAGCTCTCCCCGACGCCGCCGTACTCCGGCACGAAGCTGTCGAGCAGCCATGCCGCCGCGCGCGAAAAAGGGCGCAGGTAGGCCAGCGCGTCGACTCCGGGCCTTACACGGCACGCCTTGACGAACGGCAGGCCGAACTGCGCGCAGAACTCGGGCGTTTCGTCGCCGTGGAACTGCAGCATCGCCGGGTGCACGCGGCCGATCACCTGCGCCACTTGCGCGGCATCGGCGTTCACGAAAAGCGCCACCGTCTGTACGAAAGGCGGGAGGACGTCGCGGATCTCGGCCGCCCGCTCGGTGGACAGGTAGCGTGGGCTCGGCGGATAGAACACCAAGCCGATGGCATCGGCGCCGGCATCGGCCGCAGCGCGTGCATCGCCGGTGCGCGTGATGCCGCAGATCTTTACGCGCGTCCTCACTGCGGCAGGCCCCATTTGGCTTCGTAGTCGATGCG
>Ga0209131_1001349_pt1 | contig 16993 bp, 16 predicted proteins | sample GraSoi_2013_40cm_FD_185826 | JGI IMG/M metagenome (GOLD analysis project Ga0209131, IMG submission 185826) | Grasslands soil microbial communities from the Angelo Coastal Reserve, California, USA - Sample 9_17_2013_40cm (SPAdes) (version 2) | ecosystem: Environmental > Terrestrial > Soil >...
GTAACGCCTTTGTTTTCTGTGCACTGGTAGGTTGTGCCCGCAGCGAAATCTCTATGCTCCTCCTTCGCCCCGTTCGGCCACTCGATCTGAACACGCTCAATCTTGTCGCGCTTGCCCAATCCGAAGGTAACGGGTAATTCCGATTGCGAGAGATAGCTTGAACCGCCCTTCACCACACGGCTCTGACTTTGCCCGTTGTAAAAAATCCGCACGATTGCGCCGATGGCATCGCGGTTGGATTTTGTTCCCGTGAGGCGAAACCGAATGCTGCGATTTCCGGCGAGCTGATCGTTGCGATAAAGATAAGCGGGGCCGTTATTTGTGGTCAGCAAAATATCCACATCGCCGTCGCGATCAAAATCGCCATACGCCAAACCGCGGCCGACCTTGGGTTTCGCGAATCCGCTGCCTACCGTGGCGGCGACATCTTCAAATTTTCCGGCGCCCAGATTTAGAAAAAGTTGCGGCGGCTGTGCGTAGCCGACGTTGCCATGAATGTTGCGCACCGTTTCCTCGATGTGCCCATTGGCGACGGCGAGGTCGAGCGAGCCATCGAGGTCCATATCGAGAAATGCGCAGCCGAAGCCCAACGTGTTTTTCGAGGGAAGGCCGACACCCGCCGCGATCGAGATATCGTCGTAGGTTGCAGCACTAACGGCTCGATAGAGTCCGATCATCTCATTATCGAAATTCGTGATTGCGATTCCCGGCTTGCCGGAATTTTCGAAGTCGGCAGCATCCACGCCCATCCCGGCGCGGGCTTTGCCTTCGGTGCTAAAGGCTAGCCCGGCTTCCACCGCGACGTCTTTGAATTTTCCATTCCGGAGATTTTTGTACAGTTTGTTAGGCTGCGTGTCATTGGCGACGAGCAAATCCGGCCAGCCGTCCTGGTCATAGTCGAGCATCGCCACACCAAGCGATTTCGAGCTGCTGTCAAAGATTCCGCTGGTGGCGGTAACGTCCTCGAATGTTCCGTCTCCGCGATTGTGAAACAGCCAGCAGGTATCGCCGCGATATGCTTCCGGCGTGCAATAGGATTTGTGCTTTCCGTCGAGACTGCAAAAAACGTCATGTTCGGGCGACCAGCGCACATAATTGCAGACGAAAAGATCGAGCAAGCCGTCGCGATCAAAATCAAACCACAGGGCGGACGTGCTGAAAGCTTGTCGAGCACTCAAGCCGCTCGCGCGCGTCACATCCAGGAAATTGCCTTTGCCCGTGTTGCGAAATAGCCTGTTCTGCCCGACGCAAGTGACGAAAATGTCGGGGAAGCCATCGTTGTTATAGTCACCGACTGCGACGCCCATTCCATATATCTCGAGGTCGAGACCAGCAGCTTTGGTCACGTCCGTAAAAGTGCCGTTGCGATTGTTTTTGTATAGGCGCAGCGTGGATCGCTGGCGCTTGTGGCCTGGCCAGTCCATCCCGTTGATCAACAGAATGTCTTGCCAGCCATCGGCATCGTAATCGAGAAAAGCGCAGCCGGAGCCGAGTGTCTCCGGAAGCAATTTGCCGCCATAGGCGCCGCTATTGTGCTGAAACTGAATGCCTGCGCCTTCCGTGACATCGACGAGGCGAAAAGTTGGCGCCGCGGATGTCGCGGGAAGTAGTCTTGGAAGAGTTAACGAGAGAAGTCTGCTTTGCCGTAGCGTGACAAAAAGTCGCGGCGGTTCAAGTCAGGCTCACCAAGCCGTTGCGAATGGCATAGACCACCAACTCTGCTGTCTTGTGAATTCCGAGCGTGTCCATAATGTTGGCGCGGTGCACGCCGACTGTGTTTGCGCTCAGGCCGAGCTCCGCGGCAATTTCCTTGTTGGATTTGCCCGCTACGATGTGCCGCAAAATCTCCAGTTCGCGCGTGGTCAGCCCGCTGTCTCGCTCGCCCTTGAGCGCCGCGGGCTTGGCGAGTTGCGGATCGAGCACTAAATGGCCTTCGGCTACACGCTTGATGGCGCTGACTAAATCCAATTCCAGCGCGTTTTTCAAGATGTAACCGCGCGCCCCTGCCTCGAGCGCCTGGCGCACCAAAGTGTCTTCGGAATGCATGCTGAGCATCAGCACTGTGGCGTCCGGCATCTTGGCACGAATACGCCGCGTCGCATCGATACCGCTCATCCCCGGAAGCGCGCAATCCATCACGACCACTTTCGGCCTCAACTCAAGCGCCAGCCGCACTGCTTCCTCACCTCCGCTGGCCTCCGCGACAACAGAGATCGTGGCGTCGTCCTCCAGCATGCGGCGGAATCCTTTGCGCACCAGGGCGTGATCGTCCACCAGCAGAACTGTGAGCTTATCCGCCATGCGCTTCCACCCTCTCCGCCGGCACGACGAGCCGCACTATAGTTCCGCCCCCCTCGCGCCTCGCTACTTGCAGAGTTCCTCCCACAAGCTCCGCGCGCTCGCGCATTCCAACAAGCCCGATACCCTGGTGTCCTGCGTCGGGCGCAAATCCGCGGCCATGGTCTTCCACTTCCAGACTTATGGAATCGTCTTGAAATTGTAGGCGAACCCAAGCCTCTTGCGCCCCCGCATGGCGCTTCACGTTGTTCAACGCCTCCTGCAGCACGCGATACACCTGGACGCCGGCATTGCCGTCCAAAGGAAACGCCTCGCCAGATTTTTCGTAATGCAGCTTCAGGCCCGTCTGGTGCTCCACCGTTGGAATATACCAATCGAGCGTGCTCTCGAGTCCCTGTTCATCCAGGAGGACTGGATGCAGCGCCTGGGACAACGTTCGAATATTGTTTAGCGTCGATTGCGCAATTCCCCGCACCTCTTGCAAATCTTCGCGCAGCGGCGCGCCCTGCGGCACCTGCTTTTCGACGCGGCTCAGAAGCGAGCCGATGGCCGTGAGCACTTGGCCGAATTCGTCGTGCAGCTCGCGCGAAATGTGGCGCAGTGTGGATTCCTGCGTCGCGATGAGCTTCTGTGCCAAATCGCTGCGTTGTTCGGACAGGGTAGCCAGACGCGCGAAGATCTGGCGGTTGGAACGGATCAAGTACAAGCTGGTGAGCGCAATGGCAATCAGCGCGGCCGTAAGAAAAATATACAGCTGCCGTTGAACACCATTGTAGATTTTGGCGATTTGGACGCCGGCTTGCTGCTCCGCTTCATTATTTTCAACGAGTAAACGAGACACCGCTGTGCTCAGCGCAGCTTGCCGCGCCTGCAGCGACAATCGAATCTGGTCGCGCGCTTCGTTGTCTTTTCCATCACCCGCCAGCGCAAACATCCTGTCCACCGCATCCCAGAATTGGGAAAGCTGCTGGCTCAAATAGGTGCGCTGCTCGGGAGTCCGGTGGACCTCAGCATATCGTTCCTCGAGCTGCAGCGCCGAGCCCAAATCGCCCCGTACGCGCTCGAATTGCGCCGACCACGCTATCAGCGGGTAAGGTTCGCCGGCATCCAGCATGTCGCGCATGGCCAACGCAACCGTGTTCAAATCATTTTGCAGCCGCAGCAATTGCAATGAATCCTTGCGCCCGCGATCGACCATATCGCTTTGCAGCTTGCGCAAACCCGTGAGCTGGACGCGAATGTACGCTGAATACGCCACAACCACGGCGAGAGTGATCACTAAACCTAAGAGAAGGGCCGTAGTAGGAGACCGCTCCGGGGGCGAAAGAGTTTGCACGGACAGAGAATACCTTAGTGCGGTAAGTTTTGGCGGCGCAAGCCCACGACAATGCAGACCATCAGCAGAGCGCTGAGGAGCGGCACAGCAAAACCCACCCGCAAGCTTCCGGAATATTTCGAGAATGTGCCAACAAGCCAGGGGCCCGCCGATCCACCCAGGGAAGCGAGCGCAAACAGAAATCCTCCGATGCGTTTTGCTCGCGCTCCATACCATTTGGAAAGCCAGGCTATATAAATAGGATAGATTGAGGCGCATCCCAATCCGGCGAGAAAAACCCCGATAATAGTTACCTTGAGCGTGGTGGAAAAGATGATCACAGTCGTTCCCACGGCTGTCAGGGTGAGGGCGCCAAGAACCAGGGGCGCTTCCGATACAGATAATAAGAGGAGCGGTGCGAATCCGCGGCCGGCGGTAAGCCCGGCATAGAAAAACATCGGCGTCAGCGTGGTCAGGTTCGAGATTCCGTGCGCGATGCGACGCGAGTACTCCGCAGACCACACGCCGATGCTCGTCTCCATGCAGACATAGGTGAAGAAAAGGACTGCCATGGCGATGGTCATGCCGCGTCCGAGAGCACGCGTCGCAGCTCCAGCGCTCTCCAAGTGTTTTTCGTGTTTTTCGGCGCCGAAGCGTGCAAACAGAAGTGCCAGCGCCAGCAGAGCGCCGAAAATCCCATAGCCAATGAGAAAACTAGACAAACGATTGTTTCTCAGCGCCATCGCGATCATGGGCGAGCAGGCCATTGCTCCTACTCCCCACGTAAAATTAAGCAAGTTCAACAGCGAAGCCCTGCGAGTGCCGCCGGCTTCCGCCACATACAAATTGGTTCCCGGCGTGATGAGACCATAGCCCAGTCCGAATGCCGCAGTAGCTACCAACGCGTTCGCGTGTGTGCTTGCATTGAGGGTTGCAAGACCGTATCCCATAAAGGCATAGCCTGCGACCAACGAGGGCCGATAACCGCGCCAGGCCGTCCATGCGCCAGATACACCGGTGCCTACCAATGAAGCGAGGAACTGGATTGTCGAGAAAAGACCGGCTTGGCCATCATCGAGTGTCCATTTCCGAATGAATACCGGCAGCATTGGTCCGATAATCGTGGTGGCGATTCCACTCAAGATAAAGCCAATGAAAAGCACAGCCATCAGGCCGGTTCGGCTGTTCGTGGTGCGCTCTGGAATTGCCACCGTCGTGGTTGTAGACATGCGTGGAAAACATTCTGAAGGAGCCGGCCGCCATAGGCAACTTTGGGTTGAAGAGGGCAACTACTTCGCGCGGGGAAATTCGTGTACGCTCTTCGTCGAAATTTGAAAGCTGCTTGGTAATGATCAACGTCGGACTTATCGGATTCGGCTTGGCAGGGCGCGCATTTCACGCGCCAGTGATTCGCTCCGTTCACGGCCTGAGGCTTGCCGCGATTCTACAACGCAGTGGTAATGAGGCTTCTGAACTGTATGCGGACGCGCGCATTGTCCGCAGCGTCGAAGAGTTGCTGGCGATTTCTGATATTCGCCTGATTGTAATCGCCACGCCGAACGACACCCACTATTCCATAGCGCGGCAGTGTCTGGCGGCAGGTCGCGATGTTGTAGTCGATAAGCCGCTGACGCCAACGCTGGAGGAAGCCCGCGACCTGGTGAGATTCGCACAACAAAGGGGTCGCTTGCTCACCGTTTACCAAAACCGTCGCTACGATGGCGATTTTCAAGCTGTGCATCAGATTGTTAGCAGCGGCCGTCTCGGCCGTATCGTGCGATTCGAATCGAATTATGACCGCTTCCGTCCTCAGCTAAAAGCAAACGCCTGGCGCGAGCGCACCGGGCCCGGTACTGGCGTTCTCTTCGACCTCGCGCCACACCTGATTGACCATGCGCTTGTTCTTTTCGGACTTCCAGAGGCAGTCACGGCCGATATTCGCATCGAGCGCGAGCATGCCGTGGCTGATGACTCTTTCGATCTCACGCTGCATTATGCTGGCGGCTTACGCGCAGTACTTCGCGCCACGATGCTTGCCGCGGTTACGCGCCCACGTTTCATTCTCCACGGCACCACCGGCGCTTACGTAAAGCACGCCTTGGACGTGCAAGAGCCAAAATTGCGCGTCGGCCGTATCCCGTGGCACGAAACGCCCAGCGAAGCCGAGCAAGAAGAAAATTCCGGCACCCTGACGCTCATCGATGCGAACGGGACCACAACGGAACGGCGCCTGCCACCCGCGCCAAGTGATTACCGCGCTTATTACGCGAACATCCGGGACACCTTACTGGGCACAGCCGCGCCCGCGATCACGCCACAACACGCGCTCGACGTCGTGCAAATCATCGAGCTCGCCCGCCAAAGCAGCGCCCAGCGCTGCACTATCCAGTGGCCGGACTGAAGTTCGGCCTACATTCACGACGGAATAGCTGTTACTTCCGCGTATAATCACGAGAAGGGAGCGCCACGTTGATCGAACTCGCACCTTCCATTCTTTCCGCCAATTTCGCACAGCTCGGCGCCGAAGCGCTCGCCGTCATTGAGGGCGGCGGCACGGTCTTGCATCTCGACGTGATGGATGGGCACTTCGTTCCGAATCTTACGATTGGGCCGCCGGTCGTGGCTTCGCTGCGCAAGACGATTCCGAAGGTGCCATTTGACTGCCACTTGATGATTGAAAATCCGGACGATTACATCGGCGCTTTTGCGGAAGCCGGCGCCAATTGGATTTCCGTGCACCAGGAAGCATGCGTGCACCTGAATCGCACATTGCACCTGATCGCATCGCATAATTGCGAGCCTGCGGTGGTCATTAATCCGGCCACACCCGTGCACATGCTCGACGAAGTGCTGGATATCGTGCATCACGTGTTGGTGATGTCTGTGAACCCGGGCTTCGGCGCGCAGAAGTTTATTCCCGGCTCGCTACACAAAATTGAGATGCTGGTTCAGATTCGCGAGCGGCGCGGCCTTTCCTTCCGGATCGAAGTGGACGGTGGCGTCGATCTAACAACGGTTGGGGACGTGGTTCGCGCGGGCGCCGATTTACTGGTCGCGGGAAATGCGGTGTTTGCCCATGGCGACATGCGCGAAAATGCTCGCAAGCTGCTGCAAGCCGCGCGCGGTGCAACGGCAATGCGCGCCTAAAGTGGAATCCCGCCCAAAAACCTCACTGCTCCTCGTAATTCCAGGTCAAGCCGCCATCGACGAAATAAGTCGTTCCCGTCACGTAATCGGCATCCGAAGACGCCAGGAACGCCGCCACCGACGCCACATCTTCCGGTTTGCCGAGGCGCTTCAGGGGGATATTTTCCAGCAGTGACTTGAGCTTTACCGGGTCGTTCAACAGTTTCTTGTTGATGGGGGTCTCGATCGCGCCCGGAGCAATCGAGTTGATCGTGATCGCAAGGGACGCAAGCTCAATGGATAAGTTGCGCGTCAGCATCTTGATGCCGCCTTTGCTGGCGCAGTAAGAGGCGAAATGCGGGAACGGCAACTCTTCATGCACGGAGCTAATGTTGATGACCTTGCCCCCAGCCTTGGCCTGCATGCGGTGCTTCACGAACGCCTGCGTCACGAAGAATGGACCTTTCAGATTCACGTTGAGCACGAGGTCGTAGTCCGACTCGCTCACATCCCAGAAGTCCGCGCGGCGCTCAAGTCCGGCATTGTTCACCAAAATATCGATGCGCCCTAGTTGTTTCACCGCATCGGCAACGAAGCGTTGCCCTTCGTTGACGTTGCTCACGTCACACTGAAAGGCTGCGGCTTTTCGGCCTCCCTTCTGCACCGCCGCAACCACTTCGTCGGCTCCGACTTTATTGGAGCGGTAGCACAGCGCCACGTCAGCACCTTCCGCGGCGAGCCGCTCGACAATCGCACGGCCAATTCCTTGATCGCCGCCAGTCACGGCAGCCACTTTGTTTTCCAATCGGTTTGCCACAGTGCTCTCCTTCGTTTTGTTCACCGATGAGATGCGCTGTACGGTGGATCGTTTCGCCAAACCATTCGATAGAGGGTGTCGGAGGGATTCCAAAGGACTTAGCGGGCCGCTACGGTTGTGGAGAGCGTATCCTTAGCTGCATTTTCGTATAAGTGCAGGATTTGTGTGGCGCGCTTCAATAAGTCCGAGGGAAGTTCGCCCGGTTGATAGTCGACCCAGCCGGTGGAGTAAGGCAAATCGATTTTCTCGCCTGCGGAGACGATCTCCAGGGGACCGACCCGGTTCAATATGAGCTTCACCTCGCCAAGCGTGCATTCTGCCAGGATTAGCAGGAAATCGCTGCTTCCCAGACGCACGGCAAAATCGGAGCCACGAATGGCTTTTTTCAGCCGTCTCGCAAACTCCTTCAGCAAGGAGTCAACAGCGGCTTTGCCATAGCGCTGGTTAACCTGCGCGAATTCGTCGATATGGATGGTAGCGACGCTGAGCGCGGTCTTTTCGCGGCGCGCGCGGCCTATTTCTTTGCCGAGTTGCTGCTCAATGGAGACTCGCGTGTACAAACCGGTCACCGGGTCGAAGGGCGAAGACTCCGGGCTTTCGCTGGCGCCCTTTTCAGGGAACGGATTCTGAGCGGTAAGGAGCTTTCTGCGGCGCCGGAAGGACCATTGCCGGTAAACAAGCCAGAAATTAAAAACGAGCACAAGACCTGCCGTGCCCCACTGCGCCTGATCGGGTCGAATTTCATAAAAGTGATTGGCGTGACGGAACAGAGACGGCACGAAGGAGAGTGCCAACGCCAATGTGGCAAGAAGCGTGACGGCTGCAGCGGACAACCAGAGCCACCACTCACTACGCGCGACATGCCGCAAGTCCGTTTCGATCTCGAGCGCGCGAAAAGCGCCCGAGCCTTCCAACGGAGAAGGTTCCGGAGTGCGCGCACGAAGGCCCAGGATAGACTTCATCTGGCTTTACGGATCCAAAATAACGATAGACGCGTAGCTCGTATCCGGCAATCGTCAAAGAGTACAGGCCCGCCGAACTGCAAAACTGAACGAATGGCCAGGAGTGACGCATTGTGGGAGTACCGGCCCCCGAAGTCCTCGAAATTGCATTTGCGGAGGTGGCCTACTGAAAGAAGTTAAGGCTGCGTTAGCGCAGCCTATGCCCAAGGGAAGACCAGCCCTTTCACTTGTGCTTGCCACGCGATCCGCTTGCAAAGGATCGCCGGACGGAAGGGTACAAATGAAAAACAAATGGATCATTGCCGGACTGATAGCAGCACTGATGTTCCTTGGAGCCGCAAAGGCTGCGGCGCAATCGTATAATCCGGTTCACTGGCTGAAAAAGGGCCCGACGGCGAGCGAGCAGCTTGCCGCGAATAGTGATCAGAGCAAGAAACTTGCTTCCGAGCTGCAGGCGATTCTGCCGCCAAAGACGAAGCTTGAGGATGCTTGCACCGCGTTTCGGCAGTTGAGCGATTGTGTTGCCGCACTGCACGTCAGCCACAATCTCAAAATCAAGTTCAACTGTTTAAAGTGGGATGTGACGGGGACTCAACCTGTGAAGGGAAATGTTTCGGCGTGCACCGCTCCTGATGGCGGAAAGCCCCTAAGCCTCAGCAAGGCAATTCAGACGCTGAAGCCGGACGCAGATGCGAAGGCAGAAGCCAAGAGCGCACAAAGGCGCGCCCAGGAAGACATCAAGGACGCCTCATCCTGAGGCTGTGGATAGTCGAGAGTTGAAGCTGGAGTTGAAAACTTTACTGACCGGCGAACGAGAGAGGAAAAGGTTATGCTTTTTTCCGCTCGATTTTCAGGGGCAGCACAATCTCTTTCTTGTTATCGAAGCTGGAGACAGTTCGAGTCGTGGACTTGGCGCCATCCTTTTCGGCGTGGATTTCGTAATCGACATTGGGATCAAGGCCACTGAAGCGGTAATTCCCTTCGTCATCGGCGATGTAGCTGCGGACGGCATTGGTGCGCGTATTTTTCAGGAAGACCACCGCCGAAGGTATCGGAGATTCGGAAGACTTGTCCACCACGACGCCGCGCACCGTGCGAAGCTGCGCTTCGTGCTTGGCATCCTGTGCCATGCCAACGCACACACACACGGACAAAGCCAGAACCATAGATACCAAACGAAGACGGCCTCTCATCATTTTCCTCTCTTAGCAGGTTCCATCCGAAAAACCACGTTGTTTTCCCCGGAGCCGTTCCGGGCATCGATGCTTTTAACCTGATCGGCGAAACCCTTGGCGTGCACTACCATCTCATATTGAGTGCCTTGCGGCACGCGAATCGCGAATTCGCCGCGCGAATTGGTGCGGTCCTCCCAGCGGAATTTCTTTTCACCCGAGCGGCGGATGCGGAGTTGCACGCCCGGAAAAGACAGAGCTTTTTCCGTGAATACAGTTCCGCGAATCAAAAAGTCGTTAGCATGGCTATATGTCTGCTTGCTATTTTTCGCCGCCGACGACGATTGCGGCTGGGAAGCTGCCGCGTGCTGTTGAATTGGGATCGGGGAAACAGCAGACGGAACCACCAGCGCCGCAGCCCACAAGGCAACGACCCACCCAACATGCATGACACCGCTCCTTAACTCGTTAGGCCGTTAGATGTTAGCAGGCAGAAAAGAAGATGCCACAGCGGTGAAACGACAGAGATTCTCGTCGAATTGGAATTACTCTTCGTCCTCTTCTTCATCGTCGTCTTCTTCATCTTCGGGGAGGTCGCCATTCTCGGCAATTTCCTTCTCCTCCTCTTCGTCGTCTTCGTCATCGTCCAGATCTTCGGAGATGATATTCAGGTGGACGGGATGGATTTGCGATACTTCCAGTTCGGACTCGCACTCTGGGCAACTCAGAATCTCGCCTTCTTCGACCTCGTCTTCGTCGACATCGATCTCGGCGGAACATTCAGGGCAGCGGATCACGATCCATCCTCCGTACGTGATTCAAAAGGTTGGCGCCGCTAAACCTGCGAGCACCACTGTTGAGCGTATTATATACCGGCGTGAAGTCAACCCCATCCAGGCGGGCGGTAGCGCTTATGTGTATCGAACCTGGGGAATAGGTATCCAGCTCGTAAATGGCCTCTTCGCGAGAGTATCCGCAACGGCCGATGGTGGGCGTGGGCGGCGTGATTATCATTCAGGGACGCGCCTTGCTGATTCGGCGAGGCAGCGAGCCGCTGCTCGGGGAATGGTCGATTCCCGGAGGCATGCTGGAATTGGGCGAGACGCTGGAGGAGGGCGTTGCGCGGGAGCTGCTGGAAGAAACCGGCCTCACCGTTCGCGTAATTGAGCTGATAGAAGTCTTCGATCGAATTTACGTGGAGAGTGCGGCAGGCCGGAATGAAGTGAAGAAGAGACCGCGATTCCACTATGTGATCGTTGATTACCTCTGTGAGCGGGTTGCAGGCGACGCCGCGGCGGGCAGCGACGTGACGGAGCTCGTATTCGCTAGCGAAGACGACCTTCACAAATACAAACTAACCGAGACGGCTACGCGAATTCTAAAGAAGGCATTCGCCATGGAACGATTGAGACGGCGCTGAAAGAACACAGGCGATGCGCGGACTCTTCATTGGCCCTTGGTGATTTCGATGCTGCCGTTAGCGTCCGTTAGCTGGAGCTGGCAGCCGCCCGAGCCGATTGTGCCGTTGAGCGAATCGGGAGTTACGCTGCCAGTGGTGGTGATCGGCAAGTCCGTGGAGATGCGCCCGAAGGATGTACGCGCCGCCACGTTGTAGCCGAGACCTTGCGGGACGCTGACGCGAATCGACGAGAAAGAAGTCTTGAGCGCAATGTCGCGGCAACCGTTAGCAGGGCGCGCCGCCGCAACGGAAATCCCGCCATTCTGATTGTTCACCATAATCTTGCCGCCGATCGATTCGAGTGTTACACCTGCAAAGGACGTCGTGACGTTCGCGTCTCCTTTGACGTTGCGCGCAGTCACCGAGCCGTTTGTGTTTTCCACGGTGAGATTGCCGCTGATGCGTTCCGCGGAAACGCTGCCGAAACTCGTCTTTGCGAAGGTTTCGCCGCCAACGTCCGTGAGCGTAATGCTGCCATTGCCGGTGATAGCGCGAATGCCTTTGGAAACATCTGAAGCTTCGATAGCGCCAAAGGAAGATTTCAGCTCGACGCTACCGCGGGCGGAGCGCAGCGAGATTTTTCCATTGGAGGTTTCCGCATTCAGAGTGCCATTGATGTTGCTCAAATCCAGATTCCCGAACGAATCGCGAATCGTTACGGCGCTGCCGGAGAGCGAACTCCCGGAAACACGGCCATTGCTGGTCGTGCAGTTCACGCGACCCTTGACATCAGAAAACGTGACGTTCCCAAAACTATCGGTAATATCGGCCGCGCCGCCGATGCTCGAAACATCCACATTGCCGTTATTGTCATGAACCATGAGGTCGCCGCGGATGTTCCGCGCCTCCACGCTGCCGAATGAAGTGGTGATGTTCCCAGACCCGGCGTCCGTAAGATTCACCGCGCCATTGCCACCCGTAATGTTGGCCGCGCCTTGAATCTCGCGGACCGTTATGCTGCCAAAACGGTTTCGTACCTCAAGGGACCCTTTCACTTGAACAACTTGCACCGAACCATTGTTGTCGCTAATCGTGGCGTCGCCCGCTGCGCCGCTTAGCTCGATGCTGCCGAACGAGTTGCTGAGTCGTGCAGCACCTGTATCACGAACATTGAGTGATCCGTGGCTGTTATCAAACTCGGATTTGCTGCGAACACCAGTGGCATTCACGCTGCCGAAGCTGTTTCTGACGAATAGCGGCGCGTCCGCGGGCATGGCGATGTCATAGTCGACCGAATACGAAGCGCTCTTGCGGCCAAACCAGTTTCGATTATCTTCCGGGTAGTCCGTGCGGACCTGCACGCCTTGCGCCGTTTGCTCCACATCAATCCGCACCTTATCGGCAAAGCTTTGCGCTTGTTCGCGCGAGCCTGCTTGCGCGCGGATCGTTGCGGAAATTTTCAGCTCGCGGCCGGACTCGCCGTGTATGCGCACTTCGCCAAACTTATTTTCGATTCGGAGCGACTGACCCGAGCCAAGAGAGAGAGTTTTCTGGAAGTCCCGCGTAACCTGCTCTTGTCCAGGGTTTGCTGCCGCCGCAGACGCAACCGCAAGTACCAGCAAAGTCGCGGAGCAAAACAGCGCGTGGACGCTGTGCCGTTTTCTCGACAACGGGTTCCACGCAGCCTGCGGACTATCGGGACCGGGCTCGGTCATCGCTTTTCCTCCAAAATGTCCTCCAACGTGCGCTGTTTTTCCTGATACATCGCAAGCAACTGATAACGCAGGTGCGCGTTCGAGGGGTTTTGCCCAGTCTGCGCTCGCAGATCGTCAATAGCGCTGTCCAGCACCATAAGCTTCTCGCGATAATTGGCCATGATCGCGGTTGTGGCATTTTCCAATTGCGGCTTGGCTTCGACCGCAAGCTTGTCGATCGCCTGCACGTAAGCGGATTCCGCGTGTTCCACGTCCACAAGCGCCTTGCTCTTCAACAAACTGCCTGCCTGGTTAGGGCCTGTGCGTGGCGGCCGCAGGAGCCACCCGGCAGACAACATCAGCACAATCACAAATGCAGTCGCCGCCGCGGTTTGCCAGGAAACAGAGAAGTTCGCGAAAAGTGACCGCCAGCCTTGGCGCCGCTCCCCTATTGTCGCCGCCTGCTCAACAAGCGCCTGGTGGATGCGTGGCCACAGTGCCGCGCTATCTTTGTAATCGCGCAGTTCCACCGCCGCGACGCTGAGAGACTTCCACGAGCGAAGCTCTTCGGCACAAGAAGCACACGTCACCGCATGACCCTCGAGCGAAGCCCGCTCCGCCGACGTGCCATCCTCGAAAATTCGATCCCGATCTTTGCAAGTTACATTCATCAGATTCACCGTGCTCCCGCGGCATCGCTGGCGCGAGGAGGTTCCAGCATCTGCCGAAGATTTTTCTTCGCCTGGAAAAGTGTGTTCTTTGACGCCGTTTCCGTGATCTCCAGCATCTCGGAAATCTCCGCATGGCGAAAACCTTCTACCTCGTAAAGCAAGAAAACGTCGCGCTGATGACGCGTCAACTTGGCAAGTGCCCGCTCGAGCGCCAGCCGTAGCGAAGGATGCGCGACCGCCGCGCGAGGCTCCGGCCGCGCAGGTGCATCGTCGCGCTGCTGCTCGTCATCCGCCGCGACTTCTTTCTTTCGTAAACGGCTGCGCCGCGCGTCGTAGCAGGTATTCACCAGGATGCGAAAGGTCCAGGTAACGAAACTGGATTGCCCGCGAAAACTGGCAATGCTCCGCTGGACCTTCAGAAAGGTTTCTTGCACCGCATCTTCCGCATCTGTAGAGCTGCCCAGAATATTGCGGGCAAGATTTTTCATCCGCGCGCCATGCAGCGAATATAGGCGCTCATACGCATGCAGGTCGCCGGACCGGCATGCCGCCGCCAGCCCCGCATCCTCCGTCCGGTTTGCCTCCGCCCCGCGATCAGGAGCGGCGATTTGTCCACGGTAAGGTTCCAACCGCCTCCCCCGTTGCGCTATGGGAGGGATTCTAGTCTCCCAAGCCAGCGCAAGTCCCATATTTCCCATGCGATGCTCCTGGGGTAGAGACGACCGAGAGGGGTAAAACGTCAGGGTGCGCGGGGACACACGCCTCGAGCCACTCAAAAGGAAGTAAGATACTGATCTTCATTAAGATAATATCAGTACGAGCTTCGTGACATAGGACTCCCCAGAATTCACGAGGTCCATCGGAATACCTCGATGAATGTATTGTTCCCTTCCTTCGTTGACTGCTAGATTCGACTAGAACAAAACGGGGCGCGCGCAAGAATCGGTAATCTATTTGCATTCTTCCCCAAGGAGAAATTCATGAGATGGTCCCCCGGTGGCGAGAGCCAGGATATCGAAGACCGTCGCGATGAAAGCGGCGGGGGCGGCGGATTCCAATTCGGTGGCCTGCACATCGGCATCGGCGGCGCGATCATCCTCCTGATTCTCAGCTTCGTATTCAAAGCCAATCTTTTCACCCTGCTCAGCGGCGGTGGCGCAGACTCCGGACCCGCAACGGTCCGGCAGCCAAATCCAGCTCGGGATGCCGCCGAGCGACCGCTCGTCGAATTCGTTTCCTTCGTCCTCGACGACACGCAAAGAACGTGGACACAGCTTCTCCCGGAGCAAACGGGGGAATCGTATCGGCACGCAAGGCTCGTGCTCTTCCGCGACTACACGCAATCAGGCTGCGGCGGAGCGCAATCCGCAACGGGGCCCTTCTATTGCCCGGAGGATGAAAAGGTTTACATCGACCTGGGCTTTTTCGATGAGCTCAATCGCAGGTTTGGAGCGCCGGGACAATTTGCGCAAGCCTACGTTCTCGCGCACGAACTAGGGCATCACTCGCAGAAACTCCTGGGCATCGAGGGCAAGGTGCATCAGATGCAGGAGAGCAACTCGCGCCAAGCAAACCCGCTTTCTGTGAAATTGGAACTGCAAGCGGATTGTTTTGCGGGCGTCTGGGCGCATTCCACCCAACAGCGCGGCCTTTTGGAAAAGGGAGATGTGGAATCGGCGCTCGGCGCTGCCTCTGCTGTCGGTGATGACCGCCTGCAAAAAATGGCCACTGTCCACGTCAGCCCGGAGTCTTTCACCCATGGCACCTCGCAGCAGCGCATGCACTGGTTCAATGCAGGTCTAAACAGCGGCACCGTAGCCGCCTGCAATACGTTTGCCTCACCTCAGTAGCATTAGCCTGATTGCTCATCCGTTTTAGGCTTTAATTAGCGTGCGCAGCGGCCCTTCGCAGCGGGAATTTGACCTCGATTCTTGTTCCGTGCCGATCCGATTGAATATCGAAACTCCCGGAGAAGGGACGTATTCGTTCTTGGATTCCGCGGAGGCCAACGCCGGAGCCCGAAGTCTGAAGAGCGCGAAGTTGCTCGGGCGACATCCCGCGGCCTTCATCTTCCACTTGCAGCATAAGTTTTTGCGAGTCGCGATTCAGGCGTATAGTCGCTGACTTACTCCCAGAGTGCCGGTAAACATTCGCCAGGCACTCCTGCACGATACGAAATACGGCGAGTTCCAGGTCCTGAGGAAGCCTGCCAATTTCGTCTGCCAGCTCCAGCTTCACGTCGATTTGGCTGCGCTTCGTGATTCCGTCTGCCAGCCAGGAAATCGCTCCGATCAATCCGCTTTCTTCAAGAAGAGGCGGATGCAAGAGGTAAGACAGCGTCCTTATTTCCTCGATCAGTTGCTTCACCAACATCCGGCTTTCCGCAGCCGTGCTCGCCACGTCGGGAGCGACCACTTTAGTTTCTCTCTCGATAGCAGCCAGATTTAGCCCCACAGCCGTCAGTGTCTGCCCGGCACTGTCGTGCAGGTCTCGCGCGATGCGCCGCCGCTCTTCATCGCCGGCTTGCAAAAGGCGTGCAGAGAGCTCCTGTACAATTTCGGTTTGTGTTTCCATCTCGGCATTTTTGGTGGCGAGCTCGCGCGTGCGCTCCGCGACGCGTCTTTCCAGGTTGCCGGTCAGATGTTGCAACTTGGCTTCACTCTTCTTCAGCGCATCTTGCCACTCTCGTCGCTTGCTGATGTCCTCGGCCACGGCGATCAGATACTTCACCTTGTTCTCGGAATCGCGAACCGAGGAAACCGTAAGATTCACCCAAACAATCGATCCGTTCTTTCGGACGTATCGTTTCTCCATGGAGTATTGGGGCAGTAAGCCGGCCAAGAGTTTTTCCCTAAACGCTAAATCCGTAGCAAGGTCGGCCGGATGAGTAACCTCGCGAAATGTGAGCTTGAGCAGCTCTTCTTGCGTATAGCCAAGAATCTCGCAAGCTTTTCGATTCAAGCGTAGCCACCGGCCGTCAGGTGCCATGTGCGCGATCCCGACCGCTGCCAACTCGAAAGTTGATCGGAATCGTTCCTCGCTTTCCACCAGCGCATTCTCAAACGCCAGGCTTCGCTGCAGAATTTCCTCAACGTCCAGAAGCGTGCTGCCCTCCTGCGTGATGTCAGGATCTACATATGCTTCGTGTTTGCGTAACTTTTGCAGCGCTGTTATCAATCGGCCGTCAATCGAGGATTTCGCGACGTAGCCGCGAGCGCCAGAGTTCAGAGCTTCGCGCAGGACCTGGGTCGACTCGTGTTGGCTCAGTATGAGCACCTGGACTTCAGGAAGCAGCCGGCGAATCTCCCGAGTGGCCTCCAAGCCGTTCACCTGCGGCATGCTCAGATCCATGATGATGGCGTCGGGCTTCAGTTCCAGTGCTTTCTCTATGGCCTCGCGGCCATTCGCTGCTTCGCCGCAGATACTGAAATCACTTTGAACCTCCAGAAGAGAACGCACACCACGGCGGATGATATCGTGGTCGTCGGCTACGAGGATGCGCATGCGGTCTCCCTGAAACGTCGTCGCGGAGATGCTTT
>Ga0209131_1001351_pt1 | contig 16989 bp, 12 predicted proteins | sample GraSoi_2013_40cm_FD_185826 | JGI IMG/M metagenome (GOLD analysis project Ga0209131, IMG submission 185826) | Grasslands soil microbial communities from the Angelo Coastal Reserve, California, USA - Sample 9_17_2013_40cm (SPAdes) (version 2) | ecosystem: Environmental > Terrestrial > Soil >...
AGTCAGTTCAAGCTGACTGCCAACACTAGGGAAGGTCTTCATGTCCAGAAGACCACCCTGCGTGTTCACCTCACGGGCTTGCGCCGTTTCAACGACAACGCGGCCCGTCGCTTCTTGCCATTTGGCCTGTACTGGGACAATTACGGGAAAGCGGCTACTTCGGCGCTGGTCTTTTTTCGAGGGAGGCGTTGGCGTGATGATTTCTTCCACGCGGGGGAGTTCCTTAGAAAGCAGGGTATCGCCAGTTCCGTTTTGGTACAGCTCCAAAAGGCGGCACCGATGCTCGATTCATCAATGGGTGAAGTGCGGATTGGATGCGCCGGCCATGCTCAAGGGACGCGTTCCACTCCCTGTTCTGGCAGGCTGAAAGCTTGTCGCGTGCGGACTGATGGAGTATAAGCTATGGCTATCGAGGGGCTTCCCGACCCTTCTCCGACTCTTCGCGAAGTCCCTCCCTATCGGTAAAACCATTTGCACATTCCAGAACACGCAGGTGGCGAAGGAGGTGGCAATGTTTGAAGCAGCGCAAGAACAGAAACGTTCGAGTGCAAGCCGGATGTGGATGGCAATTTTTGTTATCGCCGCGGCCGTCGCCGTGGGCGCAGTGCTTTACACCATGCCAAAGGGACACGGCAAACCCACGGCACCGGCTACCGCCGCTGCTGCTCCTCCTGTGGCAGCAGCCAAGGCGGATCCTGTGCGCGACCTGAGAATTCTGAGCGCCAGAATGGAAAAAGATCGCGCTGGAACGACCGCGGTCTGGTTAGTGGACGTCAACAACAAATCGAATGCTTACACGTATAGCAGCATTCAATATGAGACCACGTATGTGGGACCTGACAACGCTGCACTGCTCGTGAATAAGGGAACGATTCCGTTCAATTTGGCGCCGGGGGAAGAGCGGAACACCCAGATCCGCGATGTGCTATATCCCGCGGGAACTGCCTGGTACAAGTTCCGTATCACGGGCGCAACTCCTTCCGTGCAGTAATTGCCGAAATAAAGTAGCAACAGCTGTACGCTTTATCGAGAAAGAAAAAGAAACCGGGCTTCGACTTTTCGACGAAACCCGGTTTTCTGTCCTGTGAAAAGCTGCGATTTTAGGCGGCAGCTCCGACTGTTTACGGCGTGGTGGCGCAAGCGTGGAACTTGTTGGAGTATTCCGGCTGAATGGCGTACGACTTTCCGGAGATTGAAAACGCGCCGTACGTCCCAAACGGACTTTCGCAGACGTCCCCGATTTCCGCGCCATTTTCCGGGAGCGAACTCTGCGCGAACCAAGCGGTCCCATCCGGGTCCGTGATGGTCTCAATCAGTTCGTGCGAAAGCGTGCTGCTTGTCGAATCCACGAGTGCGCCGTTGGGGCTCGGCTGCGCCACCGAGCAGCCCCGAACGTTTCGGTACGGCTCGACCGAATAAAGGACGTGGCCGATATCCTGGAAATCCACGCTGCCATGGTACGCGCAGAAAACAAATGTCGAGGCGTTGTTCGGCGAATAGCATACGTTCGCGGAAGTGCATACGTCCACGCCGCTACGCAAAAAGATGTGGTAGACGTGATCGTAGCCTGAGCCGTGTGCGCGAGCCGCTGTGTGCACGAGTTGCAGAATATTGCTGGGACTCAATTTCGCAGGAAGCGCCGTAGTAATAGACGTCGCAGTGCCCTCCGTGTAGCGATTGTTCTCTGTGGCGCCCACGTATTCGTCCGTCACATGAATGAAATTGCTGGTCGCGAGACGCGAGAGAAAAGTGGAAGGATTTCCCCAACAACTTGCTGCGCAGTTTACATACACGTTGTTGGACTGCGCGGAAGTGAGCACCTTGCCCTGCTTCGTGTTGCTCAGGTCCGCTGGATAGAAACCGGGAGCGGCGACGCCAGGCACGGTGGATAGCGCGGAACTGGAGGAAGTGGGCCCGGTCTCCGTGTCGGAGGAACTTTCTTGCGGATTGCCATAACGGATTTCCGGATCTTCGTAGCGCCCTCGAGAAGCGGCGCGAGAGCGCAGCGGATGAAGATGAACGTAGTGCCCGGTAACATCTCCCGCGGCAATCTCATCGTTCGCGGTAACCTGCAACGACTGTACCGATTCCTGAGCCGTCGCAGGCTCGTTCTGCGCCGCAATTGTCGAAACTTTGAGCGAGCCCGCCAGGAACAGCAAGAATGTGCCTGCAACAGAAATGCGTGAAACGCGAAACAACGTCATTATGTTTTTCACCCCTTGGGTTTGGAATGGATACTTCGAAGTGGGCCGGAGAGTTTGAGGGTGGAGGCATTCAGTTATCGCTGCGGCAAGCGTGGAAGTCAATGAAAAACCTTAGAAGATTTAGCCGGACACCCTACTTTGGCGTACAGTGAATGCTGGATTTAGGCTAAAGAAGCCAAGCGCCAGTGGTAACTTCTGAAGCTTTACAGTAGTATTCCTGTAATGGTTTCGGTGGCCCTGCTACCGCGCCAGGTAATCCGCGAAGTGTCCAGCCCGCTTCTGCCCGGCCCAGAGTCATCGACACGGTACAAACAGGAACTCAGCTCAAATTCGAATGGAGGAATACCCCATGAAGCGGGTCATCGAAGTAGCAATCGCGGCCAGCGTGGTGCTGCTGTTGGGAGGCTGCGCAACGAAGAAGTATGTTGCCAAACAAACAGATCCCATCGCGGCAAAAGTCAATGAAGTCGAAAAGCAGGCGCAGAACACGCAGAAACAGTTGGAGAGTGACGAGCCGAAGATCAGTGCGGCCGCCGAGAAAGCCGATTCCGCGGATGCGCGCGCTGGCGACGCCCTCGGTCGTGCGGACGCCGCTTCCAAAAAAACCGATCAGGTCAAATCCGATCTTACCAACCAGTTCCACAGCGAGTTAAATGAGCGCATTGCGAATATCGACGATTACAAGCCCGCAGGCGATGTCACCGTCTTGTTCAAATTTAATTCCGCGAAGTTGACCGATGATGCCAAGCAGCAGCTCGACCAACTCGGCAGCTCTAAAGTCGGAAGCATGAAGCGCTACTTCGTGGCCATCGAAGGCTTCACGGATAAGACCGGCACTCCTGAATACAACCTCGAGCTCAGCCGTCGCCGCGCCGAGGCTGTGCAAACCTATCTCGTCGCGCAGCACAATATACCTGTCTATCGCATCCAGATCGTGGGACTGGGCAAGGATAAGCCGGTCAACGATGAAAAGACGCGAGACGACCGGCAGAAGAACCGTCGCGTCGAAGTCACCATCTTCAGCGCGGATAGTGGCCAAGGCGCAGCAGCACAGAACCCCGGCTCCGCACAGTAAAACACCCAGCATTTCAACACCATTGGTGAAGGTTACGCACGACCGCGGCGAACGCGGAAGTGTGTCTGAAAGGGAAGCTGTTGCTGAAGCCCTCGAAGCTCACGCTAAGCTCGGCAATTCCTCACGTAGGCTAAGCCTGCTCTCCGTCATTTCTAGGAGAAATTAATCGCTCATTTCTGGTCTTGGCAGAAACCGTTCGTCAAGTGGGAACATCCTTTAGGCAAGACGTCCCGGCACATAAGCAAGAAGTCCGGAGGGTGTGATGATACCCAAGTGTCCTCTGATCCTGGCGGGGATTATTCTCCTATCCCTGCCCCTGACAGCTCAGGAGAACAATACCGCCGCGAGCAAAATAGACAGCCGCGAACCGATCGCCAAGACTACGGGCGAAGCACCAACCCCGCCTGCTGCAGTGCGTCTCCGGTCGAGAAACATTTTCGCATTGCCGGACGCGCCTCACCCCACTCCTTTCCCCGCTGCGGCCGGCAGCACCGACGAACCGCCCGGACGCTTGCTGCCGCGCTACGAAGTAGCGGGGGGATACAGCTATGTGAACTATAATCCTGGCGGCCCCTTCGGATCATTTGACAATAACGGCGGCTTTGGTTCGGCTGTCTACAATCCTTTCCGGTATTTAGGTCTGGTCGCCGAATTCGCGGAATACGGCTTCGCGCGTACTATTGGCGCCACGACGGTCCATGGCAGTTGGAACACGTGGCTCTTTGGCCCGCGGCTAAACTTCCGGCGTTTTGATTACTTCGTTCCCTTCGCCGAATTCCTCGTGGGCGGGTCGTATGGATCCCCCCAGCTCACCGGGGGAGGTAAGCAGAATGTCCTTGCATTGGCGGGCGGTGGCGGTGTGGACGTAGTGTTCTCGAAACACCTCGCCTGGCGATTTGTGCAGCTCGATTATCTGATGACGACCTATGCCGGCCCGAACCTTGGCAGAAACAATCTCCAAAACAATTTACGCGTGGGCACCGGCATCGTAATACGTTTCGGTTTGCCCAGCGCTCCTCCACCGCCTCCCGCGCCAAAGGGGCCGCCCACCGCGTCTTGCTCGGCAACTCCCACTTCTGTGTATGCCGGATCAAATGACACCGTAACTATCCACGTCAACGCCACCAGCCCAGACAATCTTCCTCTCACCTATAGTTACACCGCTTCGGGCGGGAGTGTAGAAGGCAACGGCCCCGACGCACGCTGGAATCCATCCGGTGTGAATGCCGGTACCTACACGGTTACGGCAAAAGTAGACGACGGCAAGGGCGGAATGACTTCCTGCACGGCAGAGATTCGCGTTGAAGAACAGCCGCATCACCCTCCCAGAGTTTCGTGCACGGCGAACCCAACCACGATAATGCTGGGCGAACGCTCCACGATTACGTGCAATGCCACAAGCCCAGACAATCTGCCGCTTACCTACAATTACTCCACATCAAGCGGTCAGGTCACCGGCAATGGTCCGCAGGCGCAGTTCGATTCCACTGGCGCGCAACCGGGCACCGTAACAATAAAATGTGATGTGACCGACTCGCGCGGCGACAAGGTCGAAGGCTCCGCGACCGTAGACGTGCAGCAGCCACCTCCACCTCCGCAAGCCACCAAAGTCGGAGACTGCGGCTACACAACGGCCGGCGTCTCGCGCGTCGACAATGCTTGCAAACGCGTGCTCGACGACGTTGCGCTTCGCTTGAAGAACGAGCCCAACGCCAAGGTGGTGGTAGTGGGTTATGCCGATCCCAAGGAACCTCGCGCGTCTGCCCTGGCTGCCAAGCGTGCCGAACTGGTCAAGCAGTTCCTCGGTGAAAAGGGCATGGACGCCTCCCGCATTTCCACACGGGTCGGAGAACCCAGCAAGGAAGCCTCCGCCAAGGAGAACCGGCGCATCGAGGCCATCTTTGTCCCCGAGGGTGCGACCTACTGACGAGATTTCGCCGCCACTAAGGGGCGAGCCGTAGCGAAAACCGCAAACGGGCTCTTCGAGTTGTTTCGGAGAGCCCGTTCTCTTTGTTCCAGTAGTGCACGTATGTGTGGAACGGGCACCATAACGGAACACCGCCTTCCATTTTGGGATTCCATGAGAACAAAGATACTTACCCAGTGATCCCACCAAGCCATCTGCAGAACTGTCCCAAACTGGCACTTCCCTTTTAATCTCGAATCGTTATATATACTGACTAATGAACAGAATTAAGTCTGTTTCCTAAATTGGCAATAAGAGTGCTAGAAGTTCCATGATGAAAAGTTCCATGATGAAATCCTCCGGTTTAATGCAATGAGTGACGAAGCGGCAGTTCAGCGTCAATCGGCCTCCATGAACATACTTATCGTGGATGACGAGCCCACCATACGAGAGACCTGCGCCGAAGTCGCAAAACAAAGCGGCATGAAAGCCATAACCGTCGCCAGCGTCGAAGAAGCCCTGGAGGTACTCGAGAACTCCGCCGTCGACATCGTCCTCACGGACTTAATGCTGCAACAAACCAGTGGCCTGGAGCTGTTGAAGCGCATCCACGACACCAGCCCCATGCTGCCCGTTATCGTGCTGACGCAGTACGGAACCATCGATTCCGCCGTTGCCGCTACGCGCCTGGGCGCCGTGGACTACGTAACCAAGCCCTTTCGCGTTGAGGAGCTGCGCTCGCGTCTGGAGCATGCCGCCCGTGCCGTCGAGCTGCAGCAGGAAAATCAGCTTTTGCGCGAGCAGTTGCGAACGCGACCAGGTTTCGGCGGCCTAATCGGGCTCTCCGAGCGCATGCAGCGCGTATACAAAATCGTCCAGAAGGTGAGCCTGCACGAGTATCCGGTTCTGATCCTGGGAGAGAGCGGCACAGGTAAGGAGTTGGTGGCCAAGAGCGTGCATTTCTCGGGTCCGCGTAAACAAAAGCCGTTTGTTCCCGTCGATTGCTCTTCCCTCGTTCCGACTTTGATTGAATCCGAGCTGTTCGGCTACGTCAAGGGTGCGTTTACCGGCGCGCTTCATGGCAAGCAAGGTTTGCTCGAGGCCGCCCACGGCGGCACGCTCTTTCTGGACGAAATCGGCGACATGCCTGTGGACTTGCAAGCCAAGCTCCTGCGCGCCTTGCAGGAGCGTGAGGTAAAGCCCGTCGGCTCAACGGAGCGCCGCCGCATCGACGTCCGCATCATCGCCGCGACAAATCGCGACCTCGATTCCGCCATTAGGACCGGAGCATTCCGCCAGGATCTGTATTTCCGGCTCAATGTTGTCCAGGTCAAGCTTCCCCCGCTGCGCGAACGCAAGAGCGATATACCATTGCTTGTCACCTCCTTCCTGGAGAAATTCTCCGCTTCCCAGCAAACCTCCCGTGACATCTCTGAGGACGCCATGCGCCAATTGATCGCCTACGACTGGCCGGGAAATGTGCGCGAGCTGGAAAACGCGATCGAGCGTGCCGTGGCGCTCGGCTCCGGTCCGATTGTCCACGTGGGGGATTTGCCAAGCAATCTGCAATACCCAACCACGGAGCGTCTCCCGGAGAGGAACGAGCTCGTGCCCCTCGAAGAGCTCGAGCGCCGCGCCATTCTCCGCACGCTGCGCGAAACCGCGGGCGATAAGCTGGCCGCGGCCCGCATTCTGGGCATCGGAAAAACGACGCTGTACCGCAAGCTGAAGCAATACAATTTGGAAGCGGAAGGCAGCACGCAAAACGCTTAGAAGTTTCCGGCTTAGAATTTGTCGCTAAAAGAGGATCTTCGGCCCCGAGGCAGGCCTCTCGTCGCTACGTCTTATCCCTTGAGCTGTACGGCCTGAATCGCAAAATCAATTCACACTCGCCCTCTACCGCTTTCTCACTTCGGAACCACAACCATCCGCAAGTCTCGACATGGAATCTGTGCCCTCCGGCCCCCCGGCATAAACGTCCAGTTCTCAATGACATAAGTTAGCCGTTATTGGGCCTTTCAGTGCAATGCATGTTGCGGGGGGAAGCACCTGTTCCGGCGAAGGCCGCCAATCGGGCCGTCGCGGGACGATGCGATCAAAGCGACTTCATGCGGGTCTGGGGAAAGGCACAAGCAGAGCGAAAGGCAACAACCGGAGTCGCCCGTGCTGCCGTGGAAGGGGCACTCCGCCACGACCTGTTGCGGGAGGCAGTGCGGACCTTGCTATCGACGGGCAATGTGGACCGCGTGGGTGTCTGGGTCGAGTTCGCTGAGGATCCTTCCGTAGATTCCCGTGAAATCATCAGCTTTCGCGGAATCGTTGCGGAGAAAGAGGGAGACGCGACGCCCGCCGAGTGGTCGAGGCTGTCTCCAGAGGCTCCACTGCCTGCGGAGTTGCTGCTCGGCTTGCAGACGGTCGAACAAGAATTGAGCGAACCGCCGGAGAATCCGGTAATCGCGCCGCTGCTTGAAATGCGGCGCGTGCTCTGGGTTCCCGTGCAGATGCATGGAATCCTTCGCGGCGTCTTGTTCGTGGGCCGGCGTAAGAAACAGTCGCAGTTGCCGCCCCGGACACTCATCGAGTCCCTTGCGGCCGAATTGGCCCTGGCCATGGAGCTTGAAGACGAGCGGCGCTTAGGACGTGAGCACCAGGAGGACGCCCGCAACGTGCGCGACGTACTGGCTGCTCTGGCCACTTCCGAATGGCCGGAAGAGATTCTCAATAAAATTGTGAAACATTGCACACAAAGAGGAGCGCACGGCAGCGGCCCCGCCGCAGTTTTTGCCGCAATCGGCCGCCTTGAGTCGCCGGAGAAAACAAGTGAATCGTTGACCTCTGACGTCCGGAGCTTGCGCTTTTCATGGCACGGCAGCAACGCCGGTTGGATTCGCGCGCTGGAAAGCGATCCCTTGAATGGCGTTTTGCGCCGCGCGCTCGAATCTCATCAAGTCGCCGGAACTGTACCCGGAGGCACGGCTTCGCGCGGTGAAATCGGGCGCGTCGTGGCTTTCCCGCTAGAAGCCGCCGGCGAAAGCCTCGGCGTGCTGGTCGCGGGCATTCGTCGAAACACCGCCTCACTGGCTGCGCTGGAACGCCTCGAACGTAGCGCGGCATTGGCGCGCTCGGCGCTGCTTCAGTTGAAACGTACCGCGCAGGCGGCCGAACGGGAAGTGCGTCACCAAGAGGCGCTCGCAGCGCTCGAAAAGCCGCTCGAACGCAATCCGAAGGTCAACACCGATGATCGCCTCACCGAAATCTTAAATGTCATCGAGTGGCTTGAGGAAGGTGTGGTCCTGTTCGGCGCGAATGAAAAAATTCGCGTCGCAAATACTCGTTTCGGCCAGATCGTTGGTTTGTCGCCGGAGGAGCTCGCGGGCATTAAGACGCTCGACGATCTCATTGTCTCGCTGAGCGCGCGTACCGCCGATGCCAGTAGTTTCGCGGTTGGTTGGCATCATTCGGATCGCACCGCCCAAAGCGCCGTGCGGCAAGAAATCCATCTAGTCCGCCCGGTTCCGCGTTTAATCGAGCGTGCCGCCCGCCCCATTCTGGATGAAAAAGGCGCACTCCTGGGGCGCGTCGAAATCTACCGTGATCTCACCGCGCAGCGCGTCTTTCAGTCCAAGCTGCTGCAAACGGAAAAGCTCGCCGAGCTCGGCCAAATGGTCACCGGCATTGCTCACGAACTCAGCAACCCCCTTACCAGCATCCTTGGCTACGCGCAGCGCCTTCTCCTCCGCCGCGATCCAGCCGCCGATTCATACGAAGCACGCCAGATCTTTCAGGAAGCGGAGCGGGCCGGCGCGATCCTGCGCCAACTTCTGCTCTCCGCACGGCATTCACGGCCCGAACGCCTCCGCGTCGCGCTCAACCGGGTCGTCTCTCGCACTCTCGAACTGGAGCGTATCAACACCAAAGCCGAAAATATTCGCGTGCAGCTCGACCTCGACCCTCTGCTCCGTTTGTGCAGGGCGACGCAGGCCAACTTCAGCAAGTGCTTATGAATCTTATTGCAAACGCGCGTCCACGCCATCGAAGAGCAAGGTAAGGGCGGGACGATACGCATCAAGACCAAACGCATAACCGAAAAACGCGTCCTTCTGGAAGTCAGCGACGACGGCCCGGGAATTCCGCAGCCCCTCCAAGCGCGCATCTTCGACCCATTTTTCACTACCAAACCCGCGGGTGTCGGCACCGGCCTGGGATTGGCCATCGTTCTCGGCATCGTGCGCGATCACGGCGGTAAGTTGCACTTAACCAGCGACCTCGGTCAGGGGACGGTCTTCTCCATCGAACTCCCGGCAACCGCAGGCATGGAGATGCCTTTGCCCAGCGCTGCGGTTTCTGCTCGCCCTAGGCTGGAACCTTTGCCGACGCCGGAATCGCTGGCAATCGCGCATGCCAGGCCAGTTCTCGGTGCCTGGGCGGGTACTCGCGTTCTCGTGTTGGAGGACGAGCCCACGGTTGCACGCCTTATCGCCGACGTGCTCGAAGACGAAGGATTGCGCGTCGATGTCCTCCTCGATGCCCGAGAAGCGCTCGACCGCGTCGCCCACGAACCCTACGCTCTGGCCATCTGCGACATGAAAATGCCCGAGCTGAATGGCGAGCACTTCTACCATGCTTTGGCTGCGGCCAAAAATCCCCTTCGCGATCGCTTCCTGTTCGTCACTGGAGATGTCCTCGCGGCACACACTCGCGATTTCCTGGAACGTAATCGCCTGCCGCACGTGGCAAAACCTTTTCGCGTCGAGGAACTCACGGAAAAAATTCGAGGGATTCTCGAGGCCACTTCGCCGCGCGAGCCTTCACATGCTCCTGTGGAGAAGACAAATGCGGCAAGAAAATAGAGGTAAGAGATGATGCATACCAAGGAACATACAATCCTACTGGTCAGCGACGACGCTGAGCTTTGCGCCGCGACCCGCCGGGAATTTGAAGATAAGGATGAAGGGTTGCGGGTTGCCGAGGTTCGCACGGTAGAGGCTGCTCGTCGCATCGTCGCGGATGCCGCGCCCTCGGTCATCCTTCTCGAAGAAACCTCTGCTACTCCGGAGAGCGAAGGTTCCCTCGGAAAAATGCCGCGTCTGAACTCCGTGGTTTCCGCCCTGGCCGTTCACGCTCCCGTCGTGGTCATTGGCGCACCAGACCAAGAATCGGAGCTGGCCTCGCTTGTCGCGGCCGGTGCCGCTGATTTCGTTGAGCGCGCCGGCGACTGCCTGCCTGTCGCTCTGGAGATGGTGGAGCGGCGTTTGCGCCAGGCGCAGCATCTGGCGCATGTCAGAGATGAGGCTCAACAGTTTGCCGGGCTAGAGAACGCTCTCAATGGAGAAGGGTTCGGTGAAGTTCTTCGCCATGAGATGAACAATCCTCTCACCGGAATCCTCGGCAATGCGGAGCTATTGCTCGCCGAAGTCCGCCGCAAAAATGACGGACGCCTCCCCCACGGTGGCCAGCAGCGCCTGGAGACCATCGCCGCCCTGGCCGTGCGCCTGCGCGAAACCGTCCGCCGCCTGAGCCAAGAATGCGAAGCACGCCAGCACGCAGGCACCCCCCCACTTAGCGGTGCAAACCTGCTTAGCCGAAGTTAAACCGCTCCATAAGTCGCAAAGAATTCCAGTACGCGGCGCCTGAATTCCGCAGGCTCATAACCCAGCGCCGCGGTATGAAATGCGCCCGGCACAATCCACATCTGCTTCGGGCCGCGCGCCGCGGCATAGATGCGTTTAGTGTGGCGGCAAGGAAGCACCGTATCGCCCGCGTCGCAGATCAGCAGCAACGGAAAGGAACGGGCAGCCACCGCTCTCTCCGGCGAAACCTCTCCAGCGGGGAACCCCGCCGCAAGTTCGCCGTGATAGACCATTGTCCACGCACCGGGCGCCAGCAACGTCATCCCCAGCAAAGGGTACCGTTGCAATCCAGCATAGTCGTACGCTGCTTCGCGAAGGCTGGCGAAGGACGCTTCCGCAACGACCGCTTCGATGCGCGGCTCCACAGCAGCGGATTGCAACGCGATCCCTGCACCCATCGACTCCCCAAGCGCAAAGAGATGACGCGGATGCTCCGCGGTCTCCAGTGCGTCCACAACGGCCCTCGAGTCATTTCGTTCCAACCAGCCGTAGGTGGCCATCGACCCGTCGCTCGCTCCGTGCGCACGCGCGTCCATCATCACTACGTTGTAGCCTGCACGAAGCAAAACCTCCGCCTGTCCCACTACCCCTATGCGGTTGTCCGCGACGCCATGAAAAACGAGCACCCAATTGCCGTTGGGCTTCACCGCACGAACCTTCCACCCGCGCAGGAGAACACCATCGGCCGCGCGCACGTCAAATTCCTCATGACGCGTGCCGATTTCCGAGAACGCAGAGTCAGCTTCCGTAATGAGATCTGGGGAAAGTACCCTGCGCAGCGGATGCAGGAACGAAGGGCCCGCGAGCCAGCCCATGCCCGCCGCCACAACCGGCGGCGTAAACGCAAGAATGAGGAGGATGCGTACCGAGCGTCGCATTCCTTAGAAGATACGCGATACGCCAGTTGGAAGTTCCAAGACTAAACTCTGCGTTGCGCTGAAGCACACATCACGAGCGAAACAGCACCGACTCCCGCTGGAACGTCTTGAAGGCAAGGAACAGCGCCGCACCCGCATATACGCACGTCGAAGCGAAAATGAGCGCAATCGAGTTCCAGTGGTACGTGCCGCTGATGATCTCTTTGCAGACCAGGCTGGTATTTAGAATCGGAATCAGCGCCAGCTTCGGTGTCAGCTCAACGCCTGGCATCATCGACGCCACCGCCGGAATCACAATTAGAAACGTCATCGGCGTAAGGTAGCTCTGCGCTTCCTTGTAGCTCTTAGCAAACAGCGCAACGGTCATCAGCACCGCGGAAAATAGAAACGCCAGGGGCAATGCCATGACAAATACGGAAGCCACCGAGAGCGGCCCCAGGTTCAGCGCCAAAGTCTGCCCTCCCGAGGAATTCATCAGGTGAGTGTGCCCCAAAATCGCGAACGACGTCCCCATGGAGATCACGGACAGAACGGCCGTCGCCAGCGAAGCAGAGAAGACTAGCAAAAATTTCCCTAGCACCAGGTCCATGCGCGAAATGGGACTGGAAAGAATCGTCTCCATCGTGCCGCGCTCTTTCTCTCCCGCGGTGAGGTCAATTGCCGGATACATCGCACCGGTCATGCACAAAATAATCAGCGTGTAACCGATGAAGCTGCCGAATGTCGCGCCACTTACCTTTTCCGGCGGCGCCACATTCTCCTGTTTGATGGAAAACGGCGACAGCACCGAAGCCGGCAGATTCTTTGCCGCCAGCCGGTCCTTCACCACCGTATCGCGATAATCCTTCAGAAATTTTTCCAGTCGATTGGCCCCGAACGACGATTTCATTTCCCCGTCATAGAAATAGATCTTCACCGTCTCGGATTGATTCGTTTCCAGCGACTTCTCGAATCCCTTCGGAATCTCCACCGCCGCGCGGATATCCTTGTTCGAAATCTCGTCCTTCCAGTTCGCCGCATACGGCACGATTTCCAGGCTGTCCAGCTTCTTGAGGCTCGCGATCAGTTGCGGCGAGTCCTCTCCGCCCAAAATCATGATTTTGGGCGTTTCCTTTTCGGCCTTGCCGACCATCACCACCGCCAGTGCGCTGAATCCAACCATCATCAGCGGAAATAGAAACAGCGGCACCAGCACGGTTGAAATCAGCGTACGCCGGTCGCGCACCCACTCGGTGAATTCCTTGCGATAAACAATCCTCACCGCGTTCAGGTTCATACCATTACGGCCTCCGCCTTCGGTTGCAGGGGGCTCACAATTTTCACAAATATCTCCTCCAAATCCTGCTCCGCATATCTCTCGCGCAACTGCGCCAGCGTCCCCTCGGTCAGCAGCTTCCCATCATGAATAATCCCTATCACATCGCACAGCTTTTCCACTTCGCTCATGATGTGCGTCGAGAAAATCACCGTCTTGCCCCGGTCGCGGCACTCGCGAATGAAAGTAGTAATCGTCCGCGCGGTCATAATGTCCAGCCCCAGCGTCGGCTCGTCGAAAATCATCACCGGCGGGTCATGCACCAGCGTGCGCGCAATCGAGGTCTTCTGCTTCATCCCTGTGGAGAGCTTGTCGCACCGCCGATCCCGAAATCCGTTCATATCCAGTCGCGCAAAGATCTCGTTGATACGCTTCTTCAGCGTGCCCTCGTCGAGCCCATTTAGCCGCCCGAAATATTCGACCAGCTCCTGTGCGGTCAGGCGCGGATACAGCGCCGTAGCCGTAGACAGAAACCCCACATTCGCCCGCACTTTCTCCGGATGCTCGACCACATCATGCCCGCACACCACCGCGGTGCCATCGCTAGGTTCCAAGATCGTAGCCAGGATCCGCAGGGTCGTCGTCTTGCCCGCTCCATTCGCCCCTAGCAATCCGTAGATCCGCCCCGGCTCGCACCGGAAACTCACGTTATCCACCGCGCGAATCTGTCCGCGTTTCTTGTCGTGGAATCGTTTCGACAGGCCCCGAGCCTCGATCATCAGACCCTCGCTCTCGATTTCTCGTCCGCCACGCACACCAAGATTCAGTCTACTACGGTCCTACCGCCGCGAATATTTCACCAGCGAAAACCTGCTCTCCCACAGCGTGACGCCCGCAGCCCGCCCAACATCAAATCTGCGAGCCCCGCCCTGCAAGCCGCCCAGAGCGCCTCGAAGTTATCTCAATGCCAAGCCGGCCGCCGTTATCTGCATCCCCGCGCCATTTTTCTGCATCCATCCAGAGTGAACCTTTGCGCATCCGTTTCATCTCTAGTGCAAGTATCATCTCTAGTGCAAGTTCCGCGCCTGTTGCTACAATCATGCATTCTGGTTTAGTCCGGGCTGAGGCCGGCAAGCCGCACATATACAATGGGACCGCACTGCGCGCGAGTGTGTCCCTAGCTTCTAACTTGAGCTCCGCCCGGGCAATCGGAATAAGAGAGCAATGGACCGTAGGCTGCGAAACCGTATTCTGATGTTTCTCGTCTTAGCCGCCGTCGTGGCTTTCGCGCTCGTGCGCCTCAGCGGTCGCCAGCCCGTCGCCAAAATCTCCGCCGTCTCTCCTATCCGCGAAAATGTCGTCTCCTCCATTTCGAGCAACGGCAAAGTTGAGCCCATCGCCCCCTTCATCGTGCGCGCCCAGCTCGACACCTTCATCGAAAGGATCAGCGCCGTCGAAGGCCAAGCCGTAAAAAAAGGCCAACTCCTGCTCGAATTGAACGTCAAAGATGCCGCCGCCCAACTCGCCGACGCCCGCTCCAGGCTTCTCCGCGCGGAAGATGATCTCGGCGCCGCGCAAGCTGGCGGCCGCTCCGACGAAGCTGCCAAAACCGAAGGCCAGCTTGCCGCCGCCATCGCCCTGCGCGACCGTCTCCAACGCAATCACGATTCCCTTGAGCGCCTTATCGCCCAACAAGCCGCCACCAGAGATGAGCTGGCGATGAACGACCTCGACCTCGCCAAAGCCGAGGCTCAGGTGAAACAGCTCGCCGCCGTCAAGCAAGAGTTCGTCCATGGCGTGAAGCTCGACGCTAATCGCACCTCCCTCCAAGTCCAGCAGTTGCGCAGCCTAGTGGCTGCTCTTGAAGAAAAAGTCCGCGACGGCCGCATCGTTGCTCCCGCCGATGGCACGCTCTATTCCCTCCCTGCAAAAGCGGGTGACTTCGTGAAAATGGGCGATCTGCTCGCCGAAATGGCCGACCTCCACAAAGTTCGCGTGCGCGCCTTTATTGACGAGCCTGAACTCGGCGGCCTCGAACCCGGCGAACCCGTGCGCATCACCTGGGATGCGCTCCCCAATCGCACCTGGATGGGCAAAACCCAGGTGATTCCCAAGCAGGTAGTGGCGCGCGGCGCGCGCAGCGTCGGCGAGCTACTTTGCGAAGTGAATAACGATAAATTGGAGCTGCTACCCAACATCAACGTCAACGTGCGCATCAATTCTCATGAGCGCATCAACGTCCTCACCGTGCCGCGGGGCACCGTGGAAGCGGACGGCGGACAGAAGTTTGTCTTTGTGGTTTTACGCAACGCCTTGGGCGTCGGCAAAGCTACTTTGCAAAAGCGCGAAATCCGTGTGGGCATCGCCGACGCGACCAATTACGAGGTTCTCAGCGGCCTGCAAGAAGGCGAGATGGTCGCCTTGCCCGGCGATGTCGACCTCAAGGACGGCATGCCGGTAAGAATCGTGAACACCGATGCCAGTTTTATTCGGGGAAGAAGTGAGTCTAATTAAATTCGCGCTATTTGCCGCGGCCCTTCTGCCGCACGGTTTTCCAGGCACTCGCGCAGCAGTCGACGATCCGCCGGGCGATGCGAGTCTTAAAGCTGCCCACGAAGCCTACGATGCCAGCGACTACTCCAAAGCCGCCCAAATCCTGAAACGAGCCGCGGAACAACATCCTCGCGACGCTGAAATCGATTTGCTTCTAGCCAAGACCTACTACGAGTCCCAACAGCATGACGCCGCAATCACCAGCGCCGAAAAAGCTGTGGCTCTCGATCCCCGGAATTCCGTATATCACGAGTGGCTCGGCAGAGTTTATGGCGAAAAAGCCAACCATGCTGGAATGTTCTCCGCGCTATCCCTCGCAAAAAAAACGCGCAAGGAATTCGAACGAGCCGTCCAGCTAGACGAGAAAAACTTCTCTGCCTACCAGGCTCTGATCGAATTTGATTGCAGCGCTCCCTCCATTGCCGGCGGCGGCGAAGATAAAGCTGCTCCCGAAATCGCCAAGCTCGCCGCGATGGATGTCGCAGAAGGCCATTACGCCGCGGGAAATTGCCGCCGCCAAAAAAAGGATTTAGCTGCTGCCGACGCTGAATTCGATAAAGCCCTGGAACTTCATCCCAAATCACCTGAGCTCATCTTCGATATCGGCGACCATGCCATGAAACATAATCAACCCCAGCGGCTCCTGGTCGTCGCGGCCGAAGGTGAGAGAGTCGCTCCCTCCGATCCGCGATCCGAGTTTTACCGCGCCGTGGCATGGGTGATGAGGAGCGAACATCCCGAGGATTCTGAGCGCTTGCTCCGCGACTACCTGAAGCGCGCCCCTCTCCGCAACACTTTTCCCTCTCCCTGGCGGGTCCACGAATGGCTCGGCCGTCTATACGAGAATCAGCAAAAGACTCAAGCAGCTATTCAGGAATATGAAACGGCCCTGAAATTAGAGCCCAAAAACAAAGCTGCCCGTGAAGCGTTGAAGCGCCTAAGGAAAGATGAAAGCGCAGGCCCAAGGCTCCCGTCATGATGGACCTGCGGGAAACTCTCTCAGTCGCTATCGACGCGCTGCGCAGCAATAAGCTGCGCGCGATTCTCACGTCCTTAGGCGTGATCATTGGCAGCGCCTCCATCGTTCTTGTTGTTACCGTCGCCCTCACCAGCCGCAAATTCGTCATCTCCCAAATTGAAGGCATCGGTTCCAATCTCGTTTGGGCTGAGCTTGTCAACGCGGGTACCAAGGGGCAGCCCCTCAGCTATGAGCTAACGGTAAGCGATATGGAAGCGGTGAAGGCTTCCGTTCCAGGCGTGCTGGAAGTAGCTGGCACACGCGAGCTTCCGATGTCCGTCATCATCGGCGGCGCCGCGCGCCCTGTAAATCTGATTGGCGTCACGGAAGGTTTTCAAACCATACGGCGCCTTTTGATTGTTCGCGGCCGCTACTTCGATTCCGCGGACATGGAAACCCGCAGCAAAGTCTGTTTGGTTACGAAAGAACTTTCGGATCGCGTCTTCGGCCTCGAGAACCCCATAGGCGGG
>Ga0209131_1001352_pt1 | contig 16978 bp, 16 predicted proteins | sample GraSoi_2013_40cm_FD_185826 | JGI IMG/M metagenome (GOLD analysis project Ga0209131, IMG submission 185826) | Grasslands soil microbial communities from the Angelo Coastal Reserve, California, USA - Sample 9_17_2013_40cm (SPAdes) (version 2) | ecosystem: Environmental > Terrestrial > Soil >...
CTGCCCGCTGCCCGGCTGCCCGCTGCCCGGCTGCCCGCTGCCCGGCTGCCCGCCGCCGGGCTGGGCGCCGCCGGGCTGGGCGCTCGCGGAGTACGCGGAGCCGTTCGCGGCAGCAGTCGCATGCTGGGGAACGCCGCCTTGGGCCGCGTGCTGCGGCGTGCCGTGCGACCCGTGCTGCGGAAAGCCGTGTGATGCGTGCTGCGGGCCGCCTGCGCCCTGCGAAAGCTGCGACATTCCTGGACCCTGGGACGCGTGCTGGGGCGTGCCCTGGCCCGGCGAAGCGTGCTGGCCAGAGGGGGCGCTCTGCGCAAGCTGCGGCATACCTGGCCCCTGCGAGGCATGCTGCGGCACGGCCGCACCGGCGGAGGAGTACTGCGGCGGGGCCCCGCTCGGTGCCGCGTGCTGCCCGTATCCGCCGCCCTGCCCGCCGGCGCCGGCCTGCGGCGTGCCGTTCTGGCCGGTGTTGCCTGCCTGGCCCTGGCCAGCGTCCTGCCTAGGATCGGCATCGGACTCCGGGCCACGCGAGGCAAAGATGGCCTGGTCAGACCGCACGCCGACGTCGGCGGCCTGGCCGGCGAGCCGGTACGCTCCAGCCGCATCCGCCTGCATCGATCCGGTGTTCGCGTAGCGCTGCGCGGAACCGTAATCGGAACTGACCGGCGTCTGATACGCACCCGCCGGACGATCCGGTGTTCGCGTAGCGCTGCGCGGAACCATAATCGGAACTGACCGGCGTCTGATACGCACCCGCCGGAGCGGGCAGCGCCGGAGCGGGCAGCGCCGCAGCGGGCAGCGCCGCAGCGGGCAGCGCCGCAGCGGGGAGCCCGCTGTGCCGCATCGCACCCGTCATCGAGCCGTCGCCGTTGGCGCTCGCATGCGAGCCGTAGCCTGCCCCGGCGAATTGCTCGTCGGAGGTCGCTGGCTCAGCTCCCTGGATCAGGTCAACGAACGGCCTTAGATGTACTCCGGAGATCTCGACGATGTCGTCGCATTCCTGGCGCAGCGGCTGTGGAATGGTCCAGCCGCCGTCCGACGCGATGTGCAGGACAACTACCCGCAGGCCAAGGTCCTGCACTTCAGCGACGATCTCTGCGAGGTGCTCGTCAGCGCTGGCGATGAAGGCGTCGGCGATCGCGCCGCTCTTGGCGAGCGTCACGATGTCGCGGCGTAGCTGGCTCTCTGTGCCCTCGCGCCTGCCCGGCCTCGTGTTGACGAGGCGGAGCTTGAGACCGGGCATCTCGGCCAGTGCGTCATGTTCGGCGGTGCGGCCGCCCTCGGCTGTCTCGTACCAGTAGCAGCGCAGTACCGGCAGCCCGGTGCGGTCTCTGGACAATCCGGCGAGAAGCTTGAGCAGGCCGGCGTGGTCCCACGAGACGGAGTCCCGACGGCGCGTGCCATGAACGGCCATGGCGCCATCTGCGAGCGCATAGCCTGCGTCAACGAATAGCGCACAGCGATCCACGCCACACCATCCTTTCCCCTGACGCGAGACGTTACCAGCGCCTTGCGGCCTTCGTGACCTATAGCGCAGATCACAGGCCTGGCAGGACGGTCTGGCTAAACAGCACGGCTGGTGTTCTGCTGGCAATTCGGCTGGCGCAATCGCAGCGCTCCGTTCCGGATGATCTCCGCATGATCGCGGCCAACCAGACCGGTTCGGACGCACAGCAATGTCGGCCGGAATGTACTGGTATGACGTTACCAGTCCGAGTGCGACGCCGAAGGCCTACCGCGATTCATGTGACTGAGGGGACACCTCGCCCGGCCGCATGGCGCGGCTGACGCTGCGGTTACGCTCTGAGCCGTGAGCGACAGGAGCGAACTGCTCGACCAGATCAAGGCGAAGGCGGTCATCCACGGAGCCGTGACGTTGTCGTCTGGTCAGCAGGCTGACTGGTACGTGGACCTGCGGCGGGTGCTGCTTGACGGAGCCGCGGCTCGGCTGGCCGGCCGGGTCATGCTTGACCTTGTTGACGGCCTGGCTTTTGCCGCAGTCGGCGGCCTCACCCTGGGCGCGGACCCCGTCGCGGCTGCGATGATGCACGCCGCTGCGGAGCGAGGCAGGCCACTGAACGCATTCATCGTGCGCAAGGAGGGCAAGCCGCACGGCCTGCAGCGCAGGATAGAAGGTCCGGACGTCGCCGGGCTGCCTGTGCTTGCGGTGGAGGACACATCAACGACCGGCAAGTCGGTCCTGACCGCTATCGACGCGCTGACCGAGGCAGGCGCCGAAGTCGTCGGCGTCGCCGTGGTCGTCGACCGGGGAGCGCGGCCGATGATCGAGGAGCGCGGACTGACGTATCGCGCCGCGTTCGACCTCGCCGAACTCGGTTTGGGCTAACCCAAGACGGCCCACGCCACTGGTCGGCAGGGCGCGGGGTCACCAGGCCCTACCCGGCCTTAGCAGCCCCGCCCGGCAGGCGTGACCACCTGCCGCATCGGGCGGGCACCTGCTGCCCCTGGGCCGGGATAGCGAGATACTGGGGGCGCAGACCCGAGCAGAGGGAGCGGCTGACATGCCTATTGCGACACCGGAGATCTACGCGCAGATGCTCGACCGCGCGAAGGAGCAAGGTTTCGCCTACCCGTCGATCAACGTGACATCGAGTCAGACGCTCAATGCCGCGCTGGCAGGATTCGCGGACGCCGGCAGTGACGGCATCGTCCAGGTGTCGACGGGCGGCGCTGAGTACCTGTCCGGGTCGGTCAAGGACATGGTGACCGGGGCTGTCGCGCTGGCTGAGTTCGCGCATACTGTCGCCGCCAAGTATCCGGTCAACGTCGCCCTGCATACCGACCACTGCCCCAAGGACAAGCTCGACAAATACATGCGGCCGCTGATCCAGATCTCTAAGGAGCGCGTCGCCCGCGGCGAGCAGCCGCTGTTCCAGTCGCACATGTGGGACGGCTCGGCTGTGCCGCTCGATGAGAACATGCGGATCGCGGCCGAACTGCTGGCCGAGTGCGCCAGCGCCAAGACCGTGATGGAGCTAGAGATCGGCGTGGTGGGCGGCGAGGAAGACGGCGTCACTGGCGAGATGAACGAGAAGCTGTACAGCACGCCGGAAGACGCGCTCGAAACCGCCAAGGCGCTCGGGCTCGGTGAGCGGGGCCGGTACATTCTCGCCGCGACGTTCGGCAACGTGCACGGGGTCTACCAGCCGGGGCACGTCAAGCTCAGGCCGTCGATCCTGAAGGAGATCCAGGACGCCGTGGGTGCTGCCTATGGCCAGCCGGCGCCGTTCTACCTGGTGTTCCACGGCGGCTCGGGCTCGGCGCTCGAGGAGATCCGCGAGGCCATCTCCTACGGCGTGGTGAAGATGAACGTCGACACCGACACCCAGTACGCGTTCACCCGCCCCGTGGCCGGTCACATGTTCGTCAACTACGACGGCGTGCTGAAGGTCGACGGCGGTGTGGGTAACAAGAAGGCCTACGATCCGCGCTCGTGGGGAAAGGCCGGCGAGGCCTCGATGGCGGCCCGGGTCGTCCGCGCCTGCGAGGACCTGCTCTCGGCAGGCAAGAAACTCGGCTAGGCCGGGCCGCTGCGTGCGGGTCGCGGTTCTGTCCGACATACACGGCGTGCTCCCGGCGCTCGAGGCCGTGCTCGCCGAGCCCGACGTCGCCGCGGCCGACCTGATCGCGCTCACCGGGGATCTGGCGACCGGCCCGCAGCCGGCCGAGACCCTCGACGTGCTGTCCGGGCTCGGAGAGCGCGCGGTCTGGATCCGCGGCAACGCCGACCGGGTGCTTGTCGAGTGCCGGAAGGGGAAGAGCCCCGCTGTCCCCGACGGGCTGTCCCCATGGGCCGCCGAGCAATTGCGCGACGACCAGGTGGATCTGCTTGCCGGGCTGCCGCTGTCGGCGACTGTCGAGATCAGCGGGCTCGGTTCGGTCGTCTTCTGCCATGCGACGCCGCGGGACGATGAGGAGGTCGTGCTCGTTGACTCCCGGCTCGGCCGGTGGGCCGAGGTCTTCAGCGGCCTGGACGACTCCGTCCGCGCCGTGGTGTGCGGCCACACTCACATGCCGTTTGCCCGGCTCGCGCACCGGCGGCTCGTGGTCAACCCGGGCAGCATCGGAATGCCGTATGGCGGGGCGGGCGCGCACTGGGCGATGCTTGGGCCAGGAACCGATCTCCGGGTCACCGAGTTCGACCTCGACCGGGCACGCGATCGCGTCGTGGCCGAGTCCAGCTACCCGGACGTGCGGGAGTGGGCCGAGTACTTCGTCAGGTCGACCGCCGGCGACGCCGAGGCGCTCGAGGTATTCGGCCCTCGCGACGGACGCGACGGCTCCGCTACCCGGCCTGACCTCCTCGCGGCATCGCCAGTCTTGCCGAGCGGCCGAACGCTGCTCGGATCCACTGAATGACCTGGTCGGGCGCGGCGGCCAGGTCGCGCCAGGTGAAGTGAACAACCTCATACCCGGCGCGTCGCAGCTCTGCGTCGCGCCTCAGTTGCTGCCTGGCACGGTCTGGGTCGGCGTACTTGATCGCCCCGTCAGCCTCGGCGATCGTCCGGTACTCGTCCCACAGGAAGTCAACGCGGCCGATCGCGCCGACGTTGCCCATGATCCACACCTGCAGCATCGGTGGCGGCAGCCCGCCGTCGCGGAACGCAACCCTTGCGATCGACTCGAACGGCGACTCGCTCAGTGGATCGCCGAAGGCGACCACCCTCCTGGCTTCCTGAATGCCCGGCCATCGGAAGCAGTCCCAGATCACGCGCTGGAGGTCCGCCCTGGACGTCTGGGACGCGCGCAGCGCTGAATCAGCGACGACGACGCCCGCCCTGAATGGGAAGGTCCTTGCCAAGTCGATCACTGTCCTGGCCACAGTAGTGACGGGAATCCCGTTTCTGATCGTCACGTGCCGGGCCGGAAGTGGCAGCTTGTGCATCCTCACGCCAGGGCGGCCAGTTCGGCTGCCGGGCGATTCAGGTGGCCGGCTGACCGCGAAGACGCCCGCCGGTGGGGCGTCAAGCAAGGCCAGCCCATGTACAACGGCGGCATCATGGTGACTTGCTACCGCTCGATGCCCGGCCAACGCGACGGCCGCCGCAATCGATAACAGCCGTTCGCCCCGCGCTCCTTTAGCCTTCGCGCGGCCAGCCAGATCCGCACGAGCCCAAGCCCCCCGGCAGACAGGCGTCAGAACGCCGCGTCTGACCAGTGTTCTGATTTTGGCGTCCGTGATACCAGCTGCCGCGAGTTCAGCGGTGGTGGTGATACCGGCGAATCGGCCTGATTCGGGCAGTTGGGATCGGCTCACGTCGGCCAGCATGGCACCCGCTAGTGACATCACACGGCTTTCAGTCACCGCAGCGCCCGACTCGCCCGATTTGTGGTCACCCAATCCGTGCGGAGTTCTTTGGCCACCCCGGCAGGCGGCAGGATAGGGGCATGACACACGAGAGCCTGCTGGCTGAGCCCACGCCGCCGCCCACGTACCTGCCCGAGAACACCGAGGCGGCCCGGGCGCTGGCCGACGGCGAAGACCCGTCGTCGGTCGCCGCGCGGTTCCCCGCCTACACCGCCGCGTGGGCCGCCTTGGCCGAGCGGGCGCTGGCCAGCGACCCGGTCGCGGCCTACGCCTACGCCAGAACGGGCTATCACCGCGGCCTCGACCTTCTCCGCCGGTCGGGCTGGCGGGGTTATGGCCCGATTCCCTGGGAGCACGAGCCCAACCGGGGCTTCCTGCGCGCCCTTCATCTTCTCGGCGCGGCGGCCGCCGCGATCGGCGAGGAGGACGAGGTCAAGCGGATCAGGGAGTTCCTGCGTGACTCGAGCCCAACCGCGGCCGAGGCGCTCGAGGGGAAGTAGCGCCCGTGGGCTGGCAGATCGCTCCGGCCGTCGGCGACCGAGGGCCGGTCGCTTCCCGGCCAACCGGCGGTCGGCGCCGGATAGCTGGTCCTTTCCCTGCCGACCCGCCGTCGGCTGCGACGGGCGCATCACGCGGCCGGAAGATCGAACCCGGTTCCCCGGCCCCGGATGGCCCGCTCGCTAGCCTGTACCCATGCCCGCCATCGTGATTGTTGGCGCCCAGTGGGGCGATGAGGGCAAGGGCAAAGCGACCGACTTGCTCGGCGACAGCGTGGACTACGTCGTCAGGTACCAGGGCGGCAACAACGCCGGGCACACCGTCGTCATCGGCGACGAGAGCTACGCGCTGCACTTGCTGCCTTCCGGAGTCCTGTCCGAACATGCGACGCCGGTCATCGGCAACGGAGTGGTCATCGACCCGGCCGTGCTGATCGATGAGATCGACGGGATCGAAGCCCGGGGGGTCTCCTGCGAGCGGCTGCTGATCTCCGCCAACGCGCACCTGATCATGCCGCACCACGTCGCGCTGGACAAGGTGACCGAGCGATACCTGGGCAGTGCCAGGATCGGCACGACCGGGCGCGGCATCGGGCCCACCTATGCCGACAAGGCAGCCCGGGTCGGAATCAGGGTCCAGGACCTATTCGACCCGGCGATCCTGCGCCAGAAGCTGGAGCTCGTGCTCCGGGAGAAGAACCAGGTACTAACCAAGGTCTATAACCGGCGCGGCATCGACGCTCAGGCGGTCTGCGAGGAGTACGTCGGTTACGGCAACCGGCTCGCTCGTCACGTGGCTGACACCAGCCTGATCTTGAACAGGGCACTCGACGACGGCAAGGTCGTCCTCCTCGAGGGCGCGCAGGCAACCCTGCTCGACGTCGATCACGGCACGTACCCGTTCGTGACCTCGTCGTCGCCCACGGCCGGCGGCGCCAGCGTCGGCTCGGGGGTCGGGCCCACCAGGATCAGCAGGATCCTGGGCATCCTCAAGGCCTACACGACCAGAGTCGGCGCCGGGCCGTTCCCGACCGAACTGACCGACGAACAGGGCGAGTGGCTGCGCAAGGCCGGCGGGGAATACGGCGTGACCACGGGAAGGCCGCGCCGGACCGGCTGGTTCGACGCCGTGATCGCCAGGTACGCCACGCGCGTGAACGGAATCACCGACTACTTCATCACCAAGCTCGACGTGCTCTCGGGGCTGGAGAAAGTTCCGGTTTGCGTCGGCTACGAGATAGACGGCGTCGTCCGCGACGAGGTTCCGATGACGCAGACGGAGTTCCACCACGCCAAGCCGGTCTACGAGTACCTCGACGGCTGGTGGCAGGACATCTCGCACGGCAGGCAACTGTCGGATCTGCCCGCCAACGCACGCGCCTACGTGCTTGCCCTGCAGGACATGATCGGTGCCCCGATCGCCGCGGTCGGGGTCGGCCCGCGGCGCGACCAGACCTTGCAGCTGCGCGAGCTGATCTGACTGCGGCGCGGTAACGCCGAACCAGGGCGAACCGGGCCCAGCTCGGCCGCGGGGGCCAGGCCGGCGGGTTAGGCTCGCCGCGTGCGCGTTCTGCTACTGGGCTCAGGGGGCCGCGAGCACGCACTGGCGCGTGCCCTGGCCAGGGACAGCGACGTGGCCGAACTGCACGCGGCACCGGGTAATCCCGGCATCGCCCGGCACGCTGAGCTGCATCAGGTCTCGCTTACAGACCCGGCGGCCGTTACCGCGCTGGCCAGACAGATCGCCGCCGACCTGGTCGTGGTCGGACCTGAGGCCCCGCTGATGGCCGGCGTGGGCGACGCCTTGCGCGAGGCCGGCTTCAGCTGCTTCGGCCCCGATCGCGCAGCCGCCATGATTGAGGGCTCCAAGTCAGTCGCCAAGCAGATCATGCTCGCGTCCGGCATCCCGACCGCCGCCGCCCGCACCTGCCAATCGGAAGCAGAAGTCGGCCAGGCGCTTGATGAGTTCGGCGCACCGTACGTCGTCAAGGCCGATGGCCTGGCGGCCGGCAAGGGCGTCGTGGTCACTAACGATCGCCGCGCGGCGGCCGAGCACGCCAGGGCCTGCGGCCGGGTGGTCATCGAGGAGTTCCTGGCCGGCCCCGAGGTCTCGGTGTTCGCGCTCGCCGACGGCTTGCGCGCGGTCCCGCTGCTCCCGGCACAGGACTTCAAGCGCGCCCGCGAGGGCGACACCGGTCCCAATACCGGCGGGATGGGCGCCTACGCGCCGCTGCCGTGGGCGCCCGCCGACCTGGCCGAACGGACGGTCGCAGAGGTAATCGATCCGGCCATTGCCGAGCTGAGCCGCCGCGGCACGCCCTACCGCGGCCTGCTGTACGCCGGCCTGGCCCTGACCAGCGGCGGGATCAAGGTGATCGAGTTCAACGCCCGGTTCGGCGACCCCGAGACCCAGGTCGTGCTCGACCGCCTGGCCACCCCGCTGGCTGGCCTGCTTGCTGCCGCCGCCGACGGCGACCTGCCGCGGGCGAGCCAGCCGCGCTGGTCAGCCGGCGCCGCCGTCACCGTCGTCATCGCCGCCGAAGGCTACCCGGCTCGGCCGGTGACCGGCGATCGGATCGAAGGCATCGATGAGGCGCAACAAATTCCCGGCGCGTACCTGTTGCACGCAGGCACGGTCATGCAAGCCGGAACTCTCAGGTCCGCCGGGGGGCGGGTGCTCAACGTTGTCGGGTTCGGTCAGGACACCGCCGAGGCCAGGGCGGCGGCCTACGCGGCCGCCGCCCTGGTGCGCCTCCGCGGCGGCTGGTATCGCACCGACATCGCCGCTCAGCAGCGTCCGGCCGCCCCGGCGGCCGGATGACCGGCAGCGAGCCAGAGGCGCTCCAGGGCGACGATACGACGCCAGCCACCGAGCACGCCGGCGACCAGCCGATCCGGGTCACCACGCTCGAGCTCTTCTTCGACCTGATCTTCGCGTTCACGCTGACCCAGCTCGCCGTCGTCCTCACCCCAGGAAAAACCCACGTTTGGGCCACCAGCGTGCTGCGAGTCCTGCTGATCTTCGGGCTGCTCTGGTGGATGTACGGCGGATACGCCTGGCTGACGAACACGCGGTCTCCCGCGCGCAACCCAGAACGGCTGCTGCTCGTCTTCGGCATGACCGGCTTCCTGATCGTCGGGCTGGCCATCCCGCAGGCGTTCGGGGGTGACGGCGTCGCATTCGGGCTCGGCTATCTGCTTGTCGTGCTCGTGCACGCCGTCCTCTACGCCCGGGTGAACAGGCAGATCTGGCGGATCGCGCCGTTCAACGTGACGTCAGCGCTGCTGGTGATCGCGGCCGGGTTCACCAGCGGCATCGCCAGATACGCGCTCTGGGTGGCCGCGCTGGTGATCCAGGCCGGCGCGCCGCTGGTCGTCAGGCTGGGCGGCCGGTTCGAGATCCGTCCTGGCCACTTCGCCGAGCGCCACGGCGCGCTCGTCATCGTCGCGATCGGCGAATCGGTCGCAGCGATCGGGCTGGGAGCGATCGGGCTGCGCGTCGGCATCAACCTCGTCATCGCCTCGGTGGCCGGGCTCGCACTGTCCGTCGCGCTGTGGTGGATGTACTTCGGCAGCGGCGACGACGAGCGTGGCGAGCAGGCCATGTGGGCCGCCGTCGAGACCAGGCGGCCACGCCTGGCGCTGTCCGCCTACTTCTACGCGCATATCCCGATGCTGCTGGGGATCGTGTTCGCCGCCGCGGGCGTGACCGAGGCGGTCCGCCGGGCCGCCGGCAGCAGCGGGCCGGAGGCGGTCCGCCACGCCGCCGCCGTGACCGATGCGATCGGTCATAGCCTGCCGGCCGCGCTAGCCCTGGGAATCGGCGCAGCTGCGTTCATCGGCGGGACGGACGTTTTCTCGAGGCACAGCTCGGCCTGATGACGGCCGGCCTTGTCGTCATGCTCGTGACCGAAGCCCGCGGCCAGGGCGGCGGTCCCGCCAGGCCTGACGTCACCCCCGATCAGGCTGCGGGAGAATGAGTCCGTGATCGAGCGTTACACGCTGCCCGAGATGGGCCGGGTCTGGAGCGAGGCGCACAAGTACGAGCTGTGGTGCCGGGTCGAAACCCTCGTCCTCGAGGCGAACGCGGCGGCTGGAATAGTTCCCGCCAGGAGCGTCGGGCCAGTCCGGGCCGCTCCGCCGCCAACGCCTGAGGCGGTCGCCGCGATCGAGGCTGTCACGAACCACGACGTGATCGCCTTCCTCACCGCCTGGGCCGACAACACGACGCCGCGCGAGGCGGCCGCTTACGTCCATTTCGGCATGACCTCCTCTGACCTGCTCGACACGGCGCTCGCGCTGCAGCTCACCGAGGCGACCGACCTGCTGATCGGCAGGGCTGCCGCCCTCACGGCGGCGTTGCGGGAGCACGCACTCGCGCATCGCGGCACGCTGCGCCCGGGGCGCACGCACGGCATTCACGCCGAGCCCGACGTGTGGGGTCACCGGGTCGCCGATTTCGCGTTCGCGATGGCGCGCTGCCGCGAGCGGCTGCGCCGGGCCAGGACGGCAGTAGCCGTCGGCAAGCTGTCAGGACCGGTCGGAACCTATTCCAGCATCGACCCGGCCATCGAGGCCACCGTCATGGATAGGCTGGGGCTCCGCCCTGCCGATGTCGCGACCCAGGTCGTGCTGCGAGACGGGATCTCCGAGTGGGTCAGCGTGCTCGCCATCATCGCGTCGGTCTGCGAGGCGGTCGCGCTCGAGGTCAGGCATGGCCAGCGCACCGAGGTCAGGGAGCTATCGGAGGCTTTCACCGCAGGCCAGAAGGGCTCGTCGGCGATGCCGCACAAGAAGAACCCGGTGCGGTCCGAGCGGATCAGCGGCCTGGCGAGGATCGTGCGCGCGCAGATCGTGCCCGTGCTCGAGGGCATACCGCTGTGGCACGAACGCGATATCTCGCATTCCTCGGCCGAGCGGGTCGCGCTCCCGGACGCCTCGATCGCCACCGATTATTTGCTCGAGCAGACAACGGGCCTGATCACCAGCCTGGAGGTGGACGCCGCCAGGATGCGCGCGAACCTCGAAGCGACCGGCGGGCTGATCTACTCGTCGGCGGTGCTGCTCGAACTGGTCGAGGAGGGAATGCCGCGCGAGGACGCGTACTCGCTCGTCCAGCAGGCCGCCATGGCGACCTGGGAGACTGGCAGGCCATTCCGCGAGACGCTCGCCGCCCGCGCGGCCAGGCTGGACCGGCGCATTGACGAGGCACGGCTTGACGAGGTCTTCCGGCCGGAGCGATACGTCGCCAGGCTCGGCGTGGTCTTCGACCGCCTGGAAAAGCTTGACCCTGCCATGGCAGTGCCGCGGGAATGCTGAAGCATCTGTACTCGGGCAAGGTCCGGGAGCTATACCAGACGGACGGCGGTTTGCTACTTCTGGTGGCGACCGACCGGATTTCCGCTTTCGACTTTGTGCTCGACACGACTATCCCCGACAAGGGCAAGGTTTTGACCAAGCTTTCGTTGTGGTGGTTCGAGCGGCTGGCCGACCTGGTGCCCAATCACCTCGTCCAGGCTCCGGCCGACGTTCCGGTCCCCCCGGAGTTCGCCGGCCGGGCGATGGCGGTCCGGCCGCTGCGAATGGTTCAGGCCGAATGCGTGGCCCGCGGTTACCTTGCCGGGTCGGGCCTGACCGAATACCGGCGAGACGGCCGGGTCTGCGGGATCGCGCTGCCTGACGGGCTCGAAGAGGGGTCGCGACTGCCCGAGCCCATCTTCACCCCAGCCACGAAGGCGCCGCGCGGCGCGCATGACGAGAACATTACATTCGCCGAGCTGGCCAGGTCGGCGGGCGCCGAGCTGGCCGCTGAGCTGCGCCGGATCACGATCGCCGTTTACGAGCGAGGAGCGCGACTGGCGGCCGAGCGGGGGATCATCGTGGCCGATACCAAAATCGAGCTCGGATTTGACGCCCACGAAACCCTCGTGCTCGGCGACGAGGTGCTCACGCCGGACTCATCGAGGTTTTGGCCGGCCGATCAATGGCGGCCCGGGCGAAGCCAGCCCTCCTTCGACAAGCAGTACGTGCGAGATTGGCTCCTCTCGCCGGAATCTAGCTGGGACCCCAACTCCAGACAGCCGCCGCCCCCGCTTCCCGACCGTGTAATCGAGCGAACAAGGGAAAGATACATGCAGGCATACGAGCGGATCACCGGTCTGACCTGGCCCGATTAGGAAGGTAAGGCAGGCAGGCCCGCCAGTTACGGGTAGTACGGAGTCAGTTACCTTATGTATCGGCGTCGTCATCGTCCGGGGGGTCGGCCAGCAGTGGAATACTGGACTACGCGCGAGACGGCCGGAACGGTGATGTCAGCTCCGGTCGAGAGCTTGCCGTATCAGGGCAGAGCATATGCCTCGAGCCGGGATAATGATGTCCCACCCCCCAGGGACAGGAGTTCCAGCCTCATGAGCAGCGGTCACCAGACCCGCTACCGCGTCGTCGGCGGCAGCCCTCTCCAGGGAACCGTTTTCGTCCAGGGTGCCAAGAACGCGGCCCTCAAGATGATCGCCGCGTCCCTTCTCGCCGAGAAGGGACGCACCGTGCTGCGGAATGTTCCCGTAATCGAGGACGTCCGCCGCGCCGTCGAGCTCGCCCAGGCGGTCGGTGCGATGGTGAAGTTCCATGAAGTGGAACGGACGCTGGTGGTCGACGCTTCGGAGTTGACCAGCCCGATACTTCCCGCCGACATAACCAGGCAGTTCCGCGCCTCGGTCCTGTTCGTCCCAGCGCTCCTGCACCGGCTCGGCGAGGCGGTGCTCGAGGGCGTCGGCGGATGCAACCTCGGCAGCCGCAATCTGGACTTCCATTACCGTGGCTTTGCCCGGCTCGGCGCGACGGTCGACGAGGGCGAGAGCCAGATCAGGGTCAAGGCCGACGGGCTGCGGGGCGCGCACCTGTACCTGGACACGCCGTCTCACACCGGCACCGAGAACCTGATCATGGCCGCCTCGCTAGCGCCCGGCGTCACCGTGATCGACAACACCGCCCAGGAGCCCGAGGTTCAGGACGTCATCGCGTTCCTCGGCAAGATGGGCGCGAAGATCAGCGGCGGCGGCACCGGCTTCATTACCGTCGAGGGCGTCAGGGAACTGACCGCGGTCGAGCACACCGTCATGCCCGACCGGATCGACGCAGCCGTGTTCGCGATGGCGGCGGCCATCACAGGCGGCGAGGTAAGCCTCGTGGGCGCCTCCCTGGACCACCTTGGCGTCGTGCGCTGGAAGCTCGAGCAGATGGGTGTGGAGTTCGCGACTCAGGGCGCCATTCTCCAGGTGCGCAGGGACCGGCAGCTACGGCCGATCAACGTGATTACCAGCCCGTTCCCGGGGTTTGCTACCGATCTCCAGTCGCCGATCATGGCAGTAAGCTGCCTCGCCGACGGCACCAGCTACATCAGGGAGATGATCTTCGACGGCCGGTATATGCTGGCCGGCGAGCTCATCAAGATGGGCGCCAAGGTCGAAGTCGCCGACACGGTCGCGATGGTGCACGGGCCGACCCCGCTGCGTGGCACCGAGGTCACGGCGCACGACCTGCGCACCGGGATCGCCCTGGTCCTCGCCGGCCTGGCCGCCGACGGCGAGACCATCGTCTCTCCTGGCTACCAGATCGATCGGGGCCACGCTTCGGTCGCCGCGCGGCTGACCGCCCTCGGCGCCGACATCACCGCGGAAGACCTGAGCTAGCGCGGCCCGCTGGCGCGTCCCACTAGCGCGCCCCGCTAGGCGACCCGCCCGGCCAGCGACCCGCCCGGCCCTTGCTGGCCTCCTCCCGCGCCACCTCGATGAACCGGTTGTTGGCCGCCTTCTCGCCGATCGAGACCCGCACGCCCTCGCCGGCGAACGGGCGCACGGCGAGGCCAGCCTTGTCGCAAGCGTCAGCGAAGTCCATGGTGTACGGGCCGAGCCGGAGCCAGACGAAGTTGGCCTCCGTGGGCGGCACGGTCCAGCCCATGTTCATCAGCTCGGCGCGGACCCGGTCCCGCTCGGCAACCACGAGATCGACCCGGTCGAGCAGTTCAGCCTCGGCTGACAGCGATGCGACCGCGGCAGCCTGGGCGACCGCGTTCACGGCGAAGGTGAGCATGGTCTTGCGTGCCGCCGCCGCGACCGGCTCATGCCCGACCAGGAAACCGACGCGCAGCCCCGCCAGGCCGTAGGCCTTCGAGAAGGTCCGCAGCACGGCAACGTTGGGGTGCTCTTGGTAAATCTCGATGCCGTCGGCCACGTCAGGGTCGCGCACGTACTCGGCGTACGCTTCGTCGAGCACGATCAGGCAGTCGCCGGGGACTCGGTCGAGGAAGCGCGCGAGGTCGCCGGAGGTAACGACCGTGCCGGTCGGGTTGTTCGGCGTGCAGACGAAGATCAACCTGGTCGCATCGGTGATGGCGGCAGCCATCGCGTCCAGGTCGTGCCGCTCGTAGGTGAGTGGCACCCGGACCGAGGACGCGCCGGCCAAGTCCGCCAGGTACGGATAGGCCTCGAACGAGCGCCAGGCATACAGCACCTCGGCGCCCGGGTCAGCGACCGCCTCAAGCAGCTGCTGCACCAGGCCGACCGAGCCGCAGCCGACCGCGATGTGCGCCGCGGGCACCGCGTAGCGGGCGGCGATCGCCTCGGTGAGCTCGGCCGCGCCGTTGTCCGGGTACCTGTTGACTTCACCGGCTGCAGCGGCGATGACCTTGACCACGGACGGCAGCGGGCCGAACGGCGACTCGTTGGACGAGAGCTTGTAGGTCGGACCGGAGGTCGCGGCGGGCGGCTTGCCGGGCTTGTAGGGCGCGAACTGGTCAAGAATCGGTCGGAACCGCGGCGTCTGCACGGACATCATCGTCCTCCATGGCTGAACTGGGCCACGTCGACGGGGCCGCCTGGCGACTGCCGAACCGGCTCGCAGGGCTGGTGCTGCCTAGGCCTGAGCATAGGCGGATGCAGGATGTCGGTGTCACCGCGCCGGTACAGCTGGGCCGGCCGGCCGCCCGATGAGCTGGCCGTTCCCGTGTCCACGAGGAACCGCTCAGCGCCGGTCACCTTGCGATGGAAGTTACGCGGATCCAGCGGAGTGCCCCAGACGATCTCATATACCCGGCGCAACTCAGCGACCGTGAACGTGTCCCTGCAGAACGCCGCGCCGAGCGTGGTGTACTCGAGCTTGGCCCTGGCCCGCTCGACCCCGTCCTGCAGGATCCGCAGGTGGTCAAATGCCATCTCGGTCAGGCTCGCGACCGGCCGCCAGCTCATCCGCGGCTGGTCAGGGGCCGGCAGATCAGGCGCCAGGCCAAGGTAGGCGACCGACACCACACGCTGCCTAGGATCACGGTCAGGGTAGCCGTAGGTCTGCAGCTGCTCGAGATGAACGGGAGCGCCGGGCAGGCCCGCCCGCTCGCCGAGCACCCGGGCCGCAGTCGCGGGCAGGTCCTCGTCCAGCCTGATGAAGCCACCAGGAAGCGCCCAGCGACCCGAGTGCGGCTCCGCGTGCCGCCGCCAGACCAGCACGGAAAGCTGGCTCGCCCGCACCGTGAGGATCACCAGGTCGACGCTGACGGCGACCCGTGGCACCTCCATGCTTGCACCGTAGCGCGGACCGGTCGGGTCTCGCTAAGCGGCGTGAACCTCGTAGTGTTAAGCCATGAACCGGCTTGGAGAGCTTGAGCGGGCCATCATGGAGGTCCTCTGGGAATCGCCTGATCCGATGACGGTCAGGCAGGTCGGCGGCTGCCTGACCGACAGGGACCTGGCGCACACCACGGTAATGACGGTGCTCGACCGGCTCGCGAAGAAGGGGTTCGTCCGCCGTCAGCGGGCCGGCCGGGCCTGGCGCTATCGCCCTGCCGAGAGCAGGGAAGCGTATGTCGCCGAGCTGATGCTGACGGCGCTGGATCAGACCGGCGACCGCCAGGCCGCGCTGACCAGGTTCGCCAGGAGCGTGTCAGGCGCAGAGGCTGATGCGCTCCGCGAGGCCCTCGAAGCCCTCAGCGAGGGCGGCACCGGGATCAGCACCGGGGGCACCGGGGGCACCGGGGGCAGGACCTGATTACCCGTGTCAGCCGCAGTCTTCACACTCGGCGCGGTCGCAATCGGCTGCGTTGTCGCCGCGCACTTGCTCGCGGGCGCTAGCTGGACGCGCCGGTCGCCCGCTGTCGCCATCACCCTCTGGCAGGCGCTCGGGCTTGGCTGGGGCGTGGCCACGGTGGGCACGCTGGCCGGACTCGGCGCCTATGGCCTGCGGGGCAGGGCAGGAACTGGCGTTACGAGCATCGCAGCAGGCTCGGCACGGGCCGCCCAGCTGGTGTTCGGCGCAGGAACGGCGGCACGTGGGTGGGACGCGCTGACCACACTGCGCGTCGTGTCGCTGACCGCCGGGATCGTGCTGCTGACGCTACTCTGCTGGATCCTGCTCGCGGCGGTCTCCGCGGTGCTGCGGGCGAGGCACCGGCAGCGGGCGCTGCTCGGGCTGCTCGCGCACGACGATCCCAAGGTTCCCGGCGCGCTCGTCGTGGACCACCCCGCGGCCGCTGCGTACTGCGTCCCCGGGCTGCGCTCGGCGATCGTCATCAGCGCCGGCGCGCTTGACCTGCTCGACCAGGCTGAGCTCGCCGCCGTCCTCGCGCACGAGCGGGCCCACCTGCGCGCCAGGCACGATCTGGTGTTGCTGCCGTTCACGGCGTTGCTGCGGGCATTTCGCTGGTCGGCGGTCGCCAGGGATGCGAACCGTGAGGTCGCGCTGCTGGTCGAGATGATGGCCGACGACCGGGCTCAACGGCGGCTGCCTGCCAGGGAGCTGGCGACAGCGCTGCTGCGAGTCGGCGCCTCCGGTGGTGGCCGGGCTCCGACCGGCGCCCTGGCGATCACCCGTGGCACGTCGCCGCCAGGAATGGGCGCGACGGCCACGCCCCATTCGGCCGCCGGCGGCTCTGCCCAGGTCAGGAGCTCGTCAGCGCCTCTCGGGGCGAGGCCGTCCGGTGCGCCAGCCCCGACGATCGACGGGGAACTCGCGGCCCGGGTAACCAGGCTGCTCAGGCCTCCGCCCGGGCTTCCTGTTCTCGCCGTACTTCTGCTTGGCACTGTCGCGGCAATGCTCGTGGTTGCGCCCGGCCTCGCATTGCTGCTGCCCATGTGATGGCCGGCTGACGGCGCTGATCCGGGAGAGTGCGGTT
>Ga0209131_1001353_pt1 | contig 16970 bp, 14 predicted proteins | sample GraSoi_2013_40cm_FD_185826 | JGI IMG/M metagenome (GOLD analysis project Ga0209131, IMG submission 185826) | Grasslands soil microbial communities from the Angelo Coastal Reserve, California, USA - Sample 9_17_2013_40cm (SPAdes) (version 2) | ecosystem: Environmental > Terrestrial > Soil >...
ATCCCGAACAGGACCGTGAAACGACGCCGCGCCGATGATATTGCGGATAGCCCGTGAGAAAGTAGGTCATCGCCAGGGCCCTTCAAGACAAACGCCCGATCTCAATAGAGGTCGGGCGTTTGCATTTGCGCCGGTCGCATACCATCATCGCGAACAAGTCGAACAACAAGTCGAATGCCAGGGGAAATCGATGCGCGCAATCATCATCGGCGCCGGGCGCGGACGCCGCCTCATGCCGACCACCGAGAATGCCCCGAAGTGTTTTGCCGAGATCCGCGGCAAGCGCATTCTCGACTGGACCGTCGACGCGCTGCGCGCAGGCGGCGTGACCGACTTCTGCTTCATCGGCGGCTATCGCATGGAGGCTGTCGAGCGCGAGTATCCGTACTTCACGTTCCGCCGCAACCGCGACTGGGAGAACAACAACATCCTGGTATCGCTGATGTGTGCCGAGGACCTCATGGACCGGCCGTTCGTCACGAGCTATTCGGACATCCTCTTCACCAGGGACCTCGTCGCCGGCCTCGTCGCCTCGAAAGACGACATCGCGCTCGGCATGGATACCGATTGGCGCACCCACTACAAGCCGCGCAGCCAGCATCCGCCACACGATGCCGAGAAGGCGATCATGAAGGACGGACGCGTGGTGCGCGTCCAGCGCGAGATTGCCTATGAAGACGCGACCGGGGAATTCATCGGGGTCGCCAAGTTCAGCGCGCGCGGCGGTGAATTGCTGCGCGAACACTATCATCGGCGCCGGCTCGAGTTCTGGGACAAGCCTTACCGGGGTGCGGCGCAGTTCCAGAAAGCGTACCTGATCCATCTCTTCCAGGACATGATCGAGCAGGGCGTGCCGATGGGGCATGCGGACACGCACGGTCAATATCGCGAGATCGACACGCAGGAGGACCTCGACCTCGCGCAAAAAGGATGGGGACTATGACGAGCACGCTGCCGCTGTTTCCCGCTTCGGTTGTCGGCTCGTTGCCGCGTCCGCTGCACGTGCGCGAACTGATCGCGAAGCCCTCGTGGGATGAGGCCGACCGGCACGCCATGGATGCCGCGATACGCTACGCCGTGTCGATGCAGGAATTCGCCGGGCTTGACGTCGTCACCGACGGCGAATGGCGCCGCCGCTCCTACATCGGCGTCATCGCGGAGCTCGCGCACGGTTTCACGCTGGAGGTGAATCCCGCCGATGGAAGGCCATGGACCGTCGTCACCGAAAAGCTCGCGCCGAAGGAGCCCGGGTTCATCGCGGCGGAAGCGAGGTTCCTCAAGGACGTCGCGCGCGTCGCGACCAAGATCACGCTGCCTGCGCCCGGGTTACTCGGGGAGCGGCTATGGGATGCCGAGCGATCGAAGAAGGCTTATCCCCGGCGCGAGGATTTCGTGCGCGATTGCGTGTATCCCCTGCGCCGCGAAATCGAGCTCATCCGAAAGATGGGCATCGATATCGTGCAGATCGATGATCCGCATCTGTGCCTGTTCGTCGATCCGATGGTTCGCGGCGACTACGAGAATCCCGATCGCGCCGCCGATTTCGCCGTGGAGATGACCAATGCGTTGGTCGAAGGCTTCACTGGAATCAAGTTCGCCGTGCACTTGTGCCGGCGCGCCGGCGCGCGCGTCCGCGGCGAAAGGCACCATGCCGGAACGTACGGCCCCATCCTGCAGCAGCTCAACCGCCTCAACGTGCACCACCTCACGATGGAGTTCACGGCCGCGGGAGCCGACGACCTCGAAAGCCTGGGGCGGCTACGCGAAGACTTCGAGCTCGGCCTGGGCGTCGTCGACGTGACGCCCGGCGCGAAAGAAGACGTGAACCGCATCGTGAAGCGTGTCGAGCGCGCGCTGCAGCGCGTCGACGCCAAGCGCATCACGCTCAATCCCGATTGCGGCTTCGCTCCGGGCTCGGCCGCGAAGGTCGACATCGACGAGGTCTTCCTGAAGCTGCGCGCGGAGGCCGATGCCGCGCGCGCGCTGCGCGAGCGCCATCGCTGATCGGCACCCTTACACCTGCACGGCATCGTCGATTGGCTCCCTGCGGCGATGATCGCCGATCAGGCGCTCGCGCAGCACCTTCGACAGGTAGTCGATCGCATACACCGCCAGGATCAGCACGATGATGATGAGGCACGCCTCCTGCAGCTCGTAGGCGCGCAGGCGGTCGGCCAGCAGGAAGCCGATGCCCCCCGCTCCGACGATACCGAGGATCGAGGCCGAGCGTACGTTGTGCTCGAACATGTACAGCGTGTTCGAGAGCATCATCGGCAGCACCTGCGGCAAAACCCCGAAGCGAATCCGCTGCAGGCCATTGCCGCCCGCGGCGTTGATGCCGTCGACCTGCTTGCGGTCGAGATTCTCGATCGCTTCCGAATACAGCTTGATGAAGGTGCCTGTTTCGACGATCGCGATCGCCATGATGCCCGCGAGCGGCCCCAGGCCTATGGCGCGGACGAAGATGAGCGCCCAGATCAGGTAATCGAATGAGCGCAGCAGGTCGGCGAAGCGCCGCGTGCCAAGCTGCAGCGGCCGCGACCTCGTCATGTTCTTCGAGGCGAAGAAGCTCAGGGGAAACGCCATCGCCGCACCCAGCAGCGTGCCCAGGAAAGCCATCGCGATGGTCTCGCCCATCACCTTGATGAACATGGGCAGGTGCTCGAATCCCTTGGGCGGGAAGAGTTGCGCCACGACGACCGCCGTGAACTTGGACACGCCGTGCAGAAAGTCCCCGGACAGGAAACCGAACCGATACAGGCAGTAAATGGTGAGCGCCGTCCCGATGCCCCAGAAAAGCCAGGCTCCCACGCGCTCCGACGCCGCGGCCGAGAACATGCGCGGAAAGCGCTTGCGCTCGGCGGCGATGTCGGCTGCGGTGATGTCAGTGCGCAAAGCTCGCCTTGCCGATCGCGCTGTGGCGGAACCGTTCGCTCAGCATGTCGATCACCATGATCGTCGCCACGATGATGAGAAGAATCGCCCCGGCGTCGGCGAAATACAGAAGCTGGATGGAGGTAAAGAGGTCGTGCCCGATGCCGCCCGCGCCGACGAATCCCACGATCGTCGCGCTGCGCACGTTGAGCTCGAGGCGCCAGAACGTATACGACAGGTAGTTCGGCATCACCTGCGGCAGGACCGCGAAGCGCATCTCCTCGAGCCAGTTGCCGCCGGCGGCGCGGATGCCGTCGATGGGCAGCGTGCTGATGTTCTCGTTCACCTCGGCGAAGAGCTTTCCCTGGGCGCCGATCGTATGGACCGTGATGGCGAGGATTCCGGCCAGCGGCCCGATGCCGAACGCGATGATGAAGAGCAGCGCCCAGACGATATCGGGCACGGTACGCGCGATCTCCAGCACACGGCGCGTCACCCAATAGATCAGGTAATGGCGCGCCAGGTTACGGGCGGCGAAGAAGCTGAGGGAGCCGCCGGCGAGCGTTCCCAGAACGGTGGCCAGGTAAGCCATCAACAGCGTGTTGACGAGGCTGTCCAGCCACTTCCAGATGTCCCAGTACCATTCCGAGACGTCGTGGGCAAAGGTTGCCGGCGCGATCGGCGGCACCAGCTTCACCAGGAAGTCCGTGGTTCGCGGAAGGCCTCGGATAAGCGTGACGAGGTCGAACTTCGCCGCGATGCCGGCCGCGACCACGCAAGCGGCGAAGGCCACCGCGAACAACAACGCATGGATCTTCTTCTGCCGCCGGTAGGCGGCGTACTCGCTCTCGAAGCGTGCGGCCGGGCCGCGTGCCTTCGCGATCTCGGCCGGGGCCGCCGTCACTTCGGCTTGCGCCGCCGCGCTTCGCGCTCATCCGCGGCCGCCTGGCACATCAGCTCGTAGTTCTTGTGCGCCACCGGCACCATACCGCTGGTGCGGCCTTGTGCCACCGCCTCGGCCAGCTTCATGTCGTGGTCCTTGAGCGTGACGAAGAGCTTTTCCATGGCCGCGCGCATGTCCGGCGGGATGTCCTTGCGGATCACCACGGGCGGCGAGGGCAGCGGGTCCGATGTCCATACGATGCGGATCTCTTCGCGCTTGAGCAGTCCCTGGTTCATCATCGCGCGCAGATTGCCGATGTTGTCGTTCTTCGACGTCCAGGTGAAGGCGCCGTCGTACGTTCCGCGGAGCACGCCGAGAACGCTCTGCGGGTGGCCGCCGGAAAGCGGGCTCTTGAAGTACTCGTCGACGGGCTTGCCCATCGCGCGGAAGGCGGCCGTCGGGATCAGGTACCCCGAGCCCGACAACGGATCCGTGCGCGCCACGACCTTGCCCTTGAGATCCTCGATCGTCTTGTACGGGCTGTCGGCCTTGACGACGACGACGGCGTTGTAGCCCATGGTGCCATCGGGCTCCTGGGCCGCCACCAAGGGCTCGACGCCGCCTTTGCTGTCCATGTGGGTCTGGCAGTAGCTGAAACCGCTCAACCACGCGAGATGGATCTGCCCTGCAATGAGCGCGTTCATCACCCCGGAGTAATCCGTCGCCTGGTAAAGCTCCCACTTCACGCCCGTTTCCTTCTCGGCGTGCTTGAGGAAGGCATCCATCGATTTGGTCGTCGAGGTCTGGGTTTCGACCGGTATGACGCCGTACTTCACCACCGGATATTTCTTCTGCCATTCCTGCCCTAGCGCGGGGAAGGTCCACGCGGCCAGCACGGTGGCGGATACGACGGCCGCGGTTCGTAGTTGCATTGCGTTCATGACAGGTCCTCTCTAGTCAGTCGTTTCCTGTGTGCACTTCGGTGGGCTGCGCCGTGGGCGCCGATGTCGCGGTGAGGGCGAGCTCGACTTCTTCATCCCCCGGATCGCCACCGCCATAGATTTCGCGTGCGATGGACTCCGTCAACTGCGACGGCGGGCCATCGAAGACCGTGCAGCCCTTGCGCATGCCGATGATCCGATCGCAGTAGTCCTTCGCGGTCTGCAGCAAGTGTAGGTTGCAGATGACCGTTATGCCGTCTTCGCGATTGATGCGGCGCAATGAATCCATCACCCGAGATCGACCCGACGCGCCACGCTTCGCGGAGAATTCCGCGCAGCGCCGCGAGGTACTTGTTCGCCGTAGCTGGCGCGCTGGCGTAACGATCCGCCAGGAGCGCCCGGATGGCGAGCGTGCGGTCGCGATCCGAGAACATCATGAGCAGCGTGGGCAAGGTGGCGTTGTAGCTCACGCGACCCATGAGCACGTTCGCAATGACCGTCAGCCGCGGAACCAGGTTGAACTGCTGGAAGACCATCGCGCAGTGCGCGCGCCATTCCCGCAGCTCTCGCCCCTTGAGCGCGCAAACGTCGATCTCGGAGCCGGAAACGTCGTCGCAAAGGATGCGGCCCGATGAGGCGTCCGCCAGGCGGTTGATCATGCGCAGCAGAGTCGATTTTCCGGCGCCGGAGCGGCCGATGATCCCGATCATCTGCCCCGTCGGGACTTCGAACGTGACGTCGTCGACTGCAACCAGCGGCCCAAACGACTTCGTCAATCGTTCGACTCTAAGCATCGGGGACCCATGTTTCGATCGATGGTGGCGGAAGGGCGCAACCCCTGTCAAGGACGAGACAAGGGCACATCACGCAGGAGAAGCGCGACGAACGGCGCAGACGCTAGCCGCTATTGGCGCAAATAGACGCGGCGCTGGGTGGTGCGCTTCGACTCGGCGCTGGTGCCCTCGGCTTCGGTTCTCAATATGGCCGCGCGTTTGGGCCAACCGGACGGAAGCGACATTTCGATTTTTGCTTCGTAGGCGACAGGAAGCGGCGCGCCACCGGCCAGGCCCACGGTCTTCGGCTCACCATCCCTTTCGTCTTCGTCTCTCGGGGCTTCCGCGGTTTCTGGCTGGGCGGGCGGGCTCGCGAAGGTAACCAACACTTCGTTTTGGCCAGTCGGGCGATAGGTTCGCATCGGGCCGCTTGCCGGCGTGTTGCCGTTGTCCAATTGAAACTCGCGGCCATAAAGGCCGAGAAAGTCCTCGATCTCGGCTGCCGCGAGGCGCCCGTACCAGGCCGCGACGGCGCGGCCATTCCGCGGGACATTCGCGTACCTCGTTGCGTCGTACTTTGCTAGCGGCTGATGGATTCCGAGTGCTGCCTTGCTTGGGTCACGGACATTGGTCTCATCTGGCGTCGGAACGCGGCTGCGACTAGTGGCGTTTCCAAACGATTCGCCACCCACCGACTGAAGGCGCCGCGACAATACCGTGACAAGATCATCTCGATTCTCGATCCGTGCGCGCTGAGTACGAAGGTTGAGCTTGATGGTCAGCGGCAATCCATCGCGCACGGTGGAGGTCAGCAGCTTTTCATACGGCGCGTTGCCGCGAATTCCCCACGGTTCGCGCACCAATTCCAGTTCCGCGTTTTCCATGCGCCGGTGCCAGGTGAAGGTAAGCGCGTCTGCCGTTGATTCGACGGCGGTGATTTCAAGCGTGCCGTTGGACAGAAACTTGGTTTCCTCCTTGCCTCCGACGCGCTCCTTCACGACTTGCTGGACTTGATAGGACTGCTTTTCGCCGGGCGCCCAGGTCGCGCTGGCGCGAAATTTGTCCGGCAAATTTTCCTGGCCGCTGGCAGCGAACGGGGCGAGGGACAAGAGCAGCGCGGCGGCGCCAATTCTGAAGGGATGATTGAGCATGGCTTGTAGATTACGCTGAAGCGCTAATATCTGTCCCATGAGCACTCGCGAAGCCGCACTCCAATCCATCGAGAAGTATTTCGACGACGGCCGCTTCCTCGAGGACCTCGGCCGCCGCGTCGCCATTCCGACCGAGAGCCAGAATCCCGAGCGCCAGGAGAGCCTGCGGCAGTATCTCGAGGAAGAGATGAGCGCCTCGCTCGAGCGGCTGGACTTCGAGTGCAAGGTGTATCCGAACAGCGTGGCGGGACGCGGGCCGTTCCTCATCGGGCAGCGCATCGAAGATCCGCAGCTCCCGACCGTGTTCACCTACGGGCATGCCGACGTGATCCGCGGACAGGATGCGTCGTGGCGCGAGGGCCTCTCACCGTGGAAGGTGCGCGTCGAGGGCGAGCGTATCTACGGGCGCGGCACGGCCGACAACAAGGGGCAGCACACGATCAATCTCGCGGCGCTGGAAACGGTGATGCGCGCGCGCGGCGGCAAGCTCGGTTTCAATCTCAAAGTGCTGCTCGAGACCGGTGAGGAAGTCGGCTCGCCCGGATTGAAGGTGTTCTGCGAAGCGCACAAGGAGGAGCTGCGCGCCGACGTGCTGCTCGCCTCCGACGGTCCGCGACTTCAGCCGGCGCGGCCGACGCTCTATCTCGGGACGCGCGGTGCGATGAATTTCGAGATGACTGCGGATTTTCGCGCGGGCGGCCATCACTCGGGCAACTGGGGCGGCCTGATTTCGAATCCCGGCATCGTGCTCGCGCATGCCATTGCTTCGATCACCGACGCGCGTGGTTCCATTCGCGTGCCCGAGTGGCGGCCGACCACACTCACGCCCTCGGTGCGCGTGGCGTTGAAGGATCTCGTGATCGATGGCGGCGAGGACGGTCCCGCGGTCGAGCCCGATTGGAGCGAGCCCGGCCTCACGCCGGCCGAGCGCGTCTTCGGCTGGTGCAGCTTCGAGGTGCTCGCGTTCACCTGCGGCAATCCCGATCGCCCGGTGAACGCGATTCCGCCGCGCGCGGTAGCGTATTGCCAGCTTCGGTTCGTGGTCGGTGTACAGCCTGAAGACATCCTCCCCGCGCTGCGTCGCCACCTCGACAAGCACGGATTCGAGCGTGTCACGGTGAAGCCTTCGCGCGAGGAGTGTCTTGCAGCAACGCGCCTCGACCCCGATCATCCCTGGGTCCGTTGGGCGGCCGCTTCGGTTGAGAAGACCACGGGCAAGAAGCCCGCGGTGCTGCCCAACCTGGGCGGATCGCTACCGAACGACGTCTTCGCGGAGACGCTTGGGTTGCCCACGGTTTGGGTACCCCACTCCTACGCCTCGTGCTCGCAGCACGCGCCGAACGAGCACTTGCTCGCGCCAGTCGCGCGCGAAGGCCTGAGGATGATGACGGGTCTTTGGTGGGACCTCGGCGACGGGAAAGCGCTACCCGAGCGGAAGCCTACATCCGGTCATAGAACAGCACATTGTTGACGGCCTCGCCCTTGGCATTCTTGCCCGTTACCTTGGCGGTGAAACTCTTGCCGTCTTTCGCGTACTCGCGGCGGATCGTGGACACCACCTTGCCGTCCTTCTTGGTGATGCGCTCGACGGTCCAGGCGTCGATGCGGCGCGTCGACGTGGCATCGGCGACGTTGGATCCCTTGAGGGGGATGTCCTTGCCGTCATAGCTCGCCGTGTACTCCGTCGCCGTGGGTTTGCCCTCGGCATCGACTCCCTTGGCGGAATACTTGACCCCGTTGCCCGCGGCTTCCATGGTGACCGTGTTGCTCTTGGGCGCCGGGCCCGGGTTGTACTTCGACTTTTCTACATTGAGCTTCCAAGTCCCCAACTCCGGGTTCTTCGTCGCCTGTGCCGATGCGCCGACCGCGAGAACCGCCAGGGCCAATCCAAGAAGCGCGCTCTTCAGTATTGATTTCATGAAACCTCCCCTTATTGATCGTTGGCGTGCCGCGCTAGGATACGCCTCGCTCTAGAATGGCGCGGGAGAGGGAATCGATGGGCGTCCTGTCGGGAGTGAGGATCGTGGAGGTCGCCGGCATCGGGCCGGGGCCGTTCTGCGGAATGCTGCTCGCCGATCTCGGCGCGGAGGTGATTCTCGTCGAGCGTCCCGGTGCGAGCGGCGTGACCGACATCGGCGCGGCCGCGATCTTTCACCGCGGCAAGCGCTCGATCGTGCTCGATCTCAAATCGGCGAGCGGCAGGCAAGTCGCCCTGCGGTTGATTGAAACCGCCGACGGCCTCATCGAGGGCATGCGACCCGGCGTGATGGAAAGGCTCGGGCTCGGACCGGACACCTGCATGGAGCGCAATCCGCGCCTCGTCTACGGACGCATGACGGGTTGGGGGCAGAACGGACCGCTCGCGCGCGCCGCGGCGCACGACAACAATTACCTCGCCCTTTCCGGCGCGCTCTGGTACGCGGGCAACGCCGGCGATCCGCCGGTCACGCCGCCGACGATCGTGGGCGATCTCGGAGGCGGCGCCCTCTATCTCGCGGTCGGTTTGCTCGCCGGAATCCTGAGTGCGCGGTCCACGAGCAAGGGCACGGTCGTGGACGCCGCCATCGTCGACGGCTCAGCGCACCTCATGAATATCCTCCTCGCCTTCAAGGCCACGGGACAGTTCTCGATCGAACGCGGCAAGAGCCTCCTCGACGGCCCGCATTGGTTCGCAACGTACCGCTGCGCGGACGGCAATTTCATTACCGTCGGGGCGCTCGAGCCGCAATTCCGTGCACTGTTACTGCAGAAGCTCGGGCTCGATGGCGATCCCGCATTCGCGGACGGCTACGACGCAAGCCGCTGGCCCGCTCTCAAGAGACGATTCGCCGAGATCTTCGCGACCCGTACGCGCACCGAGTGGTGCGAGCTGCTCGAGGGTACCGACGCGTGCTTCGCGCCGGTGTTGAACCCCGAGGAGGCCGCGCGTCATCCCCACAACGTGGCGCGAGCGATCTACAGCGAGCGCGGCGGCATGCTGCAGGCCAATCCAGCGCCGCGCTTCTCCGGTGCGAACGCGAATCCCGGACCGATTCCGTCGCGCGGCGAGCATACCGACGAGATCCTCGAGCTGGCAGGCTATTCGCGAGCCCAGATCGAGGCACTGCGTGCTGAAGGAGCGATTGCGTGACCGGTCAACTACCGACTACGGCGCAAGCCGAGGGCGACCAGCCGCTGGAGTAGTCGCTCTTTCACGCCACGCGGCGCCGAGAGTCCCATGCGCGCGATCGCGGCAGTTTCCGCGGGCGTCGATTCGCCGCCGCCCAGGGCGTGCGCCAGCGCGAGCCGCTGCCACCCAGTCGAGTGGCGCTTGAGCCAGCGCAGCGCCGGGATGAGTCTGAGCTCGTCGGCATCGAAATCGGTGCCGAGCGGAAACTCGGGCAGCAGCCCAAGCGGCGCGAGCCTCTGCGCAATGTTCTCGGGGGTATTGCCGCGCGCTACATCTGGAATGCACCAGTCGCGCGGTAATTTGCCTGCGGCCTTCGCCTGCGCGACGAGCCCGTCCTGGAAGCGCGCGTCGGCGATGCCGATGAGCGCAGCGGCGACCTCGGCGTCGGTACGCCCGCGCAGGTCGGCGATCCCGTACTCGGTGACGACGATATCGCGCAAGTGCCGCGGGATCGTCGCGTGTCCATAGTTGAAAACGACGTTCGATTCCACCTTGCCGCCGGATTCGCGTGTCGCGCGCAAGAGCAGGATCGAGCGCGCGCCCTCCAGCTCGTGCGCCATGGCGACGAAGTTGTACTGCCCGCCCACGCCGCTCACGACGCGCCCGTCGGCGAGAGCGTCGGAGACCGCGGCCCCGTACAGCGTCACCATCATGCAGATGTTGATGAAACGCGCGTCGTGGCGCTGGCGGCGCACCAGGGCTTCCTCGCCGAACATGTCGTTGATGCGCAAGACCGAGGTCATCAGGATGCGAGCGCGCTCGGCATCCGACATCTTGCAGAGCGTCTCGTAGAACGCTCTCGGGCCGAGGAAGAACGCGGCCTGCAGGACGGGACCCGCATCGCCTTCCGCGGGGCGCCGGATCACGCCCGCGCGCATCAGCTCCATCATTCCCCACGTGAACATCTCGCTCGACCCGAAGAGACCGAGCGCGAAAGGTGCCGAGCCGCCTTCGGCCTTGACGAGCGGCGACCAGCGCTCGATGCCGATCGCCTTCGTGAGTGCCGCGAAGGATTCGGTCGCGACGTGGCGCTGGCGCAGCCAGTGCGCGACCGCGTCTCCGAGCGAGCCGATGCCGAGCTGGAGCGTGCCGCCGTCCCTCACGAGCGATGCGGCGTAGGCGCCGATCGCGTGATCCGCGGGCTCGATCGCGGGGCACGGGATGCCGAAGAGCGGATGCTCGAATTGCGGCGCGTCCACGACGACGTCGAAGTAATCCGCGGCGACCTCGGCATCCGCGCCCATGAAAGGCAGCTTCCGATTGACCAGCGCCGCGACGACGCACGGCTCGCCACGGGCGCGGATCGCCTTCACCACTTCGTCGGTCAAGTCCGGGTTGCAGCTCAAGCTGAAGCGCCCGCCCTTCTCGGCGACCATCACGAGCACGGCATTCACGCCGCGCCGGAGCATGTCGCGCGCCGCGTGCGTGTAGTTGCTGCTGACATAGTTCTGCTGGGCGCGCGGGGTGCCGAGCATCGAGCCCGGACGGAAATAGAACTCGATCAGCTCGATGTGGGGCGGCATCGTGCCGGCACGCAGGTCGCGCAGGTAATCGAGCTCGGGAACGCCCGCGAACGCGCGCGCGAGAAACGGATCGAGGAAGCGCTTCTCGAGATCGCCCGATGCCCGCGGCATTTCGAGCGAAAGCGCCGTGAGGATCGACAGGCGCTTCTTCGGGTCGCCCTTGACGCGCGAGTAGAGCGCGTTCAACAGGGGAACGGGCTTGCCCAGCCCAAGGGGCGTCGCGCACACGATGCGCTCCCCCGTACGCGCGACGATCGCGTCGACGGCACTCTCGAGGTCGGTCGTGCGCAGAGTGTCCAATTGGCACTTGGAGATTGTGGATAAGCCAGCGATTGTGCCTTCGATGCGGGGCTTTATCCACATTGCGTTTTTCGCCGGATTTTCGCTCTTGCGGGGCGATTTGCCGAGGGTAGACTCTTCCTATGCCTCTCAAGACCACCGCGGGAAATCACGGCGAAGTCGCAAAGGGCCGCGGTTCGCCCATCAATCCCGAAGGCCGTTTCGAAAAGTGGGGACGTGAAGCGGCAGACGACGGCTGGTTCCAGGAAGCGCCCGACGAGCCCGCGAAGCCCAAGACCGTCGTGACTATCGAGCGCGTGAAGACCATCATCACGCGCAACGATTCCCCCGACATCGGATTCGATCGCTCGATCAATCCGTATCGGGGATGCGAGCATGGCTGCTCGTTCTGTATGAGCGGCGACACACCCATTCTGATGGCAGACGGGAGGACCAAACCGCTATCGGAGGTTCGTGTCGGCGACGAGATTTATGGGACAAGGCGCAGTGGTTTCTATCGCCGGTACGTGAAGTCGCGAGTCCTGGCGCACTGGAGCAGCATCAAGCCCGCCTATCGCACGACGCTCGAGGACGGCACGACCTTGGTCATGAGCGGCGATCATCGCTTTCTAACTGAGCGCGGGTGGAAGCATGTCACGGGAGCCATGGCGGGAGCCGAGCAGCGACCGTACCTCACGGTCAACAACAAGCTCATGGGCACTGGGACATTTGCTGAAGGGCCAATGGAGAGCGACACGTATCGCCGAGGCTATCTCTGCGGGATCCTCAGGGGTGACGGGTCGCTGAAGAAGTACAAGCACGATCCGAGGCCGGGTCGCACAGTCGACGAGCAGTACGCATTTCGATTGGCAATGTGCGATGCGCAAGCGCTCCTGAGGGCACAAGACTACCTCCTGGATTTCGGTGTTTCCACGCAGGAGTGGCAATTCCTCGCCGCGACCGCAAACCATCGCGCTGTGCATGCCATCGGAACAAGATCAGCGCCGAAGTGGCAAGCGATACGCGAGTTGATTGCCTGGCCGGCGACTCCCACTCGGGATTGGTCACTGGGCTTTCTCGCGGGAATCTTCGATGCAGAGGGGAGCTTCAGCCAAACCGTATGGCGTCTGAACAACACCGATCCCGAACTCATCGACTGGGTCGCGAAATCCCTCGGCATGTTGGGATTCTCATATGTTGTCGAGCACCAAACTCGCGGCGCTCACAAGCCGATCCAGACTGTCAGGCTAAAGGGCGGCTTGCGCGAGCACCTGCGCTTCTTCCACACCGTCTGCCCCGCAATCACGCGCAAGCTGAACCTCGAAGGCCAGGCCATCAAGAGCGACGCCAAGCTGCGCGTAGTGAGCATCGAGCCGCTCGGGAAGGCGATGCGCCTCTACGACATCACCACGGAAACCGAGGACTTCATCGCCAACGGCGTAGTGAGCCATAACTGCTACGCACGCCCGAGCCACGCTTACCTTGGGCTCTCACCGGGAATCGATTTTGAGACGCGCCTCTTCGCGAAGACAAATGCCGCCGAGAAACTTCGCGAGGAGCTCGCCAAACCAAGCTATCGAGTCGAGCCGATCGCAATCGGCGTCAACACCGATGCGTACCAGCCCATCGAGCGCGAGTACAAGATCACGCGCTCGATCCTCGAAGTGCTGGAAGAGACGCGGCATCCGGCCTACCTCATCACCAAGTCGGCGCTCATCGAGCGCGACATCGATGTCCTCGCCTCGCTCGCTCGGCGAGAGCTGGTGAGCGTAACGATCACAATTGTCACGCTAGACCATGAAATCTCGCGGCACCTCGAGCCGCGCACGACGGCGCCTGCGCGGCGGCTCAAGGCGATCGAGAAACTCACCGCTGCGGGCATTCCCGTCAACGTGAACATCGCGCCGGTGATCCCCTTCCTCACCGATTCGGAGCTCGAGGCGATCATGGAAGCCGCAGCGAAGGCGGGGGCGCGCAGCGCTGCGTACACGCTGCTTCGCCTGCCGTGGGAAGTGAAGGACATCTTCCGGGCCTGGCTCGACGCGCACTATCCGTTGAAGGCGGAGCACGTCATGTCGCGGGTACGGGACATGCGCGGCGGGCGGGACAACGATCCCAACTTCGGGTCCCGGATGCACGGACAAGGAGAGTTCGGTGAACTCCTCCGCCAGCGCTACCGCAAGGGCCTCACGCGTTTCGGCCTCGACCGGCCCATGAAGGAGCTGGATTGCAATCTCTTCGTCCCGCCCTCACTTTCAGGGCAAAGCCGCCTTTTTTAGTCGCCGACCAACTCGGCGCGGCCGTACTCCATCGGGGCGAAGCGCGAACGGTATTCGGCCGGCGTCATGCCGGTATGGCGCCTGAAGAGCTCACGGAAGAAGCCGAGGTCCGTGTAACCGACCCGCTCGCTCACCTCCCGCACCGGCAGCGCGTCCTTTTCGAGCATGTCGCGCGCGGCGGAGATCCGAAGCATCTGCGCGTACTCGCCTGGCAGGCGGCCTGTCGCCGCCTTGAATCGGCGGATGAAGGTACGCGGGCTCATCGCGGATCGCTTCGCGAGCGCTTCGATGCCGACATCGTCGCGGAAATGCACGCGCAGATGCTCCTCGGCCTTGCGGATGCGGGTGTCGGCGTGGGGACGCGAAATCGGCACGATCGAGTACCCGGACTGGCTGGTGCGTGGCAGCCCCACGAGCAAGGCCTTCGCGCACTTGAGCGCGATGTCGTGTCCGCAGAATTTCTCCACCAGGTACAGGCTGATGTCGATGGAGGCGTACACGCCGCCGCTGCAGCAGATGCGCCCGTCCTCGGTCACGAAGTGCTCGGGTCGCCAGCGCACATTGGGATAGCGCTCGCGAAGCGCGCCCACCACGCCCCAGTGTGTCGTCGCCTCGCGGCCGTCCATCAACCCGGTTTCCGCGACGTATGCCGCCCCCGAGCACACGGCCGCGAGGTACGCACCCTGGTCGTGCATCTTCTTCAGCCAGGAGATGATCGCGGTGTGCCGCATGATCTTCTCCTGCAGGTCCCACCCCGAGGCCGAGATCACGACGATGTCGGTGCGGCGAACATCCTCCAGCGCGCATTCGGGCTTGATACCGAGGTTGCAGAGGCTCTTCACCATGCGCCCGCCGGGCGAGGCGACCCTCACCCGGAAGCGCGGCTCGTGCGGCTCGCCCTTGAGCCAATTCCACAGCAGGCCGGCGGAATGGAAGACCTCGAGGGGACCGATCGCGGTGGAGGCATAGCCTCCATCGAGCAGGACGACGGTGACGTCGATCGGGCGTGCCCGCTTCATTTGCACGTCACGTTCGAGCGGGCAACATCAGCTGGCCGTGAGCGGCTCGATGACCGTTCGCACCTCGGTCACGTTGTTCGCGGGGAAACCGCTCGCCTCGGCGTGCTTCATTACTGTCTCGGCGCTGTCGGCGAGATAGACGCAGAACGTCTTGTCCTTGACCACATACGAGTGCTCCCAGGTGAGCTTTCCGGGGAACTTGGCGATCGCCGCGTTGGACTTGGCGGCCGCCTCCCGAAGCTCGCCCGGAGCCAGGTTGTGCACGCCGGGCAGGTCGCGTTCGATCACGAATCGTTTCATTGCGCTTCTCCATCAGTGGGTTGGTAGAAGCGCCACTATCCTCCGGGTAGGGGCTTGAAGGCAGTGGCAATAATGCCAATCTACCATGGTATTCCTGACAAGCGATTCAACCCCTTATAATTGGACACAATGTCCGCGATGCCCGTCACGCTGGAGGACAAGTACACCCTCGCCTCCGGCCGAGTCTTCCTCACCGGTACCCAGGCGCTCGTGCGCCTCGCCATGATCCAGCGGGAGCGCGACCTCGCCGCGGGCCTCAATACCGCTGGCTTCATCTCCGGTTATCGCGGCTCTCCCCTCGGAGGCTTCGACCAGGCGCTGTGGAAGGCGAAGAAGCACCTCAAGGAGCACCACATCCACTTCCAGCCGGGCGTGAACGAGGAGCTCGCCGCGACGGCCGTGTGGGGATCGCAGCAGGTCGGGCTCTTCGAAGGGCCGAAGTACGACGGCGTCTACGCCATGTGGTACGGAAAAGGGCCCGGCGTCGATCGATCCGGCGACGTCTTCAAGCACGCGAACGCCGCCGGTACCGCGAAGAACGGTGGCGTTCTCCTCCTTGCCGGCGACGACCACGCGTGCAAATCCTCCACGCTCCCTCACCAGAGCGAGCATGCGTTCGACGCGGCGATGATCCCCGTCCTGTATCCGACAGGCGTGCAGGAGCTCATCGAGCTCGGCCTGCACGGATTCGCGATGTCGCGGTATTCAGGCTGCTACGTTGCCTTCAAGGTGGTTTCGGAGACGGTCGATACATCCGCCTCGATCCAGATCGATCCGGACAGCCCGCGCATCGTGCTCCCCGAGGATTTCCAGCTTCCGCCCGGCGGCGTGAACATCCGCTGGCCCGACGCGCCGATGGAGCAGGAGCTTCGCCTGCAGCACGACAAGATCTACGCCGCGCTCGCCTATTGCCGCGCCAATCGCTTGAATCGCATCACCATCGATTCGCCCAAGCCGCGGCTCGGCATCATCGCCTCCGGCAAGAGCTATCTCGATGTCCTGCAGGCCCTCGAGGATCTCGGCATCGATCCGCGGCACGCGGCCGAGATCGGCATCCGCCTCTTCAAGGTCGGCATGCCCTGGCCGCTCGAGCCCAACGGCGTGCGCGAATTCGCGCGCGGCCTCGACGAGATCCTGGTCGTCGAGGAAAAGCGCCAGCTGATCGAATACCAGATGAAGGAGCAGCTCTACAACTGGCGCGACGAGGAGCGCCCGCGCGTGATCGGCAAGTACGACGAGCACGGCGAATGGGAAGTCGATCGCAGCGAGTGGCTGCTGCCCGCGGCCGGCGAGCTCACGCCGGCGATGGTCGGGCGCGTGATCGCCAAGCGCATCGCCAAGTTCTACACCTCGCCCATCATCGAGGCGCGGCTCAAGTTTCTTGTAGCGAAAGAGGCGGCGCTGGCCCTACCACGCCCCAGAGTTTCTCGAATTCCCTACTACTGCTCGGGGTGCCCGCACAACACGTCGACGCGGGTGCCGGAGGGTTCGAAAGCGCTCGCGGGGATCGGCTGCCACTACATGGCGATCTGGATCCGCCCGGAGGAAACGATGACCTTCACCCAGATGGGTGGCGAGGGCGCTCCCTGGATCGGCATTTCCCCGTTCACCGAAATGAAGCACGTGTTCGCGAATCTCGGAGACGGGACGTACTACCACTCGGGATTGCTCGCGATTCGCGCCGCTGTGGCCGCGAACGTGAACATGACCTACAAGATCCTCTTCAACGACGCGGTGGCGATGACCGGTGGACAGCCCGTGGACGGACCGCTCAGCGTA
>Ga0209131_1001354_pt1 | contig 16965 bp, 18 predicted proteins | sample GraSoi_2013_40cm_FD_185826 | JGI IMG/M metagenome (GOLD analysis project Ga0209131, IMG submission 185826) | Grasslands soil microbial communities from the Angelo Coastal Reserve, California, USA - Sample 9_17_2013_40cm (SPAdes) (version 2) | ecosystem: Environmental > Terrestrial > Soil >...
CGCCACGCGTATTGTCGATTGGCTGGTGCGCGGCGACATGGTGGAACGGATTAACGATCCTAATGACCGGCGCATTGTCCGTGTGGGCATGAGCAAGACCGGGCGTGAGTTGTACGAGAGCGGTATGGCTTATAACAAACAAAGGATTGGTAATTTGCTGAGGGATTTTTCAAGCGACGAACGGGCTCAGCTATTAAAACTAATGAATAAATTATTCGACTCGCTTGCCAGTGAAAATGAAGGCCAAAAACAAAGGAGTATTTCATGAGACGCTTTAGAGCATTGATAAAAAAAGAAATGATCCATATGTTGCGCGACCCGCGCACATTGATCTTTATCTTCATGATGCCCATTATGCAATTGTTGCTGCTTGGTTATGCCAATAACACTGAGATCAAGCATGTGCCTACCGTGGTCTTCAACCAGGATAATTCCAAAGCCAGCCGTGCGTTATTAGATGCGTTTCAGGCGACGGATTACTTTTCGTTCGATTATGCTGTATATAGTCAACAGGAAGTATATAGCCTGATCGCGGGCGGTAAGGCCAAGGTCGGCATTATTATCCCGCCAGATTTCAGCCAGAACATTACGACACGAAAAAATGCGGATGTATTGGTTTTGCTTGATGGCGCAGACCCAACTATTGCAAGTGCGGTGATGTCTGCTGCAGCGTTGGCGGGGCAAGCGCACGGGGCGAACGTGCGTTCACAACAACTTACCCTTCAGGGTCCTGTGGGAAGCAATTCAATACCCGTAGATATCCGGACGAACGTTTTGTACAACCCTGATCTGTTGGGTAGTTACAATCTCGTGCCTGGTTTGATCGCGATGATTCTGTTCCAGACCGCTACGAGTCTCACTGCTCTTGCCATCGTGAAGGAACGCGAACGCGGCACTATCGAACAGTTGATCGTTACGCCGATCCGCAGTTGGGAATTGATCGTCGCAAAAATTATCCCCTACATCCTTGTATCATTTGCAAATACAGTTTTGATTATGGCAGTCGGCACATTCCTTTTCGGGGTCCCATTAAGGGGAAGTCTGATCCTGTTGTTCGGGCTTGTTGGTTTGTATTTACTCCCAACCCTTGGTCTGGGACTCTTGATCTCCACTGCGGCAAAAACGCAACAACAAGCGCAGCTCATGACCATGCCTATAATGCTGCCGTCCATGATGTTGTCAGGCGTCTTCTTTCCGATTTCATCGTTGCCTTTGTTCCTGCAATTCGTAAGCAATCTTTTGCCGCTCACATATTTTATTTACATCCTGCGCAGTGTACTCGTCAAAGGGGTAGGGATTGAATTGATCATCCCGCAAATTGTTGCATTAACTATTTTCGCAATTGTCTTGCTTGGCTTGGCAGCCGGGCGATTCCAAAAAACATTAGATTAATTTTTTCAGGAGTATTTTCATGTCTCTAAAGCTTACACGTTCCCAAATATTAATGATCGTAGTTTTCCTCGCTGCAGCGATTTATTTCGGTTTTCGCGTGGTCGCAAACAAGGATGATGGAAAGCTGCGTGCATCTGGCACCATTGAAGCAGTTGAAGTGAATGTCTCGCCTGAAACATCCGGTAAAGTCAAGGAAGTTTTGGTCGATGAGGGTCAGGCTGTAAAGTCGGGTGATCCGGTTCTTAATCTGGACGATAGCCTGATGGTTGCCCAACGTGCCGTTGCTTCAGCTCAGCTGGATACTGCCAATGCAGGCGTATTGTCCGCTCAAAACGCTTTGAATACTGCCAAAGCCCAATATCAAATTACATTGGAAACAGCGCTGGCACAGGACAAAAACTCGCGCTTAAAGGATTGGTTCTCACAAACTCCAGGACAATTTGATCAACCCACCTGGTACTTTACCCGCCTCGAGCAGATCCAATCTGCGCAGAATCTAGTGGATTTGAATCAAAAGGCATTGGACGATGCTCAAGCTAATCTGACAAAGGTTACTCAGGCTGTCGGCCAAGCTGATTTTCTCCAGGCTGAAAAGCGCCTTCTGGACGCACGTCTCGCATATACGATAGCCAAAACCGTTAACGACCGGACGCAAAATGCAAACACCTCACAGACCCCAAAAGGAATCTATAACCTTACTCACTGTGGAACCAATCAAGGCTATCAGTTAACCAGTGCGCAATTGACAAACCAGGTCTACAGCTGTGGACAGGATCCGAATCTTGCAATTGCAGGCACAGACTTATATAACAGTGCGCAAGGCGAGTTAACCAGTGCGCAAGTTGCTTATAATAATCTGCTCAATACCCAGGCTGGTAATGATATGCTTCAGGCGCGTGCGAATGTGTCTGTGGCTCAAGAAAAATATTATGCATCCCTCGATTTATTGCATAGCCTGCAATCTGGTGATCAATCTGAAGGTGTAACTGCTGCGAAGGGCGCGATGGAACAGGCACAAACTGTAGTGGACCAAGCTAAGAAGAGTTCCCAACAAGCGCAGGCAAACCTGAACTTGCTCGACGCCCAAATGAAGAAGTTGCGAATTTGTTCAGCCGGGCGCCGCCGCTATTACCATGGCTAATCTCAATGAGTTGACCATTACAGTGTATGTGCCTGAAGACCGTTATGGCGAGATTCATCTTGGACAAACTGTTGATGTAACTGTTGATTCTTTCCCTGGCGAAACTTTTACTGCTACTGTTTCAAATATTGCAGATCAGGCTGAATTTACCCCGCGCAATGTACAAACTGTATCAGGCCGAAGCGCCACCGTTTATGCGGTCAAGCTAAAAGTCAGTGATCCTACTGGCAAACTTAAAATTGGTATGCCTGCAGATGTTGTGTTTGTAAAATAAAATGACCAATGAAATATTGCTCGAAACTGAAAATTTAGTCAAAACCTTTGGCGATTTTCGTGCTGTAGATGGACTCAACTTGCGAGTTCATGCAGGCGAGATGGTGGGGCTGGTCGGTCCAGATGGTGCTGGCAAGACCACGGCCATCCGTCTGATGGTTGGCGCGCTTAAACCCACAAGTGGTATGGTCCGCGTAGCTGGCTTTGAAGTCCCTGCGCAGGTGGAAAAAGCGCGTGAACAAATTGGTTATCTTGCTCAACGCTTTGGTTTATATGGCGACCTGAGTGTTCAGGAGAACATTGAATTCTTCGGCGAGGTCTTTGATATCCCGATGGACGAACTGAAGGTGCGTGCCGCCGAGTTATTGAACTTTGCAGGCTTGGGTGACTTTACAGATCGCCCGGCAGCAGCGCTTTCAGGCGGCATGCAGAAAAAACTTGGATTGGCCTCCGCGCTTGTTCATCGTCCCAAAGTGCTTTTATTAGATGAGCCTACTGGTGGCGTAGACCCGGTTGCACGTCAGGAGTTTTGGCATTTGCTGATTACACTGCTGCGTGGCGGCTCAGCAGTTTTGGTCAGCACGCCTTATATGGATGAAGCTATGCGCTTCAATCGTGTGATCTTTATGAACCACGGACGTGTACTCACTCAAGGCGCGCCGCGTGACCTCATGAAAAGGCTTGAGGGCCGCATCCTTGAATTGGATGCGGATGATCAGATGGCAGCTAAGCAGATTGCTATGGATGATCCAGAAGTTGAGGATGTTCACACCTTTGGGAATCATCTACACTTGCGCGTTAGCTCTGCTGATGGACCGACGCAACGCATCCCAGCCAAGCTGAAGTCTGCCAATATTCCAATGACACATCTTGTCCCTGTGCCAGCGACATTGGAAGATGTCTTTATTCATCTAATAGAAACGGAAGGAGCAGAATATGAACGATCTAATCCTGCCGCTTGAAGTTCAAGGATTGACCAAGAAGTTCGGTGACTTCACTGCCGTTGACCATGTCTCATTTACGGTTCAGCCTGGAGAAGTCTTTGGATATCTTGGCCCGAATGGTAGCGGGAAGACAACCACCATCCGCATGTTGTGTGGTTTATTGTCTCGCACCGAAGGTACCGCCAGTATTCTGGGCTTGGATGTTTTCAACAATCCCGAAAAGATCAAACCGCTGATCGGTTATATGTCGCAGAAGTTTTCACTCTATGATGATCTGACTATATTGGAGAATCTCCAGTTCTATGCAGGTGTCTATGATGTGCCTGTATCGCACGAGAAAAAACGCATCGATGAAATTCTGCATCTCGCAGGGTTGGAGCAGCGAACTTCATCTCCCACTGTTGAATTATCTGGCGGCTGGAGACAACGCCTCGCACTTGGCTGTGCCATAGTCCACAGCCCAAAGCTTTTATTTCTCGACGAACCCACCAGCGGTGTTGACCCAGTTGCCCGCCGCATATTTTGGGATTTGATCTACGAGATGGCTGCTAAGGGTACCACCATCTTCATCACCACGCATTACATGGATGAAGCCGAGCATTGTAATCGTGTGGCTTTCATGTATCGCAGCAAATTGATGGCGTTGGACACTCCTGCGGCATTGAAGTCCACCTATTTGCATGGCGCCGCATGGGATCTGGCGGCGACACCTCTTTTGGAAACCGTTGACGAGTTGAGTCAGACGGAAGGCGTCGCCCAAGCCAGTTTGCATGGCGATCGCGCGCATGTTATCCTGGATGCAAATCAATGGTCGGTCCAAAGTCTGACAAAATATCTGGCTGGCAAAGGGATCACCGTGAATTCGATCGAAACGGTTCAATCCACGTTGGAGGATGTGTTCACCTTACTGGCGCATCGCGGCAAGACCGGCGAACCTGCTTAAATCAGAAGAGCGAGACCGTAGGTCTCGCTCTTCTTTTCTTGACTCTACCCCTTGGGGAGAATGTATACTGTCGGTATGAATCAGCCAAAGGATTTGTTCTCGATAGGCAACTTTGCCAACCTGACCAGACTCTCGAGCAAAGCATTACGGCTCTACGATGAATTGGACATTCTCAAACCGCTGCATATCGACCCCAATCTGGCTACCGTTACTATGGCGTTGACCAACTCTCGAGCGCGCATGATCCGGAGCATGCGCGATATGGATATGCCGCTTGCCACCATTCGAAGGGTGCTCGCGGTCTTGCCAGTCTCTCAGGCGCAGGCTGAATTATTGTTGCGCCAATATCTTGAGATGCGCGAACATCAAATTGAACAGATCCGATTGCTGGCTCGTCAATTTACCCAACAATTAAAACCGGAGGCAAATAAAATGAGTCTTGAAGTGGAAGTAAAGGAAATCCCTACGCAACAGATCATCAGCATTACCCGCCGTCACACCGTGGACGGACTTGGCAAACAGGAAGAACAGGATATCGGCACGTTATTTTCGCTGGCGAATGATCATGGCGCACGTACGCTTGGAGCGCCATTCGGCATCTATCACGGAGCTGTCAGCGAAACGGAGGACGGTCCGGTGGAGACTTGTCTCGCTGTGGAAGGCCGGGTGGAAGGACGAGGTGACATCGAAGCGAAAGCAGCTCGAGGGTGGAAAGGCTGCCTGCGTCGTCATCACTGGCGACCAATGTCACTATCCTGAACTACTTGGTGCCTACGATGCCGCCGCGGATTGGATCCAAAAGAACGGCTTTGAAACGACCCAGCCGCCTCGCGAAGTCTGGTACACAGGACCCGGCCCCGATGCCAAGTGGGAGATCGTCTGGTTGTTTAAATAAAAAATTCACTTTAGTGACCACTAAGGAGTACAAATGACAACCATCGGTAAACCCAAAATCGATACGCGACCCAAACAAATCTACATGGGCATTCGCACCATTGCGCCTTTCAAAGGCATGTCCAAAGTGATTGGCAGGATCGCGGATGAATTGAATAAATGGGTGGATGAGAATAAGATCAAAACAGCGGGTCCACCCTTTCTGCGCTTCCATGTCATTGATATGCGCGGGTTCATGGATATCTCATTCTGTGTTCCTGTCCGCAAAGCATTACCCGATGACGGCGACATCAAAGCCGACGTGATTCCAGCGGGACGGTATGCGAGTCTCATTTATTCGGGTGGTGGCATCTCTGGGAACCGCGCCTTGATCGAATGGGTGCGCGCCAAGGGCATGGACTTCGACCGCTGGGACACCGAACAGGGCGATAACTTTCGCGGGCGTTACGAAACCTATCTCACCGACCCAAAGATCGAGGCGCGCAAGTCAAGATGGAAGATCGAAGTAGCGATCAAGCTGGCGGATAAATAATCGATGGTGCACATTGTAGAGGTGGAGCATTGCTCCGCCCCTACAAAATATACCAAACTCTAATAAACTTCCATAAAAGTCCGTGCTACAATTTTTCCATCATGAAAACTGCACGACCTCCCTGCTAATTTAATTCCCGAGTGGGACAAAGCTTTCACAAGACCCACTGGGTCTGTTTTGTATTCCCCCTAACCCGTAAAAAACCTACACCTGACGACCTCGACGGTGCCTGATCCGTAAGGAGCCGTCTATTTTCGTTTAAGCCCAACGCGCGTGCCCCGCCCACTCCGATCTGTCTCTATTCAACCCTTTAGACAGATTGGAGGTTTCTCATGGAAACAATTCGGGGCAAAGCGTCCCTTGATTTGGATTTAAATGGATTAACAAAAAGACTTGCAAACTACAACCGCATCATCCTGGACCTAGGAACGGGCGACGGCCGCTATGTGCATACTCTCGCCGAAAGGAATCCGCACTGGTTCGTCATCGGCGTGGACTCGTGCCGCGAAAACCTGCGCGAATATTCTCGGACGAAGCTGCCAAACACACTCTTTGTCATCGCCAGCGCACAGGAACTGCCGCATGAATTAAACGGGCTGGTCTCACACATCACCATCAACTTCCCGTGGGGCAGCTTGCTGAAAAGCTTATTGGATGGTGACCCGGGGTTACTGTGCGGACTCAAAGCCACAGCTTGTACACGCGCAAGCCTGACTGTCCGTTTGAATGGTGGTGCTCTGGCAGAACAAGGCTGGTCGCTGGAAGCGGGAGTCGAACAGATTTACAACAATCTTATTCAAGCCGGTTGGCATTTAAAGAGTCCGGTGCTTATGAAGGCAGAAGCATTACGCGGATTTTCCACCACGTGGGCAAAGCGACTCGCTTTTGGGCGCGATCCGCGCGCGATGACAATGAGTGGGGATATAAAATAACAAAGCGGGTCACGTCATTGACGTGACCCGCAAATTTTTACTTCAAAACCTTCACTACATTCCTGCCGCTTGCCCCACTGACTCCTCCTCCGCCGTGGACTCCGCTTCCGCAGAGATAAAGATTATCGAGTGGAGTCTTATGATTCGATCAACATAGATGTCTTCCAGATTTTGGAAGTAAACGATTTATGGTTAGCGATTTCAGATTGGGGAAGTGCTCCGGTCGAATGGTCTCAGGCGCCAGTGACTTGAAATTAAACAAAGATTAAATTTTTTTAACGAATGGCATCCTGATAGCAATAATATGTGTTGTATTTCCTGCAATGCCGGTTCATCTTAATTTCCGATTAATCATATATAGAGCCTATGGGCTACTAGTATTTGGCTGTGGGATCACTATAATCATTATACAGGGTATGCGAGAGTAGAAATGAAAGGAGAAAATTATGTCCAACCAAAAAATGAGCAAGTCCCAATTTGTTGAGGTCTTGGCTGAGAAAAGCGGTATCAACAAGAAGCAAGCCACGCTGGCGCTTGATACGATCAGTACAATAGTCGCCGAGCAGCTTAGCCGCAAGGGTCCGGGAGAGGTTATCATCCCAAGCCTGGTGAAACTGAATGTTATCGAGAAACCTGCGACGCCGGAACACGAAGGCATCAACCCCTTTACCAAGCAGCCAATGATCTTCAAAGCCAAACCAGCACGTAAAGTCATAAAGGCGCATCCGCTCAAGGCGCTTAAGGATGCCGTCTAGGTGGCCAGTCTAAACCACGCAGTTCACTATCCTTCTCAGCATAGCGAGGTCACGACTGTTACAAAATAATTCCCACAAATAAAATGTCCGAAGTCATTTACTTCGGACATTTTATTTTCCTCTGTGACGTTCACAAAGGTAGGGCATAGCCTGCTTGTCTTATTTCAAAACTTTCACTACATTCCTACCGCTCGCCCCGCTGACTCCCCCTCCGCCGTGGACTCCGCTTCCGCAAAGATAGAGATTATCAATCGGCGTCTTGTGGTTGGACCACCCCGGTATGGGACGCATGAACATGAATTGGTCAAGCATGATCTGACCGTGGTTCAAATCGCCTTCGATGAGGCCGTAAGTTGCTTCCAAATCTTGAGGGCTGAGAGTCTTTGTATTTTTGATGGAAGATTTTAGATTGGGGAAATATTCCGCAAGAGTATCAATTGCCAACTTTTCAACCTTCGAACCTTCAACATTCCAACTGCTATCTTTCAATTTATACGGCGCATATTGGAAGTGAATAGAAACCACATTCCCAGAAGTTGTGACCTCAAGATACGCCTTCTCGGAGATGCCGTGATACTTCGCCGCATCGTAGGCTTTCTCCAAATATTTGATGGACGGAGCCAGCGCAATCGTTGCATCGGGGATGCCGTGTTTGCCGTCAGTCAGCACATGGACCTTGGCAACTGATCCTCGCATTTTGATGGATTGGACGTTCCACACAAATTCAGGCGGGAGGTTGACCGCACCAACGAGAGTGAGGAATGTATGTTTTGGGTCAGCGGCGGAGATAATATTCTTCGCAGAAATCTCTTCACCGTTTGCGAGCACAACACCTTTGCATTTAAAGGTGTCCACTTGAATGCTTTTTACTTCGGCATTCGTGCGGATTTCACCGCCAAACGCTTTGACTGCTTTCGCCAGTGCTTCAGTGATTTTCCCGATACCGCCTTGCACAGAGACATGAGACAACCCGCCGCGATTTGCCCAGTTGTGCATGAGAGTATAGCCTGTCCCTGCGCCCATGGGTCCAAGCGTGAATCCATGAATGCCTAGTGATGCTATCGCTCCTTTGACCATATCGGACTCGAACCATTCATCCACGAATTCGTCGGCGGTCATGGGGATGCCGCGGATGATGCGCATCATATCTGGTCCGCCAAACATACGCAGGTCAATGCCAAGTTTGGCGAGGTCCATGCCTTCGCTGACGTTGAAGCCCATGGGCAGGCGCGGCATGATCTTCGAGTTGGCGCTGTGCATGAATTTCGTGACCTTCTTCATGAACTCGATGAAGGGCAACCAATTCGCCGCATCTTTTTCGGAGAAGCGTTTGATGGACTCGGCTGCTTTGGCAGGATCAGGGTCGAGGACAAGATGATTTGAATCTGATTGCAAGGAGATAAAAGTTTTTCTCTCACTAACAGCGGGAAGTGAGAGTTTCAAATCCTTGATAATGTCGGGACGTAACATCCCGCCTGCGTGGAGAGAGTCAACAGTGAAGTCGTCACCAAAAGTTTCGGTGACGACCTGCCCGCCGACAATATCCCGTCGTTCAAGGACAAGAACTTTTTTGCCCTGCTTCGCAAGATATGCCGCGGCGACCAAACCGTTGTGCCCCGCGCCGATGATGATGTAGTCATAATGAACAATTGTCATATTACTCCTTGATTATTTATTCAGAAAACCAATATCTCCAAACACTAGAAACAGGATTCTTAGGATTGCATTATTTATACTAAAAGTTTTGTAGTTCATAAAAAGCTTTGGAACCATGTTTTGGTATCATGTTATCAGCATATAACGTCCAAGTTACCATGGACGTCTTTCCACTTGTTTCAGCATTACCCATTTTGTAATAGGCAGTATGGTCTATTTTGTAACACCAAGCTAATTCTTTGTTTATATCAATTTCATCTTTTGGAAAGAGAACATTCTGTGATCGGTAACTGATGATATAGTCATCATTCTTATTAGTCTCAAAATGAGCATTTGGTCGACCATCAATACTATGGCGCATGGATGCAATCATGTTTGGAAATATAAATTCCAACTTGAAATTATTAATTACCAGATTGCCTTGATTTCTAACAAAAACCTCTAACACATATTCATGTAAATCACTTGTCATAGATAAAGTTCGAAATTTAAATTCCACTGAGGCATCAGGGGTAATCAAGCGGTTCATTACATCCCTAATTTCGTAATCTTCCATTGGAACTGATTCAAAATTGAATCGCTTGTAGTAGCGGTAATCAGTGGCTTGATGTGCAGTGGTACTTTGCTGAACTTCAATTGCATACACTACTTTATCGTGACTACTTTCAATGTTTACTGGATGAATTATTACACCATCAACTCGTGGTCTAATATTATTGATTACTTGTTCAATCCATTCCTTTGAGAATTCATTTCTGTTTACGCCGGCTATTTTTTCTGGGAGATGCCTTTTGGCTGGTTCGTCATATTCTTTTACTCCATAAAGAATAACCCCACCAGCAGAGTTTGCCATAGCTGAAATATCTTTTGTTATTTCTTTTTTCTTAACGTCAGTTTTTCCTAGTGCTTCACTACCTTTGTACTCAAGAGTGAGACTCTCTTCTGTTAAGTTGTCAATGTATCCTTGAATTGTTGACTGATTCCACTGCTGTTCCATTGTTTGTTCCTCGCAAATATGAATATTTCAGGAGTTAAGAAGTTTAGCAATATCTGGCAAAGGTGACGAAAAGGCTGATGGCTAGAAACAGATATCGGTTAAGAACGAAGCGGTTCTTCATCCATAAAAACTTTTGAACCACTGAGACACGAAGGCACAGAGAATTTTAAAACTCCGTGACTCAGTGTCTCCGTGGTTAGCTATCCCATGTCTTTCAATGCAAGTTCTGCGGCGAATTTTCCCGGCGCGCCCATGATGCCGCCGCCGGGATGTGCGCCCGAGCCCGCGAGGTAGTAGCCTTTGATCGGCGTGCGGAAGCCTGACCATTTGGTGGCGGGGCGCATGAAGAAGAGTTGATGCAGCAGCAATTCGCCGTGGAAGATGTTACCGCCCGTGATGCCCGCGATGCGTTCGATATCGACCGGCGTGATGACCTGTTTGCCGATGATGGCGCGCCGGATGTTGGGCGCGTGTTTCTCGATGGTGGCGATGACCGTTTCACCGAAGGCTTCGCGCTTGGCATCGTCCCAGCCGCCTTCGATATCATACGGCGCATATTGCACGAAACACGACATCACATGTTTTCCGGGCGGCGCCATATCGGGGTCGATCTTGGATGGCACGATCATATCGATGTAAGGCTCCTTCGCAAAGCGACCATACTTCGCGTCGTCGTAGGCACGCTCGATGTAATCGATGCTCGGGCTGATAGAGATCGCGCCGTTGTGCAAGGCGTTCTCGCCAGGCAGCGCGGTGAAATTCGGAAGTTCGCTCAACGCGATGTTGACCTTGCCCGATGAACCGCGCATACGGAATTTTTTGATGGAGTGGATCAGATCTTCGGGCAGATATTTTTGATCAACGAGTTTTAAGAACGTGACGATCGGGTCAGCGGATGAGAGGACTGCCTTCGCATGAACTTCGTCGCCATTTTCCAATGCGACGCCGACCGCGCGTCCATTCTTGACGATGACCTGCTTCACCGTACTATTGACTCTGATCTCAGCCCCGAACGCTCTCGCCGAACTGGCGATGGCTTCAGCGATTCCGCCTGTGCCGCCTTTGGCAAAACCCCACGCGCGGAACGCGCCGTCAATTTCGCCCATGTAATGATGGAGCAAAACATACGCGGTGCTCGGCGAACGCGGACCGAGGAACGTGCCGATGATTCCGCTGGCAGATTTTGTCCCCAACAACGCAGGAGTCTCGAACCATTCTTCGAGCATATCCGCCGCGGATTGGGTCATGATCTTGGCGAGACCATACAATTCTTTTTCGGTCAGCGTCGAAGCGAATTGACCGAGTTTCATCAAGCCCATTAAATCTTTCGGATGCAATGATGTTGGGTCAGGAGGCAGAATGCTCAAGATGGGCTTGATGGCTTTCGCAAGGCGCGCCATGCGGCGGGAATATTCGTCGTAGGCTTCGGCATCTTTCGGCGAATGACGATAAATTTCGCGGCGTGTCGTATCGTGATCGTCCCAGCCCGCGATGTAATCGCCCGTGCCTGTGGGTGTGAAAGTGCTGGGCAACGGCAAAATTTTCATGCCGTGTTGCGGAAGTTTCAAATCGCGGATGATCTCAGGTCGCAAGAGACTCACAACATAAGAAAACTCAGTGAACTTGAAACCAGGAATAATTTCTTTGGTGATCGTCGCCCCGCCGACCAGTTCCCTGCGCTCAAGCACCACAACTTTCCTGCCTGCGCGTGCCAGATATGCGGCGGCAACGAGTCCATTATGTCCACCGCCGATGATGATTGCGTCGTAATTGTTTTGTGTCATAGATAATTCCTTTAGCCTTACTTTATTTATTCTTGCTTTAACCGATTAGGAAAAGTAACAATACTTTCTACATCAATTAGCTGTAAAGATAAAATTCCTTCTACCTTATGAATTTCTATTGCTTCTTCTAGTTCAGAGGAAGTCATATTTAATGTGCCAGTTATTTGTTCTATGGCTTTTCCCATGTCAATCTTTTGACCAAAAAGTTCTCCTGAGCTAGTATTATGTGTAATTGTCAAAGAGATTGCCTTTTTGTCGTGTTGATATTCAAGGATATTATCTGGCAGTTCTATTTTAAATTTCGCGCTTAACTCCTTGAATTTTCTTTTCAATTTACCATTTTGAATAATTGCTAAAAGTTCATTAACCGTTTGTATATCTTGATTTGTTATGTTCTCATGCCGCGGCATTTGAATAAACTGCCCAATTCTTGCTTGGATTAGGCAAAGATAATCCACGAGTTTGTAAAAATTTGAATTTGGTTCAAATTGCGGTAGCGCAGGAACGCGGATATCAATTGGCAGAGGAGTATTATGTTTCAGCGAAAACAATTGCAATTTTCCGCCCTTTGCCATTGCTTGTGTAAACTTTAGAATATCACGTGTTATATTGACATTACTACCTAAATTGTTTATTCCCACTGATGCACTACATTCCTTTGTGTCTCTAAAGGTGAACTCAAATTTTAGCGGGTGAGATTGATGTTCATTTGATAATTGCATTGAAAGCATTCCAGACTTTACGACCTTTAATTCAACACCTTTCACAGTTTCGGCTTTTCCGTCTGTGCTGACAATATTAATATCAACGGGAAGTGAGTCGGCTGGAATTGAGGACCCCATCGTAATTTCAGAAATATTCGTATCAAACCACGGCTTAACCCAATCTGGAAGCTCGATTGATTTTATAAAATCTCCTTTTAGTGTTACTTTCTCTCCATCGTCAATAAGTTTCTTCAGCGCCTCAGCAACTTCCATCCCTTCTTGAGAATCTGGAAGGCTGATATTCATTGTCATGTCGATTTCTCTGTCTTTATAGATTACAGGGGACATGAAATTGCCAATTTGGTATCGGAGTTTTAGTAAGCCTTCATTGTCTGTTCTGTGGTTCCATGGAATATAAATTCTAGTTTCTTTTTGCCCACGCCATTTAGGACGTTTCTGGTCAATTTCCTTGATTGCATCTTTCAATAAAGTCCAACGACCTTCTCTAAGTTTTATATCCCAAACAAGTAATATCACAGGCTGAACAAACTTTTCCCAATGAATTAAGTCTTTGACTTCAAAGCTATAAGGTAAGAAATCGCCTTTTCGCCTAGCATCAAGATTGATAATGCTCTTTTCCTGCACATAAAAAGACGCGCCCGTAGCTCTCCCTTCAAAATAAATATGAACTATAAAATCTTCTCCTAGATCTTCTGGAGATACTGGTATCCAACCAAATTCAACAAGACGTTCACAAAATTGGCTACGGCTAATTAGTTCTTGCTGTTTTTCAGACGTAAACCTAACTGGTTCTGTCATCTTTGCCTACTAATTTTCAAATATATGAGCAATTTTGCTTTCTTACTTCTTCTTCCATTCAGGTTCATAAAACGGCAACTTCACCACTTTAGCAGGCGCGTGCTTGCGATGATGTTCGACGGTGATTTCCATTCTCACATCCGTGCCAAGTTCAAAGTATGGCTTCTGCAAATGCGCGAGCGCGATGTACTTCTTTAACACTGGCGACCATGACGCCGTGGATGCATATCCCACCTGCACATCCCCAATCATGATCGGCATACTGGCGCGTATCGCCGTCCCGGGGATTTGCGGCGGCATGCCCACTTCGGCATACAACGCCTCCATGCCAACCCAATCAATTTCAATGCCCATCAACTTCCACGCTGAGCCTTCACGCTTCTCACGTTCCAACGCTTTGCGCCCAACAAAATAACCAGGCTTATCGAGCGCCACTGTCCAATCGAGTCCCAACTCGAACGGCGACGACTTCTGTGCTTCGATCCACGCGTGTCCCGCGGACGTGTAATCCACATCGAGCATGAACAGTCCCGCTTCGACGCGCGCCATATCGAGCGCAAGAATCCCTACGGGCAAAATCCCATAATCGTGTCCCGCTTCCATGATCGCATCCCACACCTTGATCGCGTCCTTTGCGTCCATCCAAATCTCATAACCGAGATCGCCGGTGTAGCCCGTTCTTGAAATCGTGACTTCGGCTCTGCTGAGCTTATTCTTCATCAGACGGAAGTATTTCAGCCCATCGAGATTGGATTCGCAAATGCGATTCAAAATCACCCGTGAGTTGGGTCCCTGCAAACTGAGTGTCGCCACGCTGTCAGTGACTTCGGTGATCTCCACGTCGAGTCCCACCGCGTTCATCATCAACCAACGCAGATTCGGCTCCGCGGACGTGAGACGGAAGGTGGTCTCATCGAGTCTGGCAACCGTGCCGTCATCGATCATCTTGCCTTCGTCATCGCACCAGCCGGTGTAATAGACTTGTCCCACGCTCAACTTGTGGATGTTTCTCGTGGTGACCTTATGAAGCAACGCCGCCGCATCTTTTCCTTTGATAATATATTTCATCAAAGGTGTGACATCGATCAGCGCCGCTGCATTGCGGATCGCCCAATACTCGCGGTCGATCGTATGTTCATACGACCCGACGACGAAGTATCCCGCCCACTTGCGCCAATTCTGCGGCTGGCACAACGCGGACGTCCGTTCATGGAAGGGAGTGTTACGTAGTTGTTGCATAAAGATTCCTTTACCAATTATTTTGCAGGTAGATTTACTAAGAATTGTCTTTTTTGTTATTCTGTTTTCTCTTAATCAATCTCCCTATAACAGAATATGCAAATATAAAAACTAAACTTATAGACATTAACACTAATAGAAACAGCAACCTGATAGCTACATTCTCAATTGCTTGTAAAACGCTCAAGCCTTTGGATAAATGTAGATACGTAGTATAGCAAGCGCCAATTCCGATAATAAAAATTATCGATACAATAATTTCAACGCGCCTTCTATGTTTATCTAGCTTGGTTTGATACGTCATAAGATTTATTCCAGCTACAAGGGTTTATTTTGTTTGTGAATACTCTGCTGGCGCAAAAAATACAATCAACGTCAACTCTGCCTCAATCGAATGGAAGCGATGCTCCACGTTCTTAGCCACATACACGATCGAGCCTGCCTGCACCGCGCGGTCCTCGTCCGCGACTTTGATCTGCGCCCGTCCACTCACCACGTAATACACCTCATCCTCCGTGTGCGGGAGCTGAGGGTCCAAGCCGCCTGCGGGGAGGACGTACAGTCCCATGCTGAGATCGGGGACTTTGAGAAATTCAAGATACAGTTTATTTGAGTCCGCGTGTTGAGAGATCAGGTCCGCGAGTTCGTAGGCTTGCATGGTTTCCTCCAAATGCTAAACATCGATGCGAGTCTTCGAGAAGCAATCTCCTTCAAAGTTGGGGATCGCCCACCTGCACTTGGTGCGGTGCAAGTGTCGAGCTATCGTCCTCGCAATGACGGGTATTGTAAATTATATATAATCTTTGAGCAATGGATATTTGTCACTTTAACTTGCTTTGGAAAACCCCAAACTCTTGCTCTTTCCCCTCTGCAATAGACCATCTCTTTACTTCCTTTAGATCGACCCTTTGACCTTTTGTAACCAAAACTGCCTGAGCCAATCCTTGTTGATCGTTCCAAAAGTAATAAGCACACAACCTATCCTTCACGCAATCAGTTGCGGAAATCACATGCAAAGTCCCTGTTGCCAGCTCAAAATCCGAGATTTCTTTGACAGGTTCTTCTCCAACCGAAAGTGGACCGTCAGGAAACTCCACGAAATACTCTGTCTCTCGATTGATGAAGTATCGTCCCTTTTCTTGAAAGCCAAGATTTTCCATCACAGACTTAATGTCCCTACTTCTGGCAAAATTTGCATTGATCAAGTCCAGGTCTTTGGAAACATATTTGTTGCTGCTGTAGAAAGATACTGCACTACCACCTGAAAGGACTACATTGATGCCTTCTTTTTGCAAAGCAGATTGAACATATGCTGCCAGTTCAACCTGACTCATGGTTTTAATTCGCTTCATAAGGCTTTACTCTTTGCACGTGGTCTCCGCCTGTTCATTACCAATTCCTCCTGCTCTTTTGCAGAATAAAAAGAAAATGCTTTTGCCAATAACGCCTTCAATTCAGTCAAGAATGGATAACGGGGATTAAACACATACGGGCGCGTTTTTCCGACATCGCGGCTGGCCAACACACCGCCTTTCTCAAGTTTATTCAATTGCTTTTGAATTGATTTTAAGTCTGTATTGAAATACCGTGCAATTTCACGGGCGTAGCCTTCTTCACGGGAATTGATATATATCAAAACTCGTTCCGCATTTTTTGACCCTAGAAGAACCTCGATCATGACAAAATCCTTTGTTATATATGACGGATAAAGTCCATCATATGACGGTTATTATCCGTCATTATATCTCCAATCCCATAAATAAAAAGGACCGGCATGTACTACCAGTCCTTCAATCTTATTATCCCCAAGCAGATTTCTCGGGTATCGGCATTGGCTGTTGATTCTCCCAGCCATTCTTGCGAAGATATTGTTCGAAGTTGAGCAAGCCTGGGTGAATCTTTCGAAGCGCAGCGATATTCGCATCATAGCCTTCGCCGTTGAAGAAGTTGAAGGCGGCCT
>Ga0209131_1001356_pt1 | contig 16947 bp, 22 predicted proteins | sample GraSoi_2013_40cm_FD_185826 | JGI IMG/M metagenome (GOLD analysis project Ga0209131, IMG submission 185826) | Grasslands soil microbial communities from the Angelo Coastal Reserve, California, USA - Sample 9_17_2013_40cm (SPAdes) (version 2) | ecosystem: Environmental > Terrestrial > Soil >...
CTATCCCGCTCACAAAACCGGAAAGCCTCACTTGGGAGGCCGACCCCGTGCCGAGCGCGCCATGACTCATTTGGATCCTCAACAAGATCGCATTTTCCGCGCGCTGAAGCTGGACCGTTTTCTCGCCAGTTAGTATATACGCCTCTCCTTGCTGCTCCGCCGCCTCAAAACCCGCCCCCATTGGCCCTTTTCGCTCTTTCCGCGGTGCCAGACGAGCTGTAACTCGGAAACTCAGGCTAGGGCTTAGAAGGATCCGTATGGCTTGTCGCCGCTGGCTTGATCACGTCAGCTCGCACGAGCTAGAAATCCGCATTCCCGGGCGATCGAAATACCACATGATTGTGTTTACTTTTCAGCGTTCCCGCGCAACCGGGGCGCAAATAGACAAGCGTTTAGTACGTTCCTCCTATGCCGCCGCCTGCGCCAGCCGCGACCATCTTTTCCTCGCCCTTAGCGTCGGCTATCAGGACTTCGGTAGTTAGCATCAGTGAGACGATGGACGCAGCGTTCTGGAGTGCGAGACGCGTGACCTTAGCCGGATCAATGACACCGGCCTTGACCAGGTCGCCGAACTCATCAGTTTCTGCGTTGAAGCCGAAGTTTTCATCCTTCGACTCGCGCACGCGTCCTACAATCAGCGCGCCTTCGTGCCCAGCGTTCTGTGCAATCTGGCGAATGGGTTCTTCGAGCGCACGCTTTACGATGTTCACGCCAATGGCTTCATCGTCGTGGAGCTTGAGCTTCTCTAGGGCCGGCAAGCAGCGCAGAAGGGCAGTGCCTCCGCCTGAGACAATGCCTTCCTCGACGGCTGCGCGGGTGGCGTGCATGGCGTCCTCAACGCGAGCCTTCTTTTCCTTCAGCTCCGTCTCCGTTGCCGCTCCGACTTTGATGATCGCGACGCCCCCAACCAGTTTGGCAAGACGCTCCTGGAGCTTTTCCTTGTCGTAGTCCGAGGTGGTCTCTTCAACCTGCACACGGAGCTGCTTGATTCGGCCTTCGATCGCGCTGGTCTTGCCGGCGCCCGCGACGATTGTCGTGTTGTCCTTGTCGATGGTTATCTTCTTGGCGCGGCCTAGATCCTCGAGTTTCACATTCTCCAGTTTGATGCCGAGCTCCTCCGTGATGGCCTTGCCACCAGTGAGAACGGCAATATCCTCAAGCATGGCCTTGCGCCGGTCGCCAAAGCCCGGAGCTTTCACCGCGGCGCACTGCAGCGTGCCTCGGAGTTTGTTCACTACGAGGGTCGCCAGGGCTTCCCCTTCAACATCCTCGGCAATGATCAGGAGTGGCTTGCTCATCTTGGCGGTCTGCTCCAGCAAAGGCAGCACGTCCTTCATCGAACTGATTTTTTTCTCGTGGATCAGGATGTGCACGTCCTCGAGCACGCATTCCATGCGCTCCGGGTCGGTTACAAAGTAGGGCGAGAGGTATCCGCGGTCAAATTGCATACCTTCAACCACTTCGAGGGTCGTCTCCATCGTCTTGGATTCCTCGACGGTGATGACGCCATCCTTGCCCACCTTCTTCATCGCTTCGGCGATGATGCTGCCCACCTGCTTGTCTGTGTTGGCGCTGATTGTGCCGACCTGCGCGATCATGTCGCCCTTCACCTCACGGGAAAGCCTCTTAATCTCTCCCACGGCGACTTCAACCGCCTTATCGATGCCGCGCTTGAGGGCCATCGGGCTAGCACCCGCTGCCACCGTTCTTACACCTTCACGGAATATTGCTTGGGCCAGCACGGTCGCAGTGGTGGTGCCGTCGCCAGCCACATCCGAGGTCTTGGATGCAACCTCTCGCACCATCTGCGCACCCATGTTCTCGAGCGGGTCTTGCAGCTCGATCTCCTTTGCCACCGTCACGCCGTCTTTTGTGATGACGGGTGCCCCGAACTTCTTCTCGATCACCGCATTGCGCCCCTTCGGGCCGAGCGTGATCTTTACGGCGTCAGCCAGAATGTTGACGCCGCGCAGGATCGCCTGACGTGAATTCTCACCGGTTACAATTTGTTTTGCCATTAGACTTCACCCTCCCGGGTGATTGAGCACTTCTGCCCCGTCCGAAATCTTCGGTTCGGGTGAAACCTACTTCTTGCCGGATGCCGCTTTGGCGATTCCGCTGACTTTCACCAGGATTTCCTCCTCACGGAGGATCAAATACTCCTGGTCGTCGATATTGATGTCGTTGCCGGTGTATTTTCCGAACAAGATCCGGTCACCCACCTTCACATCGAGTGGGATGCGGTGGCCCTTTTCAATCTTGCCGGCTCCGATGGCCATTACTTCCCCCTCATGAGGTTTTTCTTTCGCCGTATCGGGAATAATGATCCCGCCCTTCGCGGTTTCTTTCTCTTCTAGCCTGCGTACAAGCACACGGTCATGTAACGGTGTAATATTTACAGTCATTTCTCTAGCCTCCACAGAATCCATTTCTCTAACATGCCCAATGATGGCTTGTTACAACGTATGAGAACTACGGACGAAAACTCTTCTGGTTCTTCTGCCGCGTTGCTTCGAGGTCGCCGGTTTGCTTTTTCTGACGCTCGGCCTCTCTTTGCGGTTCCTCTTCTTTCTCGAGTTTCACGGCTTCGGCAAGGGCAACTTCAGCTTCGGCGTTGAGTCGTTTGGAATAAATAACAAGCTCAAAGCTACCGGAGAAAGAAGAGCGGACAAGATTAAAGGAATATTGTGAATCTTCCCACGTAGCAACGGGCTTTTGCCTCATATCATATCGCTCGTTCGTCGCGGAATCGACTTCCGGCTTAACACTTGTCGCCGGGCCGTACTTCGCCGAAACGGACTTCACCATGTCCTCCGCGGTGAGTCCTTCCGTGGAAGTTCGATCGTAGGTCACGGAAATCTTGTAGAGCTCGGCGTTGTAAAAGGAGAAGAGAATCTTTTCAACGGTATCCGATCGGTACGAACTCCCGGGAATGTTCGGCGGCCACCACGTCACTTCCTGAATCAGCGCTGGACGGGCATGAATCACCTTTACATCGGCCATCTTTTGGTCAGTACGCTCCAACACTCTGGTCAAGCTCATTCCAAGGGTAAAGTGCCGATACTTGGAAAGATCCTGTGCCCGGAGCAATGGCGCCGTAAGGAGCAGAACAACAAAACAGAGAATTGAACAGCGAATCGTTTTCATTTTCATACCTCCCACGAATTCTTAAGAACTTGAAATCAGAGCCGTATATTGCTTTGTGGCCACTTCTTTGTTTGGAGCAGCTGGCATTCTCAAGACAAAATCCTTTGCAGGGACTAGGCCAATACCTTGCTGGATATGTCGGGAATGGGCGGTAACACTCATGAATGGAATGCCGAGGAACCGTTTCGAAACGACTTTCGTAATCTCAAGAGAGTTAAACTTCTGTCCCTCCTGCTTCGCCAGTACACACTTCACAGCCCTTCGCATGGTTCCTGGCCGGTCGCGACCCACGACGGTGGCTCTTATTTCACCGGGCATGTAGACAAAGTTCCAATTCGCTCCCTCAACTTCTCGAGTTAGCGCTTGACGATCTAGATTCTTGACGACTCGCCAGCCAGGCAGGAAGGCTTCACTTTCAATCGCAAGTGTTGTTGGCAACCGTGTGTCTTCCCTAATGAAAACGGTCCTCGTTCGATTCATGATTGACAATTCAATTCTCCATGCCTACTTGACGCTTAGAACTGCCGAGCGTACATCCTTCTGCCGTTCACCAAACCTGCAAGCAGCGTCAGAAGGACTGCACCAAGCATGGCAACGAGAGTCGTAATGATGGTTCCCCCGTAGCCGCCAAAGCCTGCAGATCGCATGAGCATCCCGCCCACCACCGCTCCGCAGATGCCCATGGCAACGTCCATGAACGGACCGTATTTGTTGCCTTTCAGAATCTTTCCGGCTGACCAGCCGGCAACCAACCCAACGATGATCCACGACAGAAAGTACATACATTTCTCCTCTTAATGAATCCACGACTCACCTTCCGGCAAGCCGTTTGCTTGATCCCTCTTTTTCGAAGAAGTCTTTTTGTGAACCAGCCTGCCCGGTGAACTCACAAAGCTACGAACTAACGGTGTGGGTTCTTCCCCACACGGGCTCTTCATCCCATACAACTCGCGGTCTGCTGTGCAAAGCAGGGCTTCAGTCGTTTCACCGTCCTGGGGATAGACAGCCACGCCGATGCTCGCGGAAAGTAGTGGCTGGAGATTATCCGTGGCTAGGCAGCCACGAATACGTGATGCGACAAGCCTTGCGGCCGCCGCCGTTGTCTCGGGCAGGATGAGGGCAAATTCGTCGCCACCGTATCGCGCGGCTGTATCGATAGCTCGACAATGGACGCGGAGTACGTCGCCGAGGCGGCACAGCGCCTGGCTGCCGATCACGTGGCCGTAGCGGTCGTTGATCTTCTTCAACTGATCCAGGTCGAGCAGTAGAACGGCAAACGGTCGTCCGGTGCGCCCTGTGCGTTTGACCTCTGCATCGAGCGCTTCAACGAGCCGACGGTAGTTACCTAAACCAGTAAGCGGGTCAGTCAAGGCAAGAAGCTGTACCTTCTCTTCTGCGTGTTTGCGCTCAGTAAGGTCGAATGCAGAAACCATCCTGGCCAGCATTCCGTCAAATTCAATCATCGCTGTACTGATATCGACCCACCGCTCGTCGCCATTCTTCGTAAGAATCTTGACCTCATACCGGCGGGCGACTCCATGTCGCGCGTCCCCTCGCTTTAAGACCAGTTCTCGACAATCAGGATGGACTAGATCCCAGAAGTTCATGGACAAAAGCTCTTCTCGGGCATATCCGGTGATAATCTCGGCGGCATGATTTACATACTGCAGCCGCTTGCCTGGACTAATGAATATCGCACATGCAATAGCTTCAGCTAAGCTGCGGAAATTTGCTTCCCCGCACAAAAGCTCCTCACGCAACAGCGCGTCCTGGGTCCGTTCCCTGATTTTGGTAAGCATTGGAAATCTCGCGTGCTCTTGCATTCACCTGCCGGACAATGTGAGGCGCGGACTTGGCCCGCCCCTCACCGAACAGGCCTACTGGCTTTAGGCCGCCACTGCGACGGCAATCTTGTGGAAGGTCGAGTTGGCAACCTCGTAGGTTTCAACCTTTGGAGTTCCCTCAACCACTCTCGCCAGGATTTTCGCCACTTCGGGATACGTTTCGCGGTTGTAGGCTTCCGCGTTCTCTCTGTTATCCCACAAACTGACTCCGAACGCTTCCGTTCCGCCCGGGACGACGAACGTGATTTCGTCCTGGAATCCCTTCTGTTTTCGAAGCAGGGGAAGAATGTCCTTTTCGATCCTCTGGGTGAATTCCGCATTGCTATTAGGTTTCAGCTGCATGGAAACTCTTCGTCCAAACATGTCAGTCTCCTCGGTTCTCGATGCCTTGGGGGCAATTCAGATAACCACTATTAGTTCAGATGACCTGAAGACTCCCTCAGTCCGTTAACCACGCTAGGTTAATTCACTTGACGTGTCAAGTAGAATCTGAGACCATTTTCAATAGTTAATCTGTCGAGTTAAGCCAGGCGGAGGGGCATTGTGGACGTTTGCCTAGTGATTAAACAGCGACTGGATGAATTGGGGTTTGAGCAGAAAGATCTGGCGACCGCCGCCGATGTTACGGAGTCCTATATTTCCCAACTGCTGGCTCGCAAGAAACTGCCCCCGGCGCCTGACCGAACAGATATCTACGAGAAAATGGCGAAGTTTTTGAAGCTTCCGAACGATAGGCTTTCGAAGCTGGCAGACCACCAGCGTAGGGAAGAATTGAAGAGAAACTTGGGAGACCCGCCTGCGCCCTTGTTTAAAGAAGTTCGAGAGTTGATTCTCCGCAAGTGCGCACCCGCCAAAGAAAAACAAATACGCGCGATTTTTGAGAAGCAGCCCTTCGGCGAACTCGAACGCTTCGTGACACAGAAGCTTTTGGATGTGATCAAGAATGTCGCCAAAGAAGAGTTGAACAGTGAAAACTGGCTCCACGTAGTGGCTCGACTCACCGGCCGAAGGTATGAACAGTTGCGGGTTACCCTCCTTGAGTTCCTGGACACGGATGTCTTCAACTTGTCGCCTGAAAACTGTATTTCCTTCCTGGAGCCACTGATTGAATCCTGGGACGTCGACCTAACGACGTTTGGTATGGAGATTGTGTTAAATGCGAGAATAGCCTCAGGGGATCCTAAGAGATATGAGTTTGTTGAACGGGGACCTGACCAACCAGAAGTAGAGCCGGGGTTCAAAGAATTCCTTAATGATAGTTCCCTCAGCGGCACGGCCACCATGGAAGAAATAGAGCTTCTAAAGAAGCTGAGGTTCAACGGAAAACGCCCTACTCCACTTTATTATTACCGGGAATTGCAAAGCCTCAGGGACCCGCTCCATTTTCGTGCGGAAAATCGATCGTCGATGCAGAATTCGGGACGAAATGAGTGTTAACGACGCCTGAATAATCCTCGCCAGCAGATTTTAGGTTCCGCGCGGCACAGAGGAGATTGCTAAGAACCTGAACCGCCGGGGAATCAATGCGGCGATGATCCACGGGGATCGTTCGCAATCCCAGCGAGCTGCGGCACTTACCGGATTTCGGCGGGGGCAGTACCGCGTGCTAGTCGCGATGGATGTGGCTGCGCACGGCATTCACGTACAGGACATCGCACACGTCATTAACCATGACCTTCCGGAGGCAGCCGAAAAGTTCATTCATTGTGTTGGCCGTACGGGGCGAGCCGGTGAGCGTGGTGTTGCTTCGACTCTCTTCGTGAACGAGCAGCGGACAGAGTTGTTCCAATTGGAACGGGCACTTGGGATTCGGATAGAGAGAGTTTCAATGAATGGCGACTCGTTCGATAAGAGCGCGCGCCCGTCGACCTGGCATGGGGCGCATAACGGGGACATCCGGCCTCAGGATGGTTCGTTTGTACGGGGAATTCCTTCGAGCGTAGATAGAAAGCTAATTTTCGCCTGGAGATCGACCGCCGGTTTTGGAGATGGTCGTACACTGAAACGCATAACTGTGACATCATAGATGTGCCGCGTTTGTTGCTTTTTCGAAACCTCTCGATCCATTTAAGAGGCTCCTGAGTTCGCACTTGCGACTGTTTCCGTTTCGGAATGGTGGGTCTTTGTGAGTGATGCGGTTGTCCTACAGTACGTTGGGTTTGAAACCAAAGGAGCGATCCGTGAATACACCTTCACCCTTCGCGCAACCGGCGGCGCATCCTCTGAATATTTTGTGACCATTGCGAACGACGCTTTCGTGGCGCATCGCGTGCGCTATCAGGATGCCCCGGACATCTGCTCCCTCCGGCTTCACCGGGAATTCGCCACCCAGACCGACCATCCTCCCTCCAGTCACTTCTCTGTCACGGACGCAGAACTGGTCGATTACCAGGACGCCCACGCCCCGAAACCCAAGCCCAGTGCCTATACCCACAGGGAGGACAAAGAGTCTTGAGGTCGCCCGCGGCATCTCATTCCTGCAAGCTTAGGAGAACTCTTGGCGCGACGCATTGACGAGTTTGGCCACGTTCAGCAGCTCATGCTGACAGCTAAGGAGCGCGGCTACCTGCTCTACGATGAGATTAACGACAGTCTGCCCGCAGATGTGCATTCATCGCAGGAAATTGACGATCTCCTGTCCACCTTAGAGCGTCAGGGTATTGAGATCTACGAGGACCTTGCCACCGCAAACGCAACGCGTGCCGCTGCAAACGCCACGGAGGGTCCCGAAGCCGACCCGAAAGGGGAACTCGCCGCCGAAGCTGGCCTTGACCTCAGCTTCGGTGGGGACCCCAAATCCCAGGATCCGGTCCGCATCTACCTCCGCGAGATGGGCTCAGTGCCGCTGCTGACCCGCGAAAGCGAGGTAGTCATCGCCAAGCGCATCGAGCGCGGGCAGCTCGTGGTCATGAAGGCCATCACGCGCTCGCCCATGGTCATTAAGGAAATCATCGCCGTCGGCGAAGGCTTGCGCAAAGGTGTGCGCTCCATTAAGGAAATTGTTCAGTTCGATGATGAAGAGCTCACCGAAGAAAAAATCGCCAACAAGACTAAGCAGACGCTTCGGCAAATTGATAAAATCGCTGAGCTCTACAAAACCGCGCTGAAGCAAGCGGAAAAGCTGGCCAAGACCCCAAAATCCAAAAGGCAGTCCTATCTTCGAGTCAAATGGGCCGTTGCCCGGACCCGCATCCAAATTTCTCTGGCGATACGCGACATCTCTTTCCATTGGCTGGAGAAAAAACGCCTGATCGACAAAATGCGTTCGGCTGTCGAGCGCCTGCACGCCATCGAGCGCGAAGCACGCCGCCTCGAGCGCCGCGTGGACGCCGCCCTGGGCGATGTCGCCGCCGAAGCTCGCAAAGAGCTCCGCGCGTGCCGCGCCGACCTGAAAGAGATCGAACAATCGAGCGAAGTTGGACTGACCAGCCTCAAACGCACCCTCACGCTCATCCAGCGGGGTGAGGCCCAGGCGCAGCAGGCAAAAATAGAACTGACCGAGGCCAACCTTCGCCTGGTCGTCTCCATCGCCAAGAAATACACCCATCATGGCCTGCAGTTTCTCGACTTGATCCAGGAAGGCAATCTCGGGCTCATGAAAGGCGCCGACAAGTTCGACTGGCGCCGCGGCTACAAGTTCTCCACCTACGCCACCTGGTGGATTCGCCAGGCCATCACACGCGCCATCGCCGACCAGGCGCGCACCATCCGTGTTCCCGTTCACATGATCGAGGTCATCAACAAGCTCGCTAAGTGCGTCCGCCGACTCGTGCAGGAACTTGGCCGCGAGCCCACCGCGGAAGAGCTGGCCCAGCGGATGGACATGAGCGTCGAAAAAGTGCGCCAGGCTCGCAAGATTGCGCAAACGCCTATTTCTTTCGAGACTCCTATCGGCGAAGAGGAAGACGCTCACCTGGGCGATTTCATCGAAGACAAGGCCGTGGTCTCGCCATCGGATGCGGCGATCAGCCTCAGCCTGAAGGAGACGATGGCCTCCATGCTGAAGAAGCTCAATGCCCGCGAAGAACGCATCATCCGCATGCGTTTTGGGTTTGAGGACGGCAATCCGCGCACTCTCGAAGAAGTCGGCCAGGTGTTCGCGGTCACGCGTGAGCGCATTCGCCAGATTGAGGCCAAGGCGCTGCGCAAACTGCGCCACCCATCGCGCTCCAGCCACGTCCGCACGTTTCTCGAAGGTTCTTTGTGATGCAGTTTCCTCTATCCAGATTCTGCCTACATCAATTTCAACTACGCAGTACGGAAGATCTAAAATGAAGAATCTTTTTGTTGGCAACATCAGTTTCAAACTACGGAGGCCGATTGGACGGCGCTCTTCCAGCCTTTCGGGCAGGTTAGACGCATTCACGGCCTGACAGATCGCGAAACAGGCCGCGCTCGCGGTTTTGCTTTTGTGGAAATGCCCAATGACCACGAGGCAGCGGAGGCCATTGCCGGTCTCGACGGAAAAGAATTAGGCGGCCGCAACCTCAAGGTCAACGAAGCGAGGCCCAAGGACGAGTGACCCCGCGCAGTAATAGCGGTGGCGGACGCACCGGTGGTTGTCGCGGCCACAGCCGATTCTCGCATGAGGATTACAGCGAGTCCGCCCGCCGGCCGTGCGAACCGCGCTGGTGACTGTCCCTACCGAAAATTTGGTCTGGCCTCACAGCTCCGGCAGGGTCCCTGTAACATGTTACGCAACCTCTTCGTATGTCGTTCATTTCAAATGCGCTCTTAGTTTTGGCGAGCCACACGAGCAAGAAACGCCGAACCAGCCGAAAAAAAACAGTCAGAACGTGAAACATTTTTCTTTGAAAGATTTTGCCGGTTTCTTGCCCATTAGTAAGATTAGAAGGCGACTCTCGCTGGATTCCTCGCTGACAGCAGTGACGGAAAATGACAGCAGCTCTGCCCCTGATCGGAACTCGCTGACAACATTCGCGATTCTGCCACCGGCGATTGGGCGTACTCGTGTGGCTCCATGGGGCAGCCTCGCGGCGGCTCGCCGCAACTTCAACTTTCGGCTCCCTACGTTCACCGTCCCGCTCAACCAAGTCCGGCGAGAGGTTGCCTTTACGAATCCGATGCGGTGCCCGGCTCGCATCATCTGAAAGGAACTCGCCGGCAATGAAGAAAGCCTTCCGAAAGAAATCCGTCTCTGATCTTGCATCAGCGGCATTTGCGCAGGTGAGTGGCCAATCCCCTTGGGAAAACGCCGTGAGCGTCCTGCAGAGAGAAGCATATGGCGGCAACCACGAATCAACAGAGTGCATCGGTCATTATCACTGACGATCCTCGGACCCGAGCGAAAGCTCTTCTTTTTCGCCATGTGCCTTGGCGCCGCCACCAAGAACGGCCATCGTTTCCTCACCGATACGCAGAGCGCCGGCAAAGGTCAGGTTCTCTACCACGGATTCACCAGGCCCCGCGAAGCCACGACGCCGATCTCTACCGGCTCCATCAAAAGGCCGCAGAGAAGATCGAGGGGCAGGGAGGCAGAAATCTCCGCGTCGTTCTCGACTATGAGATGAAGAAGCGCCTCTACCGCGATCTCGCGAAGCTCGGTCCTGGCAGGGCTTCTTCCGAGCAAAAACATCTCGTTGCCGAACGGCATGGGCTTCGGGTCGTTCGAGGAAAGATTCCAGTTCCCGACATTCGGATCGAGTACGAAGCACGCGACGGCGAGAGGGCTCATGTGGACCTCGAACTTGCCACCAGCCACTACCGGGGAAGAGATCTGGCGGAAAAAGCCCGCGCCGGACTCTCCATCTACGCCCACGCAGAAGATGCTTCGAAACTCCGGCGCGTTCTGGATCAGCGCGAATTGACGGCGGAGATCTTGTCGCTATGAACTTTCCCACAGACCACATCGAACGGATCAAGGAATTCGGCTACACCGAATCGGAGGCCCGTTTTCTCTATATCGTTGCGGTCCACTCGGGCTACTTCACCCTGGGGCAGTTCCGCGCTTTCACCGGCACAGCGTACGGAAAGCGGCCCACATCTTTCGCGCAGAAAGTCCTCAAACGCGGTCACGCCACGATCCGGGATTACATGCGCAGGGGCTCCATCTTTCATCTGTTTTCCCGCACCATCTACGGACAGATCGACAAGGACAACCTACGCAACCGCAAACGGCACTCGTTCGATTTCATGCGTTCCCGCCTCGTGCTTTTGGACTTCATTCTGGCCAACCAGGATTTGAAGTACTTCGAAACGGAGCAAGACAAGCTCCGTTTCTTTTGTGACGAACTGGGGGTCCCCAAGGACTCTCTTCCGGCCAAGGTTTACGAGGGCGGCCCCGATAGCAAGCCGACCCTCCGCTATTTCGTCGACAAGTTTCCCCTGTTTCTTTCTTCCCCTTTCTCAGGTGCTCCCCCTGTGGTCACCCTGAGTTACGTGGATTCCGGCTTCGAAACATCGTCCCATTTCGTTTCGCATCTCGGGGCTTACCAGGGGCTCTTCCGGCAGCTCAAGAGTTTCCGCTTCCTCTATATCGCCGCGAACGAAGCCTATTTTCAAAAGGTCGAAGAGCATTTCCGTTCCCTGGTAAAGAGACCTCTCGAAACCGACGTCTCGGGCGAGATCCTCCGCTACTTCCAAGTGCGCAGGAAGTGGGAGCGCCACGAGTATGTCGTGCCCGTTACAGAGGAGCTGGAGTTCCTCAAGGAGGCGCGGCGACGTTTCCATGGTGACCGCTTCGAAAGCCTCTATCAGGCATGGGGCGCGGGGACGATCATGGAGCGTGACTTACGGCTGGAGTTTTCGCAACTCAAGCCCGACCGGCCCGTATTCTTCGGAACCTTCCTGGTGCAGGAACACAGTTCCCCAGTGGCAGAGATCATTCGTCGCGGTGACGGGTGCGTGAAAGACACACGTAACTCTCCCCGTCACCGTTCGCGTCACCCCTGGGGTGCCGCGAAGTTCTTGGGAGCATAGAGGTTGCGCATGGCGCGACGATCATTTTGGACGCAGGCAAAACACCGGAATGGGCTGGAGCGACCCCACTTCGTTGCCACGGGAACCGTGACGGTCGCTCCAGCCCAGTGAACAGGGAAAGGCTCTGTTCACCATGTGTTTTGCCCGCGTCCTGTAAGGCCAGGAAGAAAGAAAAAAGGAAGGAGGAATCATGTCGATCATCAACAAACCACCGGAGATGGTAAAGCGCGAATACGAACTGCAGGAACCGCTCGCGGTCGCCGTGGAGAAGTACGCGACCTTCATCCAGAGCACCCCGGATCACGTCGTCAATTCCACACTGAAGATAGTGATCTGGAGAGATGTGGAGTTCCGCCGCTGGCGTAAGCAGACGCAGGCTGAGAGGAAGGATAGCCACGCCGCCCCAAAGGCGGCGTGGGCATGATCCAACGAATCCTCCATTCGAGGCACTTCCTCGCCTGTCTTCTCTCGGCGGCCACGGGAATGGCGCTCTACTTCAGGGTGCCATTCCCGGAAGACAACATCTTTCTCCGGGTCATGGCCATCCGCTCTGCGCCGGCCTTTCTCTTCTTCAAGTACTCCTACACCCTCTTTCTCTATACGACGCCTTACATCGCCTATTCGATCTTGCTTTCTGGCATCTACATTTTCGCCCTCAAGGCAGGCCGCAAGATTCGGGCTGGCAAACTACCTCTCAATCCTGCCCCTCGGAAGGGCAGACCTTTCTCTCGTGGTGGGCGAGGCACATCACCCCCCCGTAAGCAAAGGCCTTCGGAAACGCCGCGCTGGCTGGTCATCCCGGAACGAGGGCTCTTCACGGGCATCGCGATCGTAGGCGCGGTCGGCTCTGGAAAACCGGCAAATTGCATGTACCCCTTCGCCGAGCAGATTTTGGCCTATCGCGACGAAGACTATCGCGGCCGCCGACAAAGACGATCCGATTTGCTACGCACGGCACACCGTCATGAAGGCTCAAGCAGAGCAACGACGACAAAGCAGTGGTGAACAAGCTGGTGAAGATCAGCGAACGACAGCTAAGGAAATCGCGTTGGATCATTGAGGACGTCTGTGTGACCCGTGGAAAGACTTGACGACGGTTGGAGGCTTTATGAATCGTGCAATTCCGTCTACAACTGATGGGAAGGAATCACCCGGCTCCGAGCGTGGCCGGAGCACCCAAGGCGATCTTCGCAATAATGCGGATGCTCCCAAGTTGGTCGTTTGCCTGCTCCTTGTACCGGAAGACGCTCAGGCCATCTTAAGTTTCTTGCAGAACCTCGCGGTGAGCGGTCGGGATCGGTCTCCGAATACACCCACAATTGACGGCAATACGTCCATGCAGTCAGCACCGGAGGATTCTTGGTTAGGCCACTCCGAAGCTGCCGCCTATCTCGGTGTGTCTAAGAGCACTCTTTACCACTACTCAAGCGGCGAGCAAATCGAGCGCCGTAAACTTGGCGGACGGCTCGAATACCGCCGTTCCGCACTCGATCATTTCAAACAAGCCCACACACTACCCGCTAGCTGTCGTGCCGCCTCCGCACGTATAATCGCGTCGGCGCACTCCTCTGGCAAGTAGAAGGAGTGCCAAATGGGGTTGTACCGAAGAAAAGGATCGAGGTTCTGGTGGATGAGCTTCACGGTGGGAGATGAACGCCGCTTTCAATCGACCAAGACTTCCAGCAAGGAAATCGCCACGAAAATCTGGAAAAAGCGAGAAGGCGAAATCGCGCTGGGTTTGTTCAAAATTGGTTGGCCGGGCGAGCGGATGACGTTCGCGGAACTTTGCGACGAGTTTCGTTCCTCGCATAGCTCTACTCTGTCCGTGAATAGTCAGCGAAACCACCGGATGTTCTCGAAAAACCTTCGGCAGTTCTTTGGGGATCGCAATTTGATCGAGATCCACCAGCGGATGGTCGAGGAGTACCGGGATTATCGACGCCGCCAGCCGTCTCAACGCAACCCAAAGATCACTGTCAAAGGAGCAACCGTTAACCGGGAGATGGAATATCTTCAATGCATGTTCCAGTTCGCGGTCACTCGGAAGTACATCGCCGAGAGCCCCGCTGCTGGTGTCAGGCATTTCGATGAACGGCGCGAGCGCCCAGCAAAGCGCATGCTGAGCGTGGAAGAGGAACAGCGAATCTTCGAAGCAGCACCACCCTACCTCCGCGTTGCGATCATTTTGCTCGTGCAGACGGGCGGAAGAACGTACAGCGAAGGACTTTCACTACGATGGGATCAGGTCGATCTCGAAAATCTGGTTATTCAACTTGCCGGCGAACTTAAGACCAGCGACTCGGCACAACCCGTTCCGTTGACTCGGCAAGTCTGCGAGCTTCTTCGCGAATGGAAAAACGAACAGGGACAGCAAAGCCCATTTCTCTTTCCCAGTCCGTGCGATTCCAACAAGCCAATTGGCAGTGTAAAGAAGGCTTGGCGGACCACACTCAAGAGGGCCGGTGTTTCGTATTTCCCGATCTACAATCTGCGCCATGTATTCTGCACGCGACTGAGTTGGGTTGCTCCCGATGCAGTTGTGCAACGCGCCATGCGCCATAGTAGCCCGGAGACGAAACGCGTTTATCAGTTGGGGTTGGTTCACCAAGTACGCGAGCACATGGAGCGAGCCAACGACAAGGCCTACCAGGGGCGCGACTCGTTACATTTGCGTGACAGTGTCTCTGCGGAAGAGTGCGGGGAGAAAATGGAGGCTTGTAACTAAATGAAAGAGAAGGAGAAAGTGGTGCGCCCGGGGGGACTCGAACTCCCGACCTTCTGGTTCGTAGCCAGACGCTCTATCCAACTGAGCTACGGGCGCGCGGATACACTGTTTACTTTCAACAGTTTAACGCAGTTTCTTGCGCGATTTCAACCTCGCGTGTCTCCGCATTCGCATCCCATTAATTCAAAATGGCTTGCAAAAACTATCTTCACGTTCGAGCGTTTAGCGCCGTGGCCAGACGCTCTATCTAAGTGAGCTACAGACGTGTCACTGTATCCAACTCACTTCTAAAGAGATTACAGCAACTTCATTCTTCAACTTCAGCTACGATTTTCGGTACATTCGGTACAACTGAGGGCATTTGAACCGGGCATGATTTCACGCGCCTTGCCTATTGATGAAAGATTTGAGCGTTGCGGAGGTTTGGCAACGTGCAGGCCGATCCGATTCCGGCGCGCGCGAAAACAAATTCTACCGGTTCGCCTCCGCTTGTGTGCAGCGCAACGGGGGCATAGTGAAATTCTTTTTCGAATTGGTACTTAGGGAAACCTCCTTCACGCGACCATAAAAGGAACTACTTGTAGATATGAGGCGTAGCCAGAAGTCCGGTTGGGGGGAAGATTACTGATACCGGTTGGATTACGAACCATCCGGAAGTTGACCGCCGATGTCGGGCTGTATACTGGATTAGGTCCGGTTTGCCGACGACATCCACAACTCATGCTAGCTTCACAGAATCCTGTTGTGAGACGCCCTGCGTAGCGGACAAATTGATGGAGATTTGACGGTACGGTGACAAGAATCATTGCGGTGTGGCAACATGTCCGGAATGAAGCTGTGGTCGCGTCTCGTAATTTTAGCGCTTTTCAGTGCGCTCTCTGTGATGGCGCAGACAAAGCCCCTTGTGTTTTACAACGTGGACGTCTTCGACGGTTATCACATTTTGCGAGGGCGGACGGTCACGGTCCAAGACGGGATGATTCGGAGCGTCATGGCCGCTGGAGTAAGACCGCCCGAATCAGCAGTCGTGATCGACGGTGCGGGCAGGACGCTGCTACCTGGATTGATCGATGCCCACGTGCATATCGGTGGGCATGCAGAGACTTTGGAGCAAGCTGCTGCTCTCGGCCTGACCACAGTGCTCGACATGTGGGGTGATCCAAGTACCCTTATTCCGCTAAAGAAAGAGATAGAACAGGGCGAGCATCCGAACGCGGCGGATTTTCGGACCGCAGGCACCGGAGCAACAGTTCCGCGTGGCCATCCAACGCAGATGGACGGGCCAAAGTTCCCGACGCTGGGCCCTGGTGATAACGTGCAAGCGTTTGTCGATGCCCGCTTTGCCGAAGGCTCGGATTATTTGAAGATCATCTATGACCACTTTTTGCCGACTCTCTCGATGGAGCAGCTCCATGCCTTGGTTTTAGCGGCCCACAAGCGAAATAGGTTGGTAGTGGCGCACGAAGGTACACAATCCGAAGGGCTAGACGAAATGCGGGCGGGCGTGGATGGCGTGGAACACATCTTCGACGACACGCCAATCTCTCGCGAGTTTCTGGATTCTGCCGTAGCCACGCATGCGGTGTTCACGCCAACACTCTCGATTCTTCAAGCACTCAGTGGAAAACCGACCGGGTCCGCTTTGGCGACTGACCCCCGCTTCGAGCCTTATATTCTCGGATGGGCCCTTCAAATCTTGACGACCAAACTTCCGGAGAGCGTGACAAAAAAACATCAGTACGAAAATGCCCAGGCGGCAGTGAGGGCGCTCCATGATGCGGGAGTTACCATTCTAGCCGGTACCGATTCTCCGAATCCCGATACGAGCTACGGAGTCAGTCTTCACCAGGAACTGTTGCTGTTGACCGAGTGCGGCCTTTCGAACGAAGAAGCACTGCGTGCGGCGACGTCCAGTCCGGCTCGGGAATTCGGGTTAGTCGACCGCGGACGGATAGAGACAGGACGGCGGGCGGACCTATTATTAGTAAAAGGCGACCCCTCGAAGGAAATTCGGGCTACGAGAGATATCGTTGGTGTATGGCGGATGGGAATCGCGATCCAGAGGGACGAGGTCGCCAAGTATGCAACCGAGAGCAGAAAGAATAGACAGAACTAATTCAAGAGGTTAGCTGCAGCATTGAGCCTCCAAATGCTGAGAGATCGGCTTCACGCAAAATGAATGCCCAATATAACGAGCACCGGTAGATGTGAATTCCACTGCGCGGACCAGAAGCCCCGCTGTGTGAAGGTGCAGCTCCAGCCACGCTTGGACTGATTCTGGGTGATGCAAAC
>Ga0209131_1001357_pt1 | contig 16940 bp, 18 predicted proteins | sample GraSoi_2013_40cm_FD_185826 | JGI IMG/M metagenome (GOLD analysis project Ga0209131, IMG submission 185826) | Grasslands soil microbial communities from the Angelo Coastal Reserve, California, USA - Sample 9_17_2013_40cm (SPAdes) (version 2) | ecosystem: Environmental > Terrestrial > Soil >...
AGTCACCGACATCTACGACGCGCTTACTACGGACCGGCCCTATCGCAAGGCTCTTTCTACGGAAGAGGCCTTTGCCATCATACGGGAAGAAGTAAAACGCGGCTGGTGGGATGGTTCCTTGATCGATCAGCTGGAACTGCTTGTGCGCGAATCGACACCTCAGTTGGTGGATGTAGGGGCCAAGAATGAGCGCTAGCTGCTTTCAGAATCGGCCAGGCGATTTTCGCCGCCCACACCGATCATCTATTTGTCGGATCGCGGCCACAAACGCCTTCGTCCTTCTGCTTTTGGTTACGCTCACAGATCAGATGACTCGCGCCCAGGCCACGCAAAGCAATCAAAATCCTCCTGAGAATTTAAAACAAGTGAGCCTGGAAGAACTCGGACAAATCGAGGTTACAACAGCATCCAAAGTCCCTGTGAAAGCCGCTCGAACTCCGGCAGCGATCTACGTCATTACCCAAGAGGATATTCGGCGGTCCGGGGCTACAAGCATCCCGGAGGTCCTCCGCATGGCGCCTGGAGTTGAAGTCGCACGGGTCGACTCCAACACCTGGTCGCTCGGCGTACGCGGATTCGAGAGCACACTCTCCCGATCAGTACTCGTGCTTATCGATGGCCGGAGCGTGTACACGCCTCTGTTCGCAGGCGTTTATTGGCAAGTCCAGGACACACTGCTTGAGGATATCGACAGGATCGAAGTCATCCGAGGCCCCGGCGGTACCATCTGGGGAGCGAATGCCGTCAACGCGGTAATCAATATCATCACCAAAAGAGCTCAGGAGACCCATGGAACGTTGGTATCCACCGGCGGAGGAAATGTCGATCAAGGCTTTGTCAATTTCCGGTACGGTGCTGGCAACAGCAAGGGTTTTAACTACCGCATATACGGGAAGGGTTTCACCCGAGGCCCTGAGTTTCATCCCGATCACCAACAATTCGATGACTGGCGGATGGGTCAGACCGGCTTCAGGACGGATTGCGATGCACCCAATCGCGACCGGCTAACGCTTCAAGGCGACGTCTATTATGGCGACGCCGGACAACGTGTGCAGATCGCGAGCTACTCACCGCCGTATTCGACCAATGTGCAACAGAACGCCGAGCTTTCGGGAGGCAATTTGCTCGGTCGCTGGGAGCGCGACTTAGGTTCAGGGTCTAACGTTCAGTTGCAAACTTATTACGACCGTACGAATCGGAAACAGGCCAACTTTGCCGAGTCTCGAGATACGTTTGACATCGATTTCATCCATCATCTGATTCTGCCGGGGCGGCAGGACTTTCTGTGGGGCCTCGGAGCGCGCCTGAGTTCGGGCAATGCTTCCCAGGTCGTACCCACCGTCGTGTTCACGCCGAATCACTATACGGACAAGCTCTACAACGCATTCGTCCAGGACGAAATCCCTATCGTTGGAGACCAGCTTTCACTAACCATCGGGTCTAAATTCCTACACGACGGCTACAGCGGCTTCGAAATCGAGCCGACGGCACGGCTCTTGTGGACCCCGAGTTCACGGCAAACCGTGTGGGGCGCCGTCACTCGCGCCGTGCGCACTCCATCTCGCGTTGAAGAAGACCTCCAGCTCACCGGATTGGCGGCGCCGACTCCATTGACGTTTTTCCGGATTATTGGCGACAGAAAGTTTTCCTCGGAAAGCCTGATTGGCTACGAAGCCGGATACCGAAGTCTGGTGGGGCCCAAGTTCCACGTGGACATTGCCGCCTTCTACAACAACTATGACCACCTCCTAAGTGTCGAGCCTGGTGCGCCGTTCTCTGAAAGCTCACCGCCCGCGCCGCACACTGTTATCCCGTTTTTCTTCCGCAATGGGTTGCTAGGCCACACGGCCGGATTCGAGATCGCTCCCGATTGGACCCCGACTCGCATTTGGCGGTTGAGGGGGTCGTATTCATACCTCCATATCGATTTGGGCAAAAAGGCGAGCAGCCTGGACACTTCCAGCGCGAATTCAACGCAGGGGTCAAGCCCCCATCACCAGGTCGCGATCCAATCTTCCCTGGATTTACCCAAGAAGTTGGAATTTGATCAGACTTTTCGTTATGTGAGCTCCCTGCCAGCCCAACTCGTCGGAGCTTACACCACGGCCGATGGGCGATTCAGTTGGCATGCCACTCGTTCTCTAGACGTGTCAGTCGTGGGGGAGAACTTGTTTCAACCTCATCACGCAGAGTTCGGGGGTGACCCCGGTCCTCTTGTCGGGATCAAGCGAAGTGCCTACATCAGTCTAACGTGGCAATCATGGCAAAGATAAGAGGGAAGCGGGTTTATGGAACTGACGTGCTCCCATGCACGGGGCCAGAGTCCGTGACCGGTGTCCATTCATGCTGCTTGTCGAAATTCATGGCTCTGGCGGTTGCCTGGGCGCTCGTTGGCGTCTCATGCCTACATGCCCAACAGTCGAAACCGACTGAGTATCAGGTCAAGGCCGCCTACCTCTACAATTTCGGCAGGTTCGTTAAATGGCCGCCTGGACTTGCGGCCGGCAAGGGCGACTCCTTCCCCGTTTGTGTGCTCGGCCGGGATCCTTTTGGCTCGATTCTCGATTCAACCCTTGCAGGGGAAGCGTTAGAGGGAAAGCCCGTTGTGATTCGGCGGATCGCCAGGCCGCAAGACGCACCGGATTGCCGAATCCTGTTCGTTAGTTCGACAGAGGAAAACCATTTGAAAGAGATCCTGGCGGCGATTGACCAAGCGGGCGTCCTAACGGTTAGCGATATGCCCGGCTTCTCGCGGCGAGGCGGCATGATCCAATTCGTCATCGAAGGTGACAGGATTCGCTTCGAGATTAACTTGGCGACCGCCGAAAGTGCCAAACTCGTCTTGAGTTCCGAGTTGCTCAAAGTAGCCGCAGCCGTAAGAAGAAACACTCGGTCTGGAGATTGACCTACATGTTCAAGGCTCAAAAACACTCCATCTCCCGGAAACTCACATGGATGAACATGTTGGTCAGCGGTGCGGCACTGCTGTTGGCCTGTGCCGCGTTTATTGCCTTTGACATGATCACTTTCCGGCAGACCATGTTGCGGAATCTTTCCACGCAAGCTCAGATCATCGGTTCCAATTCCGTTTCCGCGTTGCTATTCAACGACCCGCAGTCCGCGGAAAATACTTTGTTGGCCCTCAAGGCTGCGCCCAATATCTTGTCCGCCCAGGTCTACGTGCCGGATGGCCGCCCCTTTGCCTCCTACTCGCGCGATCGTGGTCGTTACAACCCTGTGCTTCCCCCAATTCCCTCGGGCCAAACAGAGACGCACTGGACCGAGGATGATCAGATCGCACTAGTACGCTTGATCGTGCTGGACGGGAAGCCGATTGGGGCCGTCTACATCCGATCAGATTTACAGGAGTTGCATAGCCGTTTCCAGCGATACGCGATAATCGCTGCCATCGTCCTCTCGGCATGTTTGTTGGCGGCCTTATTGATCTCATCGATCTTTCGCAAAGCCGTTGCTGACCCCATCGTGGATTTGAGCAAAATTGCAAAAGTTGTTTCTCAAGACAAAAACTATTCGGTCCGCGCAACGCCTATCCGCAGCCCTGCCGAGCTGGCTATCCTTATCGATGCCTTCAATGAGATGTTGACGCAGATCCAGCAGAGCGAGAGAGCTTTGCGAAAAGCTCATGATGAGCTGGAGCAGCGCGTTCAGGAACGCACTGCGGAGCTTGAAGCTGCTAAGAAGGAGGTTGAAGAGTTTTCTCATACCATCCTCCTTGCGAAAGAGGAAGTTGAGCGCGGCAGTAAATTCAAGGATCAGTTCCTCTCCACGATGAGCCACGAGCTGCGCACGCCGTTGAATGCCGTGCTCGGTTTTTCGGACCTGCTCGCCGACGAGCGTTACGGCCCATTGAACGATCGTCAACAACGCTACGTCACCCACATACACACCGGCGGGAAACACCTTCTCAAACTAATTAGCGACATCCTTGACCTTTCTAAAATCGAAGCAGGCAGAATGGAGCTCACCCGTGAGCATGTGACGGTTGCGTCAGCCTTTGCCGAAGTGATCAGCGGCCTCCACCCTCTGGCGGAAAAGAAATCGCAAGCATTGCTCCAAAAGGTTGAGCCCAATCTGCATGTTTACGCCGACGCTATGCGATTTAAGCAAATCCTTATGAATCTTGTTGCCAACGCGATCAAGTTCACACCCGAACGCGGCCGGATCGAGCTGGTCGCTCGTCGGGTGCAAGACCAAGCCAGGATGGAGGTGCGCGACGATGGCCCAGGAATTCCACCCGACCAGCAGCAACGGATCTTCGAAGCGTTTGTTCGCCTGACCCAAACCGGTAGCGCCACAGAGGGCACAGGCTTAGGGCTCGCCATCACTTCTCGCCTCGTCGAGCTGCATGGCAGCAAACTGGCTATCGAAAGCCAGCCCGGAGAGGGCACCTCTTTCTATTTCTCACTTCCACTCGTTGCGATCATTCCGGATCAACCTCCTGAGACGCTCGTACCCGTGCCAAGAGCACGCAAGGCCCCGCGGATTCTTGTCATTGAGGACAATGAGGTGACAGGGCAACTCATCCAGTCGCAACTCACTTCTTCAGGCTATGAGACTCTCAAATGTGCCCAGCCGGAACGCGCCACGGAAATAGCCGCGGAACACCAGCCCGATGCCATCACCTTGGATCTCCTCATGCAGCCCGTCCATGGGCTGGAGGTTCTGCTGCAGTTGAAAAACGACCCTCGCACGTCCAAGATCCCCGTCATCGTCGTGACCATTGTGGACCAGCCCGGCGTTGGAATTGCTCTCGGCGCCGACGAATATTTGATTAAACCCGTGGACAAAGCAACCTTACTTGCCGCTGTAGAGCGCTGCCTCCGGTCTCGTGGAGGCGCAGCGCCGGCGCGGTCCATTCTGGTGGTGGAAGACGATGTATCCACCCTTGAGGTGATTGTCGAGTTGCTCAAAGCATACGGCTACGCTGTGAGTACTGCGATGGACGGTGAACAAGCCCGTGTGAGTGTGGCTCAGTTCCTGCCCGAACTGGTTATTCTTGATTTAGTCCTTCCCAAGATGAGTGGTTTTGAATTGCTTGCGGAATGGCGTTCCAATCCTCGCACCGCCGATCTTCCCGTGTTCGTACTGACCAGCAAGGATCTGACTAAGGAGGAGGAAAAGTATATCCACGCGCATGCCGAATCGCTTTTCCGGAAGCAGAATTCCTGGCGGGAGCCCTTGATCAAGCAACTGGAGCGCGTAGTAACCTCCCTGTCTTTGGAGCACGCTTGAAACATTGCATCCTCGTCGTCGAAGACAACCAGCTCAACCGCGAGCTCCTCTGCGACTGGCTCGAAGTGGAAGGCTACGAAGTCAGGTCTGCGGCAGACTTGAAGGCCAGTTACGAGGTTTTTGCGAAGCGGCTTCCCGATGCCGTCTTGCTCGATATCAATCTCGGTTCCGAAAACGGCCTCGACCTCCTCGCATGGATGCGCCAAAAACCGGAGCTGTGGCAAATCCCCGTGATTGCTGTGACGGCGCACGCCCTAGCGGCGGAGCAGCAAGGAATCCTGCAGGCTGGCTGCAGAGCGTGCCTCTCGAAACCAATTCATTTTCAAGGCCTTCGAGAACAGTTGAATCGCTCGCTGCAAGATCGCACTGTGTCTCGACCGAATTCCTAGCCGGGTGCCGCAGCTTTCGCTTTAAAGGCTTGTTCCCCGCTGTTCTATTCTATTGACAGACTGCAGCTTCTCTGATACCCTACACGTTAGTTATATTTGCCGTTAATTCTGTGACCTCGGTCCAGCGTTCATTCCCCTCCATCGCAAACAAACGAGAGAGTTGCACAATTTCGGTGCAACGTAAGTCCTTTTAGAATCAACACTTACAAGGGGCTATAGAAGTGTTCATTCTAAAGAACTTAAAACCCTTTAGAATGAATATTTATGTTTGGTGCGACGTAAGTCCCTTTAGAATCAACACTTATAAAAGTGTATCAAAACAAAGGGCTTTAACTCACTTTAGAATGAACTTCAGTGCTGTCCCAACAAAGTCCGAGCAGTCCACCGTAACTGCTTGATTGAACGAGAGTAAGGTGTCTCTGTGACTTTTTTCGATTTCAATTTTTTGCTTCTCTTTTGGCGCCATCCTACTGCTTTCCAGCTTGCTCCGGAGGCAGTGGATGAATCAAGGCCGAACGGTTTTCTCTCAACTCGTGGAATTCCTCCCCACCTACCAGTTTCAAATTTGCGTCGATCGGTACCAGGGCAATCGCTACGTGAAAGATTTCTCCTGCTGGGATCAGTTCCTCTGTTTGGCCTTTGCTCAGCTCACTTATCGCGAAAGCCTCCGCGATATCGAAGCTTGTCTTCGTGCTCAACAACCCAAGCTCTATCATATGGGCTTCCGGGGCCAAGTTTCTCGGAACACGTTGGCACACGCCAACGAACACCGCGACTGGCGGATCTACGCCGATTTCGCCCAAGTCTTGATTGCCGCCGCTCGCGACCTTTACCGTGGAGAATCTTTTGGAGTGGAACTGTCCGAGACCGTGTATGCCCTGGACTCCACGACCATCGATTTGTGCCTGTCGCTTTTCCCGTGGGGAAAATTTCGCCGCCGCAAGAGCGCGGTGAAACTGCACACGCTGCTGGATCTGCGGGGCAGCATTCCGACCAATGTTTATGTGACCGGAGGCCAAGTTCACGACGTGAACATTTTGGACCAGTTGCTTCCCGAAGCCGGAGCGTTTTACTTGCTCGATCGCGGTTATGTGGACTTCGCTCGCCTGTATGTCTTGGCCCAAGCTTGTGCCTTCTTCGTCACTCGCGCCAAAAAGAATATGCAGTTCTACCGTCGCAGCTCACGTCCCGTCAAACGATCGGCCGGATTGCAAAGCGACCAAACCATTCTGCTGACCGGAGTGCGAACTGCCCAGCGCTATCCCGATCCCTTGCGGCGCATCCACTATTTCGATGCCGAGAGAGATTCCCGACTGATCTTCCTGACCAACAATTTTCTCCTTGCCGCTTTGACTATCACCCAGTTGTACCGGGCACGTTGGAAAGTGGAATTGTTTTTTCGCTGGATCAAACAGCACCTGCGCATCAAGGCTTTCTACGGCACCTCGGAGAACGCGGTGAAGACCCAAGCTTGGGTGGCCTTATCGGTTTACGTGCTCGTGGCGATTGTCAAAAAGCAACTGGGGCTCGACCTGAGCCTGTACAAAATTCTGCAGATTCTCAGTGTCACAGTTTTCGAAAAAACCCCAATTCTAGAGGCGTTTTCCAACTTCAGCGACGAGATCACAGATGCCGAACCCTGCATCCAGTTGAATCTATTCGACTTTTAATGGGACAGCACTGAACTTATTCATAAAATAACAGACCCGGCTGCGGGTTGAGCCAATCAATCCCCCGAGCGTCTCCTGACTAACCTTCGGGATGACCGCAGTTGGCTTGCGTATCTTGTCGTAGCGGGCGATCAGCAATAGTGCGCGAGCCAACCGTTCCTCACAGGAGCATAAGTGTTGGTCGATTAGGTCCTCTTCAATCCGGATGTTCCGTCCAAGCAAGCAGGCGATGAAATGGTCTGAGAACTCATGGCCATTGTGGAGAGCGCGGGTCATCTCCTTCTCTTCGATGACCAGGATCCGACATCGTGTCATTGCCGTAGCGGTCGCCGTGCGGATGGCTTGATCCCTCATGCATCCTGCACCGAAGTAGTCTCCATGATGCAGAATTCCGAGGACCGTCTCCTTACCCCGCTTCGACCTAACTGTGAGTTTCACTTGCCCTTTCTCGATGTAGAACACATCCTTGCTGGCGTCGCCCTGTGAAGAGATGGCCTGCCCCTCGCGAAAAAGGGCGACAAAGCTTTTCGCGCCCATTTTCGTTAGAAATACCGCTGGTTGAAAAGACCTCTGGCGTCGACGAGTCATGGCAGCCTCAAAGACCCTGCTTTTGATCTTGGTGGAATGCCGTTGTCAAAAACCTGAACCTTCGAAAAGGAGACTTACACCCAATGCGCAGAGTAATTCCGATCACCGAGCAATATCAACACTTTGTCGCGGACCTGCAGGGCGGTTTTTGGGGTGATTGCTACAGTCAGGTTCGCCGCCTCTGCCACGAGGCCATCGAGCGCGAATCCATCCGCTTGCGAGAGGCCTATTTGCACTGCCACCGCTATGAACGCACCTCCAAACGCCGTGACCAGCGCAACGGCTTCTACTATCCCGACCTCCAGACGCGTTTTGGCTGCTTGCGTCTGAAAATCGCGCGCAGCCGCACCCGCAGTTTTCTGCCCTCCGTCATCCAACTCTTTCAGCGCCGCTCCGAGGACGTCGCCCTGCTGGTGCGCGAAGCCTTCCTCCGCGGCATCTCCACTCGCCAAGTGGGCCGGGTCATCGCCAGCCTGCAGCTCGGCCCGCTCAGCGCGCTGACCGTTTCCCGTCTGTCGCGCAGCCTGGATTCCATGGTGGCTGCCTTTCATCAATGCCCGCTCGCGGATGAATGGGCCTACGTGTTCCTCGATGGTGTCAGCTTGCGTGTGCGCCGCCCCGCGGGCCGCAAACGCGTGCAAATGCTGGTCGCTTACGGGGTACGCCGCGACGGCAGCCGGCAACTGCTCGCTTTCCTACGCAGCCAGGGCGAAAGCCAAGCCGCTTGGGAAGGCCTGCCCCAAGATCTCTACCGCCGTGGCCTGGTCGGTGAAAACCTGCAACTGATCGTTACCGACGGCTGCCCCGGACTGGCCGCCGCGATCGAAACCGTCTACCCACGCGTGCGGCATCAACGTTGCTGGGTGCACAAGATTCGCAATATTCTCGATCATGTGCGCCGCGATTTTCCGGCCGTGAAGAACAGCGCGCAGGCCCTCTACTTGGCCGCCGATCGCGCCGCCGCCGTCCGAGCGTTTCGCACCTTCCAAGCGCGCTGGCAGGAAAGTTATCCCGCCATGGTGCGCAAACTTGAACAGGATCTGCCGGACCTGCTTTCCTTCTTTCAGATGCCGCCGCACCTGTGGCGCAAACTGCGCACCACCAACGTCATCGAACTCTGCTTCGTGGAAGTGCGCCGCCGAACGCGCCCCATGGTCTGCTTCGTCAACGAACTCAGCGCCGAACGCATCATCTACGCCATTTTCCATCGCTTCAACGAACAACGGAAAAACCGCACCCTCCGCCTTTTTACACAAGCTGCTTGACGTCACCGGCGGGCGAATCGGCTTGCCTTTCGGACGTTGTGGTTTCACGGAAAGAGTCTAACTAAAGCGACTTCAGCAAAGCGGAGAGATTTTACACCTGCATTCGGGCAAACGAGTATCGTGGCTAGGGATGGGCCATTTTCTGGGCCATGTGCAGGACGAGCTTGCGGTCAGGATGGCACATCAGGGTATTTAGCCTCCCGGCTGACACGCAGTTGTAGCGTGTTAGAAATAAATTTGAGTGGTGGGACTGCGCCGATTGAGCGTCAAGACGACGTGAGCGGTTGCCTACAGCCCTGCCGGGTGAAGTTCCCACCGCACACTGCTGCAAGACCTTAACCGACAGGCGGATACAGGATTCACCTTCGCTTTTCATTCATCTTCGGGCTTCCCTGTGTGTTTTCTGGTCTTGTCGCAGGTAATTGGTGTTTGTTTCCTCCATACTTTTTCTGCTACCCGCGCAAGAGGTCCGGCATCGCACTACACAGGAGGACCAATATATGGGTCATGAAATTCATCAAGGACACCCGCATCAGCATGGAAATAAGTGTGGCCACACGGCTCTCGTGCACGATGGGCATCAATGTTTCCTTCACGATGGCCACATGCACTATGTGCATGGCGACCATGTGGACGAACACAAGCTGGAAGTGAATTCCAATAATCCGGCGAAATGCAGTGCTGGACACTCGTGCGGCGGTCACGAAGCCACCCACCGGCACGGCCCGGGCTGCGGCCATGAAGCTGTTCCCCACGACGACCATACGGACTACCTCGTGGCTGGCCATCTTCACCATGTGCATGAGGGACATTGCGATAACCACGGCACGGTTCTGCTAGCTACTGCCGCAGCGCGGTGACGAAGTCTACGAGGCCGGGTTCGGAGGCACATTCTTTTGCTTGGAAAGTCTGACGGATCTTTGGCTCAGGAGATGTTAGCAGGGGACACGCGCCGGTGCGCGCGCAGGGCCATCCCGCATAGCTTTGAGCGATAAACCTGCGGCAGCCTACTGCGCGGGCTGCTGCCAGAAGGTGGTCTGTTCCTTCGCTACGAAGTTGGTTGGTTAAAGCAAACTCCTCGTCAAAGCGGCGCAGATTGAAGCTGGCCGGAATCGCGGTCAGCTGATGGATGATGACGTCTGGCTCCGCCCGTTGAACGGCTTCGAGTACTTCTCTTGCACTAAAGGCGTTCACCACTACGGGTGTACCTCCTGCCAATCTGATCGACTCAGCCTTGCCCGGATGTCGTGTGGTCCCCGTGACCTTGTGGCCTGCATTCACCAACAAGGGAACCAGGCACTTTCCAATGGCTCCCGTTGCTCCAGCTAAGAACACTTTCATGAGAAACCTCCTTTGTCCGAGGTCGACAACGCAGACTCTCTGTTTGGGGTGAGCAAGGCTGCAGTCAATCCAAGAACGACGGACCCACCGACGATACCGAGCGATTCGGGTAATTCCGGTTTTGCCGTCATCAGTAAGAGAATTCCGAGAAAGATCGTGGTTCTGACACCCAGCGAAATCTTGAGAAAAGGGTGCCGCAGCAGGTCCAGGAGCTTTGATTGATTCGTCATGCTGCTCGCGCCCAGGCGCCGCACGTGACGCATGCGTCTGCCCGTCGCAGCACCCAGCGGTGCCATAAGCAGAAAGGCTGCAATCGTGACCTTGAGCCACGCCAAGCCGAAACCCGACATCTGAATCGTCAAGTAGACTCCAGAAAGAAGAATGACAAGGAGTGATCCGAGGGCAACCGCCGAGAGACCGGGAACCGGCTCAATCCAAAGTTGAACCTCGGGCAAGGTGGAGGCTCGCCGCAAATGAAACAGCGAGAGTGTCTCCAAGCTTAGGCAAGCAAACAGAGCAAGCACGGCTGTGACATGTCCGAACAAAACAAGCGAATAGAGCGTCATGTTTTCCTCATTTCTGATTAGTTAGAGATTCCTACGATCTTGCCGATCGAGGAGCGATTCTCCACTGCTTGGATCATGAAGTCGGCCACATCCGCGCGCGAGATTTTGAAACCGAAAGGAGGCAGGTGTCCCTCTCGCACGCGATACTTCCCCGTGTAAGGCTTGTCGGTCAGTTCGGGTGGACGCGCGATCGTCCACTCAAGCCCACTTTCTTGAAACAACTTCTCCATAGCGGAAGCGTCTGCAACGACACTCGGGTAGAGCAACCGTCCCAACAGGTATGCAGGCGGAATAATGGAGTCTTTAAACAGGAATGCTACCGACTCGACTACAACGCGTTTGACTCCGGCTTGAGGCATGGCGCTCGTCAACGCGCCACCGAATTGGCGTAAAAGATTTGCGTCCGCCTTCGGCACAGGCAGCCGCGGTCCAAATCCTGACAAAACCGCGTCATGACCCTTAATGACCGGTCCAAGCTCCGCACTGTCCAGCAGATCTCCCTGCTTGACAGTAATGCGGTCTCGAAACGGCTTGAGCCGCTCCGGCGAGCGAACAAATGCTGTCACGGAATGACCGCGTTCAATTGCTAGCCGCACGATCTCCAGTCCCGTGCCCCCTGTGGCTCCCAGTACAATCAACTTCATGCTGCCTCCCTTTCCAGAACGCCCGACGCTCTCCGACTTAGTGTCGCTATGATCTTGCATATTCGCCTTAGATGACTATACTCAATATAGGTTACTTATGATTTTTGGGCGCCGAACATGAGAAAACGTCCGTACAAATCACTAGTTCGCCAGCGCCAGGCAAGCGATACGCGCCGGCGCATCGTCGAAGTCACCCGGCAGCTTTTGCAGAGCGAGGGCTACGATGGAATGACCATCGAAGCTATCGCGAAGCGGGCGGAGGTATCTGCCCAAAGCGTGTATGCCATCTTCAAGTCGAAGACGGGAATTCTGATCGCGCTTCTTGATCAATCCACGTTTGGACCCGATTACGTCGAGGTCGTGGGGCAGGCACTGAGTGCGAGTGATCCCGAAACCCGTTTGCGGCGCGCCGCCAGCGTTGCCAGGCAGATCCGCGGCGCGCAAAGTGCGGCGTTCGATCTGATGCGGGGTGCAGGTGTGGTGGCCCCCGAACTGGCAAAACTGGAACAACAGCGCGAGCGCCTACGCTATGAGAAGGAGGAAAGCATGATCACCTTCCTCCGCGACGCCGGAAGGCTTCGCCCCGGGCTTAGTCACAAGACCGCGCGGGATATCTTCTGGATGTTTACTGGAGGGGACGTGTACCGGATGTTGGTGCGCGAGCGTGGGTGGTCTCCTCAGAAATACCAAGACTGGCTGGCCGGCGCTCTCGTGCACTCTTTGCTGACTCCGCCAAAACCGAGTCTCGGTTCGAACTTTGGCAGCAAAGCGTGATTCATCTTAGGGGCACGTTTGAAGATAGAGTCTCGGACGTTGTCACTTTGAGTTGTGATTCTCAAACCCCGCGATAACTCCCGGATGGGCTAACCGGATTCCACGGCGGGATTAGTCCTGTGAAGTTCTATAAAGGCTTGTAGGAAGTGATCTCCGCGGTTGGCATCGATCTTGGAGCAGCTGCAAGTATCACGTATTGAGGTGTCGCGACACCCGCACGCCTCGTTCCCATGACCCTCTGCTTTTTGAGCAGAAGGTCAACGGTGAAGATCATTTCTTCTTACTCTTTTCAGTTCAATGAGATGGCGCGCCCGGCAGGACTCGAACCTGCGGCATTCTGCCGACGTGCAGCAAGCCGTCACTTCCGGAATCGGCGGCGAAATGGTGACGGAAAACATCGAAGGCCGCGAGCGTTACCCCGTCAACGTCCGCTACAGCCGCGACTTCCGCGACAACGTGGACGAGTTACGCAGAGTCCTGATCGGCACGCCTTCCGGCGCACAAATTCCCATCGAGGAAGTGGCGCGCATTTCGTTTTCACGCGGGCCCGCCACGATCCGCGATGAAGACGGCGCGCTGACCGGCTACGTCTACATGGATCTCAATTCCAGAAATTACGGCGACTTCGTGAACGCCGCGAATGACGTGCTGAAGCAGAAGCTCCATCTGCCCGCGGGTTACACGTTTAAATGGGCAGGAGAATATGAATTTGAATTGCGAGCCAAGGAACGACTGCAAGTGATCTTGCCGGTCGTCTTCTTCGTCATCTTCGTGCTCCTCTACATGGTTTTCCGTTCCGTCGCGGAATCGGCAGTGCTCATTTTCCCGACACTCTATGCACTAACCGGCGGCCTCATCCTGCAAAAGCTGCTGGGCTACAACTTCAGCGTGGCGGTGTGGGTCGGCTATATCGCCCTGTTTGGCATTGCGGTCGAGACCGGCGTCGTCATGGTCGTGTACCTCCACGAAGCGCTCAATCGGCGGCTCGCAAACGGAAAGCCACTGAAGCATGAAGACATCGAGGAGGCCATCGTCGAAGGCGCAGTGCAGCGCCTCAGGCCGAAACTCATGACCGTATGCGTTGTACTGGCGAGTCTTATTCCTATTTTGCGGGAGACCGGCGTCAGTTCCGATGTTATGAAACCGATTGCCGCGCCGCTCGTCGGCGGCATGATCACCTCCACCATTCACGTGCTGACTCTGGTGCCCGTCTTCTTTGCACTTATGAAGGAGCGCGCCTTGCGGCGCGGGACGCTGCGTCTGCAGGCGGATAATTCGACAAAAGATTGACTACCTGGTGGCCGGGAAAGTGCAGGACGCCAGGTTGTTCGATGAAGAAGCGAAATCAAAAGGAGAAGCAGAATTGAAAACCAAAACAAAACTGACCGCAGTACTCATGCTGGCGCTTGCGGGTGCGTTTGCTGCAGTTGCGCAGCAACAATCGCTCACCGGAGTCGTCACCGATTCGATGTGCGGCGCTACGCACATGGCCAAAGATAAGACTCCGGCCGAATGTACCCAAATGTGTGTGAAAGACGGCATGAAGTACGCACTGGCCGCGGAGAAAAAGGTCTATGCCTTGGAAGGACACGAAGCAGAACTCGCCAAGCTCGCTGGCCAGAAAGTCACCGTCAAGGGAACGGTGAAGGGCGACACGCTTTCCGTTCAGGAAGTCACCGCGTCGAAATAAGTATCAGATTCGACTTGAGCCTGGAATCCGTTCCAGGGTTTAGACTCTTCTCGCGGAGGACAGCCCATGCGTTCGGGACAATTGGCGCGTCAATCGGGCGTAAGTACCGATACGTTAAGGCACTACGAGCGTCTTGGACTCTTGCCTCGACCCCAGCGCACGGCAGGAAATTACCGCGAGTATCGTCCGACATCTCCGCAGAGGGTGGAACTGAATCAAAGGGCTTTGACGATTGGCTTTTCGCTCGCCGAATTGAAAACCATTCTGACCGTGCGCGACAAGGGCGGTGCACCCTGCCGCCACGTCCGCGACTTGCTACGTTCGAAGATCCTCGACCTCGACCAGCAAATCAGCAATCTGGTTTTCTTGCGCGCTGAAATGAATCGATTGTCGAGGGAGTGGGACAAGCGATTGCAGCGGACAAAACCGGGTCAAGTCGCACGGTTGCTCGAGAGCGTGCCACCAAGAGCAAGCGGCAGGGTTGATTCCGCTGCCCCAACTCTGCGAAAGAAGAAAGGACTCTAAATCATGCGCAAGATGCCGCTTCTTTTCTTGCTGGCCATCCTTCCAGGTATGGCGACCGCTCAACAAAATCCATCACCGGGCCAGGACAAGCGTTCGGAGGACGTCGTCAAACGTGGAGAGCATGTGATGGGCTTCTCCCACGAAGCAACGACACATCACTTCCGGCTATTCCAGGACGGAGGAGAAATCGCCGTCAGCGCAAGAGACCCGAACGACAAAGCCAGCATCGAACAGATCCGCACGCACCTTGGACATATCCCCAAGATGTTTCCGCCGGGAATTTCAAAGCGCCCATGCTCATTCACGACACGAACCCACCAGGCACCGCGACGATGACCAGGCTCAAGGAACAGATTCGCTACGAATTTGTGGAAACAGAACGCGGCGCACGAATTCGGCTTGTCGCGGCCGGTCCGGAGACGACGGACGCCGTGCACGCCTTCCTGCTCTTTCAAATCGTCGATCATCAGACGGGAGATGGTCCCACCATAGCCGACGATCTTTCGAAGAAGTGATTACCCTGGGCAGCAATCCTCACAGGTCTTGCCATGTAAGCCATCCACTCCCTCTTTCGCGATGAGGGGAACCATGATCAGGCCCGCCACCGGGTCGGCCCACCACAGGCCGAAGGCCGCGTTCAGAAGAAGACCGGCCAGGAGTATGGCGGAAAGATAGGTACAGAACTCGGTTTGCCTCGCGTCCGCGTTCATCGCCGCACTGCTGAGGCCGTGCCCCACTCGTCGCTTCGCACGCGAAAGGAGTGGCATCACAACAAGGGAAACGCAGGCGAGAATGATGCCCGGAATGCTGTGCTCGGACGGTCGCTTGGCCCACAAGTCCGTCGCGGATTCGTAGGCGATGTAGGCAGCGAGCCCCAGGAAACAGATTCCGACTACTTTCAGTGCTCGCTTTTCATTCCGTTCGCGTTCCCGCACCTTGGCGTCAACCGACATCCGCCACAGCAAGACCGATCCCGATGTCACTTCAATGAAACTATCAATTCCGAAGCCGACGAGCGAAATGCTGCCGGCAATCAAGCCAGTGACGACCGCCACTAAACCCTCGATGGCGTTCCAGACGATGGTGAAGTATTCCAGCCGTCGTCCATGACGAACCAGTGTCGTGCGATCGAGAACTGCGATTTCGCCCATATCTTAGAGGTCTGCAAGGTGGATAGTTCATTCGACGCGACAGAGAGAATGGAGAAACTGCTGCGTCGTGCCGAACGGCGTATTGTGCAATTCCTTGATGCTATCCAGCAGGCGAAAGCGCACGCCGAATTCTGCATGCAGAGACTCAGCGTCGTAACGAATAACCTCAAGCCCGCTGCATTTCGTGGGACCCTGTGGTCCAAACGTGCTGACGAGCACATGGCCACCCGGCTTCACCGCGCGCGCCACTTGGCGAACGTAGGCAACACGCTGGTCCATCGCCGTAAGGAAATGAAACACGGCGCGGTCGTGCCACACATCGTAGGCGTTGGGCGCGAGTTCGCCGTTGACAATGTCCGCCGTGACCCACTGAACTCCTTCAGAGGCGGGACCCAGACGCTTTTTGGTTACGTCGATGGCAGTTTGCGAAACATCAAGGACGGTGATGTTCTGATACCCGTGGGCAAGGAGGTCATCGACTAATGTTGACTCACCGCCACCAACGTCAACGATGGAAACGCTGCGCTCGGGAGCTGCTTTTTCGATCAGTGCAAGGGATGTCTCCAGGTGCGGACGGTACCAACTAACCGCATCCGGGGCTTTCTCGCGGTAAATTTTCTCCCAATGCGTCTCTACATTCATGGCGGGCGACGCCCTCTGCCTTGATTAGACTCTGTTACTAATCATAAGCCAGCTAGAAGGCAGCGGGCATCAATTCTGTTTGGTCCGTTTGCTGGGAAGCGAGGCGATTATGTCCTTCTACAGAAACAGGGTTTATCCACACATCAGTGCTGTCCCAATTAACTGAGAACTCGCCGCTGACTTACCCAAAATAAAGGCAAATTTGTCCCCGAATCTCCTATATGGAGAGCAGGTTGGCGGTTTCGAAGGTTTGTTCCTGATTCGATGCTGTCTAAATTCCTCCCTTTGAAATCTCGTAGTTACTCGTTTTTTTTCGATGTGGATGATCGCTGCTGTCCCAATTGGCCGGCTTAGGCCAACTGCAGCGCCAACTGTTTCGGCAAGCTAGCTGATATCGGCGGCGGTTGGAAAGGGTCGTTGATCCAGGTCCACAGGTCACGGT
>Ga0209131_1001359_pt1 | contig 16932 bp, 13 predicted proteins | sample GraSoi_2013_40cm_FD_185826 | JGI IMG/M metagenome (GOLD analysis project Ga0209131, IMG submission 185826) | Grasslands soil microbial communities from the Angelo Coastal Reserve, California, USA - Sample 9_17_2013_40cm (SPAdes) (version 2) | ecosystem: Environmental > Terrestrial > Soil >...
GTTGATGACGGCTTCGTTGACGACGGCTTGGCGCTCGATGACTTCGGCATCGCGGTGGAGCTCGACGTCGAGCATGACGCGCTCGCTGCAGGAGAAGCGGCCGGCGAGGACTTGCTCGAGCGCGGGATACATTTCGTCGATGGTGAAGCTGGTGAGAAAGCCGAGGCTGCCCATGTTGATGGGGAGGATGGGAATGCCGAGGCGTGCGGCTACGCGGGCGGCGGCTAGGAGCGTGCCGTCGCCGCCGAGAACCAGGAGGAGTTGCGATTGCTCGGCCACTTCTTCGCGGGTTAGGCCGCGCGAGGAATCGTGCAGAGCGCCGGCGGTTTCGGTGTCGTAGAGAGTGCGAATGCCGCGGGCGGCGAACCAGTGGAGGAGCGGGGGGACTACGACCTCCAGATTCGAACGGCGGGGCCTGGAAATAATGCCGATGGTGTGGAAGGCGGCGGATGGCTGCATGCTGTTGCGATTCTACCGCAGGGGTTTGCGAGCGTGGAGGAAATACTCTTGGTTGCCTTCGGCGCCGGGTAAATGGCTGGGGCTGGCGCGGAGAATTTCTAGTTGGAGCTGTGCGGCTGATTCGCGGACGGTGGCGACGGCTTTCTGATGTAGCGCGGGGTCGGAGACTATGCCGCCGGGGGCGACGTCTTGGCGGGGTAATTCGAATTGCGGCTTGACCAGGATTAGTAGATCGGCGCCGGGTCGCGCGGCGGCTGCGGCGCTGGGCAGGATTTTGGTGGCGGAGATGAAGGAGACGTCTATTGCGACTAGATCGATGGGCTCGGGAATGTCGTTGGAGCGAAGGTTGCGGGCGTTGCGGGAGATTCGAATTACGCGGGGATCTTGGCGGAGCTTCCAGGCTAGCTGGTTGACGTTGACGTCGACGGCGTAGACGCGCGCGGCGCCACGCTGGAGGAGGCAATCGGTGAAGCCGCCGGTGGAGGAGCCGATGTCGAGGCAGATGCGGGCGGCGGGGTCGAGGGCGAAGTCGTCCAGCGCGCCTTCTAGTTTTAGTCCGCCGCGGCTTGCGAATTTTCCGGAGCGCGTGGTGACTTCGATGCGGGCTTCTTGTGGGAAGCGGGTGCCGGCTTTGTTGGCGCGAGTGCCGTCCACGGAAACTTCGCCAGCTAGGATCATGGCTTGGGCTTTTGCGATGGAGTCGGCTAGGCCGCGCTCGACGAGTAGTGCGTCGAGGCGCTTTGCGGTGGATTTCGCGCTCATTTTTCAGTTGGCGGCGGGACGCGGATCAGGTGCGACGGATGACGAGATACTCGGCGATTTCTTTCAGGCGGCTTGCGGCTTCGCGGTAGTGCGCTAGCTCGGAGATGGCTTTGCCAGCTAGGTCGTTGGCGATTTCGTGAGAGCGCTCGAGGCCGTGAATGGCGGGATAGGTGGCTTTTTGTTGGGCTATGTCTTTGCCGGCGGTTTTGCCGAGAGCGGCGGAGGATTCTTCTACGTCCAGAATGTCGTCGGTGACCTGGAAGGCCCAGCCGATGGTTTCGCCGAAACGGCGGAGGCGCGCGACGTCTTCGGCGGGGGCGTTGGCGCAGAGTGCGCCGGCGGTTACGGAGGCGCGAATTAGCGCGGCGGTTTTTGCGCGGTGGATGTACTCGAGCATTTCGGGCTCGATGCGCTGGCGCTCGGCTTCCAGGTCGGCAACTTGGCCGCCGACCATGCCGTTTACGGTGCCGGCGGCGCTGGCGACTTCTTTGACGATGGCGACGCATTGGGCGGGGGCGACGGGAGTTGCGCTGATTGTTTCAAAGGCGAGGGTGAGAAGGGCGTCGCCCGCTAGGATTGCGGCGGCTTCGCCGAATTTTTTATGGCAGGTGGGCTTGCCGCGGCGGAGGTCGTCGTTGTCGAGTGCGGGCAGGTCGTCGTGGATTAGGGAGTAGGTGTGAATCATTTCGATGGCGCAGGCGGGATGCAGGGCGGCGGTGATGTCTGCGGCGAAGATGCGCGCCGTCTCGAGGGATAGGATTGGGCGGATGCGCTTGCCTCCGGCGAAGACGCTGTAGCGCATTGCCTGGTGAATCGAAGTGGGGCGGGCGGATTCTTGGGGGAGGAGACGCTCAAGAGCGGCGTCGACTGCGAGACGGTCCTCTTCAAAAAATGCGGGAGGCTTCATTGCGGCGGACGTGGGATGCGCCATTCGATTTGGGCCGTGCTCAAGCGCCTTTCTCTTTTGCGGGCCCTTTGTCGGGCTCGTTTTCGGGTTCGAACGGCTCGGCGACGAGTTTTCCGTCGGCTTTCTTCAGCAAGATCTCGACGCGGCCCTCAGCTTCTTCGAGCTGCTTCTGGCACTCGCGGGAGAGCTCGACGCCTTCCTCGAATAATTTCATGGCTTCGTCAAGAGCGAGCTGCGGGCTTTCGAGGCGGCGCACTACTTCTTCGAGGCGCGCGAGCGACTTCTCAAAATCAGGTTTCTTCGGGGGCTCGGGCTTTTTTACAGGCGTTGAGTTCACTCGACCAGACCTTTTGTACTGACAATGGCGAACATTCTAAGCAGTAACCAACATTCTAAGTCACGATGGAGATTGCAAACAATCCATTATCACCCGGCGGAGCAAAGCGCTTCGATCGGGCGCTTCGGATTACGGCGCGGGTTTTAGGGTCAAGGTATGCTTGCGCGAACTTGTTTCCGCCGCATCGCTGAACGGCTGATAAATCGGACGGCCCTCGTACCAATAGGGAAACTGATCTGTGTAGTGCTTACTCCCGGGCTGACCGGACTGGCCGCCGGGGATGAGCATGATGGACTCGTCCCAATTGCCCAGGTTGGCGACGAAACGCATGGCTGGGCCGTGGTGCTTTGTTGCTGCGCGCGGGCTATAGACCGTGCCGGATTGCGGCTTGTCGGTGATACTCAGAAACTCCTTGAGCAAACCTGTGCGGCCCAGCGGGTGGACCATATCGAGGGCGTCAAATTGCTTCCAGGCCCAATCGTCGACGCGCGATTTGTTGCTTAGCGCAGCGAGGCGCGTGACTGCGCGGTCGGCGGCTGCAGTGAGCAGTTCATCGTAAGTCTTATACCCAACCGGGAGCCACTTCGCAGGACGCTCGGTCAGAATCTTTTGTAAGAACGTTGTCCGCCTCCAGGAATACAAGCCTGTCTCTTTGCCCAGATAGGGTTCGAGGAGAAGTTCGATCGTGGCGCGCCGCGTTTCTTCTAAGAAGGAAACCTCCGGCGAATCTGCATCGGCGATGCCGTTCCAATCTCTGAGCCCTTCGATGAGTTTTTTGGTGCGGTCGTCTTTTGGCTGGCTGGTCTTGGCAGCGGCGGAGAGTTGGTCGGCGAGGAATGCATGAGGATAGCTGTAAGTATCGGTTTGGACTTTCAGCATGTCCTCCGGGCGCAAGCCGCCTTTGTCGCGCAAGAGATCGTAGATGCGCGCGGTGCGGTAAGGCTCCTCCCAGTGGTCGGTCAAATATGGTTTGTAGCTTGGTCCGACGACTCGCGCATTGGCAGTGACAATCAGGCCGCTGTCTGGATTTAGCGCTTGGGGGAGTTGCTCGAACGGAATGTAGCCGGTCCACTCGTAATCATCGGTGTCGCCAGGAACGGGAATTTCACCGTGCCCCTTTTTGCGAATGGGCACGCGCGCGGCCATTAGGTATCCGATATTTCCGTTGACGTCGGCGTATACGGCATTTTGCGCAGGTCCCCAGACGTGCTTCATCACAGTGCGAAATTCCTCCCAATTCCGTGCCTTTCCCTCCAAGTTGTAAGGGTTTGCGAGACCTCCTGGCTCGGTCGCCGTCCAGCGCAAGGCGTATCCCTTGTCTCCCTCGCGGTGAACAACTGGACCATGCCGGGTGACAACTACGTTCAAATGTTGATCCGCAGCGCCCTTCACACGAATCGTTTCGTCGTAGACCTGAGCCTTTGTCCAGGTGCCGCGCACGCGATATTCGTCTGGGGCGGCCGGGTTGAAAGTTTCGATATACAAATCCTGCACATCCGCGCCGTTGTTCGTAAATCCCCAGGCGATGCGATCGTTGTGGCCGATGATCACCAGCGGAGCGCCGGGCAAAGTAAATCCTTTAAGGTTCCATCCTGGGGCGGTCAGGTGGACCTCGTACCAGATCGGCGGCAGGGACAGCTCGAGGTGTGTGTCATTCGCAAGCAGCGGTTTGCCGTTGGCTGTATGTGCGCCATTCACTACCCAATTATTGCTTCCCAAGCTCTGCCGAATTTCCTGCTGGATATCGAGGAGTGAATCGCGGACGTTTGCGGCCAAAGCGGACGTTAGGTCTGGGAAGCGAGCCGTGGGATCTCCGTCTCGGCGGATGCTAGCCTTGAGCACCGTGTCCGGCTCCATATCGTCGTCATCATCCTCGGGATCGGTTTGGACGCGAGCGCCCTGCGAACCGTCATTGGGGACATTGGGATCGCCGATTACAAAATGGTCCATGGCCGCCTCGGGTGAGAAGAGGACTTTGGCACGCTCGAGGCCGACGCGCGCTTCGACGGTGGCGCGGTCCAATTTGTTTTCCCATGTGTTCGTCAGGGTGCGATACATGTAGCCCGTGATAGCCATGCTGTCGGTCGGCTGCCAAGGCTGGGGCTGATATCCGAGCAGAGAAAACTCCAGCGGCAAGTGTTTGCTCTGCTGCTCGATGAATTGGTTGACACCGTGTGCGTATGCTTCCAGGAGAGTGCGAGAGTCTTTATCGAGCAGGCCTAAGTCACGTTCCGCAGCACGCGCGAATCCCATAGTGCGGAAATCCTTGTCAATCGCCAGCGTCGTTTTGCCGAGAATCTCGGAGAGCTGTCCGCGGCCTACGCGGCGCAGTAGGTCCATCTGCCACAGGCGGTCCTGGGCCATGATGTACCCCTGCGCTTCGGCCAAATCTTCCAGGGAATTGGCGCGAATGTGAGGTACGCCCCAACCGTCGCGCTCCACCGTCACCTCTTTCTGCAAACCCTGCAGGGCAACGGTGCCATCCAACTGCGGCAACGGGCGGTATACGAACCACCAAACAGCAGCGGCTGCGACGACCACAACAATCCCGACGACCCAAAATACGACGCGCAAAATGGTTCGCAAGCCGACCCCTTAATACTGACGAACTTGAGTTTAGAAGAGCCGCCGAGCACACGCAACCGCACCGTTCTTCAACCCAGAGATGCGGGTGTTGTTGCGTGGATGCTTAATCCGAAGCGGCAGCGATGGGAACTTCGTGGGAAACAGGGGAGGGAAGCGCCACTAATTGAGTGGGGGCGGCAGGCTTCAGTATCAGCGGCTTGCCTAGATAGGTGTCCAGCAAATGTTTCGCGGCGGCCAGGCGCGCAGCGTTCTCTGCGGAGTCTACGAGCCCTGGAATATGCAGGAGGACGGCCGCGGCAGTTTTCTCTGCGCGAAAGCCACTACAGTGTTCGATTCCGCACTTGCGCAGCCCTCGCGTCAGCCGGATGATTCCAGCGAGTGCTCGCACATTTGTTTGCTGGTCCTCATGCAGTCTTGCGAAGGCGCTGCTCTTGCTTGCGGGCTCGGGGCCGCGATGGTAACGGACAGTCCAAGCCAGCAACTCCCATTCCTGGCGGGTCCAGGAGGGCGGCATGGGCCGCTCCAACAGAAATCGGCGCGCCACTTTTTGCGCCGGCTTGCTCGCGCCCTTTAGGCGTAGGCCGCAGAGTCTTGCCGCTCCGCGCAATACGCGCCGCATGTCGGCGTCGTCAAAGGCGGGCGCGCTGTGGGCGCGGCCTAGCGCGTCGAACAAAGCTATCGATAGACGAGAAATGTGGGCGGCGCGCCGAGGGTGGGCGTCCGTGGCACGGGCTGTGGCGCGTAACCGCGCGAGTGCCGCCGTCTGCAATCTTTTCTGCCGCGGCAAAGCTTGCTGCCACTCATGCCAAACGCTGTTCTTTCCGAGGGCTACTTCGCGATACTCCTGTAGCCGCGCGGTGCGCTGGCGCTCAATCGTGCGTTCCCATTCGGGCTGCAGCTCTGCAGCTTCTCCCGTGGCCTTCTGCTTGATGATTGCGCGCAGCACATCCAGATCGTGCACCTCGCCCAAAATGTCTTGGAGCTGCTTCAGATTGGGACTCCACGCCTGATATTCCTGGGGCAGCAAGCTCTCGACGGTGTACCGGAATTTCTTCAACCCGATGCGGAGCGCATGCCAAGCAGCCGGCTTGTCCGCGCGCAGCGCCTTGCTGTGCAGCTCCTTTGCTTCGCCGAGCCGTTCCACGGCCAAACATTGCGCTGCCAGGCTTTCTGGCGGCACGAGGCGGACACGTTTGCGGAGCTTGCCTTCCAAGCGCTGCCAGCTCTTGTCGTCAAATTTAGCGGCCAGCCGGAGAGCTTCCTGCTGGAATTTAGGTTCCTGTTCTTGAAAGAAAGTGTGAAGGGCTACTCGGAGCTTGTCGTTTTCCGCGCCGTGTTCAGCTACCCATTCGTCCATAACCTGGGTATCGCGCAGTTCGCCCAGTTTGCGGAACAGTCTCTTTGGTAGGGAGCGCATTTCGTGCCAAGCGGGGGCGGGATCGACCTCCCTCATTACTGCTGCGATGGAGCGGCAGCGCCGGACGGCGACTCGCAAGTCGTGCACTGCGTCTTTGTTGGGTGTGCTTTGGAGGACATCAAGCTCCTTCAGAACGCGTTGCATCCAATGCGTGAGACCCCGATGCTCCGGGGAGGACCCGGAAACGGGATTAACAGTGGCCATCTTACCTCGTTAGAACCGTTCGGCACCGCGGGAGGGATCGCGGCCCGACCGAACGGAATCCGATAGATTAACCCTCTGTAGCAAGCGAGTCCAGAGGGGCTGTGGAAAACTCAATCGGCTCCTAATTCGAGAACCGTTACCAACCCGCGACACCTTTTCCAGCCTTACGGCAAAGAGTCGATGAACCGGTTCTCCGGGCATCAACGCATCGGGAGGTAAATGGTCCATTCCGGGCCGGTTTAGGCATCCAAAGCAGGATGTGGAGTTGCAGCTAACTTTGTTGTAGAGGGCCACAGGGTAATTACCGTGAATTCCATAAAGAAAGAGTCATGCAAGAAATCTTCGGGCGGAAGCGTCCAGAGTACGCTCCTTGAACCTGGGAGGTTAGTCTGGCTAAGTCTTAGCCTGCTGCTTTGCACCTCTCCAACTCTCGGTCAGCAGAACCCTACCATCGCACGAGCGGAGAGTGGTCTACCAGGGGCGCCGGCAACCGGAACGTCCACTGGCGAGCAACTACCCGATCCGCAATTGTCAGGACAGCTCAGCGGGAGAGTTGTGGATCCATCCGGAGTGGCCGCTATCGGAGCCACGGTAAGACTTACCCGTGCCGATCAATCCCTGGACCAACAGATGCTTTCTGACGACGATGGGCGATTCTCCTTTTCAGACGTTCCTCCAGGGTCCTTCCGTCTCACAATTACGTTGGCAGGTTTCGCGACGAAAACGTTCGCCGGAAACCTGCGCTCTGGGGAAAGCAATGTTGTTCCGCAGATCGTGCTGCCCATTGCCACCGCTTCCACGGAGATCCGGGTCGTGCCCTCCCAGACCGAAGAAGTGGCGGAAGAGCAGATCAAGGAGCAGGAGAAGCAGCGCGCGCTCGGCTTTATTCCGAATTTCTACGTCACCTACATCCCCAATGCTGCTCCTCTCACGCCGAAGCAAAAGTTCGAGCTTGCTGGGAAGACGATCGTGGATCCAGTCACCTTTGGATTGACCGGGGTCGTTGCGGGAATACAGCAGGCGAATAACAATTTCGGCGGATACGGACAAGGCGCACAGGGTTATGCAAAGCGCTACGGGGCTGCCTACGCCGACACCGCTACAAGCACGTTGATCGGAAGCGCCATTCTGCCATCGCTTCTGAAACAAGATCCACGCTATTTCTATAAGGGAACCGGCACTAAACGATCGCGTGTTCTGTATGCGGTGAGGAATTCCGTTATCTGCAAGGGCGACAATGGACACTGGCAGGCAAATTATTCGAGCATCCTCGGAAGCCTCGCTGCGGGCGGCATCTCAAATCTTTATTATCCAGCGAACGATCGCGGAGCGGGGTTGACTTTTGAAAACACGCTAATCGCGATTGGTGCAACTGCCGCCGCCAATGTCCTTCAAGAATTTGTTATTCGGAAGTTGACGCCGAATCTACCTAACCATAACCCTGCCAAACCTTAAAGCACGATCGACAAGGTATCATCCCCTCTCATAGGGTCGAACGCGTTCCAAGTTTTTCGCGACTGTGGTACTTTTCTTGTAGGCCCGGAGTGGCGGAACTGGCAGACGCAGCAGACTCAAAATCTGCCGGAGCTTTGCTCTGTGTGGGTTCGACTCCCTCCTCCGGGACCATTTTTCTGCTTTTGTTAAAGCCCGCCACGGCGTTGTTCACACACGGAACCGCTTACAGCAGTCCGAAAACCGCTACGCTATTCGGCGTACCGACGAATACCTTTCCGTTCGCGATCATGGGCGTAATGAACTTGTTTCCGGCGAACTGGTCTCGACTTCCCGATGCCTGGTTCGAGTTGTAGAGTTCATTTGCGAGATTCGTCGCGTCGTAGGCATGCAAGACAGCCGTTGTCCCGTTCTCCACGGCCCACAGAATGCCGTTGTTAGTACCATTTGCGGAGATCGCCGGCGTTACCCCCGGATACCCAAATTGGGTGGACGTCTTCGATGAGGGCGTTGCGGCCAATTTGCCGCTAGCAATCGGAAACGCTTTAATGGAATCACCAACCGCGCCGTAATAGACCGTGCCATTGAAGTACGAAGGCTTGGCGAATTCCGCGCCCGCGAGTTGTCCGGAAATCTGTTGATAGATGTTGTTCTGAGTGGCGCTGAACTTACCCATATTGTCGCGATCGAGCACGTAAATAATGGCGTCCTTACCCGAACCTATGGCCAAATGTCGCGTCTTTCCGGACGCATCGGTGACATCGGGAAGGAGCAGCGGTCCACCCGAGCCAAGATCTTCATCCACATTCGATTCCGCGACCGTATTCAGGGGAGTGAAGTAGTCGAGAAGCTTGAGCGGCGCAGTCGAGGAAACTTTGACGAAACAGTTGCCGCAGTCGCCCAGCGAAGGGAACCCGGTCGAGCTCAAGGCCGTGTCGAATGTGCCGTTGCCGAGAATGAAATAAATATTTCCGGCCGAATCGGCGGCTGGCGCCGTGCCGGACATCCATGTACCGCCATCGCTGCCGTTGGGCACCAGATTCAGGACGCTGGTTTGCTTCAGAGTGTCGGCGCTAAAGGCCATCATCCAGGAGGTATAGAGGCCGGCATCGCAATGCGATCCCCACGTGGTGTAAATCGTTCCGTTCAGTTCTAAAAGTCCCGGCCTTTCGTTGTACTCACTGGGATCGAAAGTGACGGTCCCATTGGAGCTCCCCGCGCCATTACCGGGAAATATGGCGGTAATCGTTGTCGGGCCGTTGAAGAGTTCTTTACCCGTAGTGAGATCCAGCGCGTGCAGCCGGTGGAAATAATTCCCGCTGCTGTCTTTGGACACAGCAATAACGTAGATGGCGCCGCGCGTGCGATCGATCACCGGCGTCGAGGTGATGCCGATTTCCGGCGTTACCTGATTGCAACTGCGATCATCGCTTGGTCCCTCGCCCGACATCTGCGTCGAAATCTGCCACAAAGGTTTTGCCGACGTGCCGCTGACGTTATCGGCATCGAAAGCGAAAACGCTGCCATGCTCCGTTGCGACGTAGAGAACGTTCTTCGTGCCGACGCCAGGGATAGACACATTCGAGAGGTAAAGCGGCTGCGCGTCGACCTTGCCGTCGACCATCAGCTCCCCAAGTTTGCCGAACTTGGATTGGTTTACGTTGGCCGTAGTGAGCGTTGTCTCTTTCAAGTTCTGGCCCGTGCGAAGATTGTCGTAGTGATATGTGGTGACATCGATGGAAGAAGACGAGGTGGGCGTGGGGGGCGGCGTGCCTCCCCCAGCGCCAGCACTGCTGCTCGTAGGGGAACCGCTGCCGCAAGCCGCCATCGACGCAACAGCGATAAATGCGGCCAAGGCTGAGCACAAACGAACGCAGGGGAAACTTCGAAACACGGGTTCACCTCGAAATGATCTGAAACACGCTTACAAGTAGGATGCTGCTGAAACAATTAGGTTGGCGCGAGATGTCTTCCGGTTCGCCGGTTCGCCCAAGCCGCTACTCGCGATAGCCCATTGCAGCATTCCCGAAACGAATGCGTGAAAAATACCCGCAGAATTATTTGAATCGGTTTAATATTGGCGGGGTTTGTCCGCGCGCTTGATTCGGTCAGCTCATATTTTTACTGGGATTAGATGCAATTGGGGAGAACTTATGTCACGTAGTTGGTTTGCTTTTACATTGATCGCCTTATTGTTTTTAACCGGCCGCGCTGCTTTTAGCGCTGATGGGCCATCGAGAATCTACCTTCACAAGGACTGGCAAATTCAATCGTCTTGCGAGGTCAAGGCGAGCGGGGCCGAGATTTCGGCGGCGGGCTTCGAGGCGAACGGCTGGCATCACTCCGATATTCCCAGCACGGTGGTCGGCGCACTGGTGACCGATAAAACCTACCCGGATCCGAATTACGGTACGAACCTGAAATCGTTTCCTGGGATGGACTACTCCTCAAAAACTTTTTTCGCCAATCAGGACATGCCGAAGGATAGTCCGTTTCGGTGTGCGTGGTGGTTCCGGACGGAGTTTTCGCTGCCTGCCGAGGCGGAGCACAAGACGAACTGGCTGCATTTTCTCGGCATCAACTATCGCGCCAACGTCTGGCTCAATGGCGAGAAAATAGCGGATGCCAATGACGTGGCCGGCACGTTTGCCACTTTCGAATTTAACGTCACGAAGGCTCTGCGTCCTGGCAAGACAAATGCTTTGGCAGTGGAAATATTTGCGCCGGGCAAGAACGATCTGGGGATCACCTGGGTTGACTGGAACCCGACGCCTCCTGATAAAGACATGGGCATCTGGAAGGAGGTGTTTTTAACTTTGAGCGGAGACGTTTCGCTGCGCAATCCGTTTGTTTCGTCGAAGCTGGATTCCGATTATAAGAATGCCGCGCTGACGATTAGCGCGGACTTGCGCAACGCTTCAAATCACACCGTGGATGGTGTGCTCCGCGCGGAAGTGGACGGAAAGCAAATAAGCCAACAGGTTTCCCTCAAGGCGGGTGAAACAAAGGCGGTGAGCTTCGCGCCGGAGCAATATACTCAGCTTAGGTTGGAAAACGCGAAGCTCTGGTGGCCGCACACGATGGGCGAGCAGAATCTTTACACTGCTAAGCTTTCGTTCCATCTTGGAAATGATACTTCGGATGCCGCCACGGTCAACTTCGGCGTACGCGAAGTCACTTCCGAACTGACGGACAAGGGCTATCGTCTGTTCAAAGTCAACGGCCGCAAGGTGCTGATTCGCGGCGCAGCATGGGCGCCGGACCTTTTGTTGCGTTGGTCGTCCAAGCGGCTCGATGCGGATTTGAATTACGTACGCGACATGGGCCTGAACGCGATTCGGCTGGAAGGGCGTATTGACCGCGAGGAGTTTTACGAAAAGACAGATCGCCTCGGAATTCTAGTGATGCCTGGCTGGACTTGCTGCGATGTGTGGGAGAGATGGAGCGATTGGAAGCAAGAGCAGCACAAAATTGCAGCCGAATCACTGCGCAGTCAAATACGCGTTTTGCGGAATCACCCCAGCGTTTTCGTGTGGCTGTACGGAAGCGACGGGCCGCCGCCCGCGGATGTCGAAAAAATGTATTTGGGCATCCTCAAAGATTTGAATTGGCCGAATCCTTCGGTGTCCTCAGCGAGCGCCACGGCTACGACGGTGACCGGGCAATCCGGCGTGAAGATGACTGGTCCCTATGAGTATGTGCCGCCAGTGTATTGGCTTGCGGACACGACGGCGGGTGGGGCCTACGGCTACAACACGGAAACCAGTCCGGGGCCAGCCATTCCTCCTCGCGAGTCGCTCGAGCGGTTTATTCCCGAAGAGCATCTATGGCCAATCGATGATGTATGGAATTTTCACGCGGGCGGAGAGCGGTTCACGACCGTTAACGTTTTTACGGATGGACTGAACCGCCGCTATGGCGCAGCCACTTCGCTGGACGATTACGAGCGCAAAGCGCAAGCGATGACTTACGACGGGCAGCGCGCCATGTTCGAGGCTTACGGGCGCAACAAATACACGGCAACGGGAGTGATTCAGTGGATGCTGAACAATTCCTGGCCGTCGCTGATCTGGCATCTCTACGATTATTACCTGGTGCCGGCGGGCGGCTATTTTGGCACGAAGAAAGCGATGGAGCCGGTGCACGTGCAGTATTCGTATGACGACAATTCTGTGGCGGTGGTGAACAGCACGTATGAAGCGGTGCAAGGCGTAAAGGTTAGCGCGAGACTGTATAGCCTGGACGCCAAGGAGAAGGGCGCGCGCGAAGGCACGATGAATGTCGCGCCGGACAGCAGCGCGAAGGCATTTGATCTGCCGAAGATCGACGATCTGAGTAAGACGTACTTCCTGCGGCTGCAACTGCACGATTCAGCCGGTAAGCTCCTCAGCGACAATTTTTATTGGCTTTCGACGAAGCCGGACGTTTTGGACTGGAAACATAGGCAAGACACGGTGTACACGCCACAAGCAGAGTTCGGGGATCTCACCGGTCTAAACACATTGCCGCAAGTAAAGCTGGCAAAGCTGGCAGTTACGCCCGCGAAGGAAGAGCAGAGCGGCAAGGCAGGCGTCCGCGCGTCCGTTCGTAACTCCAGCGGCAGCATCGCGTTCATGGTGCATCTGCGCGTCACCAAGGGGAAGGGAGGGGAGGATCTCACACCAATTTTCTGGTCGGACAATTATTTCTCGCTTTTGCCAGGCGAGGTGAAGGAAGTTACGGCCACTTATGACGCTTCGGAACTGGACGGCAAAGCTGCAATCCTCGAAATAGGCGGCTACAACGTTGCGGCGCAAAGCGCGGAACTGCCGTAAACCTGTCGTTTCAAATGACCCAAAATAGTGCACCGAGCTAACAGCAAGTTGACTTTCCTGTGACATCGGCTGTCCCACGAAAACCTACTCTGCAAACGGCGATCGGTCGAACTGAGTTAAGGCTGCGTCGCTCTCCGCGCGGAAGTTCACCGTGGAGGTTCCAACCACCGGGGTAACACGAGCAGCAAATCTTGATCCCAGCGGAAATGCGCTTTCCCGTCATGACGGATAGGTGTGCGAAGACTCGTTTGGAAGTTTTCCAGTTTTGTTTCAAAAAGGAGAAAGAGATGAAGAAAGACGGAACCGTATTTAGCGGCCGCGATAATCGCCGGTCGTTCTTGAAAAACGGCATGGTCGCAGCAGGCGCGATGACCGCGGGAGTGGGACTGGTTTCCGGTTCGGCTGCCTTCGCCGAAGTCGAAGACCGTTCTCCGATCACCAGTGGCGACATCGCTATTTTGACGTTCCTAAGCGCGCTGGAGCAAGTTGAAGCCGATTTGTGGATTCAATATGCGGAACTCGGCGGACCGACTCCGAAAGTACCCTCCTCTATAGGCCTGTCTCCGATCGATCTGCAACTCAATGGCAAAGCAATTAGCACGGGACTTGCTCCGGGGTACATTACTGCGCTCCAGGTACTCGATGGGGATATGCCGCAGTACATCGCGGACAACACGGACGATGAGATCAGCCATCACCGATTTCTGAACAATTATCTTCAATCAAAGGGCGCTAAACCCATCGATCTAAGTCCATTTGCGATTCTGCCGCCCAGTAGGGTGACGGGAGTGCCGCAAACTGGACGGCTCACGAATCTGAGGCAGCTGACCGTTGACACGAGTTGGTGGACGCGGTATCGCAGTGCGACCCAGAATCCCGACATGGGCGGTAAATTCGAGAATGCCGTGCCCGATCTCGCCAAGGGGCAGCACCCTGCTATTCCCCAGACCGATGCCGAGGCCGCACTCAACGCGGACGGCACCGTTCCCAATCATCTTCAGGCTATTGCGAACACAGCCGGTTTCCACTTTGTGTTCATCGAGCAGGGTGGCACTAGCCTTTACCCGACGCTGGCTCAGAAAGTAACTAATCTGGAAGTTTTGCGGGTTCTTCTTTCCATCGGCCCGAGCGAAACCATGCATTTCCAAGTCTGGCATGACAAAGCGGGAAACGCGCCGAACATCACCGACGGCAATCTCACATTCCCCAACCTCAATAGCGGGGTTGACCCCAACACCGGCAAAACTACGGTGGACGGTGTTCCCGCAGCCGATCTGTTCCAAACCAACCTCATCATGCCGGAGCCAACGATCTTCCTGAATTCGAGGTTCGGACCGGTGTCCATTATTCGTCCTACGAGCGAAGCCGGCGGTGGGGGCGCGGTGTCCGCGGTTAAGGCCTTCACCGACGACGGGCTCTTCATCGATCCAGCAAACAACAAGAATACTGGAATCGTCGCGGTACTCATGCGCTTGGCGGAGGAAGCCGACGACGCGCGACGCAGGTTCTAATCGCGGGTAAAGCAGCTTCTCGACAGAAGGGCTCAGGCCGATTGGCCTGGGCCCTTTTCTTTTTCTCGCAGTTGTCTTGAGCAGGGCGTTCGGGCAATATCCCCTGCCATGACTCTTCGGGTGTGTCTCGCTCTGATTTCATCTTGGGCACTGTGCTTGTCCCCGCCTATTTTCGGCCGGCACCGTGAGGTTCCTGCTTTGGCCAGCGTTGCCCCGGAGGCTGCCGCAACGTTACCTAACGAAAAGCTTGCGGCGGAAATCCTGGGCAGTATTCAGAAAAGCGGGGCAGAGGTTGGCGTCGCGTTCCGTACGTTGGACGGCAAAGCAGAATGGTTCTCCCGTGCCGATGACGTCTTTCACGCTGCCAGTACGATGAAAGTGCCCGTAATGATCGAGCTGTTTCATCAAGTCAAACAGGGAAAGCTGAAACTCGATGATTCGCTTACGGTGAAGAACGAGTTTCACAGTTTGGTCGACGGCTCAATCTACACACTCGACGCCGCTGACGATTCCGAAGCAGATCTATACAAAGCTGTTGGGCAAACTCACACGCTCAGCCAGCTTTGCGAGCTCATGATTACCGTAAGCAGCAATTTTGCGACAAACCTTTTGATCGAGATGGAAAACATTCGCGCTACGGTACACGCGCTGCATGCCGATGGCATGAGTGTGCTGCGCGGCGTGGAGGACAATAAAGCCTACGAGAAAGGAATGAACAACACTACCACCGCCCGTGGATTGCTGATACTTCTCGAAGCGATTGCGAAAGGCGAGGCTGTCGACGCGGATTCTTCGCGCCAAATGGTCGAGATACTGGCGCGGCAAACGTTCAACGAAGCGATCCCCGCCGGCCTCCCGCCGGGAACGCGGGTGGCTCACAAAACGGGAGAGCTCCCGAAAGTCCATCACGACGCGGCGATCGTCTATGGTCCCCATCCGTTCGTCCTGGTGATACTGGTGCGCGGTATGGCAGAGTCAAAGGATAGCGCCGCACTGATGGCCGACATCGCGCGCCGCATTTACCAATCGGGGGAGTAAAATACATCCTCTAGGCCAATGGAAACATCAAAGGCACTAGAATTAATGAACGCGAGTGCGCGATCCCCTGATCAGACTATTTGGTGATCAGGAGGGGTAGGATTTGCGCATGATCTCGCGCATCATCTCGAGAGGGGAATCACAATGAAGCGTTTCGTACGTTTTGTTGGCACAGCCGCCCTGGGCTTTTTATTTGTTACTGTCGCAGCAGCGGATACATTGGAATTGAAGGATGGGCGCGTCTTGCAGGGCCGCTATCTAGGAGGGACGCAAGCGGTGCTGCGTTTTGAGGTAGATGGCAATGTGCAGACCTTCGGCGTCAACGACGTTGTAGCATTGACCTTTACGCATGGCAACGGCAGCGCTGCTGTGTCTCCGGCGCCGGCGCCCGCGCCTGCTCGAACTCTTGCACCCGCACCGGTTGCTCAGGCGCAGCCCATTCCTGCCGGCGGCACGGTTACCATTCCCGCAGGACAAAGTATTTTGGTCCGCATGATTGACGGTGTTGATTCCTCGAAGAATCATGTGGGCGACATTTTTCACGCGAGCCTGGAAACGGATTTGACGGTAAATAACGGCTTGGTCGCGCGGAAAGGCACGGACGTTTATGGCCGGCTTGCCGAAGCCAAAGAAGCGGGTCACATAAGCGGCAGCTCCGAACTGCAGCTCGAACTGACCCGCATGGTCATCGACGGGCACGATTATCCGCTGGTAAGCAGCGACTATACGCTGCAAGGCAAAGGACGCGGCTCGAACACTGCGAAAAAGGTGGGCGGCGGCGCTGCGCTGGGAGCCATCATCGGCGCGGTTGCGGGCGGCGGTAAAGGCGCGGCGATTGGAGCTGGCGTCGGCGCCGGAGCCGGAGGAGCAGTGCAGGTGCTGACCCGCGGTCAGCAGGTCAAGGTGCCCAGCGAAACGCTGTTGGAGTTCCGCCTGCAGCAACCCGCGATGGTTGCCGCGACGCAAAGCTAAACGATCCTCAATATGAAGTTTAACGAACGGGCTCCGAGGGTCGGAGCCCGTTTTCGCGTATTTCCGCATCTCTGCGCAGCCTGCCCTTCTGTATAATCGCTCTCTTCACTTCCCATCTGAGGAGGTTTCATGGCTGAGCCGTCTTATGAAGAGTTGAAAGCCCGTTTGGCGGAGCTGGAAAAGCAAGGAGGTAGCCGCCGTACCGGTCAGCTCGATTTCCGTGTCGGCGAAAAGGGAGGCGTGAGTGTCTACGGACTGGGCCGGTTTCCCGTCACGCTTTATTACGAGCAGTGGACCCGGCTGCTAGACGCCAGCGCGGAACTTCGCGCTTTCCTGGAGGAGAACAAGGCCGCGGGCAAACTCAAGCTCAAGGAGAAATAGTGAGAAATTTTCTGGGCGGCGCCCTGTTCACTGTCCTTTTGCTGCTTGTCGGCGGTCTCGCTTATCTGCGGCTCGGCTTCGCGGAAGTTCGT
>Ga0209131_1001361_pt1 | contig 16920 bp, 17 predicted proteins | sample GraSoi_2013_40cm_FD_185826 | JGI IMG/M metagenome (GOLD analysis project Ga0209131, IMG submission 185826) | Grasslands soil microbial communities from the Angelo Coastal Reserve, California, USA - Sample 9_17_2013_40cm (SPAdes) (version 2) | ecosystem: Environmental > Terrestrial > Soil >...
GGCGCTTGCGCGTCGCGACAGAGGGGAACCGCGCTATCCACCGCCTGTCAAGCCGTCCGAAACCGAATCGTCATGGTTGCAAACGCGCTTTATCGCAAGGGGCAAAAGATCTGTAACTCCATGATTACTCAATATAAATCGCATCGCTCATTTTTTGAGCGGCCGAAAAAAAACCCTTTGCGATACGTCACTTGCGTAGGGCGCCCGAACGCCATCCACAGGCTTATCCACAGGCTCTGTGGATGATTCGCCTCACCTGTATCGCATTTTGCCGACGCCTTCCGATTTCCTGCGTGCAGCGCAGGGCGACGACGAATTTCCGCAATCAGGCCCGGCGATTCTAAACAACCCGGCTCCAAACCGGGTCCCTTGTGCTCGCAGGGCCGGGTCCGCACAACGGCTTGTGGAATTGCGGGGCGCGGGCTAAAGTGCCTGCGCACTTCTCCGGAGCAATGCGCACGTGCTGTCCATCATCGAAGCGGCCGGCTGGCCGATCTGGCTCATCATCGTTACCTCGGTCATCGCGCTCGCCATCATCGGCGAGCGTTTCTGGTCTCTGCGCACGCCGCTGGTCGCGCCGCGAGACGTCCTTCCCAACACCATCCGGGAATACCAGGCGAAGGGCGTCACCCAGGACCTGGTGAATCGCCTGCAGCGCGGCCCGCTCATCGGACGCATCTTCGCCGCGGCGCTGGTGAACGAGCGCGCCTCGCGCGAGGTGATCAAGGACTCGGTCCAGGACGCCGGGCGCGCCGTGAGCCTCGAGCTCGAGCGGTTCCTGAACACGCTGGGCACGATCGCGACGATCTCCACGCTGCTGGGCCTGTTCGGCACCATCGTCGGCATGATCGAGATCTTCGGCTCGGCGAGCCCCACATCGGGCGCCAACCCCGCGGCGCTCGCGCACGGCATCTCCGTCGCGCTCTACAACACGCTCTTCGGGATCGGCGTTGCCATTCCCGCGGTCATCTTCTACCGCCACTTCCGCAACAAGGTCGACGTCCTGGTGATCGACATGGAGAGCCAGGCGATCAAGCTGATCGAGATCATCCACGGCGAACGGCGCGCATGAACTTCCGGCGCAGCCATGCGCGCGAGGATCCGGACATCAACCTGATCCCGCTGATCGACATCCTCATCGTCATCCTGATCTTCCTGTTCCTCACGACGACCTACAGCCGTTTCGCGGAGCTGCAGATCAACCTGCCGGAAGCCTCGGCCGACCGTGCCCAGGACCGGCCGCAGATGCTCTCCGTGGCCGTGGACGCGCAGGGCCGCTATTCCGTCAATGGCGCGATTACGCCGTACTCCAGCGCCGCGGGCTTCGCGCAGTCGCTTCGGGATGCCGCCAAGGGCGCGAAGGAGCCGGTGATCGCGATCAGCGCCGACGCGGCGGCCACGCACCAGTCGGTCATCAACGTGATGGAAGCGGCGCGGCTGGCGGGCTACAACCACATCTCGTTCACGACGCAGACGCGGCGATAGCACTCCCGCCATGAGCGAGTGGTTGCATGGCGAGTGGCAGAAGCTGGGCGGGGGTGCCTTGCTGCTGCTTCCCTTCGCGATCGTCTTCCGCATTGCCGTGGCGACCCGGCGCTTCCTCTACCGCTCGAAAGCCCTGCCGCAGTGGAAGGCGCGCGTTCCCGTGATCGTCGTCGGCAACGTGAGCGTGGGCGGTACGGGAAAGACGCCGGTCGTGCTCGCGATCGTCGAGCTGCTGCAGGCGCACGGCTGGAATCCCGGTGTCGTCGCTCGCGGCTACGGGCGCGTGCCGCGCCGCGAGGCCGACCCCCTGGGCGTGGTCGCCGTCTATCCCGATGTCGCGACACCGGAGCACTTCGGCGACGAGCCGGTGCTCATCGCACGGCGTGCGCGCGTGCCGGTGTTCATCGGCGCGGACCGGCCGGCCGCGGCCCGCGCGCTGCTCGAAGCGCATCGCGAGGTCGACGTCCTCGTGAGCGACGACGGGCTGCAGCACTACGCGCTCGCGCGCGACGTCGAGATCGCGGTGGTCGACGGCGAGCGCCGGTTCGGCAACGGGTTGCCTTTGCCCGCCGGGCCGCTGCGCGAGCCCGTGTCGCGCCTGCGCGAGGTCGATGCGGTCGTCGTGAACGGCGGCCACGACGATTCGATTCCCGCGAAGCAGCGCTTCGCGATGCGTTTCGGGCGCGAGCGCTTCGCCATGGTGTCGGGCAATCGCGAGGCCTCCGTGGAGGAATTCGCCGGCGCCGCGCGCGGCGCGCAGGTGGTCGCGATCGCGGGCATCGGCAATCCGGGCCGCTTCTTCGACCATCTCGCGGCGCTCGGCATCGTCGCGCGCCGCATCGCTTTTCCCGACCACCACGCCTACCAGCCGGCCGAGCTTCGCCTTCCCGGGGCCGACCTGGTCGTCATGACCGAAAAGGATGCCGTAAAATGCGGCGCATTCGCCGATTCGCGCATGTGGTTCCTGCGCGTCGAGGCGATGCTCCCCCCCGAATTCGACGACTTCCTCCTCGCACGCATCGATGGATCCCAAGCTGCTTGAAATCCTGGTTTGCCCGCTGTGCAAGGGGCCGCTCGTCTGGAAGAAGGACGCGCGGGAGCTCATCTGCAAGGCCGATCGCCTCGCGTTCCCGGTGAAGGACGACATTCCGGTGATGCTCGAGGACGAGGCGCGGGCGCTGCGCGCCGACGAAGAGCCCTAGCGCGCGGCCAACGGGTGGAGCCCGAGTTCAAGGTCGTCATTCCCGCGCGCATGCGCTCGACGCGCCTGCCCGGGAAAATGCTCGCCGACATCGGGGGCAAGCCGCTCGTGGCCTGGGTCGCCGAGCGCGCGAAGGCCTCGGGCGCGAAGGCCGTTTGCATCGCCACCGACCACGACGACATCGCCAGGGCGGTGACGTCCCTCGGTTGGCAGGCATTGAAGACATCCGAGGCGCACGAGACCGGGACCGATCGCCTGGCGGAAGCCGCGGCGCTGCTCGGGCTTGCTCCCGATGAGATCGTCGTGAACGTGCAGGGCGATGAGCCGCTCATCGATCCGCGCCTGATCCGCGAGGTGGCCGCAGCGCTGGCCGCCAGGCCCGAGGCCTCCATCGCCACCGCGGCGCACCCGATCGATTCGGCCGCCGCGTTCTTCGATCCCAACGTAGTGAAGGTCGTCACGGATGCCGCTGGCTTCGCGCAGTACTTCTCGCGCGCGCCCATCCCCTTTGCGCGCGATTCGTTCGCGAAATCGCGCGATGCGCTTCCGCCGGGTTTCCCGGCCCTTCGCCACATCGGGATCTACGCCTACCGCGTGCGCTTCTTGCGGGAGTACGCCTCGCTCCGCCCCACCGCCGCCGAACGCTTCGAGGCCCTCGAGCAGCTGCGGGCGCTGGGACATGGGCATCGCATCGCCGTCGCCCTCTGGCATGCGCCCATGGAAGCGGGCGTGGACACGAAGGAAGACCTGGAAAGGGTCCGGTCGAGGCTCGTCGCTCCGCTATAATCGAGGGCTGACAAGAAAACCCTCGGAGGGTCGGCGCATGCGTCTCATCTTGCTGGGCGGCCCCGGGGCGGGCAAGGGCACCCAGGCGGGGTTCATCACCCAGCGCTACAACATTCCCCAGATCTCCACCGGCGACATGCTGCGCGCGGCCGTGAAGGCCGGCACGCCGCTCGGCAAGGAAGCCAAGAAGATCATGGACAAAGGCGCGCTCGTGTCCGATGACATCATCATCGGTCTCGTGAAGGAGCGCATCCAGCAGGACGATTGCCAGAAGGGCTTCCTCTTCGACGGCTTTCCCCGGACGATTCCGCAGGCCGCAGCCGTCGCCGACGCGCTCGCGGACATCGACAACGTGGTCGAGATCGTCGTGCCCGACGAGCTCATCGTCGAGCGCATGTCCGGCCGGCGCGTGCACATATCGTCGGGACGCACCTACCACGTGAAGTACAACCCGCCCAAGGTCGCCGGGAAGGACGACGTCACGGGCGAGCCGCTCGTGCAGCGCGACGACGACAAGGAAGACACGGTGAAGAAGCGGCTCAAGGTGTATCACCAGCAGACCGAGCCGCTGGTGAGCTACTACGCAGAGTGGGCCTCCTCCGGCGACGAGCACGCGCCGATGCTGCACCGAATCGACGGTGTGGGGACGGTGGACGAAGTCCGCGACCGGATCTTCGCCGCGCTGGATTCGTAGGCACAGAGTTTTCGAATGGCCAGAAATGCCTTTTATGCGCAGTCCGGCGGAGTGACCGCGGTCATCAACGCGAGCGCCGCCGGTGTCATCGAAACCGCGCGCAAGCATAAGAAGCACATCGGCAAGGTCTACGCGGGCCGCAACGGCATCATCGGCGCGCTCACCGAGGACCTGATCGACACCAGCCGGGAGAGCGTGGCGAACATTCGCGCGCTCAAGAATACGCCCGGCGGCGCCTTCGGCAGCGCGCGCTACAAGCTGAAGGGTGTGGAGAAGGGCGGCCACGAATACGAGCGCCTGATCGAGGTGTTCAAGGCGCACGACATCGGCTATTTCTTCTACAACGGTGGCAACGACTCGGCCGACACGTGCCTGAAGGTCTCGCAGATGAGCGCGACCCTGGGCTATCCCATCGTCGCGGTGCACGTGCCCAAGACGGTGGACAACGATCTGCCGATCACCGATACGTGTCCCGGCTTCGGCTCCGTCGCGAAGTACGTCGCGACCTCGATGATGGAGGCGGTACTCGACGTCGAGTCGATGGCCAAGACTTCCACCAAGGTCTTCATCCTCGAGGTGATGGGCCGCCACGCGGGCTGGATCACCGCCGCGACGGGCCTCGCCTCGCGCCGCGCTGCCGAAGGCCCGCACATCCTTCTCTTCCCCGAGGTGCCGTGGAACGAGGAAGCGTTCCTCGCGCGCGTGGAGGCAACGGTGAGACAGTGCGGCTATTGCGCCATCGGCGCATCCGAAGGGCTCCAGGACGCCAACGGCAGGTTCCTCTCCGAATCCGGATTGAAGGACGCGTTCGGGCACGCGCAGCTGGGCGGAGTGGCGCCCATGCTCGCCGGCCTCGTGCAATCGAAGCTGAAGCTCAAGCAGCACTGGGCCGTGGCCGACTACCTGCAGCGGGCCGCGCGCCACATCGCGTCGAAGGCCGACCTCGAGCAGTCGTATGCCGTCGGCAAGGCCGCGGTGGAGATCGCCGTGAAAGGCATGAACAGCGTGATGCCCACCATCGTGCGCATCTCCAGCCGGCCCTATCGCTGGAAGATCGGCGTGGCCAGGCTCTCCGACGTGGCGAACGTTGAGAAGAAAATGCCTCGCGACTTCATCACGGCCGACGGCTTCCATATCACGCAGAAATGCCGCAATTACCTCCAGCCCCTCATCGCCGGCGAAGCGTTTCCACCGTTCGAAGGCGGGCTGCCAAAATACGTCCGGCTCAAAAACGTACCGGTCCGCAAGAAGACCGGCGAATACAGGCCGTGATGCCGCAACCGCTCGTCAATACAAAAAACCTGGGAGAAGTGAGATGTTGAACAACGCAATCGTGATCGCGCTCGCCTGTGGCGTGGTCGCCCTGCTTTACGGAGGATTCACCGCGCAATGGATCCTCAGGCAACCGGACGGCAACGACCGCATGCGGGAGATCGCCGCGGCCATCCAGACGGGCGCCAAGGCGTACCTGAACCGCCAGTACACGACCATCGGCATCGTGGGCGCGATCCTGTTCGTGGTCATCGGCTTCGTGCTGGGATGGGTCACGGCGTGCGGCTTCGCGATCGGGGCGATCGCCTCCGGCGCGGCCGGCTACATCGGCATGAACGTCTCGGTCCGGTCCAACGTTCGCACCGCGGAAGCGGCGCGCCACGGCATCGGCCCGGCGCTGAACATCGCCTTCAAGGGCGGCGCGATCACCGGCCTCCTGGTCGTGGGCCTGGGCCTCATCTCGGTCGCGGGCTTCTTCATGTTCCTGCAGGGCGGCGGCGCGCACGATGCGAAGATGTCCGAGATCGTGAAGCCGCTCATCGGCCTCGCGTTCGGCTCCTCGCTCATCTCGATCTTCGCGCGCCTGGGCGGCGGCATCTTCACCAAGGGCGCCGACGTGGGCGCGGACCTGGTCGGGAAGGTCGAGGCCGGCATCCCCGAGGATGACCCGCGCAACCCCGCCGTCATCGCCGACAACGTGGGCGACAACGTGGGCGACTGCGCCGGCATGGCCGCGGACCTCTTCGAGACCTACGCGGTGACGATCATCGCGACCATGGTGCTGGGCTCGCTGCTGATGCCGGCGTACGCGCAGGCCGCCGTCACCTATCCCCTGGTGCTGGGTGCGGTCTCGATCATCGCCTCGATCATCGGCACGTTCTTCGTGAAGACCGCGCAGGGCGGCAAGATCATGAACGCGCTCTATCGCGGCCTCGCGGTCGCCGGCATCCTCTCGCTCATCGCCTTCTATTTCGTCACCGACGAGATGATGCGCGGCGCGGTGGGGGGAGACGCGGCGGGCGTGTGGAAGCTCTGGGGGTGCTGCGTGGTGGGCCTCGTCCTCACGGGACTCATGGTATTCATCACCGAGTACTACACCGGCACCGACTTCGCACCGGTGAAGCACGTGGCGGAAGCCTCGACCAAGGGCCACGCGACCAACATCATCGCGGGCATCGGCGTGTCGATGCGCTCGACCGCGTGGCCGGTGCTTTCGGTTTGCGTCGCGATCTGGGCGGCGTATTCGCTCGCGGGCCTCTACGGCATCGCGATCGCCGCGACCTCGATGCTGTCCATGGCCGGCATCATCGTGGCCCTCGACGCCTACGGCCCCATCACGGACAACGCGGGCGGCATCGCGGAGATGGCCGAGCTGCCCAAGGAAGTGCGCAACGTCACCGATCCGCTGGACGCCGTCGGCAACACGACCAAGGCGGTGACCAAGGGTTACGCGATCGGCTCGGCGGGCCTCGCCGCGCTGGTGCTCTTCGCCGACTACACGCACAAGCTCGAGGAGATGGGCCGCCACATCACTTTCGACCTGTCGAACCCGGCCGTGATCATCGGTCTCTTCGTGGGCGGCTTGATCCCGTATCTCTTCGGCGCGATGGCGATGGAAGCCGTCGGCCGCTGCGCGGGCTCGGTGGTGGAGGAAGTGCGCCGCCAATTCCGCGAGATCAAGGGAATCATGGAGGGCACTGCGAAGCCCGACTACTCTCGCGCGGTGGACCTGCTCACGAAGGGCGCGATCAAGGAGATGATGATCCCGTCGCTGCTGCCGGTGCTCTCGCCGATCGCGGTGGCGCTGATCGTGGGCTGGCTCATGGGCCGCGACGCAGGCGTGCAGGCCCTGGGCGGCATGCTCATGGGAACGATCGTGACGGGCCTGTTCGTCGCCATCTCCATGTGCACGGGCGGCGGCGCGTGGGACAACGCGAAGAAGTACATCGAGGACGGCAAGTACGGCGGCAAGGGCAGCGAGGCCCACAAGGCCGCGGTCACCGGCGACACGGTGGGCGATCCGTACAAGGACACCGCGGGTCCCGCGGTGAACCCGCTCATCAAGATCATCAACATCGTGGCACTCCTGATCGTGCCGCTGCTCTAAGAGGCGGGCGACAACCCCGAAAGGGCCGCATCTCGCGGCCCTTTCAACTTGGAGATCCAGCAAATGGCGAAGAAGAAAGTCGGCGTCGTGGTGGGAAGCATCCGGACCGGGTCGTTCACGCGCATGGTTGCGAAAGCGATGTGCGGGCTGAACCCCAATCTCGACTGCGAGATCCTGGAGATCAAGCAGTTGTCGATGTTCAACCAGGACCTGGAGAAGACACCGCCTCAGGATTGGCTCGACTTCAAGCAAAGGGTCCTGGCGTGCGACGCCATTCTCTTCGCCACCCCCGAGTACAACCGTTCCATTCCCGGCGTGCTGAAGAACGCGATCGACGTGGCCTCGCGTCCCTACGGCCAGAGCGCGTGGTCGAAGAAACCCTGCGCGGTGGTGAGCGTGTCACCGGGTGCGATCGGCGGATTCGGCGCGAACCATCACCTGCGCCAGTGCCTGGTCTTCCTCGAGATGCCGGCGCTGCAGATGGAGGCCTATGTCGGGAATGCCGCGAAGCTCTTCGATGCGAACGGCAATCTCGCCGCCGATGACCCCCGGGTGTTCCTGAAGAAAATCGTGGACGCCTTTGCCGCCTGGATCGACGCGACGGCGGTGAAGGCCTAGAAAGGCGTTCGCGCTAGAACGGCAAGCGCGTGATCGGCACAGAGCGTTGGACGTTGCCCACCACGAAACTTGCGACGCCCGTTTCACGGCTGTCGCGGATCCCCACGGTGATGGCGCCTACACTTTCGAGCGCGTGCCGGGACGCGTCGTACGAAACGCCGATCCACGGCGAGCCGCGCGGCCGATAGAGACCCCCGAGCAGGCCGTCGTAGTACGACTGTACGTTCGGCGCGACATACCACGTGGCATCGCCGTTTGCGTCGTAGGTGTACCAGATCGCGAATAGCGTGCGATGCTGCTGAGCGATCACCAGGCCCCAGCCGTTTTCCTCGACACCTCCCCACCACAGATCGTCGAGGCGGGCCGTGGGGCTTGCGGTGGGAGGGCCAAAGGGGATGCGGCTCAGCTGCCTCGAACCGCGAGCGCCATCGATCACGTAGTCGAGGCGCATCGCGTCGAGGGATGCGGGCGTGAGCGTGAGCGTGCCGACCGGTGCGCCGATCGCGAATCTCGAGGCGTCGTAGGTCGCGGCGAACGGCGCGCCGCGCGGGCGATACACGGCACCGGTGAACGCCGTCTTCGCCGCGTTCCATTGCCCCGACGGCATGACGAGCCAGCGCGCCGTCCCCTGCGCGTCGTAGATGAAGAGCTCGCCGAAGAGGGCGTCGCGATGCTGTGTGATGCTCAATCCCCAACCGTTTTCCTGCGGGCCCGCCCACCAGAGGTCCTGGTACCGCCCGCCGACCGCGGAATAGGTCGGAACGCCCAGCGCGATAGTCGCGAGGATGCGGCCGTCGGGCGTCGTCGCGTTGTCGCCGCTGCCGCCGTCGACGACCTCGAAATAGGCGCTGCGTCCGCTCGCGGCCGTGCGCAGCTCGTACCAGTGCGGCGTCGCATTCTCGGCGGTCGGGCCATAGGCCCATGCGACTGTCCCCGGCGGCAAATCCGACTCGCGTTCCACGAGCAGGCGACGCGCGACCGGCGTTGTCAGGCAGGTCTGTCCGGGGAGGGTGTAGCAAATCGGCTGCCACTGGCAATTGGTCGATTCCGTCGAGAACAGCGCGGATATCGATTTAGCGTTGGGAGGGGCTTGCGCGGGCCAGCCCGGCGCGCCGAATGTGCCGACGCGCGCCAGCAAATCACACTCGCCTTTGTAATTGTTGTAGATCGGCGAGCTTGCGGCGAGCTTGAGCGTGCCGCCATCGGGTAGCGGTGCCTCGAAATGCGGCGCCACCGAAATGTCCACCATGGACGAGGTCGCGGCACCGGTATTCGCGTTCCCCGAGAACTCCGCGGCTACACGATGCGTGCCGAATCCCAACTCTCCCAGCGTGTTGGTGCCGGCAATGGCTGCCCATCCCCCAGGAGGATCACACCGGGCGACGACGACGCTGCGGGATGACGCCGGACCCAAGGCGGTGCCGTCGGACAGAAACCGGAACGTGCCGTAGATGTCCGCGTTGAGCAGGTTGAGCGGGCACTGCGTCCAGTAGAACTGCGCCGCCGCGCCGATCCTGACGGCCTCGCCGTAGTACAGCGACGCCTTTGATACCTCGAGAGAGACCCGCGCCTCGGCATCCGCCGCTTTCACAATGGTCGTGCCGCCCCAAAGCGGTGTGGTGACAAACGCGACGGACAGTGCAATGGCGGGGCGATGGTCACGTCTCATGCGACGATTCTGCCACGCGGGGATGAAGTGTGGAACCTACCCGCGGACGTGGGGAATCCCGATTAGAATCCCGCACTTTCCCATGAAAGTCCTCATCCTCGGAGCCGGAGTCGCGGGCGTCGCCTGCGCGTACTACTTCTGGCGCGACGGCCACGAGGTGAAGGTGATCGAGCGCAACGAGGGTGTGGCGCTCGAGACGAGCTTCGCGAACGGCGGCCAGCTCTCTTACAGCTACGTGGCGCCGCTCGCGAGCCCGTCGGTCATCCCGAAGATTCCGCCGTGGCTCCTGCGCCGCGATTCGCCGCTGCGCTTCCGTCCCGAGCCGGACATTGACCAGTGGCGTTGGATCGTGGAATTCCTCGCCGCTTGCAACGACGATACCGCGCAGCTCACGACCGAGCGCCTCCTGCGGCTCGCCTTCTGCAGCCGCGACCTCATGCACGAGCTGGTTCGCGCGCACGAGATGGACTTCGACTACGTGCAGAACGGCAAGCTCGTGGTACACACCCATCCGAAGTCGTTCGAGTCGGCGAAGCGGCTGATGGAGTATCAGCGAACTCTCGGGGCGGAACAGGAAGCATTGGATGCGGGGCAGGTTGTGGAGCTCGAGCCCGCGCTGGCGCACATGTCGAAACGCATTTGCGGCGCCATCCATACGCCGAGCGAGGACGCGGGCGACACGTACAAGTTCTGCAACGAGCTGAAGCGCATCATGACGACGGGGCCGAATCCCGTGACCTACCGTTTTGGCGTCGAGATCGAGCGCCTCTTGCCGTGGCGCGGCCGCCTCATGGGCGTGGAGACGAATCACGGCATCATGGAGGCGGATGCGTACGTGCTGGCGCTCGGCACCAATGCGCCGTACCTGCTGAAGCCGCTCGGCATTCGCGTGCCCGTGTATCCGCTGAAGGGCTACAGCCTGTCGCTGCCGATCACCGACGAGCGCGGCGCGCCGCGCATCAGCGTCACGGACTTCAAGCGCAAGGTGGTCTACGCGCGCCTGGGCGACCACCTGCGCGTCGCCGGAATGGCCGATCTCTCCGGCAAGCGCGCGGTGATCGACGGCGAGCGCGTCGACCAGCTCGTGACGGAAGTCAAGAACACGTTCCCGACGGCGAGCGACTTCAGCAAGCTGGGTCCGTGGTGCGGCATGCGGCCCGCGACGCCGAAGGGCACGCCGGTTATCGGTGCCACGCCGTACGCGAACCTGTGGCTCGACGTGGGCCACGGGGCGCTGGGCTTTACGCTCGCGCTCGCGACTGGACGCATACTTGCGGACCTGGCGGGCGGGCGCCCACCGAGTGTCCCGCTCGACGGATTCACATTGCACTGAAGGAGAACGCGATGGCGCTGGATTTCTATCATGGACACGGGTCGCCCTTTTCATGGCGCGTCTGGCTGGCACTCGAGGCGAAGGCGGTGCATTACGACCTGAAGGTGCTTTCGTTCCAGGACGAGGACACGAAGAAGCCCGAATTCATCGCGATCAATCCGCGCCATCAGGTGCCGACCATCGTGGACAACGGGTACGCGCTGTGGGAGTCGATAGCCATCCTGGAATTTCTCGACGAGCGCTTCACTTCGGGCGTCAAGCTCTATCCGGGCGACACGGCGAATCGCGCACGCATCCGGCGGCTCGTGATGGAAGGCGAGGCGTACCTGTACGGCGAAGGCATTTCGCCGATCGTCGACGAGCTCTTCTGGTCCGGCGACAAAGGGCCGAACCCGCAGATCGTCGCGAAGGCGCGCGAGAAGCTCGCCGCGGAGCTCGAATACTTCGCGAAGGAGTTGAAGGGCAAGTTCCTTGCCGGCGATGCGCTCACGGCGGCCGACTGCGTGGTCGCGCCGCTCATCCAGTACTGCAAGCGCATCACCTTCCGCAAGCCGGAAACGAAGCTGGACGAAGTGATCCCGCCGGCGCTGCGTGATTACAACAAGCGTATCGAGTCGCTGCCGTACTTCGACAAGACGTACCCACCGCATTGGCGTTGAAATTCCTGGTCACGGCGACCGACGGCCCCGCGCGCCGCGGCGCGCTTACGCTCGCGCACGGCACGGTGCAGACGCCGGCATTCATGCCCGTTGGCACGTACGGCACCGTGAAGGCGATGAGCCCGAAGGAGCTGGACGAGCTGGGCGCCGAGATCGTGCTCGGCAACACCTTCCACCTGTGGCTGCGGCCGGGCCTCGCGGTGGTCGGGAAGCACGGTGGCCTGCATCGGTTCATGGGGTGGTCGAAACCCATCCTCACCGATTCGGGCGGGTTCCAGGTGTTCAGCCTGGGCGAACTGCGCAAGATCTCCGAGGAAGGCGTGGCGTTCCAGTCGCCGGTGAACGGCGATCGCCTCTTCCTCACGCCGGAGGAGGCGATGCGCATCCAGCGTGTGCTCAATGCGGACGTGGTGATGGTGTTCGACGAGTGCACGGCCTATCCGGCCACGCGCGAGCTGGCGGCTCGCTCGATGCAACTCTCGCTTCGATGGGCCGAGCGGTCGAAGCGCGCGCACGGCGACAACGCGAACGCGCTCTTCGGCATCGTCCAGGGGGGCATGCACGAGGACTTGCGCGACGAATCGCTCGCGGGACTCTCGGCCATCGGCTTCGACGGCTATGCGATCGGCGGCGTCTCCGTGGGCGAGCCCAAGGAAGACATGGAGCGCATCGTGGCGCACAGCGCGCCGCGGCTGCCCGAGCAGGCGCCGCGCTACCTCATGGGCGTGGGCACGCCCGAGGACCTCGTGGCGTCGGTCTCCCAGGGCGTGGATATGTTCGACTGCGTGCTGCCGACCCGAAATGCCCGCAACGGCTGGCTCTTCACCCGGCACGGCGACATCAAGATCAAGAATGCGCGGCACCGGGAAGACACGGGACCCCTGGACCCGGATTGCGCCTGCTATACCTGCCGCAACTTCTCCCGGGCCTACCTGCACCACCTGCACCGCGCGAACGAAATCCTCGGCGCCCGGCTCAATACCCTCCACAACCTGCACTACTACCTGGAGCTCATGGGCCAATTGCGGGGCGCGATAGCGCAGGGCGGGCTCGCCGCCTTCCGGGGGAAATTCGCCTCGGAAAGGTCGCGGGAAGGGGCCGAAGAATGATAAAATTCAAGACCCTCCGGAATCACACAGACACTTTCCATGATCAGTAACGCATTCGCGCAGTTCGGCGCGCAATCCTCGGGCGGCGGGGACACGTTGATGGGCCTCCTTCCCATCGTCCTCATGTTCGTGGTCATGTATTTCATCCTGATCCGGCCGCAGATGAAGAAATCAAAGGAAGTGAAGACCATGCTCGACTCGCTCCAGAAGGGCGACGAGGTGGTGGCCGTGGGCATCCTGGGAAAGATCGACAGGATCACCGACAACTACGTGAGCCTTGAAATCGCGCCGAACGTCAGCATCCAGGTGCAGAAGCAGGCCATCACGATGCTGCTCCCGAAGGGCACGGTAAAGGACGCGCGGTAGCCCCATGAACAGGTACCCGATGTGGAAGTACGCGATGATCGTGATCGCGATCGTGGTGAGCGCGCTCTATGCCGCGCCCAACCTTTTCGGCGAGGTGCCCGCGGTCCAGGTGGCGGGCGCGCGCGCGTCCATCAAGGTGGACGATGCGCTGCGCGCCAAGCTCGATGACGCGCTCAAGGCCGCGAATGTCGCGGTGACCAACGTCGAGACGGAGAACGACGCGCTTCGCTTCCTGGTCGCGAACACCGATACACAGATCAAGGCGCGCGACGTGATCCAGAAGAACGTCGGCCCGAACTACGTCGTGGCGCTGAACCTCGTGCCCAATTCGCCGCGCTGGATGCAGGCGATCGGCTCCAAGCCCATGTACCTGGGCCTCGACCTGCGCGGAGGCGTGCACTTCCTGCTGCAGGTCGACATGAACGCGGCGAAGAACAAGTTCGTCGAGCGGTATCTCGGCGACGTCCGCTCGAACATGCGCGACAAGAAGATCTACTACTCAGGCCTCACGCGCGAAGGGCAGGACCGCATCGTGATCCGCTTCCGCGAGGCCGAGCAGAAGGCCGCCGCGCAACGCATGCTCGCCGACCAGATGCCCGACCTCGTCGTGCGCGAACAGGACATCGGCGGCGAATCGGCGCTGGTGGCCACGATCAAGCCCGAGGTCGTGAAACGCGACCAGGACACCACCGTCCAGCAGAACATCCAGACCCTGCGCAACCGTGTGAACGAGCTGGGCGTGGCCGAGCCGATCGTGCAGCAGCAGGGCCTGGACCGCATCGTCGTCCAGCTGGCCGGCGTGCAGGATCCCGCGCGCGCGAAGGAGATCCTGGGGCGCACGGCGTCCCTGGAAGTGCGCCTCGTGTCCGAAGAGCAGATGAGCGGGCCCGGCAGGGATGCGTTCTCGCAGTACAGGGACCAGCCGGCGCCGTTCGGAACCGACAAGTTCCTGGACATCGAGGGCAATCCGGTGCTGGTGCGGAAGAACGTCGTCATCACCGGGGACCGCATCAGGGACGCGCAGCCCAACTTCGACCAGCGCAATGGCGGGTCGGTGGTCGTCGTGAGGACGGACGATACGGGCGGCCGGATCCTGCGCCAGGTCACGCGCGAGAACGTGAAGAAGCACATGGCGATGATGATGGTCGAGAAGACCGGCACCACCGTCCTCACGTGGCCCGTGATCCAGGAGGAATTCGGAGCCAACTTCCAGATCTCCGGGATGCCGGACGCGCAGGAGGCGAAGAACCTCGCGCTCCTGCTTCGCGCCGGCGCGCTCGCGGCTCCGATGGACATCATCGAGGAGCGCACGATCGGCCCAAGCCTGGGCGCCGAGAATATCCAGAAGGGCTTCCACGCCGTGATGTGGGGCTTCGTCGCGATCGCCGCGTTCATGATCGTGTACTACATGGTGTTCGGCGTGATCTCGGTGCTCGCGCTTGCGTGCAACCTGCTCTTCCTCGTGGGCATCCTCTCGATAATGCAGGCCACGCTCACGCTGCCGGGCATCGCGGCTATCGCGCTCACGCTCGGGATGGCGATCGACGCCAACGTGCTGATCAACGAGCGCGTGCGCGAGGAGCTGCGCGCGGGGATGACGCCGCAAATGGCGATCCAGGCGGGCTACGAGCGCGCCTTCGGGACGATTCTCGACTCCAACGTGACGACGCTCATCGCGGGCCTGGCACTCCTCGCGTTCGGCTCGGGTCCCATCCGCGGCTTCGCGGTGGTGCACTGCCTGGGCATCACGACGTCGATCTTCAGTGCGGTCGTGGTCTCGCGCGGCATCGTGAACCTCATTTATGGCGGCGGCGGTCGCGGCAAGAAGGGGACCAAGCTCGCCATCGGCAACGTCGACTGGCACCGCGACCGCAACCAGAAAGTGGCGGCCTGACCATGGAATTCTTCCGTATCCGCCGCGTCATCCCCTTCATGCGCCACGCGCTGGTGTTCAACATCATCTCGCTCGTGGTGTTCGTATTGTCGGTAGTGTTCCTCGCCACGAGGGGCCTGCACTTCTCCATCGAATTCACCGGCGGCACGGTGATGGAGGTGAGCTACAACGACGATGCCAACGCGGACAAGATCCGCTCCACGCTGAACACGATCGGCCTCACCGATGTCTCGGTGCAGTCGTTTGGCACGTCGAAAGACATGCTGATCCGGTTGCCGCTGAAGACCGTCGAAGGATCGAGCCAGAACGTCGAGATGCAGAAGCAGGCCGATGCCGTGCTGAAGGCCCTGAAGTCGCAGGACGCCAGCGCCGAGCTGAAGCGGGTCGAATTCGTGGGCAGCCAGGTGGGCAAGGAGCTCGCGAGCGACGGGGGCCTGGCACTCCTCTTCGTTTGCATCGGCATCATGATCTACCTGGCGTTTCGCTTCGAGTGGCGCTTCGCGGTGGCGACCATCCTCGCCAACCTGCACGACGTCACCATCATCCTGGGCTTCTTCGCGTTCTTCCAGTGGGAGTTCTCGCTGCCGGTGCTGGCCGCCATCCTCGCGGTCTTCGGCTATTCGGTGAACGAGTCGGTGGTGGTATTCGACCGGGTGCGCGAGAACTTCCGCAAGATGAGGAAGGCCTCCGTGGCGGAGATCATGGACGCGTCGATCACGGGCACCATCTCGCGCACGATCATCACGCACTTGTGCACGCAGATGATGGTGCTGTCGATCCTGCTCTTCGGCGGAGCCACGCTGCACTTCTTCGCGGCGGCGCTCACCATCGGCATTCTTTTCAGCATCTATTCCTCCGTGCTGGTGGCGTGCCCGCTGGCGATGTACCTCGGGGCCTCGCGGGACGATTTCCTTCCGCCCGCGGACAAGAAGAAGGCGGCGCTCAACCCGGCGCCGTGAACCTCCTCGACGTCGTCCTCCACCTCGACGTCCACCTGCTGAAGCTGGTCGCCGAGTACGGCATCTGGATCTACGCGATCCTCTTCGCGATCATCTTCTCGGAGACGGGGTTCGTCGTGACGCCGTTCCTTCCCGGCGATTCGCTGCTGTTCGTCGCGGGTGCGATCGCGGCCTCGGGCGAGATGAACGTGCACTTGCTCGTCGTGCTGCTCGCGGCTGCGGCGGTGCTTGGCAACACGGTGAACTACGCCATCGGGCGGTGGCTCGGAAAGCACTTCTTCAACGACCGGGGATCGCGCTGGCTGAACCCGAAGCACCTGGACAAGGCGCACGAGTTCTACGAGCGCCACGGCGGCAAGGCGGTGGTGCTGTCGCGCTTCCTGCCCATCGTGCGCACCTACGTGCCGTTCGTGGCCGGCATGGCCCTCATGACGCCGCGCCAGTACACGATGTACAACGTCGCGGGGGGTGTGGCCTGGGTGGGCACGCTTTGCTACGCCGGCTACTTTTTCGGCAACATCCCGTGGATTCGCGGTAACCTCACGGCGATCATCGTGGGGATCGTCATCGTGAGCCTCCTTCCGCTGGCCTACGCATTCCTCAAGTCCCGCATGCGGGGCCGTTCCGAATGACGCCCGATAACGTGCCGCTCAATGCCATCTACCACGCGATCCAGCTCGCGATCGCGCCGGTGTTCCTGCTCACCGCGATCGGCACCTTCCTGAATGCGCTCACGGGACGGCTCGCCCGCTCCGTGGATCGGCGCCG
>Ga0209131_1001363_pt1 | contig 16913 bp, 17 predicted proteins | sample GraSoi_2013_40cm_FD_185826 | JGI IMG/M metagenome (GOLD analysis project Ga0209131, IMG submission 185826) | Grasslands soil microbial communities from the Angelo Coastal Reserve, California, USA - Sample 9_17_2013_40cm (SPAdes) (version 2) | ecosystem: Environmental > Terrestrial > Soil >...
CGCCATGCTCGGCATCCTCAACGAAGAGGGCTTGCCGCGCACCCAGATGGGCATCCTCGAGTCGCCCGCCGCGAAGACGCTGCCGGTGATGGCCGGCGCCCCCTGCCCCGAGTGCGGCAACAGCACCCTCATCCGCAAGGACGGCTGCGACTACTGCACCGCCTGCGGCTACGTCGGAGTCTGCGGCTAAAGAGCAGCTTTCGGGAAGAAAGCGGTACGCTTCTCGCTCAGGATTTCCCTCTTCCGGAGAAACAATGGCAGAAACCTTCAGCATCCTCGGCATCGCCGGCAGTCTTCGCAAGGAGTCGTATAACAAGGCCGCGCTGCGCGCGGCGCAGGGCCTGTGCCCCGAAGGCGTGCGCCTCGAGCTCTACGACATCGCCGGGCTGCCGCTCTTCAACCAGGACGAGGAGAAGAACCCGACACCGAAGGTGAGCGACTTCAAGCAAAAGATCCGCGCTGCCGACGCGATCCTCTTCTCCACCGCCGAGTACAACTACGGCATGCCCGGCGTGCTGAAGAACGCGATCGACTGCGCGTCCCGCCCCTATGGCGACAGCGCCTGGAACGGCAAGCCGGTCGCGATCATGAGCGCGGCGATGGGCACCGCCGGGGGCCTGCGCGCGCAGTACCAGCTGCGCCAGTGCTTCGTCTTCCTCAACATGGACGCCGTGGTGCAGCCCGAGGTCGCGATCGCCGCCGCGCACCAGCGCTTCGACGACAAGGGCAACCTGACCGACGAGACGAGCAGGAAGCTGATCGGCCAGCTGCTGCAGAGCCTGGTGATCAAGGCCCGCCGGCTACGCTAGCCGCCGAAGCTGAGGATCCAGAGGAGCGCCGCGACGCTCTTCGAGTCGGTGATGCGGCCGGCGCGCACCATGGCGATGGCCTGGTCGAACGGCACGATCAGCGTCTCGACGAACTCGCCGGCGTCGAGCTGGGCCGCGCGCTCCTTTTTTAATTTTTTCGCCAAAAACAGCGTGATCGCCTCGTCGGTGTAGGCAATCGCGGTGTGGATCACGCCGAGGCGCGTCCACTCCTGCGCGGTGTAGCCGGTTTCCTCCAGCAGCTCGCGCCTGGCAGTGTCGAGGTGCGGCTCGTTCGGCTCGAGCTTGCCGGCGGGCACCTCGATGAATTCGCGGCCATGCGGGTAGCGGAACTGGCGCTCGAGCAGCACCGTGCGATCGTCGAACAGCGGCACCACCGCGACGGCGCCGGGATGGCGGATGTACTCGCGCGTGCCCTGGCTGCCGTCGGGCAGCCGCACGGTGTCGCGATGGACCTTGAGCAGCTTGCCATCGAAGACCAGCTCGCCCGAGAGGCGATGCTCGGTCAGATCTTTCACCACAGTGCGGCGACTGCCGCGGCGCACATCCCCATCAAGCTCTGCGGCAGGAGACCGACCACGAGGAGGAAAAGGCCGTTCGCCGAGAGCACCAGGCGCGCCGCCGGCTGCACCCGCACCGGCTCGTCGCGCACCGGGTCGTCGAAGTACATGAGCTTCACCACCCGCAGGTAGTAGAAGGCGCCGATCAGCGAGAACAGCACCGCGGCGACGGCAAGCCAGACGTGCCCCGCGGCCACCGCGGCCTGGAACACCGCGAGCTTGGCGTAGAAGCCCGCGGTCGGCGGGATGCCGGCGAGCGAGAACATGATCACCATCATCAGGAACGCGTACCAGGGATGGCGGCGGTTGAGCCCGCGCAGGTCCTCCAGGTTCTCGCACTCGAAGCCGGCATGCGAGAGGTACAGCAGCATGCCGAAGGCGCCGAGCGTCATCGCCGTGTAGATGATCATGTAGAAGAGCGAGGCGCTGTAGGCGTCGACGCCGTTGCGCCAGTTGCCCTCGACCAGGCCCGAGAGCAATCCCAGCAGCATGAAGCCCATGTGGGCGATCGCCGAGTAGGCGAGCATCCGCTTCAAATTGCTTTGTGCGATCGCGGTGATGTTGCCGAGCGCGATCGACAGGATCGCGAGCACCGCGAGCATCTGCTGCCAGTCGGGCGCGAGCGCCGGCAGGCCGTTCACCAGCATGCGCACCGCCATGGCGAAGGCGGCGACCTTGGGCCCCGAGCTGATCACCAGGGTTACCGGCGTGGCGGCGCCGTGATACACGTCGGGAATCCACATGTGGAAGGGCACCACGCCGAGCTTGAAGGCGAGGCCCGAGACCACAAACACCAGGCCGAACACCAGGAAGCTGCGGTCGGCGGTGCTGCCCGCCTGGCGCGCCACCTGCTCGGCCACCTCGGTGATGGTGAGGGTACCGGTGGCGCCGTAGATCATCGACATGCCGTAGAGCAGGAGGCCCGAGGACAGCGCGCCGAGCACGAAGTACTTCATCGCCGCCTCGGTCGAGGTCGCCGAGTCGCGGTTCAGCGCCACCAGGGCATAGAGGCAGAGCGACATCAGCTCCAGGCCGAGGAACAGCGTGAGGAAGCTGTTGGCGCTGATCAGCACCATCATGCCGAGCAGCGCGAACAGCAAGAGCGAGATGAACTCGCCGCGCAGCATGCCGCGCTCGGCGAGATAGCTGCGCGAGTAGACCAGCGCCACCGACACCGCGAGGTAGCACACCAGCTTGAGCAGATGCGACAGGCTGTCGGCGACGAACAGCCCGTTGAACAGATAGTACGTGGCGCCGCCCGAGGCCCAGATCACGAACAGCGTCGCCGCGGCGCAGAGCGCGAGCACGACCTGCGCGAGACCCGCGCTCACCCGGCGGCCTTCGTCCTTCACGTACAGGTCGGCGATCATGATCGCGCAGGTGCCCGCCAGCAGCAGCATCTCGGGCAGCGCCGGCAGGTGATCGATGAAGAGCGCCAGGTACGGATTCATTGCTTCACCGCGGCGACATGCCGCAGCAGATCGTTGACCGAGGCGTGCATCACCTCGGTGAAGGGCAGCGGGTAGACGCCCATCCACAGCACCGCGGCGGCGAGCAGCCCCAGCACGATGAACTCGCGGTGGTTCAGGTCCTTGAGCTTCGCGACATGGTCGTTGGCGACCTCGCCGAAGATCACGCGCTTGTACATCCACAGCGTGTAGGCGGCGCCGAACACCAGCGTGCTCGCCGCGGCGAAGGCGAGCCAGAAGCTCACCTTCATCGCCCCCATGATCACCAGGAACTCACCGACGAAGCCGCTGGTCGCCGGCAGCCCCGAGTTCGCCATGGCAAAGAGCATCATCAACGAGGCGAACTTCGGCATGCTGTTCACCACCCCGCCGTAGTCGCTGATGGCGCGCGAATGCATGCGGTCGTACAGCACGCCGACGCAAAGGAACATCGCCGCCGAGACGAAGCCGTGCGAGATCATCTGCACCAGGCCGCCCTCGACGCCGTAGGCGTTGAACAGAAAAAAGCCCAGGGTCACGAAGCCCATGTGCGAGATCGAGGAGTAGGCGATCAGCTTCTTCATGTCGGTCTGCACCAGCGTCACCAGGCCGATATAGACGATGGCGATCAGCGAGAGCGCCACCATCATCCCGGCGAGATGGCGCGAAGCGTCCGGCAGGATCGGCAGCGAGAAGCGCACCAAGCCGTAGGCGCCGAGCTTGAGCAGGATCGCGGCGAGCACCACCGAGCCGCCGGTGGGCGCCTCGGTATGCGCGTCGGGCAGCCAGGTGTGCACCGGCCACATCGGCACCTTGACCGCGAACGCGAACAGGAACCCGAAGAACAGCGCGATCTGCACATTGAGCGACAGCGGCAGCTTGTGCCAGTCGACGATCTCGAAGCTCGCGCCCGCCTTGTTGTAGAGATACAGCATCGCGATCAGCATCAGGAGCGAGCCGAACAGCGTGTAGAGGAAGAACTTGACCGCCGCGTACACGCGGTTCGGGCCGCCCCAGATGCCGATGATGATGAACATCGGGATCAGCGTGCCTTCGAAGAACACGTAGAACAGCACCGCGTCGAGGGAGGCAAAGACGCCGTTCAGCAGGCCCGACATGATGAGGAACGCGGCGAAGTACTGCGCGACGCGCGTCTCGATCACGCTCCAGCCGGCGATCACCACCAGGATGGTGATGAAGCTGTTCAGCAGCACGAACAGCAGCGAAATCCCGTCGACGCCGAGGTGGTAGTTGATGTTGAAGCGCTGGATCCAGGGCCTGAGCTCGACAAACTGCATCGCGCTCGTCGTGGGATCGAAGCCGGTCCACAGCGGCAGCGTGACCAGGAAACCGACGATGGCGCCGCCGAGCGCGATCCAGCGCATCGCCGGATTGCGATCGCCGGCGGCGAGCACCGCCACGCCGGCGATGATCGGCAGCCAGATGGCGGCGGAGAGCAGGATCACTTGCGCAGGAACCAGAAGGCGAGGATCACCACGCCGATCAGCATGGTGAAGGCGTACTGGTAGACGAAGCCGGTCTGGAACAGACGAATCACCGAGGAGAACCAGCCGACCACGCGCGCCGAGCCGTTCACCATCAGGCCATCGATCAGCGCCTGGTCGCCGAAGCGCCAGAAGCCCTTGCCGAGTGCGCGCGCACCGCCGGCAAACAGCCAGGCGTACAGCTCATCGAACCCGTATTTCCGTTCCACCAGCGCATACAGGGGGCCCAGCTCCATGGCAATCCACTTGGGCAGCGCCGGGCGCTTCATATACAGGTACCAGGCGGTGGCGATGCCGGCGATGGCGAGCCAGAACGGAATTGAGACCAAGCCGTGCGCCATGAATGCCCAGATGCCGTGATACTCCTCCTCCATCTTCGGCAGCACGCCCTGGAAGTAGTCGCCGAACAGGACCGGACCGATCACCCAGCCCGCCGCAACCGACGGGATCGCGAGCAGCACGAGCGGCGCGGTGACCACCGGCGGCGACTCGTGCGGCGGATGCCCGGGGTCGAAGCGCGGCGTGCCGTGGAATGCCATGAACACCATGCGGAACGTGTAGGTCGCCGTCACGAATACGCAGGAGAGCACGCAGAGATAGGCGAACAGGTGGCCGGGAGTGCTGGAAGCGTGCACCGCCTCGATGATCGCGTCCTTCGAGAAAAACCCGGCGAAGCCCGGAATGCCGGCCGACGAGATGGCGCCGATGAGCAGCGTCCAGTAGGTCCAGGGCATGTAGCGCTTCAGGCCACCCATGCGCCGCATGTCCTGCTCGTGGTGCAGGGCGATGATCACCGAGCCCGCGGCGAGGAACAGCAGCGCTTTGAAGAAGGCGTGCGTCATGAGATGGAAGATCGCGGCCGAGTAGGCCGAGGCGCCGAGCGCCGCGGTCATGTAGCCGAGCTGCGAGAGCGTCGAGTAGGCCACCACGCGCTTGATGTCGTACTGCGTCAGCGCCACCAGGCCCATCGAGAGCGCCGTTATGGCTCCTATCACCAGGACGACGCAGCGCGCCGTCTCGGACAACTCAAACAAAGGCGACATGCGCGCCACCATGAAGATGCCGGCGGTCACCATGGTCGCGGCATGGATCAGCGCCGAGATCGGCGTCGGGCCTTCCATCGAATCGGGCAGCCAGACGTGCAGCGGGAACTGCGCGCTCTTGCCCATGGCGCCGATGAACAGCAGGATGCAGATCAGCGTCATGTCGGCGTCACTCTTGGGCGCCTGGGCGAACACGGTGGCGTAGTCGAGCGAGCCGAAGTTCGCCAGGATCAGCGCGATGCCGAGGACGAAGCCGAAGTCGCCGACGCGGTTGACCAGGAACGCCTTGAGGCTCGCGTAGATCGCGCTCTCGCGCGTGTACCAGAAGCCGATCAGCAGATAGGACACCAGGCCCACCGCCTCCCAGCCGAAGAACAGCTGCACGAAGTTGTTCGCCATCACCAGCATCAGCATCGAGAAGGTGAACAGCGAGATATAGGAGAAGAAGCGCTTGTAGCCCGGGTCGTCGGCCATGTAGCCGATGGTGTAGACGTGCACCATCAGCGACACGAAGGTGACCACGATCATCATCAGCGCCGTCAGCCGGTCGATGAGGAAGCCGATCTCGAAGCGCGTATCGGCGACGGTGAGCCAGGTGTAGACCGTGCCGTTGTAGGTATTGCCCTTCAGCACGTCGGCGAATATCGCGCACGACGCGAGGAACGACAGCAGCACGGAGAAGATCGTCACGCTGTGCGCGCCCTGGCGTGTGAGCCAGCGCCCGCCGAGCCCGGCGATGATCGCGCCCAGCAGCGGCGCGAAGGGCACGATGAGATAGAGCTCTTTCATCCCTTCAAGCTGTCCAGGTCCTCGACGTCGATGGTGTTCAGGTTCCTGAACAGCACCACCAGGATCGCCAGGCCGATCGCCGATTCCGCTGCGGCGACCGTCAGGATGAAGAACACGAACACCTGCCCGGCGGCGTTGCCGAGGAAGTGCGAGAAGGCGATGAAGTTGAGGTTGACCGCGAGCAGCATCAGCTCGATCGCCATCAAGAGCACGATCAGGTTGCGCCGGTTGAGGAAGATGCCGACCACGCTGATCGCGAACAGGATCGCGGCGAGCACCAGGTAGTGCGAGAGCTCGAGCGGCGTCATTCTTTCTCCGACGGCATCGATACCAGCCGCACGCGTTCCTCTCTTCTGGCTCTGACTTGGAGAGCCGGGTCCTGCGAGCGCGTGTCCTTGCGCCGGCGCAGCGTGAGCGCGATGGCGGCGATGATTGCCACGAGCAGGATCACCGCCGCGATCTCGAAGGCATAGGCGTAGTCGGTATAGAGGAGCAGGCCCAGCGCCTTGGTGTTGCTATAGCGCGCCGTTACCACCGCCGGCGTGGTGGTGCCGAAGTAGTGGTAAGCCACCACCGTGATCATCTCCCACACCAGGATCACGCCCACCACCAGCGCGAGCGGCAGGTTGCGCCAGAAGCCTTCGCGCACGCGCTCGAGGTTGATGTCGAGCATCATCACCACGAAGAGGAACAGCACCATCACCGCGCCGACGTAGACCACGACCAGGGCGATGGCGAGGAACTCCGCGCGCAGCAGCAGCCACAGGCCCGCCGCGGTAAAGAAGGCGAGCACCAGGAACAGCGCCCCGTGCACCGGGTTGCGCGCGGTGATCACGCGCAGCCCGGACAACAGCAAAACCGCGCCAAAGGCGTAAAAGATCGCGTTCTCGAACATTCTTCTTTCTTCTAACGGAAGCGGGCGTCTTCTTCCCGGTCCCGGGCTATCTGCTCCTCGTAACGATCCCCCACGGCGAGCAGCATGGGCTTGGTGTAGTACAAGTCCCCCCTCCTCTCGCCGTGGTACTCCAGAATCCGCGTCTCGACGATCGCGTCGACCGGGCAGGCCTCCTCGCAGAAGCCGCAGAAAATGCATTTGGTGAGGTCGATGTCGTAGCGCGTGGTGCGCCGCGTGCCGTCCTCACGCTGCTCCGACTCGATGTGGATGGCGAGCGCCGGGCACACCGCCTCGCACAGCTTGCAGGCAATGCAGCGCTCTTCGCCGTTCGGATAGCGGCGCAGCGCGTGCAGGCCGCGAAAGCGCGGGCTCATCGGCGTCTTCTCTTCCGGGAACTGCACCGTGATCTTGCGTGCGAAGAGGTGCCGTCCCGTGAGCGCCATGCCGCGCAGCAGCTCGAGCAGCAGGAAACTGCGGAAGAAATCGTAGATGCGAGTCATGCCTTTGCCCCCCTGATGGCACGAAGTGCCGGAGGGTTTGATTTTCTGAAAATCGAAAACCCCCCGCTCGCGGAGCTCGCTTCCCCCCTTGTCAGGGGGGCGGCAAAAAACACGCGCTTCATTTCCATATATTCCAAGGTGTCTGCATCCACAGGCCGATCACGGCGATCCAGACCAGCGTGAGGGGGATGAACACTTTCCAGCCCAGGCGCATGATCTGGTCGTAGCGGTAGCGCGGGAACGTGGCGCGGATCCAGAGGAACATCGACACGATCACGAAGATCTTGAGGAACAGCCAGCCGATCGGCGGGATCCAGTTGAGCACCACCGAGTCGATCGGCGCCTGCCAGCCGCCGAAGAACATCACCGCCGTCAGCGTGCTGATCAGCAGCATGTTCATGTACTCGGCCATGAAGAACAGCGCGAAGGTCATGCCCGAGTACTCGATCATGTGGCCGGCGACGATCTCCGATTCGCCTTCCACCACGTCGAACGGCGCGCGGTTGGTCTCGGCGACGCCGGAGACGAAGTACACCACCAGCATCGGCAGCAGCGGCAGCCAGTTCCACGACAGGAACGTAAGGCCCATCGCGGCGAAGGTGCCGCGGCCCTGGGCGTAGACGATGTCCGAAAGATTCAGGCTGCCCGAGACCATCAGCACCACGACCAGGGCAAAGCCCATGGCGAGCTCGTACGAAACCATCTGCGCCGCCGAGCGCATCGCGCCGAGGAAGGCGTACTTCGAGTTCGAGGCCCAGCCGGCGACGATCACGCCGTAAACCCCCATCGACGAGAGCGCCATGATGTAGAGCAGCCCGGCGTTGATGTCCGCGAGCACGATGTCGGGCGAGAACGGGATCACCGCCCAGGCGGCGATCGCCGGCACGATCATCAGCACCGGCGCAAGCACGAACAGCGCCTTGTTGGCGTTGGTCGGAAGGATGATCTCCTTGAACAGCAGCTTCACGCCGTCGGCGATCGGCTGCAGCAGGCCGAACGGACCGACGCGATTCGGTCCGATGCGGATCTGGATCCAGCCGATGAGCTTGCGCTCCCACAGCGTGAGGTAGGCGACCGCGAGCATCAGCGGCACGACGATCGCGACGATGAAGGCAAGATTCGTTACCGTCGCGTACGTGGCGGGCCCCCAAGTGGTCCCGAGGCGCGCGCTGCTGAAAGTGAAGAGCCAATCGAGCATTAGTGGATATAAATCATCAAATCACGCGGCCTGCTGCGCCACGGCTTTTTCCACCGTCAGCGCGCCGAACATGGCGCCCAGATGTGCCGTGCTGCGATGTCCGGCGGCCACGCGCACGCAACCGTCCGGCAGCTTTTCGTCCAGCCCGGCCATCAGGCGGGCTTCGCCCCCGCCCTGCTTCACCAGCACGAACTGGCCGCGGCTGACGCCGAGCTCGCGCATCAGGCGCGCGTTCATCCATGCGCGCGGCGACTGCGCTTCCCGCGTCTTCTGCAGCGGCGGCGAGCGCCGCACCAGCGGATCGGCAAAGTAGATCGGCACGTCGGCGATGCGCTCGATGCCCGGCGACTGGGGGGACGAACCGCTGCCCGGGGTGATCTGGTTCGAGCACAGCGTCGCGATGTCCTTGCCCTCGAGGCACGCGCGCCGCACTTCCTCGATGGTGTCGAACTCGACGCCCTTCCTGCCCAGCAGCGTGCCCAGCACGCGCAGCACCTTCCAGCCCGGGCGTGTCTCGCCGAGCGGATTCACCGTGGCATAGAAGCTTTGCGCCCGGCCTTCGATACTGACAAAGGTGCCCGCGGTCTCGGTAAACGGCGCGATCGGCAGCACGGCGTGCGCGTAATCGAGCCCGGTCTTCCAGGGCGAGAGCTGCACCACGAACTGCGCGTCGCGCAGTGCCATGAGCGCGGCCTGCGGATTGGCGCAATCGAGCTCGGGCTCGGCGCCGAGCAGCACGATGGCCTTTTTCTTCAGGACATCCACGACGGTGCCGCCACTCGGCAATCCCGCGATGTAGCCGCCGACTGAATTGGCGGCCTCGCCGATGAAGCCGACCTTCACGCCGAGTGCCTGCGCCGCGGCATGGATCGCGGCCGCCTGGGGATGGTGCTCGGCCCAGGCGCCGATAAGAACAGCGGCATTCTTTGCGCCCTTGAGCGCATCGGCGAAGCCGGCAATGGAGGACGCGAGCTGAGACGGCGGCACGATCTTGCGGCTGGCGATCGGCATCAGCCAGTCGTCATCCACGCTGTGCAGCATATGGATCTGGGCGCGGCGCTTGGCGGCCTGGCGCAGGCGGTGCGCGATCAGCGGGCTTTCCTTGCGCAGGAACGAGCCGATCACCAGCACGCGGTCGAGGCTCTCGAGCTGCGGGATCGTCATGCCGAGCCAGGGAATGCCCTGGCGCTTGCCGTCCGCGGAGAAGTCGGAATGGCGCAGGCGGAAATCCGCCGTGCCGAGCTTGCCGGCGAGATAGAGCTCTTCCAGCGTGGACTGCGGCGATGCCAGCACACCGAGGTCTTTGCCCTTCAGGCCCGCGACGACGAAGTCGATCGCCTCGTGCCAGTCGACTTCCTGCCAGTCGTTGCCCTTGCGGATCAACGGGCGCTGCAGGCGGTCCGGGGAATTGACGCCTTCGTAGGAGAAGCGGTCCTTGTCGGAGAGCCAGCACTCGTTGATCGCTTCGTTCTCGAGCGGCAGCACGCGCATGACGCGGTTCTGCTTGACCTGCACCACCAGGTTCGAGCCCAGTGCATCGTGCGGCGCTACCGACTTGCGCCGTGAAAGCTCCCAGGTGCGCGCGGAATAGCGGAACGGCTCCGAGGTGAGCGCGCCCACCGGGCAGAGATCGATCATGTTGCCCGAGAGCTCGGAGTCGACTGCCTTGCCCACGAAGGAAACGATCTCCGCGTTCTCGCCGCGCCCGGCCAGGCCGAGCTCCATGACGCCGGCGATCTCCTGGCCGAAACGCACGCAGCGCGTGCACTGGATGCAGCGGCTCATCTCCTCGGCCGCTACGAGGGGACCAAGCTCTTTTCGCAGCACCACGCGCTTCTGCTCCGCGTAGCGCGAATTGCTCGTGCCATAGCCCACCGCCAGGTCCTGCAGCTGGCACTCGCCGCCCTGGTCGCAGATCGGGCAGTCGAGCGGATGGTTGATCAGCAGGAACTCCATGACGCCGTTCTGCGCCTTCTTCGCCGCCGGCGAATGCGTCCAGACCTTCATGCCGTCGGTGACCGGCGTCGCGCAGGCGGGCAGCGGCTTCGGCGCCTTCTCGACCTCGACCAGGCACATGCGGCAGTTGGCGGCGATCGAGAGCTTCTTGTGGTAGCAGAAGTGCGGCACATAGACGCCGAGCTTGTTGGTGGCGTCCATCACGGTCGAGCCGTGCGGCACTTCGACCGCTTTGCCGTCGACTTCGAGCTTGAGGTTGGCCATCAGGCGGCCTCCGCCAGGTGCGGCTCGTGCGGCTCATGGCGCGCGCCGGAGCGGCCCCAGAGGGGCTCGATTTCTCCGCGCACCAGGCACTCGCGGTGCTCGATGTGATGCACGAACTCGTCGCGGAAGTGCTTGATGAAGCTCTTCACCGGCAGCGCCGCGGCATCGCCCAAAGCGCAGATGGTGCGCCCGGCGATGTTGTCGGCGACGTTGTCGAGCAGTGCCAGGTCTTCCATGCGGCCGAGGCCCTCCTCGATGCGATGCACGACGCGATACAGCCAGCCCGTGCCCTCGCGGCAAGGCGTGCACTGGCCGCAGGATTCCTCGAAGTAGAAGTAGGACAGCCGCTCGAGCGCGCGCACCATGCAGGTCCGGTCGTCCATCACGATCACGGCGCCGGAGCCGAGCATCGAGCCGGCCTTGGCGATCGAGTCGTAGTCCATGTCGGTCTTCATCATGAGCTCGGCAGGCAGCACCGGCATCGACGAGCCGCCGGGAATCACCGCCTTGAGCTTGCGCCCGGGCAGCACGCCGCCCGCCATCTCGAGCAGCTTGGCGAACGGTGTGCCGAGGCGCACTTCGAAATTGCCCGGACGCTGCACGTGGCCGGTCACCGAGAACAGCTTGGTGCCGCCGTTGTTCGGCTTGCCCAGTGCCAGGAAAGCGTCGCCGCCATTGCGCACGATCCAGGGCACGGCGGCGAAGGTCTCCGTGTTATTGATCGTGGTCGGCTTGCCATACAGCCCGTAGCTCGCCGGGAACGGCGGCTTGAAGCGCGGCATGCCCTTCTTGCCCTCGAGCGAATCGAGCAGCGCCGTTTCCTCGCCGCAGATATAGGCGCCGTAGCCGGCATGGCCGTAGAGCTCGTAGCTGTAGCCCGAGCCGAGGATGTTGGCGCCGAAGTAGCCGGCGGCGCGCGCCTCGGCGAGCGCCTCCTCGAACTGCTCGTAGACGTCCCAGACCTCGCCGTGGATGTAGTTGTAGCCGGCGGTCGCGCCCATGGCGTACCCGGCGATGATCATGCCTTCGATCACCGCGTGCGGGTTGTAACGCAGCAGATCGCGGTCCTTGCAGGTGCCCGGCTCGCCCTCGTCCGAATTGCAGACCACGTACTTGGCGCCGGGAAACTGCCGCGGCATGAACGACCACTTGAGTCCGGTCGGGAAGCCGGCGCCGCCGCGCCCGCGCAGCGCCGATTTCTTCAGGTCGTTGATCAGCTGCGTCGGATCGAGCTTCTTCTCCAGGATGGATTTCAGGGCGGCGTAGCCGTCGCGCGCCTCGTAATCCTTGAGGCGCCAGTTGTTGCCGTCGAGCCCCTTCATCAGGATCGCGTCGGGTCCGTAGTCCAGCATCATTTCAACTCCTGGATCAGCTGGTCCAGCTTTTCGTTGGACATGTAGTCGCGCATCTTCTTGTTGTTGACCAGCAGCACCGGCGCCATCGCGCAGGCGCCCATGCACTCGCCCTCCTTCAGCGTGAAGCGGCCGTCGGGCGTGGTCTGGTTGAAGTCGATGCCGAGCTTGCCGCGCAGGTGATCGGCCGCGGCGAGCGCGCCCTGCAGGCCGCACGGCAGGCAGGTGCACAGCGTGATCTTGTACTTGCCGACCGGCTGCAGGTTGTACATCGTGTAGAAGCTCGCCACCTCGTACACCGCGACCGGCGCCATGCCGAGGTATTGCGCCACCGCGTCCATCGTCTCCGTGGCGAGCCAGCCCTTCTCGTCCTGCGCGATGATCAGCGCGCTCATCACCGCCGACTGCTTGTGCTCGGGCGGGTACTTGGCGATCTCACGATCGATCTTCTTCAGCGATTCTGCCGACAGCATCAGACTTCGCCCTTCCAGTAATCGACGTTGCCCGATGCCGCCGCGGTCGAATGCCGCCATTTGCCGTCGAAGGCGATGATCTTGCCGGAGTCCGGGTACTCGCAGATCTCGGGGTCGGTCATCGTACTGATGGACAGGAAGCTCAGCTCGGCGTCTGAATCATTCACGATCTGGTGCGCGGTGTCGGGCCCGCCGACCGGGCAGCAGATGACATCGCCGGCGCGGATCTTGCGGGTTTCGGCGCCGTAGCGCAGCGTGCCCGTGCCCGAGACGATGAAGAACATCTCTTCCTGGGCACGATGACTGTGGAACGGGCAGCCGCGCTTGCCCGGCGGCAGCACATCGTACGAATAGCCGAGGTCGCGCGCGCCGAGCATCGGCCCGATGCGCGCCGAGCGCCACTCGAACTTGTCGCCTTTGGCGCCGTGCTCGAACTTGAGCTCGTCGAGGTTGACGACGTTCTTCACCGATCGATTTCCCCAAATACGATGTCCTGAGTCCCGATGATGGCGACGGCGTCCGCGATCATGTGGCCGCGCGCCATCTCGTCGAGCGCGGCGAGGTGCGGAAAGCCCGGCGCGCGGATCTTGAGGCGGTAGGGCTTGTTCGCGCCGTCGGAGATGAGATAGATGCCGAACTCGCCCTTGGGCGCCTCGACCGCGGCGTACACCTCGCCCTCGGGGACGTGCATGCCCTCGGTGACCAGCTTGAAGTGGTGGATCAGCTGCTCCATGCCCTCCTTCATTTCCAGGCGGCTGGGCGGCGCGATCTTGTGGTCGTCGACCATCACCGGCCCCGGGTTCTTGCGCAGCCAGTCGATGCACTGTCTTACGATGCGGTTCGACTGGCGGAATTCCTCGATGCGCACGAGGTAGCGGTCGTAGCAGTCGCCGTTCTTGCCGACCGGGATGTCGAACTGCATGCGGTCGTAGACCTCGTAGGGCTGCTTCTTGCGCAGGTCCCAGGCGATGCCCGAGCCGCGCAGCATCGGACCGGTGAAGCCGAGCGCCAGCGCGCGCTCGGGCGAGACCACGCCGATGCCCACGGTGCGCTGCTTCCAGATGCGGTTCTCGGTGAGCAGCGTCTCGTAGTCGTCGACGTACTTCGGGAAGCGCTCGGTGAAGTCCTCGAGGAAGTCGAGCAGCGAACCCTGGCGGTTCCGGTTCATCTGCTCGATGGCCTTCTTGTTGTGGAACTTGGCGGCCACGTACTGCGGCATGCGGTCGGGCAGGTCGCGATACACGCCGCCCGGGCGGTAGTACGCCGCATGCATGCGCGCGCCCGACACCGCCTCGTAGGCGTCCATCAGGTCCTCGCGCTCGCGGAAGCAGTACAGGAAGATGGTCATCGCGCCGATGTCGAGGCCGTGCGCACCGAGCCAGAGCTCGTGGTTCAAAATCCTGGTGACCTCGTCGAACATCACGCGGATGTACTGCGCGCGGAGCGGCGGCGTGATGCCGAGCAGCCTCTCGATCGCCATCACGTAGGCGTGCTCGTTGCACATCATCGAGACGTAATCGAGCCGGTCCATGTAGGGCACCGACTGCAGGAAGGTCTTGTGCTCGGCGAGCTTCTCGGTGGCGCGGTGCAGGAGGCCGATGTGCGGGTCGGCGCGCTGGATGACCTCGCCGTCCAATTCCAATACCAGCCGCAGCACGCCATGGGCCGCGGGATGCTGGGGACCGAAATTCAGCGTGTAGTTACGGATCTCAGCCATTTACTTTTCGTGGGCGTAGTTCGGCTCACGCACGATGCGCGGCGTGACCTCGCGCGGATCGATCGTCACCGGCTGGTAGACGACGCGCTTCTGCTCCGGGTCGTAGCGCATCTCGACGTAGCCCGAGAGCGGGAAGTCCTTGCGGAACGGATGGCCGACGAAGCCGTAGTCGGTGAGGATGCGGCGCAGGTCGGGATGGCCTTCGAACACGATGCCGTAGAGATCGAAGGCCTCGCGCTCGAACCAGTTGGCCGCCGGCCACACCTCGACCAGCGAAGGCAGCACCGGGAAGTCGTCCTGCGGAGCGAAGCAGCGCAGGCGCAGGCGCACGTTGTTCGATATCGAGAGCAGGTGCACCACGGCCGCAAACCGAGCGCCCTCGCGCGGCCGGTCGCCGTAGGCAGCGTAGTCGACGCCGCAGAGATCGATCAGCTGCTCGAAGCCGAGCTGATCGCGCAGCTTTTGCGCGGCGGCCAAGTACTCGGCCGCCGGCACCTCGATCGTGAGCTCGCCGAGGCGTTCGCTGGGTGCAAAGCCAGCCTGCGCCAGCGCCTCGTGCAGCTTCTGGACGCGCGGCGTCATCGAGCTATGGTGTTCGTGCGCTTGATCTTGTTCTGCAACTGGACGATGCCGTAGAGCAGCGCTTCGGCGGTGGGCGGGCAGCCCGGCACGTAGATGTCGACCGGCACGATGCGGTCGCAGCCACGCACTACCGAATACGAATAGTGGTAATAGCCGCCGCCGTTGGCGCACGAGCCCATCGAGATCACCCAGCGCGGCTCGGCCATCTGGTCGTAGACCTTGCGCAGCGCCGGCGCCATCTTGTTGCAGAGCGTGCCGGCGACGATCATCACGTCGGACTGCCGCGGGCTCGGGCGGAACACGATGCCGAAGCGGTCGAGGTCGTAGCGCGCGGCGCCGGCGTGCATCATCTCCACCGCGCAGCAGGCCAGGCCGAAGGTCATCGGCCAGAGCGAGCCGGTGCGCGTCCAGTTGACCACCTTGTCGATGGTCGTCGTGGCGAAGCCCTGTTGCAGTACGCCTTCTATGCCCATGGCGGACTTTCTATTCCCACTCTAACGCGCCTTTCATCCACTCGTAGACGAACCCCACCGTCAGGATGGCGAGGAACAGCATCATGGACAGATAACCCGCCAGCCCGATGTCATTGATCACCACCGCCCACGGAAAGAGGAACGCGATCTCCAGGTCGAACAGGATGAAGAGGATCGCGACCAGGTAGTAGCGCACGTCGAACTTCATACGCGCATCCTCGAAGGCCTCGAAGCCGCACTCGTAGGGCGAAAGCTTCTCCGGGTCCGGGTGGTTCGGCCCCAATAGCTTGCCGAGCACCATGGGCGCGACGCCGACGCCGATGCCGACCAGGATGAACAACAGAATCGGAAAATATTCTGCGAGCATGAGTTTTGGTGCCCACGAGCAGACTCGAACTGCTACGGCTTTTTAGGCCACCAGCCCCTCAAGCTGGCGTGTCTACCAATTTCACCACGTGGGCCCGGATGCGCGAATTATCCCCTAAAAATCACTGCGGTACCTGTTTGTCCTTGCCCGGTTCGGGTGCGGGCGCCTCGGGTTTCGCGGCCGGTTTCTCATCGGCTTTCGCCGCCGGTTTTTCCACCGGCTGCTGCTTGCGGATGACGTCGATCACGCCGCCGCCCTCTTCCGCCGGACGCCGCGTCGCCACGTAGGCAAGCGCCAGGCTCAGAGCGAAAAAGATCGCGGCGAGCACCGCGGTGGCGCGCGAAAGAAAGTTGGCCGAGCCGGTGGCGCCGAACAGGCTGCCGGAGGCGCCGCCGCCGAAACCCGAGCCCATGTCGGCGCCTTTGCCGTGCTGGAGCAGCACGAGGCCGATGATCGCCAGCGCGATCAGCACGTGAAGCACGATGAGCACATTCGTTAACATCTCAGTTCACCTTTTTCGTTCCTGCAGCTTGCAGGATCGCCAGAAAATCCGCCGCCACCAGCGAGGCGCCGCCGATCAGGCCGCCATCGACGTCGGGCATCGCAAAAATCGCCGCCGCGTTCTGCGGCTTGACGCTGCCGCCGTAAAGAATCGGCGTGTCCTGCCCCACGCGCTTGCGCAGGAACGCGTGCACTGCCTGCGCCTGCTCGGGCGTCGCATTGCGCCCGGTGCCAATCGCCCAGACCGGCTCGTACGCCAGCACCGCCTGCGAAAACGCCACCGCGCCGAACTGGCGCGCCACCACTTCCTCTGTCCGACCGCCCTCGCGCTCGGCGAGCGTCTCGCCGACACACAGGATCGGCGTCAACCCGGCCGAGCGAGCGGCGGCGAATTTCGCTGCCACCTGCGCATCGCTCTCGCCGTAGATCTGGCGGCGCTCGGAGTGTCCGACGATCACGTAGC
>Ga0209131_1001364_pt1 | contig 16902 bp, 16 predicted proteins | sample GraSoi_2013_40cm_FD_185826 | JGI IMG/M metagenome (GOLD analysis project Ga0209131, IMG submission 185826) | Grasslands soil microbial communities from the Angelo Coastal Reserve, California, USA - Sample 9_17_2013_40cm (SPAdes) (version 2) | ecosystem: Environmental > Terrestrial > Soil >...
GGCGGACCTTGCCCGCCGAGGTTTCGCCGTCTGGAATCTGGAGTACCGCCGTCTCGGTGTGCCCACTGGCGGATGGCCGGGCACCTTTGACGATGTGCTTGCCGGAATCGACCGGCTCACGGGCTTTGCTGCCGACGGCATTGATCTCGACCTGGGTCGCGTCGTCGTGAGCGGCCATTCCGCGGGTGGTCATCTGGCCTTGTGGGCCGCCGCGCGCGAGCGCAATGGGAAATCGGGCGCGAGTGCCGATGAGTGCCGGGTCAGCGCCGTTGTCGGACAGGCGCCAGTCGCTGATTTGCATCGCGCCTTTGAGCTTGGAACCGGGGGCAGCGCGGTCCGTGAACTTATGGGCGGCACGCCGACGGAGCGAGTCGAGCGCTACCGACTGGGTTCACCGCGTGCGCTGCTGCCACTGAACGTACCGCAGCTTCTCATTCACGGCACTGCGGACGATGTCGTACCCATTGAGATCTCGCGCACCTACACCCAGGCGGCGCGGGCGGCGGGCGATCGGGCCGAGCTGGTGGAGTTGCCCGGTGCCGGTCACATGGAGTTTCTCGACCCCGCCAGCCCAGCCCATGCTGTACTGTGCAACTGGCTGAAGCGCATACCGCTGCCGTAGGAGATCACGATGGATCGCACTTATCTGATCGCAAACGCCGTCCTGTGGGCGGCGGCGATCGTTGCATCGGCCGTCCTCGCAGGCCCTATCGTCCTTTCAACCATCCTGCTGCCGGCACTCGCGATCATCTCCTTGCTGCTGGCCTGGCGCAGGCCCCCCAGGAGCTAGAGCGACTGGTCGGCATTCCAGCGCGCGACCGTGGCCGCGAGGACCGGGGAAGCGCCATAGTCGCCGGCGAGGGCCAGGACCTCGCGCGGCGAAATCCGATCCCCGGTGCGCGCCAGAAAGCGGGCCCGGACCAGGGCGTTGGCCACGAGCTCCGTACCGCGCTCGAAGCGCTGCTCGAGCACGAAGGCCTTCTCATCCCAACCCAGGACGCGCGTGTCGATCGTGAAGGTCTGGAACAGCGTGAGCGAGCGCCGGAAGCGAATGGTTTGTGCGACGACGACCGGGTACCAGCCCTGCTGCCGGAGCTTCCGCGCCAGGCCGGCGCGGATCATGAGATCAACACGGGCCAGATCCATCATGGAAAGGTACACACCGTTGTTGACGTGCCGGAGCACGTCCAGGTCAGTAGGCAGAACGCGAAATGGGGTGTGGCAGGGCCCGAAGGACGGCACGGATGAGCGCCGCGGGGCAGCGAGCAGGAGCCACAGCAGGCGGAGCCAGAGATTCACGCGGGGTGCTCCTATTAGGCGGGCAGGACGGGTACTCTAGGCTCTTGGAACAATATCAGGAGTGGTGTCATGAAGCGTTCGGCCTCAGCAGTCTGGCACGGTGATCTCAAGCAGGGCCATGGGGCGCTCGCGACTCACAGCGGCGTGCTCAAGGACACGCCGTATTCATTCGCGACGCGATTTGAACAGACTCCCGGAACGAATCCGGAAGAACTGTTGGCGGCGGCTCACGCTGGCTGCTTTACGATGGCGTTATCGGCCGCGCTCGGCGGTGCGGGTTTTGTGCCCAAGCGCCTGGCCACCCAGGCCGTCGTGTCGCTGGAACAAGTCAACGGGCAGTGGACCATCAACCACGTCCAGCTGAATACGGAAGCCTGGGTGCCCGGAATAACTGTCACTCAATTCCAGAACATTGCCGCCGACGCCAAGGCGAACTGCCCGGTATCGCGATTATTCAAGGCAGAAATCGCCCTTTCCGCCAAGCTCGAGCCCAGCTGATGGCGGGCTGAGGCCTGACAACATTCGTTGTCACCGCGGTCTCGTTCGGCGTGGCGACGTCATCCGCGACGCACCTGCTCATCTGATTCTGCGACTTCGGGTCTTTGCGGGAAGCCTGCGACGTGACACACTCGCTCATCCCTTACGGAAGTCAGTACCATGATTGATGTGGGCGTGATCCTGAAGCGTTTCGAGACGCCGGACGAAACGCGCGAGCTCGATCTCGGCAAGTACGAAGTCGTCAATCTCGGGGGAATGAGCATAGGCCGGGCCACCTATCTGCCCGGGTGGAAGTGGTCAAAGCACGTGGGACCACTCGTGGGCGCGACCCGCTGCTCTGTGAAGCATGTAGGTCTGGTTCTCTCAGGGGTGGCGACTGCGGCGTTTGACGACGGCACGATCATTGAGCTGCGTGCCGGAGATCTCTTCTATATTCCACCCGTGCCGCATGACAGTTGGGTCGTGGGCGATCAGCCCTATACGTCACTGCACTTTGGTGGAGCTGAGCGCTACGCACGCTAGAGCGACTCGTCAGCGCTGTGGAGTCTGTCTACGGCGCATTGCGGCAGTGGTACTTTACACCTGGTCACGGTCAAGGTGAGCGACCGTGAATTCACCGAAGGTGTCGATCTCGCGGCCCCGGATGGACAGTGGCGCAGAACCAGGTCACTGCGTTGCCGGAAGTCCGGATAATCAGCGGACTACGATCATGCCCACGTGATCGCAGCTCACATTTGCGGCAGAGACTCAACATGGCGAAACAGCGATATGAAGGCAGCTGCCATTGCGCCCAGGTCCGCTTCGTCGTCCACGGCGACCTGGCCACTGCCGCGCTCTGCAACTGCTCGATCTGCACCAAGAAAGGCTTTGTACACTTCATCGTGCCGCCGGCGGATTTCGAGCTGCTCGCGGGCCTCGAGGCACTTGCGACCTACCAGTTCGGAACGAAGATCGCGAAACACCATTTCTGCAAAATCTGCGGCGTACCCCCGTTCTATATCCCGCGCTCCGATCCCGACAGCATCGACGTCAACGTGCGCTGCCTGGCGGGCGTGGATGTCGAGCGTCTCGAACTCCCCTGCTTTGACGGCCAGAACTGGGAACAAGCCAACGCGGCCAAGGTTCCGTGGCGATGATCATCGACTCTGTCGGGCAGGCTGCCCCTGGACCGCTGGTCGCTGCATCAGCATGACCAGCAGTCCGATCGCCGCCATCGCCCACACGATCACCGGACTGGAAGGCAGGTCGGTCAGCGCGGAGACGATCAGGCCAACGAGATAGCTGGCGCCCGTCAGCACATAGCCGATCAGCAGCTGCCGCCCCTGCGGATAGCGATAGGTGGCGACCGCGGGAATGATCAGGCTGGTGAACACCAGGTACACGCCGACCAGCTGCACGGACACCGTCACCGTCACGGCAAACACCAGGTAGAAACCGGCGCGGCCCAGGCGCTCGCGCCACTTGAACCAGGCCAGCAACACGAACGCCGTCAGCACTGCGGCGCGCAACAACTGCGGCACTGAGACCCAGAGTATCTGACCGGCCAGCAGATCCTTCAGATCCTCACCACCGTGCGGATCGTTCGCCAGCAGCAGGATTTGCGCCGTGGAGGCGAGCACGAACAGCACGCCAATCAGCGCTTCCTGCACTTCCGGACGACGGCGCTCCGTCCAGGTCAGCAGCAGCGCCCCCAGCAGTGCCGCGCTCACCGCGGCGAGCTGCGTCACCCAGCCCTGCAGTTCGAGTCCGAAGAAATGCGCGGCGATCACGCCGACGCCGGCCACCTGCGCGATGGCCAGGTCGATGAACACGATGCCGCGCGCGAGCACCTGTTGTCCGAGCGGCACGTGCGAAGCCAGCACGATGAGCCCGGCCAGCAGGGCCGGCCACAGGATGCTGAAGTTTTCAGATAGCGCGCTCATTTGGCGGCTCCCATCAAGCGCGCGACGGTGTCGTCGAACAGCGTGAACAGATCATGCGCCGCGGGCGTGCCGCCCACTGAATAGGGCAGCATCACCACCGGCGCGTGAATGCGTTCGGCCAGCCAGTCGGCAGCCTTGGAGTCGTTGTAGGCGTTGCGCAGGATCATCCTTGGGGGCGCGGCCGTGAGCTTGGTCACCAGTTCCGCCAGGTAGGTGCTGCTGGGCGGCACGCCCGGCTTGGGTTCGATGGCGGCCACCTCCCGCAACCCCAGCCAGCGGCACAAATACACCTGGTCGCGATGAATTACGACGACCGGGACACCCTTCAGCGGCGCGGCCTGCTGCTCCCAGCGGGCAATAGCGGCCTGCCACCGCGACTGAAAATCGCTCCCTCGACCCTGGTAATAGGCGGCGTTCCCGGCATCGATCGTGCTCAGGCGAGTCGTCAGCGCCGCCGCGACGATCGCGACGTTGTGCGGGTCGAGATGCGCGTGCGGGTTACCCAGCGGGTGCACGTCGCCCATCGATCGATCGACGGAGGCGGGCACCTCGAGCAGCCGCAGGTTGGCATCGGCTTCAAAATAGCCCGGATTTCCGGGCTGGATGCGCGCATTGCCCGATTCGCGCAGCAGGATCGGCAGCCAGCCGATTTCGAGTTCGGCGCCGGCGGCGACCACCAGGTCGGCGTTGCGCGCGCGCGATACCAGGCTGGGCTTGGCATCGACGCGATGCACGTCCTGGAAGGCACTGGTGGCAGCGTAGACGTCCACCTTGTCGCCACCCAGATCCCGTGTCAGCTCAGCCCACTCGGGCGTCGTTGCCAGCACCCTGATGGCGGCCTGTGCGGGCAGGGTCGTTGCGGCAAGCAGGATTGCCGCGAGACATTTCAGCACACTGTTCATGTCATGGCTCCTAAAACTTGTGGGCGCCGTGCGCGCCGATGCTATAGAGGTATTGCAGCAGCAGCTGCCGATCGCGGTTGTCGAGGCGCGCATCGTCCCAGGCGTACTGCGCACGCAGTCGCGTGAACTCGCTGGGATTCCAGTCGAACATGAGGCTGACGCGGCTCGGGCTGGCCGGCGCCAGCGTCGGGAAGCTGCTGGCGGGCAACAGGCCGCTGTCGACCAGACCAATTTGAGGAGTGCCCGAATCGAGCGCATCGTAACGGGCGCCGACACGCCAGCGCGGCAGGAACTGGTATACGCCCTGCAGGTACCAGCCTGATTGCCGGCTGCGGTAGGGCGCCGCCAGGGTCAGTTGATTGATCGTTGCGGCGAGCTGACCATCCTCGCTGCGCTGCAGATATTCGGCCTGCAGCTTCAGCGAGTGTACGGTGGCGTTGCCGTGCGGTGACCATTTCAGGATTCCATCAACCACCCAGGTGCGCGAATCACCGGTGAATGCGTCTGCAATCGCATCCCCGCCCGCCGTCACGTCGCTGAAACTGCGGTCTTCGGCGCGCGCGCTGAGCCACGACACTCCGGCACGCCAGCTGGTGGAATCGCCAATATCGTTGCCCACGTGCGCCAGCAGGGCGCCGCCGTTGAGGCCGTTGCCCTGCAGGCGCGTGCGTGGAAACTGCTCGCCGTTGCCCGTCTCGGCGCCGAGCTCGACGAACAGATCCGTGGGCGCCACCCATTTGAGCTGCGCACCGTCCTGCGCCAGCTGGCCCCCGAACATCGCCTGGTACACGAGCGGCTGATCCACAAAATCCCAGGCGTGACTGTGGATCTCGTTCACGTAGCCCAGGCCGGAGAAAAAGCGCCCCGCCTTCAGCGAGAGGCCGGAAGGCAGGGCGATGGTCTTGACGTAGGCCTCTTCGACGCTGATCGAGTTGTCGCCGGTGATGGCGGTCGTGAGATTGGCGAAGAAATACGGATCAACGTTAGCGGCGAGCGTCAGCTCGGATTCGCCCAGGGTGAAGCCACGCGGCCCCGGGCCCACTTCATCGCCTGCCGGCATGAATCCGGCAATGTGATAGTCCGCCGGATCCCCGGACAGCTGCGCGTAGCGGCCGCCGAGTATCACGGAGACTGCAGGATTGAAGGCATTCTGTCCGCCGCCGCCGGACGGAGGGCTGGGTGCCATCGGGGCGAGAGGCGCTGGAACTTCGGCCGGGGCACCCGGTGCGGCGCTCGCAGCCGCACTCGATGCCGCAGCGAGCTGCACCTCGAGCTGCGCCACCCGCGCCTCGAGGGCGCTGAGCTGCGTTTGATAATTGGATTTCACGGCGTCGAGCTCCGCCCGCAGCTCGCTCAGCTCCGAAGCTCGCGCCGGCGTCACCGCCAGCGCCAGCAGGCTCAACGCCAGCAGGCGATATGCGCCTATAGCCTTGTATCTGATCATGGGACCCCCTCGCCAAACTCATGAGAGTTGCCCGACCGCCGCAGCGGTTGGACCCGTGCCGAAAGCTACGGGCGAGCGGGCGGGGCGCGAGAGCGGTAGGCGGTACGGCTGGCGGGGTGCGGTTGCAGCTGCGCATCGATCGCGATGAGGGTCGATGTGCGTGCGGGCAGGTGCAGCAGGGGCACGGACGAACCACCGGCCGTGGCGAGGAGCGGCGCAAAGGCCACGCACTCGCTGCAGGCCAGCGCATGGATGCGCTGTGGTTCCCCGTTGGCGTCACGGGAAACGGTCAGGTGCGAATAGGCGTGCGCCTGCGCCCCCAGTTGCGCGATCACAAGGATCAGCGCCTGGAGCGTGCACAGGACCGGTCTCCTGGTAAGACGCATCAGCGGGCGACGGCTCACGGGCGGAATCCTAGCACTTTCAGCGGGTTAAAGCAGCGCACGGCCTGTTAACGATCCGTAACCCAGGCCTCAGGCGCTGGCCGGCCGATCGAGCAAACCCACGTAGCGCGGCTGCGCCGCCACGCGCGCCAGCCAGGCGCGAATCCCCGGACAGGGCGCCAGCTCGAGCCCCCCGTCTTCCGCCACGTGGGTGTAGGCGTAGAGCGCGATGTCCGCAACGCTGTAGCGCTCGCCCACGAAATAACGGTGCGTGGCGAGATGCCCTTCCATCACCGCGAGCGCGGCTCGGCCGCGTTCCAGGCGCTTGGGCAGCTCGGCGCGCGACGGATGGTCTGCGGCCAGGTGGCGCACGATGAAGCGTGGCGTGGCCACGTAGGGCTCGTGGCTGTATTGCTCGAAGAACAGCCACTGCAGGACGCGCGCGTGCGCCAGCCGCTCGGCGGGCAGGAAAGCCGTGCCCGCAGCCAAGTAGCACAATATGGCGTCCGATTCGGCCAGGTACTGGCCGTCCTCGAGTTCAAGAGTCGGGATGCGCCCGTTCGGGTTCTTGGCCAGGAACTCCGGCGTGCGGGTTTCGCCGCGCAGGATGTCGAGCTCGACGTAGCGGTACGGCACCTGGAGTTGCGCCAGCAGCAGCCGGATCTTGTAGCCGTTGCCGGAATCCAGATAGTCGTACAGCGTGTACATCAATCAGTCCTCTGCAATCGGCGTATCCGCGCGCCCGCCCCATTCGGCCCAGGACCCGTCATAGAGGGCGCCCTCGGGCAAGCCAGCGACCGCCAGGCCGAGATTCAGGATCGCGGCCGTCAGGCCCGAACCACAGGTAGTGACCACCGACGTGCCTTCATTGACGCCGGCACGCGCAAAACGCTCGCGCAGCTCCTCGCGCGAGCGCAGCGTCTGCGCCTGCGTCAGCAGCTCGCCAAAGGGCAGGTTGTGCGCGCCGGGCATGTGTCCGCCACGCAATTCCGGGCGGGGCTCGCTCACCCGCGCGTGGAAACGGTCGGCCGAGCGGGCATCGAGCACGAGTTCACGCCGCGAACGCAGGTTCTCGAGCAGGTCTCCCAGCCCGCGGAGCAATCCGGCCCGCAGCGCGGTCCGGAACTGGGTGGGCGCTGGCGCGGTGACGGGCCCGCTCTCGATCGCGCGCCCCTCGGCGCGCCACTTGGGCAGACCGCCGTCGAGCACCGCAACCCGGTCGTGACCGAATAACCGCATCATCCAGCGGCCGCGGGCCGCGGAAAACACGCCGATCTGGTCATAGAACACGACGCGATGGACATTGGACACGCCGAGTGCACCGACCTGTTGCGCAAAACGGCTCGCCACGGGCACCATGTGCGGCAGTCCGGACTCGCGATCCGCGATCAGGTCGATATCGAAAAAGCGTGCGCCCGGAATGCGTGCCGCCGCGAACTGGGCCTGCGCATCACGCTTGTCGCCGGGCATGTACCAGGTGGCATCCAGCACCACGAGGTCTGCGCCCGGCAGCTCGGCGGCAAGCCATTCCGTGCTGACGATCGGGTCCACGACGCATCTTCCGTCCACTCGGTGGCGTGCCGCAAGCCCGCATGACGCTGTAGAATTCCTGCCGCGCGACCGGCGCCGGCGCTGCGCCGCAGGAGGCTCGACCGTGATGCTCATCGGCATGTTCGACTCACCGTTTGTCCGCCGCGTGGCGGTCAGCATGAAGCTGCTCGGAATCGGATTCGAACACCGCAACTGGTCCGTCGGCCGCGATTTCGATCGCATCCGCGCCTACAATCCGCTCGGTCGGGTGCCGGCGCTGGTCACCGATGACGGCGAAACGCTGATCGACTCGGCGGCCATCCTCGACCACCTCGATGAAATCGCCGGACCCACGCGAGCGTTGCTGCCGGGCCAGGGCGCACCGCGCCGCGCCGCGCTGCGCCTCATGGCCATCGCAGTCGGCGCGGCGGAAAAAGGTGCCCTGCAGGTCTATGAGCGCGTGTTCCGGCCCTTCGAGAAGTGGCACGAACCGTGGCTCGAGCGCCTGCGCGTGCAGGTTGATGGCGCACTTGCCGAACTCGAACGCAATTGCGCGGCGCGACCCGGCCGCTGGCTCATCGGAGAGCGCCTGACCCAGGCGGACATCAGCGTGAGCTGTGCCACGACATTTCTGGATGGCGCACTGAGCGCGGCGCCGCGTCTGGAACAGTACCCGGCCTTGCACACCCTGGTCAGTCGCTGCGAGAGCCTGCCCGAATTCATCGCGACGCGCATCGTGTGGTCGGCGCCGGGCCCCGCTGAGCCCGATACCGTGGCCGCGGTCTGAGCAGGGCCATGCAGCATTTCCTGCCCGCCCTGATCGTATTGAGCATCTGTCCTCTCGCCGGCTGCGAGACGGTCAGCACCACCGCACCGGGAGCGATCGGCGTCGAACGCAAGCAGGTCATGTGGGTCTCCGAGGCGGACGTCGAACAGAGCGCCACGCAGGCCTACGCCCTCGAGATGACCAAGGCCAGGCAGGCGGGCCAGCTCAACGCCAACCCGGCGCAGACCGAGCGCGTGCGCGCCATCGCGGGCCGGCTGATCAGGCAGACGACCGTGTTCCGCCCCGATGCCGCCGGCTGGGCCTGGGATGTCAACGTGCAGGAAAACAAGGAGCTCAATGCCTACTGTATGCCGGGCGGCAAGATCATGGTGTACTCGGGCCTGATCGAGCAGCTTGAGCTCAGCGATGCCGAGCTCGCCACCGTCATCGGCCACGAGATGGCGCACGCGCTGCGCGAACACAGCCGCGAAGCGGTGTCCCGCAACTACGCCCAGCAGCTGGGGCTTGGCGCCCTCGGCGCGCTGACCGGCCTCGGCCAGGACACGATGCAGCTGGCCGGGATGATCAGCAACGTCACCTTCACCCTGCCTCGCAGCCGCGTGCAGGAATCAGAAGCGGACAGGGTGGGCCTCGAACTGATGGCGCGTGCGGGCTACGATCCGCACGCCGCGCTCAGCCTGTGGCAGAAGATGGGCCAGGCCAGCCAGAACGGTTCGCCGGCATTCTTGAGCACACATCCTTCCAGCAGCACGCGGCTGGAAGACCTGCGATCACTCCTGCCCCGCGTCCTGCCGCTATACGAAGCCGCGGCCAGGCACTAGTCGCGATTGCTGTGGTCCGCGTGGCGGTCAGGCTCGCGCTGCCCATGGCTTTCAGGCGCAGGCGCAGGCGCGGGCGCGGGCGCGGGCGCTGAGTGTACCGGGGCCGACTGGCGCTCCGGCGGCGCCTGGCGCACGGGCGGCGATTCATGGACCGGCGACACCATACGCGGCGCATCACGCGGTACTTCTCGCACTGAAGGCATTTCGCGTGCCGGAGGAGCTTCGCGCACCGGAGATCTTTCCCGCATCGGAGGGCCCTCCCGCACTGGCGGCACTTCGCGCATCGTCGGCGCCGGCGGCATCTCCGGCGACGATTCGCGCACCGCGCCGGCCGGTGGCGAGTAACGCCGCTGCGAACCGTAATCCGCCGCAGGAGCGCGGTCCGCACCGCGCTGACCCTGGGAGTACGCGGGCGCTGCTGCCGGGCGTTCGGCTATCGGGCGATCACTCCTCGTGACCGCCCGGTCCGCCGGAAAACCGCGTCCCACGCTGCGCGGCTCCGGGCGAATTTCCAATGCGCTGGTGCTGAACGGAGTCTGGTGCGTGGCACCGGGTTCGGCGCGCAGCAGGTTACGCGCCACGGGCTGGGCCGCGGTGAAGGTCTCGCGGGACACCTCGGTATAGGCGCCAGGCACGCTCTCGTTGGCGTAGCGCCGTTGCACGCGCGTCGCGTCACCACCTTGTCTGCGATCGATGTAGCGCTCGACGTTCTCGCGGCCGAGATGCGTGTTGCTGAGGTTGGCGGCGCGCAGATAGTTGCGGCTCGCGTGATACGGGGGTTCGTAGACTTCGTTGTAGCCGAGCGGCACCCAACCGACACGCGGCGCATGGCGTGCATCTGCATCGGGGCGCATCCCGCCGCGCCAGGCGACCAGCGCGGGCGCGAACACCGGATGATGGATCTCGCGCATGCCGGGCGACCAGGCCCATCCGTGGCGCGCGTGCACCCAGCGGCCGTAGTGGCAGGGCGCAAATCCCCACGGCTCGTTGTCGATCCAGGTCCAGCCCCAGGGGCCGATCCAGCTCCAGTAGCCGTAGCGATAGGGCGCCCAGTCGACCATCACCAGCTGCGGCACCCAGATGGATCCGTAGTCCGGATCCACTTCCCAGTCACCGTACCCGTCCAGTTCCTCATAGCCGACGACTTCGCGGGACACATAGCGCGCGGCGCGCGAATCCTCTTCGCGACGATCGCGATCTTCGGCCCACAGATCGAGGCTGTCGGTGGCTCCAGCCTGCGCGATACGGATCGGCGAACCGTCCTCGGCGGCCAGTTCGGCACTCTCATCGCTGCGCACCAGCTGCGTGCCGCTGCGATTGCTGACTTCGGCGTGCCCGCTCCACACCGCCAGATAGGTGCGCTCATCGCGATCATCAACATCGACTCGGTAGCCGCCGGGCTGCAGCAGGGATACGAGGCCCTGCGGCGTCTCGATCTCGAAGCGCTGGTCCCCGTCCAGGTCGCGGATCCGGATGCTGAGGGACCCCGTGGTCACCCGCAGGCGTACCTGCCCGTCGTCGACGGCGAGGATCTGCAGGGCCGTGCCCGACCCGAGCCGCAGGGCCGTCGAGCCGATGTGCATCTCGGCACGTGATCCGGATTCGATCCACATCCGGTCTCCGCCGGTCAGCGGCCGATTGAGCAGCTGGTCGACCCAGTTGTCGGTGCCCGCGAGTTTCAGCTGGGCGTTACCGTCGATGAGATTGACGTGCGCCACCCGCGCGGGAGGATCATCACTGTCCGCGTGAGCGGGGCCGCCGGCGAGCAGCGCGATGAGCGCCAGCGCGCCAGCCATGGAATAATTTGCAACCGATTGTCTTCGCAACATGGCCACTCCTTGAGCACATTCAGCTCGCCAGCCGCATCTGATCTGACCCGCACTCCAGGCAATAGTGCCTTAAAACATTGCGCATTCCTGCACTGGCGGAGAATATTTTCGCGTCAGCCGGGGTTCAGCCGCCGTTAAGGCGGCAGCCCGGACGAAGCGCGCAACCACATTAAGTCCGTGCGATCAGTCTGCCGCAGGAGTCTGAAAAACGTAGATGTGTTTGAGGGCCGGGCTCGATCGCAGGGCGGCGACCGCGGCGGCGTTCGTGGCCGTGCCCGTAAGATTCAGCGTCTCGAGTTGCTTCAACGGCGCGAGGGCGCGCAGGCCGCCGGGCGTGATCGCCGTGTAGGAAAGATCGAGCCTGCGCAGGTTCGTGAACCTCGCCAGGGAATTCAGCGCCGCATCGGAGATGGCACTGCGTGCGAGCTCGGCGTCGACAATGAAGGGTCCGACGGGGGCAAGTCTGGAGATTGCAGCGTCGTTGGCGCGCCCCGGAAAACTTGCGGTGCGCAGGATCAGGCCGTCAGTGGGAACCTGCGAGCGCGGCACCAGCTGAATGCCGAGCGAGGCTTCGAGTGCCGCGATCTGCTGCTGTTGCGGCCGGTAGTCGGGGGCACTGGGCAGCTCGGGCCCCGGCATGGGGGCGGCGCCCGCAATGGCATCGCGTGGCAGCGAAGCGGAAGCACCCGCCGCGATCCACAGGTCGATGAGCTTGATGTCGGGCGCGGACAGGTGTGGCTTGCCCTCGGCCGGCATGGCGTTCTTGTCGCCTGCAGGCAGTGTAATGCGGCGGTGCAGCTCACTGGCCTGCACGTTGCCGGCGACGATGATGGGCCCGTCCTTGCCACCGCGCATGATGGCAGCGTAAGTGCCGAGCCGCAGGCCCCCGCGGTGCTTCTCGGCACTGTGACACAGCAGGCAGTGAGCCTTGAGGATCGGCGCAATGCGGGCGCCGTAGAATGTCGCCGGGTCTCCGTCAGGGGCTCCATCCGCTGCGATCGCCGGCAGCCCGAACAGGGTGCGCAGGACGGGCGGCATGTGCTGCGTGAGATGCTCCTCGCCGTGCGCGAGCTGCCCGCCGCGATAACCGGTCCAGGCCATGAGGCCGACCGTCGCGACCAGCGCGAGCGAGTAGAGCGTCGTGGTGTGGCCGCGCAGGATCCAGGTGATCCAGCAGGCCGCCGCGAGCGAGGCGCCACCCCACATGTGGCGCGTCACCAGTGCGCCCTCGTAGCCGCCACTCCAGGCCAGGAGCCAGCCCAGCAGGGGCGTGACGATCGCCGCGATGAGGGCGAGGCCGAGGACGAACGCCGCCGCCGAGCGGATGTACCGGCGCCCCTCGTTCGCACCGGCGATCTCCATCAGCGGCACCAGCAGCAGCAGCGCAATGGGCATATGCACCGCGAGCGGATGAAAGTGCCCGAAGAACTGTGCCAGTGAAGCGCGCTCGAGCCCGTCGGGCGGCGCCAGGATCAGCAGGCAGAACAGCGCCAGGATGGGCAGGAGCGCGATGAGCGCCAGGCGGACGCGGGTGTTCATGTCCGCCCGCAGCGTGGCGGTTTCCTGGCTCGCTTCAAGCGAGCAGCTCGGCCACGACTTTTGCCGGTATCACACCCGTCAGTTTCTGGTCGAGGCCCTGGAACCGGAAGGTGAGCTTCTCATGATCGATTCCGAGCAGGTGCAGGATGGTCGCATTGAAGTCGCGCACATGCACCGGGTCCGCGACGATGTTGTAGCTGAAGTCGTCGGTCTGGCCGTGGGCGTAGCCGGGCTTCGCGCCCCCGCCGGCCAGCCACATCGTGAAGCAGCGGGGATGATGATCACGCCCGTAGTTGTCCTTGGTGAGGCCGCCCTGGCTGTAGACCGTGCGGCCGAATTCCCCGCCCCAGATGACGAGCGTATCGTCGAGCAGTCCGCGGCGCTTGAGGTCGGTCACGAGCGCGTAGCAGCCGCGGTCGGTCGCGGCGCAGAGCTTGGGGAGATTACCGACCACATTCTTGTGTACATCCCAGCCGCGCTGGTAGATCTGCGTGAATCGCACGCCGCGCTCGGCCATGCGGCGGGCCAGCAGGCAGTTGTAGGCAAAGGTTCCCGGGACTTTTGCCTCATCGCCATACAGGTCCCAGGTCGACTTCGGCTCATTGCCGGTGTTCGTCAGCTCCGGCACTGACGTCTGCATGCGAAAGGCCATCTCATACTGCTTGATGCGCGCATGCGTTTCGGGATCTCCAAACTCCTCATAGGTGAGTTGATTGACGGCGTTGATGCCATCGACCAGCCTCTTGCGCGTCTCGTGGCTCAGGCCGGCGGGGTCGTTGAGATAGAGCACCGGGTCACCCTGCGAGCGAAACGCCACGCCGGAGTGCTCGCTCGACAGAAAACCGCTGCCCCACAGACGCGGGGCGATCGGCTGGTTGTCGGCGCCGGGAATGAGTCTGGAGTTGAGCACCACAAAAGCCGGGAGGTTCTCGTTCATGTTTCCCAGCCCGAAAGACAGCCAGGCGCCGAGGCTGGGCTTGCCCGGCACCATGTTGCCGGTGTTCATCAGCAAGATGGCCGGCTCATGATTGATGGCGTCGGTATTGACGGTGTGAACGAGCGTCAGCTCATCGATCATCCGGCTCGTCCAGGGCAGCAGATCGCTGACCCAGCGGCCATTCGCGCCGTATTGGGCAAACTTCCAGTAGGACGGCGCAACGGGAAAGCGTGACTGTCCGGCCGTCATGCCGGTGAGCGCCTGCGAACCGCGCACGGAGTCAGGCAGATCAGAGTCGAATAAGGCCGCGAGCTTGGGCTTGTAGTCCAGCAGGTCCATCTGTGGCGGCGCACCAGACATGAACAGGGAAATCGCGCGCTTGGCGCGCGGCGCAATATTTGGCAACCCGAGGGTCTGGGCGCCCGCAGGTCCGGCCGCGCCTGCGGCGCCGAGCGCGGCCAGGCCCGCCCAGCCGAGCACCCCGCCCATTTGGCCGATGAAAAGCCTGCGGCTCGGTCCGTTTGCGCTCATGGGAATTCCCTGCCTGCTACTTGTTGACGGTGGCGTCAAGGTTCATCGCGGCGCTCGCCACCAGCATCCACGGGGCCAGCTGCGGCGCGGGTATGTTGCGGTCCGGTCTGGATTCGCCCACGGCGATGAGCTTGGCCGCAGCACCGGTATCGCGCGCATAGGCCGTCTCAAACTCACCCAACAGGCCTTCGAGCACCGTCTTCTCCTGCGGGCGCCACGGGCGCGCGAGCAGCAACTCGCCCAGGTAATCTAGCCGGGCGTCGGTTGTCGCAGCGTGCGTCCACACCCGTTCGCCCAGTCGGCGCGCGGCTTCCAGCCACTGCGGATCGTTCATCACCACCAGTGCCTGGAGCGGCGTGTTGGTGCGTTGCCGGCGCGTGCAGGCGGCATCACGGACCGGCGCGTCAAAGGTGTCCATGTTGGGCATGGTCGCCATGCGCTTCCAGAAGGTGTAGAGGCTCCGCCGGTAGAGTGCCTCACCGTGATCCTGCTTGTAGCTGGTGGTATCGCTGCTCGGAAAGCCACCCGCCTCCCATACCCCAGGCGGCTGGTAGGGCTTGACGCTTGGTCCGCCCATTTTTTCGACCAGCAGGCCACTGGCCGCGAGCGCCGTGTCGCGGAGCATCTCGGCGTCCATGCGGAAGCGCGGACCGCGGGCGAGCAACCGGTTGCGGGGATCCTTCTCCAGGAGCTCCGGCGTGACCAGGGCCGACTGGCGATAGGTCGCCGACATCACCAGCTGCCGGTAGAAGCGCTTGACGTCCCAGCCATGCCCGCGAAAATCCACCGCGAGCCAGTCCAGCAGCTGAGAATGAGAGGGCCGCGCGCCCACCGTGCCGAAATCCTCGGTCGTCTCTACCAGGCCGGTGCCGAACAGCTCCTGCCACATGCGGTTGACCGCCACGCGCGCCGTGAGGGGATTGGCTGCACTGACGGTCCATTCCGCCAGCCCACGCCGGTCGAGCGGCGCACCGGGCGGGAGCGGTGGCAGGAACTGCGGCACACCGGGGCGCACGCGTTCGCGGCGCTGGCTGTAGATACCGCGATTCAGAACATCGGCGTACGCCAGTCCGGCACTTTCCTCGCTGACCAGAGCGAGGCCGCCGCCTGCCGAGAGCCGGTCCAGCTCGGCGTTGAGTGCCGGCAGCTGCGCGACCAGCGTGCGCGTGATCGCGTCCCTTTGCGAGAAATAGAAATCACTGACGGCCTTGAACTCATCTTCGGACCAGTTCGCCATCGGCCTGCGGACCACCTCGCTCACGTAGTCCTCGCGCGGCACCCGTGCCGCCTCTTGCGCACTGAGCGAGCGCCCGTAGTAGCGGAAATCCTGGTAGCGCGACTGTCGCAGTGGATTGGCCTCCGGGTACTGGCGTCCGAACTCAAGCGGCGCGGCGCTGCGAATCGTCCCCGCCAGCGTATCCTTCGCCACCTTGAGCGCCTGCGGCTGGCCATCGATATACAGTTTCACGCCGGCGGCGCGACCTGTGCCGTCATAGGTCGCGAGCACGTGACTCCAGTGGCCCCGCTCGAGCACGAGCTCCTGCGTTTCGACGTCCAGGGCATTGCCGGGCCAGGCGTGCACGAGATGGAACTCCAGACGGCCGCGAAAGAACGGCTTCTTGGGGTCGGGCTTCTGCTCGCTGAAGTACAGCTCCCAGCCGCGACCCTGCTGCGCTGAATCGACGCGCGCCACGATCGCGCCAAAGTGCGCGCTCTCTGAAGATGCGGTCTCCAGGTACGGCATCAGCCAGGTGCCCACGGAGAACGGCTGGGGCGCCTCAACATCGCCGATTCCCGGGAGCTCCAGGCGCGTACTCGTATCCATGCGCATCGCGGGCCAGAACCAGGTGTCCTCGCCCCACACGGGCGCACCGCCCGTCGCGGTCACGGTACCCGGGCTCGCACCGGGCGCCGAGTTGCGGAACGCGGCGCCACGCTGCTCGTCAAAGCGCAATCGCACCTGCAAACCGTCGGTGCTGACCGGCTGCGGCGCCTCTGCCGACTGGGCCAGCCAGTCCGCGATCAGCTCGCGGGCCCGGGCGCGGCGCGCGTCGATCTCCCGCAGCACGATGCTGCGCGTGCTGAAGGTCTGCTCGTAGGCGGCCCGGTTCTCCGGCGTGGGCAGGCGGACGAACGGCGGCCAGTCGTTCCGGTCGTCATTCGAGGGATCTTCGCTGAGATTGTTGAAAAAGGCCGTGAGCCGGTAGAAATCGCGCTGCGTGAGCGGGTCGAATTTGTGATCGTGGCAGTTCGCGCAGCCCACCGTGAGCCCGAGGAAGGCCGCGCCGTAGGCCTCCGTTCGTTCACGCTTGTTGTTCACGCGCAGCTCCTCGACCAGGGTGCCGCCCTCGCCCGAACTGATGCCGGCGCGGATGAAGCCGGTGGCGATGAGCTGATCGGGGTTCTGTGCCGGCAGCAGGTCGCCGGCGAGCTGCTCGCGTACGAACTGGTCGTAGGGTTTGTTGGTGTTGTAGGCCCTG
>Ga0209131_1001366_pt1 | contig 16893 bp, 15 predicted proteins | sample GraSoi_2013_40cm_FD_185826 | JGI IMG/M metagenome (GOLD analysis project Ga0209131, IMG submission 185826) | Grasslands soil microbial communities from the Angelo Coastal Reserve, California, USA - Sample 9_17_2013_40cm (SPAdes) (version 2) | ecosystem: Environmental > Terrestrial > Soil >...
TCCCTTCTGCCCCGGCGCGGAAGGCAAGACGCCGCCGGAAATTCTCGTGTACGGGCGCAACGGCGGCGGCGCGAACAGTCCCGGCTGGAATATTCGCGTTGTTCCTAATCGTTTTCCCGCGCTCGGCATTGAAGGTGATCTGGACCGCGAAGGCGAGGGACTTTTCGACAAAATGAATGGCGTCGGCGCGCACGAAGTAATCGTCGAATCGCCCGACCACATGGCCACGCTCGCGACTCTTGCGCCGCGCGCTGTCGAAGATGTTTTGTGGGCTTACCGCGACCGCATGCTCGACTTAAAAAACGACAAGCGCTTCCGTTACGTCCTCATCTTTAAAAATCACGGAGAAGCCGCCGGAGCTTCCCTCGAGCATCCTCATTCGCAACTGATCGCGCTTCCCATTGTTCCGCGCCGCGTCCGCGAAGAAGTGGATAACTGCTGGCACTATTACGACGAGAAAGAGCGCTGCATTTTCTGCGACATCATCCGCCAGGAACGCGACACCGGCGAGCGCGTGATCGGCGAGAACGAACACTTCATTTCAATCGCGCCGTACGCTTCGCGTTTTCCATTTGAAATGTGGCTGCTACCGAAGGTTCACGGATCGTCTTACGAAAATAATCAGAGCTCGATCTATTCGAGCCTGGCGCGCATGCTGAAAGATACGCTCATGCGTCTGGATGTGGTGCTCGATCGTCCGGCTTACAATTTTATGATCCATACTTCGCCGGTCGGCGAGGAAATCAATGACCATTACCACTGGCACATTGAAGTGATTCCGAAGCTGACTAAAGTTGCCGGGTTTGAGTGGGGCACCGGCTTTTATATCAATCCTACGCCGCCGGAAGAAGCAGCGCGCTTTCTGCGCGAAGCTCGCTTACCTGAGCTCGTTCTGACCGAAAAGAAATAGTCGCTATTCGCGCAACTCCGAGCGGCGCGCTTGCCGGGCTAGTCTTCGGATAAAAACTCAACCGTTGCCGGGCCGGGCAGCAGGCCCGCTGCGGTTCCGCGGTTGATTAGCTCCGTTACGGCGCGTTTGCCGCGGTCGCCGTAACCTAGCGTCCACTTATTCACGTACATTCCGACGAATTGGTCGGCCAGTTCCGTCTCCATGTCGCGGGCGAATTGCATGGCGTAATTTAGCGCTTCCTCGCGATGCTCGAGGCCGTATTCAACGCTGTTGCGAATTGTCCGCGCAATCTCTCGGCCCACTTCCGGCCCTAGCGCTCGCCGTACGGCATTGCCACCTAGCGGCAGCGGCATGCCCGTCTGTTCGTGCCACCATACGCCGAGGTCCAGCACGCGGTGCAACCCCAATTGCGGGAACAAAAGCTGTCCTTCATGGATCAGCAAACCTGCGTCTACCACTTGGTTCTTCACCGCTTCCAAAATTTTATCGAACGGCGTCACTACTGCCTCGAAGTTCGGCTCATGCAATTTAAGCGTCAGGTACGCCGTCGTTTTCAATCCCGGAACCGCGATGCGCTTTCCGGCAATTTCACTTGCCTTCATCGAGTTGTGCGCAACTACTATTGGCCCGTAGTTCTCGCCAAAACTCGCACCGCAATCGAGCAACACGTATGTGTCGCGCAGCCCTGGGTATGCCGCGAAGCTCAGTGCCGTCACATCGTATTTTTCCGTCAGCGCCGCTTCGTTCAGGGTCTGAATATCGTCGAGCACGTGCGTGTACTTGTATCCGGGCGTGTTCAGCTTGTGCGTCGCCAGTGCGTAGAACATGAACGCATCATCGGAGTCTGGCGAATGCGCGAGTTTGATTTCTCGCGTTTCCGTGGACGTCTTTGAAGTGGCTTGGCCGGTCATGGAGTTGGTCGTCCTTTTGCCGCAGCGCTTTCCCTTCCTGCTCGCCCTGTGCAAAATCCCTTCGAGAGATACGCCTCTCCCTATGTGGGGCACTCGAGGCGGAGACATGAACGAAAGGACGTGAGCAACGCTAGGACTTGCGCGGCACGTAATGCTTCTTGCACCGCAAAGCCTAGCACAACGTCGCCATGCGTCACAAACATTCTGCTCGTAAGAACTCGCTTTTTTCGACCCTGCTGTGTCAACGCTTTGACATCACTTCTTGGCGTCCGCCTGTGCCCGGCGAAGCGGCCGCGGCGATAATTTTTCTCTCGAGCGCTCCGATCGATTTTGTGTAGACTCGTCGGCATAAGCCCATGAACGCAACCGCCGCCGTGCACTCTGAGCGAAAATCTAACGCCCTGCTTGCAGTCGTTTGGGGAGGCTTTGTGTGCGGCGTTTTGGACATTACCGCCGCTCTCCTTGTATACGGCTACTTGGGGGCTAAACCGCTTCGGCTGCTGCAAGGGATCGCCGGTGGATTGCTTGGACCTCGAACCTACAGCGGCGGAATCGCCACCGCCTTGTTCGGTCTTGTGTGTCACTTCGTCATCGCCTTTTCGGCGGCTGCGGTCTACGTTGCCGCGAGCCGCGTTATGCCGTTCTTAGTGCGTCATGCTGTGGTTTCGGGCACGCTCTATGGCGTGGCCGTGTATTTCTTCATGAATCGCATTGTCGTGCCGCTTTCTGCCGCTGCGAGGTTTCCCTTCTCATTCAAGATGATGGTCATCGGCATAGTCATCCACATCTCTTGTGTAGGGCTCCCGATCGCGCTTGCCGCCCGCCGATTTGCTCCTGGCTTGTAGACGGACCCCCACCCTCACCCCCGTTTTTGGCACAAGAGGCTGTAAGCGTTTGAAAATAAAGGACACGAGTGCGAAAAAGAGAGCCAAGAGGCTGCAAGAGGCTGCAAGTATATGAAAGAAATGGATTTGCCACCGCACATTGAGGGCACTGAGCGGAGCTGCAGAACTATTTGGGTGACACCCCGGGGGTTTTGTATGGATGTGAAAACAAATGGTCTGCGTGCCAAGGGATTTGTAAGTGCATGAAAATCATGGAAATAAAAATCGATTTGGGCGGGCAGGCGGCGAAAGGGATTTGTAAGAGTGTGAAAAGAAAGCGGCGGAGAAGGGTAGCGAGCGGTGGACGGTGAGGAGTGACGAGTCTGCACGACGATGCAGTGGGTTTTGTCAGGGATCAGGCGGGGCATGGGGAACGGTATCACCTGAGGAGTGAAGTAAGCAAGGAATATACATTGAGCGGTCGAATTTCGGGGTTGAACGGGGATTAAGAGGGTTGAGCGGTTTTGGGGCATTGAAGAAGCGAGCCCGGCATAAAATAGACGTCTGGGGCCCGCGGTCAATTTCCGGGTGGTCCGTGACTCGTCCGCTACAGCAGTCCCAGCGCCCTCCTGCGGCCACTGCAGTGGAATGAAACTTGGCGGCCGAATGCGAATTGATTATCGGGTGAGATGTTGGGGTTCCCAGGTCTTGAGTTCGGCCAGCCAGCGCAGTGCGCGCAGTCCGGGCAGGAAGCAGTACTCGCCGCCTCGTGTGACCACAAAACGCGGCAAGCCTTGTAGCCGCATTCGGAGCGGCCTTTTCGGGATATCAAAGGCGCAGGTTCCGTCGCTCGCCCCCGCCACGGGATCTTTTCCGATACTCCCTCCAAAAAATGCGCTGTCGTTCATCCACTCGGACTGGACGAACTCGAATTGGCGGCCGATATTGGCGCCGACGAAGGCGAACATCAAACCGCGGTCCACGCCATCATCTTCCAAGACATCCGCCGGAAGTGGAGGACCATAGGCCGTTCCCCTGCGTATCATCCGATGGATGCGTACGACACCGGCGATGTCCGCGTCGCGTGGGTTCATGCGGCGGATGTGCGAGCCTGCGGGAGTCTTGTATCCAATCGCGTCGTCTGCTTTGAAGAGGAAGTCGTTATTGAGCCGCGAGTCGGTGCCGATCTGCGGATCATCGTGCATAGGACACAAAGCGAGGGGAGCTCCACTCCACCAGCGTCCCATCATCTTTGCCGCCAGGAGTTCCTCGGGTTGAGCGCTGGATGCGTTGGCCTTCAGATATTGACGGAATGAGGCCACGCGCTGTTGCAGCTTGCGAAAGACCACGTAGCTTCCATTGCGTCCCAAGATCTCCGGTTGCGGGATTTGCGGCGCATAGCTCATCTCATCGGGATATCCGAGCACGAATTCGCCCGCTTTCAGCGGCTGCTCGTGCGGATTTGTCCCGGGAATGCCGCTGCCTTCGATCGCGGGATGACTGATGCCATCCTTGAAGCCGAATGGTTCCTTCTCATGGGGGAGAACATGACAATCCTGTCGCCATATAGCTGTGACTCCAGGTAACTCCCGATATGCTTTCCGGGCGCGTTCGAGCGCAGATTCAAGGTGCTCTGAATCTGGCGAGATTGCGGTGAGCACCACGTGGACATCGGGTGAACCTAGCGGCTTTTCCCAGTTTTCGGGACTGCTCTCTCCCTGATCACCCAATGTTTTGGCCCGCGCCGCCATACCCTGCTGAAATTGCGGAGAAAAGCTGTCGAGCGAGACTTGGGGAACGCCAAGCGCCTTGAGCCCTTGGAAGGTGAGTGCGACACTTATCCAGGTATCCCGCGCGGGGCTTTCAGGATGCGCGGCTGACGCCACAACCTTACTTAAGCGGCGCGTCAACTCTCGTCCTGCACTGCGATCATCGATGCGCAAGACGATATACGTGGCCGCAAACGGAGTGGGGCGCGGACGTAGAACCCCGCTCTGAATGTCATCGAGTTCAAGAATCGGCATGGTCAAGTGACCCTCCATCTGTTGCCCTTAAAAACTGATCGAGCCAGAAATCTGCACCGAATACCCCTGGAACGTAGAACGATCCAAAAATTCCTTAAAGTACTTCACGCCCAAACTCGCCTTGCGCTTCGGAAAAGTTGAGTTCACAGCGAACCCTAGTGAGTTGACGGCATAGCGTTCATTTGACGTCATTGCGGAAATCGTCGGCCCGGTGGTGGCAGTCGTCTGCCGTTGCTCATATCCAACGAGGCCCACTTGGAGCTGAAAATCCTTATGCAAAGGAAGCGTTCCCATGAACGAGTAATCGAGATCGAATGTCTCTCCGGGATTAATGCCGGTGCCTTCCTGCGTTCTATGAAATTCATACATCTGAAACGCAGAGAAGGCGAGGTGCTTGTTTCTCTTAAGGTAGAAGGTTTGTCCTGAAGACAGGGTGTGTGTCCAGTAGCCGGAACCAACGTTATTGCTCGCTCCGTCCGCGAATCGGCCAGTGGGTGCTAGGAAACCGTACATGGCCCGCACGGCAACCCGCTCGCGATTCCAACCCAGGATGAAGGGCAGATAGTATGAGTCGGCAAATCCCCCACCGCCACTGATCGGTCCATTGATATCCGAGGTGAGGTTGTTCTTCGCGAATGGGAGAGTTGCCGCGGCGGAAAACGCAGCTCCGCCAAGAAAATTTCTCTTGCTTACCCAGGCCAACGTATTCATGTCCATCAGAACGTAGTTTTGGCCTGTGACCGGCAGCGTGTTGCCGGCCTCATCCTTAGCGTGATCGCGGGAGTAGAAGAGAAGCTGGTTGACGTACGCAAATCCCGGGCCAGGCGTAACCCCGGAGTTTGTTGCGCTCATGCCGAGCGGATACACACCCCGATTCTGCGCTTGTGCTCGCATTGCAACCATCAACACACAAACTCCGACCAGGACACCACACCGGATTTTGTTGCCGACCAGCTCCGTCATTTGGTCGCGAGATTCTTCCAGAAGCGCTCCAGGCTCTCGTCCCCGCCGAATAAGGTAGTGAAGATCGTTGAGTCTGCCAGCAATATGTCACCGGCGCGTTTGCCGGTTGGCGGCATCCAGAGGAACATATTGAACTCGCGGTTGCCGGCTTCAACGAACGGATGTGGCCTCGACACGTCTACCGGCTGCCGTGCCAAGACATGGATGGCTTTCGGATCGTCAGTCGTCACAGCATAGTGCGGCAGGTGCATGTGAAAGACGAAGGTCCCGACGTCTGTCATCCAACCACGTGTGTCCAGGTCCTTCGCGACGGTAAGCGGGACTGTGAGAGTGCTGCCCGGATGGGTGGCCGGCCGCAGACCGTAGCGATTCTCGACAGGAACGCCGAGCCCTTTGATCAGCGAACGCGTGTACTTGCCGAAACGCTGCTGTCGCGGGACGAGCGGATCGCCGTGGTGAGCGTATTCCATTGCGCGTTCATTCAGGTCGGCAGAGACGCCCACGTCATGATGCGGACCAAGGATCAGACACGTGCCTTCGCGCGTGAGAAAGTTCTGCAGCGCCTCAATCTCTTCCGGAGAAGCTTCCTGCTCGGTGACCATGTGGTCCAAGCCAAAGACCATCATCGTGTCTGTGTCGGCGAGTATCCGTTCGTCGATCGGCAATCTTTGTCCGGCTTGATCGATGCGCTGGTAGACGGCAACGGGATGCCCGGTTGTTTCGCCGATGGCGGTCTGGAAACTCACCAGCGACAGGTGAAAGAGCTCGAGCGTCCCCGCAATGCCTTGCAGAAACATCTTTTCTGAGTACTCGATCGATTCGTAGTTCGGCCATCCCACGCGGCGGACTTCAGTCATGGTCGAAAAACGATTGTCCATTTCGGTGACATCACGGTTCGCCTCCCACGGATAGCTCCATGTCCAGTAGACGCTGAATCGGCGCTTTCCCGGTGTGTATTTCCGCGCCGCGTGGAGTTGGTTATAAGTTCGGCCGGAAATCTTTGCCTGGTTCATTTGTCATCTCCCGTGAAATTCAGGCAAGATGCGCCTCTCTATCGGCGGACACCAAGTGGCGCAGCCCATCGAACGCTGCATACTTGTAGGCATAGCTGTAGGTCGGCGTGTTGATGGACATATTGGCGATAGTGTTCATCGTCCCGCCGCAGCGAATCACCATCTGCCCGATGCCGACGATCTCTGAGGCAATATCGCCGATGCAGTGAACGCCGACCAACTTCCGGTCGGCCTTCAGAAAAATGAGCTTCAGGAGCCCGCCACGACCGGCGATAGCGCCACGCGGGGTGAGGCCGAGGTCGGCACGGCCAACCTCATAGTCGAGGCCCTTCTCACAACACTGCTCCTCAGTCAGACCAGCGCCGGAGACTTCAGGCATGCTGTAAACCGCCGAGACAGGACTGGGATCGACGGTCCCCTCGAACGGAATACCAAACGCGTTACAAGTCGCTACTCGCCCTTGCTCCATCGCGATAGAGGCCAGTGTTGGTCCAAGGACATCGCCCGCGGCGTAAATGCCATTCACAGAGGTGCGGAAGTTCTTGTCCACGACGATTCGCCCACGGGAATCGAGATCCACTCCAGCGGCCTCCAGCCCGAGGCCTTGCGTGTTTGCGACACGGCCAGCGGCGAAAAGCATTGTGTCTGGAAAAAGCCTTTCTCCCGTCGAGAGTTTTACCTCCAGGCCATCGTCCTTTGTGGCGATGCCTTCCGCAGTCGATCCGAACAAGACGTTAATGCCCCACTTCCTGAATAGCTCTTCCATGCAGGCTGACACTTCGCCATCCATCATGGGCATGAGGCGAGTCGCGAGGTCGAGGATAGTCACCTTTGAACCAAGCGCGTGGCAGATGGTCGCAAACTCCACGCCGACCGGACCACCGCCCACGATGATGATGTCTTTCGGCACGCGGCCGCGCTGAAGGATGGTGTCCGTGTCACAGACCCCTGGGATCTCAAACGAAATATTATTTGGCCGGAACGGCCGCGAACCGGTCGCGATCAGAACCGCCTTCGCGCGCAGCTTGCGATCTTTCCCATCCTCGCCGGAGACAATCACGGAGCCGTCGGCGTCGAGGCGGGCAGTGCCCTGGATATAGTCCACATTGTGTATTGCGATGTTATCTGCTGTAACCTCTTGCAGCAGCTCGCAAACACTCCAGGTCCGTTTGCGGATGATGTCGGTGGCAACCTCGGGAGGCGCTGACATTCGGAGGCCGTAGACGTCGCCTTCACAGAAGCCCGAGAAGTAAAGCGCGGCCTCGCGAAGCGTTTTTGTCGGCACACCGCCGGTCGTGGTGACAGTGCCGCCGGGTCGGCTTTTTTCGATGATCGCCGAGCGATGGCCAAAGAACGACGCCAGCTCAGTAGCGCTTTCACCCGCCGGACCTGCTCCGATGGCGATAAGTTCGTAGATTTCTGTCATGGCAAACTCTTTGCCCGGCCCTTATTGCATCTGATCGAGCGCTTCCCCTAAAGCCTTCTTCACCTTGAGGGCTTTCTTGATCTCGTCAGCCGTGACGAACGGATATTCCCCGTATTCCATGAAGCTGGGGCGGTGGTGGTCGCGAACAAATTTGATGAATGCTGGAATGTTCGTCTTCCAATCCTCGGGAAAGCCTTCAAGGTTTTCGAACGCGGTCTGCAGTCCGGACTTTGTGAACAGGGCGACCGCGTCATCGGTGTACTTGTCGAAATCGGTGTCGAAGATTCCCTGATACATAAAGTACTTCTCATTGCCGATATCAAAGAGGACCCATTTCAGGTAGTGAAGCTTGAGGGGCGCCAAGAAGGACGGATCGCCTTGCAGTGCTTTTTCAACCGTGTCTGCATAGGAGCGCATCGCCGCCTCCCGTCCCGGCTTGAGCTTCGCGATGATCGTGAATCCGTGACACGCGGGTGTCCTGGGAAAGACCGGGCCATAGTTTCCCTGTTCGTATTTGAAATATCCCTCTCTTGGGATCGCCATTGCCTGGGGTTTCGTCCAGTCGGTTTCGTTTTGTGATGGGACTGCTCGCTGTTTCGATGGGGGCATCACGTGTGTCGCCATATTTGTTCTCCTTGAAATGGCTCCGTTTGTTATTCAATCCGGTGGCCTTCATTCTTTCGAGACTTGTTCCACGGCCGGTCTCCTTCGAGCGATGCGATTGACAGGGCCGCGAACCAGAACATAGGGAATAATCGCCAATACTGTCGCGGTAATCAGCAATTCCAGAACGTAAACTCCACGATGAACGATGAGCTGGTAGATTGAGTCCAGAACCATGGCGAGGATGAACACCTTCCCCACATCCTTCCAACCCTGTCGCAACAACTCGGGTCGATAACCGGGATTCGAGAGAGCGGCCCACAAAAATGGCGGTTGGCCTTCCCGCGCGTCCTTTACTCCGGCCCTGATCGCAATGATGGTGGCCACAGTCGGCTGAATTATCAGCCGGAAATTTATCGGTCCGGTAGAACGGCCGATGAGGTTCTCCCATACACGCTTGAGTATCTCGTCCATCTTTTGCTCACGAAGTCATGCAGCAAAACTCTCATCTCTGCTTGTTAGCACCTCTTTTTTGCAGTAGCCAGGTTGCTTATTGGATCGGCTAAGATTGCGCGCGGCCCGTGGGAGTGTCGACTGTCAATATTGACAGTGGTGAGAAGCGGGCGCGTGGTGGTTTGTTGCGAAAGGACCGCACAGTTCGTGGTCCGTGTCTCGCTAGCTATTCGTTGACCAGCCTCGCTGCACGCATTAGGTCACGGATTAAAGCATTCGGCACAGCAAATGTCGGGGTGGAATCAACACTGTTGTATCGGCTGCTCACGAACGTCCAGAACCGCACAGTTTCTTAGCGAGTTGTCGGCTACCCGGAAGCAATCGCCAACCTCTGACCCTACAGGCCGGCTTGACGTTGTTAGGCCGCCAGGTTCGGCAAGGTTATAATTCTGCGCACTCATGGCGGGATGGCAGTTGCAAAGAGCGCTTCTGCCGGAAGCAAACCCGGGAGATACCTGCGGACTCAGCAGTTTTTGGCAAGCTGGGGCGCAGCAGTGCCTGCGCCCCCACACGGATTCAGAGGTTGACAATTGATTGGGTTCGGTTCGGATGAAAATTTTTATCGGTCCAGGATGACACCTATGATTAAGGCGTTTCGGGGATTTTGGTTTCAGTTGGCGGCGATCTGCGCGGGTCTATTTCTGTTTTCGGTTACATCTAGTGGTGCGGAGGGGCCGATTCGGGTCGCCCTGGTGGGACTGGTGCATGGGCACGCTAAGGGATTTTTGCGGGCGCTGCCTGGGAACGATAGCGCTACTTTGGTGGCGGTTGTTGAGCCGCGGGAGGATTTGGCTAAGGAGTATGCGAGTAAGTTTGGGCTGGATGCAAAGCTGTTCTATACGGACTTGGAGCGGATGCTGGTAGAGCAGCACCCGGAGGCGGTGCTGGTGTATACGGCGATTGCGGACCATCGCAAAGTGATTGAGGCGGCGGCGCGGCATGGAATCAGCTCGATGGTGGAGAAGCCGCTGGCTACTACGCTTGCGGATGCGATGGCCATCCGCGCGATTGCGCACGAACGGCATGTGCAGGTGCTGGTGAACTATGAAACGACCTGGTATGGGAGCAACCGGGAAGTGTTTGTGGAAGCGGGACAGGGCAAGTTGGGTGAGATACGAAAAGTGGTGGTTCATGACGGGCACGAGGGGCCTAAAGAAATCGGAGTCGAGCCAGAATTTCTGTCTTGGCTTACCGATCCTGTAAAAAACGGGGCCGGCGCTTTATTTGATTTTGGCTGCTACGGAGCCGATCTGATGACGGTGCTGATGCACGGGCAGGCGCCGATCAGCGTAACGGCCGTTACGCAAACGGACAAACCTGAAATCTATGCGAAGGTGGATGACGACGCGACGTTGATTCTGCGCTATGCGAAGGCGCAGGCGGTACTGATGCCTTCGTGGAATTGGTCGTTTTCGCGGAAGGACATGGAAGTGTATGGGACCGGCGGTTACGCGATTACGGTTGGCTCCGATCGGCTGCGCGTGCGTTATCGCGGGCAGGATGCGGAGTCGCAGACGGCGGCTGCTCCTTTGGCGAAGGCGGAAAGCAATTCGTTGAGTTACCTTGCTGCGGTGTTGCACGGCCACGTTGATCCCGACGGTGATCTGTCTTCGCTTGATACGAATATGGTGGTTATGCAGATCCTGGATGCTGGGCTGCGGTCGGCGCAGACGGGTCAAACGGTCGCGATTGCGCCGTTACCTAAATAAGGCCACTTTTCTTCAGTCGCGAAAGCACGTTCATGGTTGAGCTCCATGTTGGAGCGAGCGGCCTAGCGGCCGGACTGGGGCGCGCTAAAGCACGCCCCTACAACTTTGTGGCGAGGCTGATTAGTCGATGTTAACGCGCGGATGTGGATGCGATGGGATCGAAGCCGGGGAGATTGACGACGAGGGGTTGGGGACCGCTGCGAATGACTACCCACGTGACAGTCTCGGCCGTGGGATTAATTTCCTGGTGGGGAAGGTTGGCGGGAATGAAGACGAAATCACCGGGACGCACGGTTTCTGAACATTCGCCGTGGCGGCCCCAGCGGACTTGTCCACTGCCGGCGAGCACGTAAATGATGGTTTCTTGCTCGCCGTGGTGGTGCACGGAACTAGCGGAATGTGGCTGGGCGATCATTATGCCGCCACAAATATGGGAGGAGCTGGAAAGATCGCTATTGATGGCGGCGAGGCGCAAAATGCCGGCGGATTGCGGCGTGTTGCGGTCGAGGTGATTGTTGCGGGTGATACGAACGTCGGGCATCATCTTCCTCCGAAATTTGGATGCGAAAGTATGAAAGGGTGCTGCACTTGACAGGTGGACCGCCAGCACGGGGAAGCCAAGAGCGTCCTTTGTGAGACCGTTCGCTGGAAACATAAAAGCGCCGGATTTTTTTCTACGTTGCAAAATCGTTGCGACGGGAATGCTGGACAGGCCCCGATGTCAGCGATTTGGACGCGCGTCAAAGAGTTGACGCAAATTCACTGGATCATCAAGCCTTACGTTCATTTTGGGTGGGCGAGGCTGCGCTAAACCAATCATCTTCAATGTGACTTTTTGCGAAGCCGCGGACGAACGCTTGGAACGTGGCATGCGCGACAGAACCCTCCCGGTCCTCGGAGGGTTCAATGCGAAGAATCATTTTTTGCGTAATAGGGCTTAGCTTATTTGCCGGGAGCTCTGCGTGGGCTGCCGCCGAAGATGATGACAAGAACGTGCGGTCCAGTGAGAAGAGCAGTCCCTCGGCTGACAAGAAGCCGAAGGAGACGGCCAAGCCACTGACCGATGCTGGTACGAATACTGGGAGCAATCTCGGGACCAATCCTGGGAAACCCGTTGCCGCAAACCCGGAGGTTGCATCGGAATTGAAAGAATTAAGGCAGCTTGTGCAGGAACAGGCTGAGCGGCTCCGTGGACTGCAGCAGCGGTTAGCGGAGGTGGAAGGTGAAGTAGCGGCGAGCAAACCGGATTCAACAAGCGCATCAGCGTCCGCAACAGACGCACTGCAACCTGCGACGCTGGCGGAGTCCGCCGCTTCCGGTGAACTACTCGCGGGGGCTCAACCTGGGGTAACTCAACCTGCTGCGGCGCAACCTGCGGCACCGCAACGGGAGGAGAAGGAGAGGGAAAAGAAACCATCGCCTCTGTATTTTGAAATCGGAAGGGCACATTTTACGCCCGGCGGCTTTGTGGACGCGACTTCGTTTACCCGCACGACGAACATAGGAAGCGGAATCGCGACTTCGTTCCAATCTGTCCCGTTCAACAATACGCCGGCGGGGCGGTTGAGCGAATTCCACTTCTCGGCGCAATACTCACGGGTGAGCCTGAAGGTGGACGCTCCGGTAAGCGATTCGACGTTACTGACGGGCTACGTCGAAGCTGACTTTCTCGGATTCCAACCGGCGAACGCTAATATTACTTCGAACAGCGACCCGCTGCGCTTGCGCGTCTATTGGGCAAACATAAAGCACGACAAATGGGAGGTGTTGGGCGGACAAGAATGGTCCCTGATGACCCCGAATCGCGTGGGCCTCTCGCCGTACACCGGCGATGTGTTTTATACGTACAATGAGGACCCTAACTTTCAGGTGGGCCTCATATGGGCGCGCCAAGCGCAGTTCCGCGTGGTTTATCACCCGACTAATAAGTTCGCCGTCGGCGTATCGGCGGAGAATCCGCAACAATTCGCGCCGGCATCGGTGGTCTTTCCTTCCCCCACGTTCCTCACCCAGTTCGATAACGGCAGCAGCGCGACAAACACCCCAAGCGGCTCGACCAACACGGCTGTTCCTAATCTTCACCCCGACATCATTGTGAAAGTCGCGTACGACTCGGAACTCATGAGGCGCCCGTTTCACGTGGAAGTGGCCGGGCTGATACGAAGCTTCAGGGTGTTCAACACGCTCGTTACGCCGAACCGCACGAGCACCATCACAGGCGGCGGAGGGTCGATCAACTTCAACTTGCAGTTGATTAAAAACCTTACGCTGATAGGGAACTCGTTTTATAGCGATGGAGGCGGGAGGTACCTTGGCGGTTTAGGACCCGACGCGATCGTGAAGGCGAATGGAACTCTTTCGGCAGTGCACTCGGGTGGCGGCATAGGCGGTCTGGAATGGCAGGCTAGCAGGCGTTATATGTTCGACGCTTACTACGGTGCAGCCTACTTCAAGCGCAATTTCGGCGCCCTGCCGACTGCGGGGAGTACCTGCAACGGACTGGTGGGATTCAGTTGCGTCGGTTTCGGCTTTCCAGGCTCCGCGAACACTACCAGCCGCGCGATCCAGGAAGCTACCTTCGACGTAATTCCCACGCTGTGGTCAAGCGAGGAGTACGGAAAGTTCCAGGTGATCACGCAATACTCGTACCTGGTGCGAAGCCCGTGGTCGACGCAGACCACACCGCCAACACCGAAAAACGCGCATACGAGCATTGTGTATGCGGGAATTCGCTACATACTGCCGTGACTAAGTCTGTTTCGAGAGAGATCTGATCTAATCGGCAAAACGAAGTGCAGCGCCAGCCTGAAGGCCGCCGCTACGTTATTTCGCCGCGCTTGGCTAGGGCGGTTATGCGGTCGGCGGCGCGGAATGATAGAGCCTCGATGGTCATGGTGGGTTGGCCGCGGCCGGAGGTTACGAAGCTGCTGCCGTCGCAGAGGAAGAGATTTTTTATGTCGTGGGTGCGGTGATCGGAATTGATTACGGAGGTTTTGGGGTCGTTGCCCATGCGGCAGGTGCCGAGGAGGTGCACGGCGAATTGAGATTCCGTGATGGGCTGAGACCACTTCTTTAGCGCACCGGCGGCGTCGAGGAGTTCGTCGGCACGTTGATTCTGGAAGGCCCAGAGCTTGAGATCGTCTGGATGATCTTTGTAAGTGAGGCAGAGCGCGGGAAGACCCCAGGCGTCCTTTAGATCAGGGTCGAGAGAGAAGCTGTTGTTTTCGACGGCGAGCGAGGTGCCGTGCGTGAAGATTTCCATGGTGCGATTGAAATTGTGGGCGAGGGTGTCTTTAAAGGCTTTGCCCCAGGCGGGTGTGCCGGGCGGCAACGCCGCCATTGCAAAGCCAATGGGAGTCAGATCATAGCGCGCGTCAATTCCGCCGCCGCCGTAGAAGCCGACCTTGTGCGGGTCTAGCTCGTAGAAATCGTGCAGAAGGCGGCTGACGGCGAAACCTTTGTAGTCGTTCAAGGGATGCTCGAACACGGCGTTGGTGACACCCCCGCTGTTGAGCATGAGGTATTTGCCGACGATGCCGCTGGAGTTGGCCAGGCCATTGGGGAATTGCTTGTTGGCGGAGAGCAAGAGTAGACGCGGAGTTTCGGCGCCGTTGGCGCAGACGATTACGGCTTTTGCTTTTTGCAGATGCGTGTTGCGCTTTTCGTCGAAATACACGGCGCCGGTGACGCGGCCGTTGCTGTCTGTCTCGATGCGGTGGACGTAGGAATTTGGGCGAATTTCGCAGCGGCCTGTTTTTTCCGCCACGGGAATGGCTGCGGCTAGGGAGCTAGATTTTGCACCGACTTCGCAACCGAATGCGAGGCAGAAGCCGCAGTTGACGCAGGCGCTGCGTCCGGCGCGGGGCTGCGACAGGATGGCCATGGGCGCGGGGAACGGATGCCAGCCGAGCTTGCGGGCGGCGCGCTCGAAGATTACGCCGGAACCTTTTACGGGGAGCGGCGGCATGGGATAAGGCTTGGAGCGCGGCGGATCGAAGGGGCTGGCGCCGGCGAGGCCGGAGACGCCGATTTCCCATTCCACTTTGCTGTAGTAGGGCTCGAGATCGGCGTACGTGATGGGCCAGTCTCTTAAGTCGGCGCCTGGGACGGGACCGACCTTGGTGCGCTCGACAAAATCAATTTCATGGAAACGCCAGAAATTGGCGGTGAAATGCACGCTGGTGCCGCCGACGCAGCGTCCGTAGACGAGGGCGCGCTGCGGCTTGGCTTTTTCGTTGGGCGTTTTGCGGAAAGACGTGGGCTGGAGCTTGGGTTTGTTGGTGAGGAGATCTTCGTTGATGATTTTTATTTCGTCGTGAACGAAATCGGCTTCGGTGAGATAGGGACCTTGTTCGAGCACGACTACGCGAAAGCCGTTGGTGGAAAGCTCCTTGGCCATGATGCCGCCGGCGGCTCCGGAGCCGACGATTACGAAATCGACTTCGTCGGACGTTTTATATTTGGGCGTCTCGACTCTCATGCTTTGGTCTTTTCCGTGTCGGGAGGATTGGGCTGCCAGCCAGCGTAGTCCTTGTCGTAGTAGCCGAAGGGCGGCTGGAACATGTGGTCGCCGTCGCGGCCGATGAGTTTCCAGCCAACGCCGTCGCGGTTGCCGTCGCGGCCGGAGTCAGGATCGATGAGGAAGCCGACTATGGTGTGAACACGTACCGTTTCAAAGAAAGGTTTGGCCTTAGCGTTGGGGCGGAAATTTCTGCGCCCTGCGACGGTTTGATCATCGAACGAGTGGAGGATTTGGTCTTGCTGGTCGGGTGTGGCGAGGGCGAATTTCTCGATCGCTGGGAAAAGTTCGTGGACGCGAGCTTGCAGGCTGGGAAGGCCATCGCGATAGGTTTGCTGGTCATCGACGGCGAAGGTGGTGAGGGCGCGATCGATGAAATAGACGACGCCGGCTTCGCGGGCGCCGGGAGTTTCGTCGGAAGGGATGATGCGCGCGGTAATGGCGTCGATCTCAGCAGCTTGCTCGGGCGAGAAGAATTGGAGTTTTGCGGGCGCGGAGGATTTCGCGGCTTGGTGTGCGTGCTCGGCAGCGGCGACGATGGCAGGCCAGTGCGCGGAAAGCCAGACGGCACTGATGGCGGCGCTGCCGCGCGAAAGAAAATTGCGACGGCTAAGATTTTCAATCATAAGTGAAGGCAGAGTGAGCAGTTAGAAATTTAGGATGGTCGCGGCGTGGCGTCAAGGAGAAACGGCAAGAAGGCGCATTTGAATTTTTGCTGAGAAGGATTGTGAAAGCGGAGTGTTTGCCGGACGCGCGACGCTGGTGTACGATTTTGCGGAAGCTCGACAGGCTAAGTTGGTTGAAACTCGCATTCCTGGTGAATGACGCGCGCGCATGGCTACGCTTACTGGAGCGATTGGGACAGGAAGTAAATGGCTGCTGGACAGAATCGTTGGTGCGCTGGCCGCTACCGGCGTAAACCCTAACTTTCTGACATTTTTGGGGCTGGTGGTGAATTTCGTCGCGGCGGCGATGTTCGCCATCGGACGTTTTCGCACTGGGGCGCTCGTCATCCTTTTCGCGGGATTTCTGGACATGCTGGATGGGCAAGTGGCGCGACGGCAGAATCGCGTGACGGCGTTCGGCGCATTTTATGATTCGACGCTGGATCGCTACGCGGATATGGCGCTGTACATGGGATTGCTGGTGTATTACTCCGTGAGCGGACGGACACCGTATGTAGTGCTGGCGGCGGTGGCGACGGCGGGGTCGGTGATGGTGAGTTATGCGCGGGCGCGGGCGGAGTCGCTGATTCCGCTTTGCAAAGTGGGATTCATGGAGCGGCCAGAGCGGTTGGTGCTGCTGATTATCGGGGGATTGTTTAATCGCATGGGGCCGGTGCTGTGGGTGATCGCGGTAGTGTCGACGATCACTGTGATTCATCGGATTGTGTATACGTGGCAGGAGACGCGGGCGGGGCGTGTGCTGCCGGGAATTCGGCTTAGCTTGTAATTGCGATTCCGTTTCTTTGTAGCTAC
>Ga0209131_1001367_pt1 | contig 16882 bp, 25 predicted proteins | sample GraSoi_2013_40cm_FD_185826 | JGI IMG/M metagenome (GOLD analysis project Ga0209131, IMG submission 185826) | Grasslands soil microbial communities from the Angelo Coastal Reserve, California, USA - Sample 9_17_2013_40cm (SPAdes) (version 2) | ecosystem: Environmental > Terrestrial > Soil >...
AACAATCGGCAATACGTGGATGTTTCGCAAAGTTTTTGCGATCTCGTCGGATACAAGCGCGAGGAACTCATTGGAATGCGATACGACCATCTAACCGCCCTAAACACCGGCGACATTCCAGCCGCTTACAACTTGTTTACGAAACTGGGGCGTATGCAGGGTCTGTGGGTACTGCTCCACCGCACCGGACATCGCATCTCGATTCGATATGAGGCTTGGCTGCGGGAAGATTCTTACATCGAATCCAAGATCGAGTTCGTGCTCAACATAATTTGATTTTGTGTGGGCCGCGCCGCAGTTAGTTCTTCGTCTCGTCCCTTGTACTAACGAATACCCGCTCCCCCGTTTCTACATTTTCAATGCCGTACTCGCCGGGCCATAACTCGTCAATTTCTCTTACACGTGCTTTCGCATCGTCGAGGGTTGGCAATGCCTCGACGAAGTGCAGGCTTCCATCGCCTTGCAACTTGAAGATGCAAAAGGGCAGACGCATCCAAACTCCGAACTTGGGGCCGACCCACCAGGAGGGACAGTGGAGCGATTATCACGCGGATGCGACGACGCGGACTCCTGAACTAAACAGAAATTAATCTTCTTTTAAGGTTGCACGGCGTCTGATGAATTATCCTCTGCCAAACCCATTTCAGAATTCCCTCTGCGATTCACAAAACAATGGAAGGCACGGTCAAGTGGTTCAATAACTCCAGAGGGTACGGGTTTGTCGGGCGCGAGAACGGACCCGATGTGTTCGTCCACTACAGCGGGATTGCGGGAGACGGATACCGGACGTTACAAGAAGGAGATCGGGTTACGTTCGAGATCGTGCAGGGACCCAAGGGTCCACAAGCTGCTAATGTCGTGAAAGTAGGCTCGGAGCGAGAGCAACTTAGCCACTAATCCTAATTTTGCACAGCCTGTACAGATTTGCACAGGGATTCAGCGAGAATTAAATTGACGACGCGAACGAGAACGCCTACCTTTCACGCCAGATTGAACCGGGAAGCTTAAAAACTTTACGGCTCAGTTTAAGAGGGCGCATAGGCTTAGCGGCTGATGCGCCTTCAATCTTTTGCGGCCTGATATTACAGATGACGCTTCAAACCCTCACCTAGCTGCTTGAGCGCCGTCCCATCCGACTGAGGTGCAGCGATGGGCCCCTTCGACATTTTTACGAAGGAAAAAGACGGAACCCTGGTGTGGGTTGCGGCAGTAGGCCAGTTGCACACGGCGGCAGCTATGGTCGCAGAGCTTTCTGAAAAATATCCCGGCGAATATCGTGTCTTTGACAAGCGTACGGGAGAGATGCTTCCATCAAACGAACCGTTGCAGACAGGCTGCGGAACCTTACATTAGGTTGTGTTGCGAGTAGCGCCTGCTCGATAACCCCGGTTCTCACCCGGAAGAAAACCCCAGACGAACCAGAAATTATTAGGGTTTTTCGTGGCTAGAGCCGAGCGTCTTTTAAAGAATGCCGAGGCGCTTCGTTGCTGGGGGTATCAGGCGTTGCAGGGGCGAAGCGCCTCGGGCTTCCTTTTGAAGGAATCAGAGGGTCCTGGCGGCTCGGGTTTGAAACCGAGCGGAGCCTTTACGGAGCACATCACATTCCAAAGTCATTTTGTCCAGCTTTCCTCGTATCGTCTTCAAAATAGAAGTGGATGGTCAGCGAAGACTATGGGAAGGGATGGCCTGTCCGGCAAGTTTCGTGCGGTCAATGTGAAAAGAATTTCCGCCACGTGAAACGGGTCAAAGCAAGCTACGGCAATCGAGAGAGATTGCGAAGTCGTGTCATCAGTGCGGTCAAATGGGCGCGATCTTCCTCGCTAATAGCGATAAATTTTAAGCCCAGGCGTTCGGGTCGTACATTTCGCACAATGGCATCGGTTCGGATTTGTCCCTCCGGAGCGAGAAAATTGAGGTGAACTTTTTCCCCGACTGCCATCCGCTCGGACTTTTCAATTGAAAGACAAAGACCTCCCACACTTACGTCGAGCACGCGAGAAAGGCCATCGTGCTTCTTGCAATTCCAAAATACCCACAAGTCCGGTGGCCCGGCGACCCGAGAGGTAAATCTCCGAGAAGGATTCTGACCCGACAGCACAGCGTCACCCTGCAATTTATGCCTGGGGGCAGGAGGCGCATTAAAAAACAAAGCGAGGAGAGTATAGCCTTTGCGAGGACGAAGACCAATTAGCCCGTGCAGCTTTCGTCGCGATCCACCAATTGCCCGAAGTCGGCCTCCGCTTCAACGTGGTTCTTATATTTGCCGTCTTCAAATGTTTTCTTCACAACGGCGAGAATCCGCTGAATTGCTCGGCGGCAAGCAGCACTCTTGTTGGCTCTAAGTTGACTAGCCAGGCGGTCCAAGAAGTCGGTACTCACACAAAGATTATAGCTGTCCGGCGTTAGAGGATGGAAAAAGCGCGGCGCTTCAGGCGGAAATCACACAGGATGCGATTTGCAAAGCTGAGAGAATCATACGGCAGATTGATCCGAGATGGCCGAGCAATGCCGTGCCGGGAAAGACGTAGACTGCAAGGAAAGATGGTAGCGGCGGCTAAAAGCTCGCTGGGCGAAGGCCGCAAAGAAAGACGCTTAACCCTTCCAAACGTACTTGCCGCATGGGCAAGGAATCGTTTCCGTTGGATTTTTCTTTTGCATCGGTTGCCGACAAACTGGACAGTTTTCATGCCACATATTGATTGGCCTTTTGCTCTTCAGCTAGCTGCTGCAATCCGCTTGGAAAATTCACGCTGACCGATTTTTGCGCAGGTCACAGACTTACGAAGATGCTCACTTCGAGCATATGGATGCCTTTATCTGGCCGATTGACAGAGCGTGCTGTTGCTAGGGCGGCTAAGGCTACGCCGCGTGTCCCAGCACTTGTGACCCGGACGGCCCGCACTTTGCGCACTGCTTTAGAGCAGCCGCACACCACATCGCCTTAAGTCTCTTCCGTCCACGCTGGACCCATGCCTTTAAACTGACGTGCCACAAGGGCCGACCTGTCACTTTGACCTTAGCTACTGGTTTGCGCACTTGCTGAACGTTCATGTGACCTGTTCCTTTTTCGGTCATCCACTTTTTTGATTGTCAAAGTAGCAGCGCGGATAGGTATACGTTGGTGTGATGCGGTTTTGGCCGTGCTCACCCCGGCGAATATGCGCTGCAGTTGGTTCGGAGACCGACTCAATCGTGTGTAGCCGCACGAAGACCCGTCAAACATCCTTCAGCTTCGGGACCAGGAGGTCGGTCTACTTCTTTGATTCTCGATCGATTGTCGCATTTGCCGTGACAATGTGCTGGTCTATCGGCTAACCGCGGCTTAACGCCCTTTAGTGCCCCTCGAGAGTCTTCGTATCGCATTGAAAAGAAAAAGGAAAGTTCACGGAGCCGATGAGGCGCGAATTCACCAGCGATATGGAAACAAAGGAGTTTTGCGGTGCAGCCCGGCCTTCTAAGTCATTGAAAGGAAAGCGAGGGAATTCTTGGTGCCCCCTTATTGCCCCTCAGAAATTCTCATTCTCTCCAGCTACTCATGACAACTTCCTCGAACGAGCTTCTGGGAGTCAGCGAGATTTCACTTGCCCGCAGCCGTCAAACAGGATTTAAGCGATTGGTCCGGGAGCTTCTCGCTGAGCAACCCAAAGCGAACGCCCAGTGCGCCCACTTCTAGGGATAGCGCGCATTTCGCGCGATCGCGAAGGAGAGCAGATTCGATTCCTTAAGCTCCGTCTCCGCATCAGCTAGTGTTGTGTCACAATTCGTCTTAACTTATTATGATAGGCCTGTGCTCGGGCCAACAAGAAAAGCCTGAATTTTAAGAATGTCCATTCAGTCTATCGTCTGCACGATCTTTCTTTCTCCCGAACCAACAACAGTTGTCGTGCAGGACACTGGTTGGCCATTTCGCGCCGAGCCGGATGGCGTAGCCTCCACGGCCTTGCCGTTTGCGAGCAACTTTCGATGTGCGCCGGGGAAGCAGGCATTCCATATCAGTGCCGGCCCGGCAGCATTCGTTAGCGTTGTCTTGCTCAACGCGTCATGCCTCAGATTGATTTCGTTCGCCCGAATCGGAACGTGCTTCAGCTCTGCCCATTTGGTCTTTGACGTTAGGCCCGGCAATGTGCTCACCTTCACCTCAACATAGAGAGCCTCTTGCAGCGCCTTCTCCGGTTCTGCCAGAACCAGGTCGATTCCCATCAGCCCGGTAACAATCGCGCCGACCACCGCGTAGGAGACCTCGGGATACTCGCGGCGATTCTTCCCCTCTGCCGTTAGATCGAGAATCTGCTCGTAAGCCGGGTCCGGTTTTCCATAACGGTACAAAATCTCCGGCAAATGAGATTGTTCCTCGATACCGATAGGCTCCTTGTTCCCAATGCTCCGGAGTATCGCATTCACGACGGACTCGGATTTGGGTCCCTCTTCCGCTGCTCCGTAATAAAGAACCGATAGATTTAATCCATGCTTCCTCAGTTTGTGATCCAGTCCTAAAGACGAGTAATAACTTGCTGAGTCCTTGTCCCACCACACCTGATTCAAAAACGATTTCACATCATTCGCCCGTTTCAAAAACTCCCTGGCCGCTTCTTCGTTCCCAAGGAGCGCCTCCAAGCGGCCATACGCCAGGTATCCTGCATACTGCACAGCAACTTGGTCGACGGCGACTACGAAGTTCTGGTCGCTCTCCTCGTAGCTTGGGATGCCTCTGTTTCTCTTGAATCGATTAGCCGCATCGACCCGGCCGCGAACATTCATGATGCGCGACCTTGTCATGATCCGATCCAGCCCCAGGTCCCACCGCTGCACGTAGTCGTGAACGGTTCGTTTGTAAAAGTTTAGAAACGTCCTATCGCTGAGATACGCGCGATCGCCGCTCCACATGTACATGCGATGGCAAGCGTCGAGGACATCGAAATTCGCCGGCAGGTTGTACCAGAAGTCCCCGTCATCGTGATAGTCCACCGGCGCCGGATGATTCTCCCGATTGATTTCCCAATAGCTGCACCAATCTTTGGCCTCGGATATGTTCTCGGCAAATTTGCCCAGCATGTTCCGCGTGTACCGTCCGAGCCCGAGTGCGTGAGCGCCCATGCTTTGGTGTGAGACGTCACGCATGCAGAAGGCTTGGCGGCCTGGCAGGGCGGCCTCGTACCAATCGCCCGCGGGATCGCCCCTAAACGCATATGCAAGCGCCTGCAGCCGCGCCCAGTTAAACGCCGCGCCAAGATTCGCGTCCGAAGTGTCGAAATCAAGCAGGCCTACGCCTTCGTCTGCAGAGCTCCTCTCGCGCGTTGCAGATCGTTCAGCTTGTTGGCGGGTTGGCACGAGCGTCGGCAACGGAATCGCCGCAAGCGAGACGCAAATCAGCAGAATCTGCTTGCGGCCAAGTAAAGCAATCAGAGATTTCATCCGTGTCATCTTAACGGTACTCAGACTGGAAGGTAAGGTCGTCAGTAGGACAGACATTCTTGTTTACCTGGGCTTGCCTAAGGGTCTGTCCTCTTTTTAAAGGCGCTTTCTGCAGAAAGCACATAGCGGCCGAACAACAGGCACGCACATCGCGGTCATCGTAGAGGCGCAGCACCGCTGCGCCCCTTTTCAAAAATCAGTGAGCGTCTACCGACCCAATCAGAACGAAAGCTTCAGTCCAAATTGAATGTACCGCGGCGGCAGCCGAGTACTGCCGATAACACCAAAGCCCCCGGCTCCGAACGTTGTGCCAGGGTTTGCAAAATGAGGAGTATTAAACAAATTAAAGAAGTTTGCTTCAAACCGCAGTTGCCTGTTCTCCGCTCCGAGAGGCGTTGATTTGGCCAGCGAAAAATCCCAGTTGACATCGCCCGGCCCTCGCACATGCCCTACTCCCGAGTTGCCGAAGGTGAAGGCTGGAGGTGCAGCAAAGCAGCTGGTGTCAAACCATTGGCTTACGGTCTTCGGCTGGGACACACTGTTGCAAGTAAGGTTCGCAGGGTTGCTTCCGCCGAAATTATTGAGCAGGTTCTTGGCGACCGTGATCTGCAACGGCACCCCCGATTGAAACGTCGTAATGCCACTAGCTGACCATCCGCTCACGATGTAGTTCATCGCTCCCGATGCATCTGTGAACCAACTGCGCCCACGCCCGAACGGCAGATCGTAGTTGTAGCTGATAGTTAGGTTCTGCGGGATATCAGATCCCTTGAACCCGCGCGCTAGGCCGCGGTTAAGGCTGTCCCGGTAGGGATACACCACGCTGTCGGTGTTATCGATCATTTTCGACCAGGTGTAAGACCCAATGAGCGTCAGCCCGATATTTGTTCGTTTTTGCAGCTCGAATTGTCCCGAGTTGTAATGTGAATAGCCGTCCCCGTTGCGCTGATGGATTTCCGTGATCGTCGGAGCCACGGCAAAAAACGGCAGACAAGCAGGCGGCGGGGTGGTCGCCACGACCGCGGGATCGCACTGGTCGAGCTGAAGATCTCGATACAGGTGCGTCCCGTGCGTTCCAACGTACGCGGCGCGGAAAGACATGTTCGTCATAAGTTGGCGTTCCACGCTGACGTTCCACACCTGCGCCGCATCCTGCCGGAAGTTCTTCGATACCACGAATACCGCGAAATTGGGTGGCGGCGTCAGCGTTCCGCCCGGTGTCGCCGTAACTGCCAGCGCAACCGGCAACCCGTTGCTCAGCTTCAAAGCCCGCGTGGGATCGGTCTGCGAAGTCGCTTTCTGCGTAATGATCAAAAAGAACGGATAATTTCTCTCTAGAGTGCCACCCGTCGCACCAAAATTATCAGGGAAATAACTGATGCCATACGCAGCGCGAAAAGCCGTGCGTCCATTGTCGGGAGAGTATGCAAAGCCAACGCGCGGTCCCCAATTTCCGTAATATGTATCCACATTCGGGCCGCGATTGCTGGAAGACGCGATCTGAATCAGGCCCGTCGACGGCACGAAGTTGCTCTGGTGGTTGTGAGCGTCCACGGGTCTAGTGTACACATCCCACCTCAGGCCAACATTCAGCGTTAACTTGCGCGTCACCCGAAAGTCGTCCTGTGCGAAAAACCCTGCGAAGGTCATGCGCACCGCGGGACGCGTCACCACGAAGTCGCGTATCACTTGATTCGGCAAGCCCAACAGGAAATCTGCAAACTGATTCCCGCTGTAACTTCCTTGAAAATTGAAGATTCCGCGCGGGTCATTCTGGGAGTTCGTCAACGTTGATTGAATCCGCTGAATGTCTCCGCCAAATTTGATGCTGTGCTTTCCTCGGACCATGATCACGTTGTCTGAATATTCGAAGATATTGGCAATCCTCACGGCATTAGTCCATCCGGGATCGCCTGTCAGATGGCTATCGCCGTTTCCGAACCCAGGGATATTGAACTGGGCGATTCCCGATGTGTTGGGAAACGCTGCCAGATTCCCATTGGGGATTCCCAATTTATTGTTCTCGTCGACACTATTCGAGGTCGCTGCATCGCTTGTAAAATAGCGATTGAATCCGATACGCAGCGCGTTGGTCGTCGTTCCGGAAAAAATGTGATCCCAGGAAATTACCGCGTTGTGGTTCGCGGAATTTGAATTGGGGTCGCTAAACATGAAAATAGTGCCCGGAGGCGGGTTCGTGAAGTCACGATGTGCATAGGATTCCCGAACGAAAAATCGGTCCTTGTCAGACATCGCATAATCAGCTCGCACATCAAATTGCGGCACATTTTGCGTGTTGACGGTGCTAACCGTGAAATTGTTTACAAGCGCTCCAAGCACGTTCGGTAGCGGGATAACGCTAGGATCCAAGAGCGCTTTTGAGATGGGGTTGATGTCGCTACCTGGAACAGTAGTGCTGGTACACGGATTCGGCGAGCAGGCAGCCGTGTTAGTAATCGGATGCGCCGGATCTTCGGATAGATTTCCTTGCCGCTGCAGGGCAGTTGGGACGGTGCGCGTATTCGTCACGCCGTTGTGCTGCAGCAATTGCTGATAATCCCCGAAAATAAATATCTTGTCCCTCTTGATTGGTCCGCCGATCGCCCCGCCGAACTGATTTGCGTGATAAGGAGCTTTTCGGCTCCCTGGACGATGATTGAAGAAATCGCGCGCGTTGAAAGCATCATTGCGAATGTACTCAAAGACCTCTCCGTGAAACTGATTGGTTCCTGACTTGGTCGTTAGGTTTACTACCGCACCTCCGAAAGAGCCGTACTCCGCCGTCGGATTGCTAGTCTCAATTTTGAACTCTTGAATCGCCGCGAGAGGCGTCGTGATGCTGATGAACGCATTCAGCGGCTCCTCATTGTGGACTCCATCCACCATGTACAAGTTTCCCGACCACGGCAGCCCGTTGACCACAGCCTGCGTTGGCGTCACCGCTCCCGCTGCAGACGGATTCTCTGCGAAATCGCTCCATCCGGCGGCCGCCGCTCCCGGCGTAATCGTCACAAGTTGCTCAAATAGCCGTCCGTTCAGCGGCAGGTTGTTAATCTCTTTGGCATCGATCACGGATCCAATGTCGGAAGAGGTGCTTTGAACCAACGGCGCTTCCGCTATGACTTGTACTGTTTGCGAAACGTCACCCGCAGACATAGTGAAATCGGCGCGTGTCGTTTCTTGAACCTGGATGATGTTGTTTTGGGATGTGGCCGTTTTGAAGCCAGCGAATTTTACCGTTACACTGTATCGGCCTGAAGGCAGGTTCGGCACAGAATAGTAGCCCTCAGGGCCTGTCGTTGTCCTGCGGCTAACCCCAGTATCCATGTTGGTCACGGTCACTTCAGCACCGGCGACGGAACCTCCCGAAGAGTCTAAGACTGTTCCCAGCAGCGTCCCCGTAATCGCCTGACCAAAGGCCGCGCTCGCAGAAAACCCAACAATAGTCAGCAAAATCGCAACCGTTATCATTTCTTTGATTTTGCGCATCCCACCCCTCCTTCGACGTCCCGTCTCCAGCATTGAGCCCAGTCCCCCACGCAACGGCTTCCGCAAACCTCGGTGCTAAGCTCCGCACCATGCAAAAGCCGGATGGCCTTCCGTTATCAGCACGTCGGGTTCGCTTCCTAACCGCAAGCAGTTTGCCACCGTCTTTGCGAGTCGACGCATTGGCTGACCAACCACGCCCCCCGCGAATGCATCTGACTGACAATGCCGGTTGTGTAGGAAACGTGCCCTTAGGCGCCTGAACGACATGGAAGCCGGGGAAAATGAACCGCCCGCGTCGAGCCACCCCTTGGACTCAAACAGGCGAAAGACCACTCCCACGTCCCCTCCAATGGAATAGTTGAAGCTGCGATTCGGCGCAAGTAGAATGGGGTTACAAAGGGGTAGGTCGCTCTGTTACAGTCACCCTCGTCGTTCGGCGAAGGCTGCAAAATGCGCTCTGCCAAGAAACTGAGGAGCCATGAAACCTGCATACGATGTGGCAGCAAATCAGGGTGACAGACCCTCTCCCGAGCAGGTTCGGGAGCAACTAGACCGAATCCTTCGGTCTGGTTCCTTCCGAAACGCCCCGGCGTTACAGCGTCTGTTACAGTATGTAACGTCCAAATCCCCTGAAGGACAACTCACACATCTTAAAGAATATACGATTGGCATAGATGTATTCGGGCGCGGCAATAGCTATGACCCCAAGATTGACCCCGTCGTTCGCGTCGAAATGCACCGGATACGGCAGAAATTAAAGGAGTACTACCAGAACGAAGGTGCCGCCGACCCCATTTTCGTTGAGATTCCGACCGGGCATTACGTTCCCAGCATTGCCCTTCGGACGCCCGTAGCTCGCAATCAGAATAGTCCCTCACAAGCAACCGCCGTTCCTTCGTCTCGGCCCGAAACGCTCGCAGACCCCGGCAATGGAGAGGTCGCGAGTAAGAACGACCCTTCAAAACGATTCCTGAGACTCTTCCTTGCCCATCGAATCGGTGCCCTCGCCCTTTTAGCGGCACTGGTTGTCTCAGGTGTCCTCATAAAAGCCCACTGGTCGGAAATTGCCTTCACGCATCAGACTGTCTCATCGTCTGTCTTGGACTCGCCTATATCGACCCCGGATAAGGCCGTCCGTGATTTCTGGACTGCCTTCGTCGGCAAGGATCGAACACTTATCATCGGCTATGCGAATGCCGTCTTCTTGATCGATCGCACCAACGATCTGTTTCGTTTTCGACGGGGGGCCAGTGACAATCGCGGCTCCCCGGTGGACACCCATCTTGCTCGTCAATTTGCATCTAATCCTTCCCTCGTGGCTAAGGCCGGGCCGCTCTTCTACGAATATAGCTACACAGGCACGGGAGACGTGGAAGCGGTGTGGAGGTTTACGCGCCTCTTCTCGCGAATGGGTTATGAGACCACGCTAAAACGCAGCCGCCTGGTCACCATTCACGATCTCCAGGAGCACAACGTCATCCTCGTGGGCTCGCCGTTTCAAAACGACGCTGTCGCGAACCTGCCATCGACGGGACAAGACTTCGTCTACGAACTTCCCAAAATCGACGACGAATTGTGGAACGGACGCATCGTCAATCGCCATCCTCTTCCAGGCGAAGCTTCTTTTTACAAAACCGAACGCGACAAGGTCACGCAAACAGTGAAGGAAGATTACGCCTTAATCACCCTTCAGCCGGGCATCGTCCCCGGCCGGTACATCGCCGTGGTAGGGGGACTGGACACTTCTGGGTGTTCGGGAGCCACGGAATTTCTCAGCTCCGCATCCGGCGTCGCAGAGCTCACCTCACGACTTGCGTCCTTGGGCGAAAAGAGAGTCGACGGCCGGCCAGCCTTTTTTCAGGCATTGATCAAAGTAGATCTGGAGAATGGCCTCGACGTCCTGGGATTTCATCTTCTAGCCGTTCGTCCCATCCATCCTGACGTCATCGGCACCGACAGTTCGCGTCACGAGTCACCAGCCTCAGTAGACAGATGAAGGTGGGCTCGGCAGTCTGGAAGCTATTAACTAGCGGCTACTCGTCGACGTGATCTTGCCAACATGCCTGGTAAGTCGTGCGGGCTCAACGGGTCGGCGCAACTTGCGCGAAGTCTACTCGCAGGAGTCCAAAACCTAAGGTTTTTCGGGGGCGTTGATTTAGACGCATCGCGATCTTGTCCAGTTCTGATTGCGCGTAGCCGGAGAGGTCGGTTCTCTTCGGCAAGTATCGTCGCAGCAAGCGGTTCGTGTTTTCGTTCGTGCCGCGCAGCCAAGTGGCTTGCCGCCGATCGCGGGCGGATGATGGGCCTTCCGGAAGTTATTCCGCCACTTAGGCTCGCTCGGCACTTGACTGCAGTTGTGCGAAGCGGCCCAGAAGTCTGCTTGGGAGACAGAAGACTGTTGTGCCGTTTAGCAACAGCCTTGAATGCGTCCGCGTCGGAGGAGTAGGATCTCAAGCATCGTTGGATCTCGCAGGAAGTTTCCAGCCCATTCCCGAGGTACACCGTAAGGAGGTTCCCATGCCCACCAGCAAGGAGTTCACAATTGGCTTAGAAGACCGACCTGGAACACTTGGCAAGCTCTGTCAAGCGCTTGCCGAACAAAGCGTCAACATTCTCGCGTTTCATTCTTGCCCTCTCGAGAAAGGCAAGAGCGCTGTCCGTCTCGTGCTGGACAATCCGGCAGTGGCCAAATCGATTCTCGACCGCCAAAAGACAGACTACACCGAGACTGAGGTTGCGAGAGTGACACTCAGTCATCGTCCTGGGGAGCTAGCGCGTGCTGCAACACGTCTCGGCGAAGCAGGAATCAACATCGATTACGGATACTGCGGAGTTGATCCCAATACGAATGCGACGATGCTACTTCTCGGGGTTGCAGACGCCGGTAAGGCCGCGAAGGTTCTAGAGCAGGCCGCCGCTGCCGGCGCGGCGACTTAATACGAACCCACGGTCAGGCCGCCCCGGGGCGTCGAACTTGGTTCACTCGACCTACCGGACGCTGCCGATGTGACTCAGGGCTTTTTCTCCCCGAGGTATACATCGACTACGCCGGTGATGTACTCAGCGAGCCGCTCCTTGATGGCGAGGATCTCGGATAAGGTTAAAGGATCAGGATGTTGCGCCCAGCTCACAGGGCAGTTTGCCGTCGAGGAGATGATTTCTGTGACCCGCGCGTGCAGGTCTACGGGTGTTGGGAGAGGCATGGTCTTCCCCCTTTTATTGTAGACCTACGCCGAACCTACAAATCCCGGCGGGCCGCAGGCATTCCGTGCGCTATCGACGGATATGAAGGAGTTGTGCGCCGAGCACAGGCCGGTCAACAGAATAGCTTCGAGCAACGTTTGCAGTTGCAATTCCGAGAATGGTGCGCGGACGGAGGAGGGCGCGATGCCTCATTACCAGTACCTATGTCCGGCCTGCAGTAAGAAATTCTCAATCATTCTGACTCTTGCGGAACATGAAAAGGGTCAAGTGAAATGCCCAAAGTGCGGGAGCATGAAAGTCGAACAGCAATGGGCCGCATTTTACGCGACGACGTCTAAGAAGAGCTGAGCTGCACGAGTGTCGAGCCGCGGGCATTCCGACCAGCTTTGGGATTTTTCACGTCCGTTTGGTTTTTCAGAATACGGGCTGGAGTGCCCGTTGTGTATTGACAACTCCGGTAAACGGTGCAATATGACCTGCAGGGATCCAAACCCTACTGATTGTTTTTCCACAGGAAACCAAAAATGAACGTCCCACAGGAGACCAAACATGAACGCTAGAATTGTGACATTTTCATCCCGCGGCGATACGACGCTTCTCGAATACGATCCGGCCACCGCTGACATGGAAGAAGTGAACAGAGTGATTGCCGAGTATGAAGGGAAGACCGGTGCGCAGCCGTTTGACATGGCAACCGGTGACCGCATCGAGAAAGTCACGCGCGACCAGAACGAAGTCTTGATGGTTCATCCCATTGCGGGCGGCTAATCGTCCGCTGTCGGCTGCCCGCCGCACGCCGTTTGGCGGCGTAAGACGTTCGCTGGCTTTGGACTGAAAGCGACTTTGGCAGGTAGTCCATTCCTGCTCCGGATGTATTTGTATGACGTCTGCAGTTCTATCTGTGATTGCCTTCCTCGCCCTCTTCGCATGGAGGTTTGTGTTCGCGGGCCTGCGGCGCGGGCCGATGGCCAGAGAAATCGCCCCTCCGCACCGGCAACAGACCAACATCTTAGAGCAGAGCCTCGACATGTTACAGCTGGCCGGGGTAGCGGTAATTCCAGACAACCGCGCTGAGAATGGTTCGAATAGTGCAAAACCCACCACACCAAAAAATTGCGCGAAAACGTATCTGCGCCACATCATTGCCCTCACCGGCGCCACGCAAATGGGTAGTTGCTACGTCCTAGATCTCGGCACAACTAGATTCCACGTGCGCGATAGATATGTTCGGAGGATGCGAGACGTGACGGGTCCAAAATGCGAATACGAAGAAACCTGCTTTTATGCCGCTGAAAAAGAAATGCCAAAATCCGAGCATATTGCTACCGCACTGCTGCAACTGAAGAACAATCCAGCGTTGTTTGACAAGTGGGCCGCTCAGACCGGGGCGTTTAAGGCCGACGGACAGGCCTTCAGCTCCGCGCAGTAATCGACTTGCGATGAGAATGCAAACGAAATGCACGCCCGCCCAGCGCGCAGCGGAGTACCTGAAGCGCATCGCCACATTAACTGGAGCTCAGCGAGTTCGTGGTGATAGTTACTGGCTCGCAGCCGGGCATAAGAACTTCCTAGTGGACTATAAATTCGTGCGTCTTATCTCACGCCGGGACAAATCGACGTGCTTTTCTGTTGCCAGCGACCCAAACGTGCCAAGCGCAGAAGTGGTTGCGTCTGCATTACTACAATTGAAGAACAATCCGAAGCTGTTTAAGAAATGGAGAAAACAGCCGGGACGTACGTTCAAGGCGAACGGGAAGATGTTCAGCGATGTATATCAAGTAACCAGAGATGAGACCTGAAAAGTTGCGGCTCCGACTCAACTTGTCAGCTGTGCGGCGCTGTCCCTAGGGAGATCCGATGTGGGATAAGAAGAAATCGGTTGCCCCGCAGGCTGCGAACTCGGTACCGACAAATTTGCAAACGAACCAGCCGACAAAGCTCGCTCCGACGTCTGGGGAAGGAACGACCAAGACGAACAAAGATGTGATGCATCCAACGGGAGCGATGGTAGAACGTGCGACGTCGCGGCTGGGTTCGAACCTGCATGTGAAAGGCGAAATCTCCGGCAACGAGGATCTGCACATCGATGGCACGGTGGAAGGACTGGTCCAGATCGCTGAGTGGAAACTGACAGTAGGAGCGACAGCGAAGCTGACAGCCGACGTAATAGCTCGCGAGGTGATTGTTTATGGAAGCGTGAAGGGGAACGTGCGTGGGAAGGGCAAGATCGAGATCAAGAAAGACGGTTCGGTGAACGGGGATTTGACGACGGCGCAGATCGTCATCGAAGACGGAGCATACTTCAAGGGCTCAATCGAAATCGAGAAGAGCGCGGAAAAGGAAGGGGACACAAACGTTTTCTTAGGGAAGGCGTCCACGCCGACTGCGCTGACAACGGGCACGGGGCCGAAGAGTACAGACTCTGGTCAACGAGGTGCTTTATGACACTCACGGGGAAACATACTTTAACCATGCCGTTCAATAGCGGGTCTGACGTGGAAGCTCGGCTGAGAGACCCTGCTAACTTGACTTCGCAGGAGGTCCGTGACCTCATGCCGTGGGTGCATCAAATCAGCATGATTGGTGAGAGACGTCTGACCGCTGAACTTGCCCTCTGGAATCTTGAAGCAGTCCAGAGGTTCGAACGAAGCAGCAATAAGCTGACGAAATACCTGGCATGGGTCACGGTTGCCCTTGTGCTTCTCACCGTCGCGATTGCATATTACAGCTTTGTACTTGCTAAATTGGCGTTAGATGGGACTGAATCCTTCATCCCTCCCGGGCTCGTTCACAGCTAGCGCCATGCCAAGGTGGGACTTAAGAATCTACTCTAATAATTCGACCCCAACCAGCGGACAAAGGTGCGCCAACGCGAGTGGCAACCGTTCGTGCCGGAAACGCGAATTCCGCAGCCGCACCAGTCCCCGTTGTTCTTGCTCCGAGGCGAGCGGAGAATGCGTCCGAGGAGGCCCCTCCTATGATCAAGCTCGGTCTTGAAGTGTCCAACCTGCCTGAAGGACAGTGTGGTCGAGGTCTACCAAACTCAAATAGAGCACTACTGGATCACGTGCGCTCACTACGGAGGCTCATGGGCGGAGATACTGCCAGGTCCGATTCTGAACGGCCCGTTCGCGAAGCCAGCCAAGTAGGCCTTTAGCCACGATGTGTCGGCTTGCCGTGCAGATGAGAGCCTTCCACCTCATTCAGTTTTCTGCCTGCCAGCGTCGTTGCGGCAAAGAGAATGGCGTACTTCCGTTGCTCGTGCAACGGCGTCTCCGTCGATTTGATTTGCTCGACCAGCGCGCTTGATCTGTCGCATCGGTGCGAAGCCCACCGGCCGGGCAACAAGGAAACATGCCTCAGGCTGGGTACCTGCCGGTGATGTAGTCCTCCAGATGCTGGATGGTCTCCTCTTGCTCCGAGATGATCCACTTCACCAGGTCGCCGATTGAGACGATCCCCACTAGGTTCTTCTCTTCCATGACCGGGAGATGCCGTATACGGTGTTTCGTCATAATGGCCATGCACTCGTCCAGAGTGTGCTTTGGCGTCACGAAAAGGACCGGACTCGTCACAGGAAAAGCGGCCACTTATCTCGCCCTTGAATACGTTCTCTGGCTTTATTGATGTCCGGCGCAAGCTCGGTTCCCAATTCCGCTTTAGACGCATCGACTTCTTTTTGCTTAGTCTGCAGTGGAGTTGTGCGGGAGACGTGGGCATGGTCACTGGCGTTGTCGCCGCAGCCGAGCACATCGCAATTCGCGGTTCCTTTCTTTACGTCCTTAACTGAGTTCATTTTGAAAAAATCCTTGGTAACAATTACTGCGAGGTCCGGCCAAATAATGGACGGAGAAACAAATAGCGGCGGCGGTCCGATCGCTTTTGAGGGTGAGAGTAGATAATTGTCATCAGAAGACTACTTCTTTATACTGCTGGCCCAAAATGTGGAGCATCGCTGCTGGCATCCTCTTGGCAATCATGATGATGTGTGCCTTATGGTTTGTGCTGGTCCTCGTGGCTGGCGTATACGCTCGATTGCTGGAAGAAACGGCGGTAGCCTCGATTGCTCGCGCCATTGTTGTGTCAAAAAACTACCGAGGACTTCCAACCGCGTCGTATAGCAAGTCGTATTCAATCCCATCGAATACTTCGCGGCCCTCTACGTCCAACTGACAAAAGATTTTTCCAGGCTCGATAACTTGGCGATTTCTGTCGAATGTCGGATTGCGTCTGTTCACTTCGGCCATGAAAGTTGCTGGCTTATCCTTGTAGATAATTGTTCTCACGCCTTCACCCCTTCGAGACGCGCAAGTGGCTCTGATAATTGTCGATTTTCTCGCTCCAACTTTTCAATATCCATCAGCGAAGAGTCGGGAAGCTCGGCAGGCGAAGTCAGATCAGGATTTACCGCAAGTTGCCAGCGCGAGATGAGATCAGAGACATGAGCTACGGGCCGGATGAGTTTTCCACGACACGGTCGGCCAATTTGCTGTTGCTCCGGGCCGATTATCACGCCACTAAAATCCTCGCGGTAGGAGTCAGGATCGCCAGGATTAACGAACGGGCGTAGACCAGTCCAGTCGAGCATGATAAGCAGCGAGTCCGAAGTTACAGCGATAGTTCCACTTCTGTTTTCCATAATTCTCTTTTCTAATGATAGGCGGAAATCCGCTCGGGTAAATTAGGTTTCTGGTCCCATCTTCCGAGCTGTATCCCGGCCCACTGCAACATCCCTTTTTACGGATGCCTGATGCGAATTCTTCCATTTTCGCATTGC